>Ga0209979_1002833_pt1 | contig 16052 bp, 13 predicted proteins | sample AnhtaG_FD_183114 | JGI IMG/M metagenome (GOLD analysis project Ga0209979, IMG submission 183114) | Deep subsurface microbial communities from Anholt, Denmark to uncover new lineages of life (NeLLi) - Anholt_01485 metaG (SPAdes) (version 2) | ecosystem: Environmental > Aquatic > Marine > Oceanic...
CTTATAGAGACCGGCGTCAGCGTCCAGGGCGCCAAATGTGGTATTGCTAGTATCAATGTACTCGGCAATAAAAGTCTCTGAAGTCAGAGTGTAAGAAGAGTCGTAAACCTGACGCTTTAGCTTATCGCCATCAAACAAATAATCAATGGTATAATCATTGTTTTCGTCCCTGTCAACCGGGATGTCGAGAGATAAAGGGAAACCATTGGGGGCACTGGGATTGACGTTCCTTGCCATCTGAACATCACGCGAAATCCAATAGCCGGCATTCTGCACCTGAGGCAAGGCCGTATTCTGCCCAGCAGCTTGCCCCTCATTCAGCAGCAACGTCGTCGTGGTCATCGCAACCGCCCCTACAACGATAGCCATTATAGCTACCCCGATTAGTACCTCGAGCAGGGTAAAACCTTTTTCCCCTCGTTTCATCAAGTTAATCCCCCACCCTATAGACCGAGATTGACATTTTCCCCTCACCATTACGTTTAACCACTACGGTTACACTTTGAAGTTCAATCACTTCGCTAATAATAGCTTCCGGAGGGTTAATTTCAACAGTATAGCCAGCCGCATCCAGGTCTGCAGGAATATCAATTAGCTCATAACAATTTGTTACAGGGTCATATTCTGCTACCGGTATATAATCTTGAACTTTAATATATTCTATTTGAGATTTAGCTAAGCTCTCAGCAGTCACTCTCTCCTGGCTCACGGTTACCCCCGTAAATGTGGTTGACAGCCCATTGACGAAGCCAGCAGCAATGATTCCCATAAGAGCCAAGCCGACCAGTATTTCAATCAGTAAAAACCCCTTCTGACTATTTTTCACTTTCATCACCAAACAGCCTTGCTTTGCCCTCGAAAAAGTCTTAATATCCCTTGTTCCAGGCATTTCATAATTAACCTCAAAAATAGTCCCGCCCTTTCTTCGAGATTGCTTCGGCACTTTGTGCCTCGCAAAGACAACTCGTCGCTAACGCTCCTCGCAATGACGTAGAGATGTAATAACACCTACTGCCTCCTACTGACTATCCAAAGGCTCCAGTGAGGGTATACATTGGCATGAGTATTGATATGGCAATGAAGCCAACCCCCAGAGCCATAGCGATGGTGAGGAGAGGGCCCATCATCCCCACCATGGCACTCGTTTTTTCTTCGGCGGTAACTTCATAGAAATCGGCAACAACTCCCAGGGTAAAATCAAGGGTGTTGCTTTCTTCACCCACCGCTACCATCTGGACCAAGAGGGGTGGGAATATATCTATGCGGGACATTGGTTCAGATAGCCCTCCTCCCAGGAGGAGCCCCTCATTGACCCGGCTTAAGGCATCACGAATGACCCTATTATTGCTGGATTGGGGTATCATCTCCATTATTTCCTGCAAACTCAGTCCAGCACCGACCAGCACCGACATGGTTCGGCAGAAACGAGCTAACTCTCCCATGAGGGTAGGGGGACCAATTATGGGGGCGGTGAGTCGCAGCCGGTCAAGTAGCCGCCTTCCCGAAGGCTGTTTGACCAGCCACAGTGCCACGGCAGCTAATAGCACCCCAGCTACCAAGAGGTAAAGCGTGTTGGCAGAGAGGAAATTTGTTACCCAGATAAGAATCCTGGTGGGCAAGGGCAAGTCTACATTCATAGTCGTAAACATGCCAAGTAGCTGGGGCATGACCACTGTCATAAGAATAATGACTACTACTATACCAACACCCATAATCAATAGTGGATAGGCTAAAGCCCTGCCTATCTTTTTAGCTACTGCACCCTGTTTCTCGTGGTAGTCAGCCATTCGGTTCAAAACAGTTTCCAGATTCCCCGACTGTTCCCCAACAGCAATCGTTCTACAGTAGATATCGCTAAAAGCCTTAGGATGTTTGGAAATGGCTTGAGAAAATGCGCTGCCGGCGCGAAGGTCGTCAGCGATAGTCCCCAGAATCTTCTTGAATGCTCTGCCGCCAGTTACTTGCCCCTGGAGAATCTCTAAGGCGGGCAGGAGTGAGATGCCTGACCGGAGAAGTGTAGCTAGCTGGCGGGAGAAGACAATCACATCGCGAGGCTTGACTCTGAAAAGGGTAGGTAAGGCCTCTTCCAGGCTGAACATAGAAGGAGCGACCTCCACATTTACGGGGCGGTAGCCTTGCCCGATGAGAAGGCGCTCAGCAGCAACCTCGTTGGTGGCCTTAATAGTGCCTTTCACCAGTTTCCCCTGGCTGGTAGCAGCTACATAGCGATAAGATAGAACCTTTCGCTTTGTGGGAATATCAAGGGTTTTTGCCATTGTCTCTCCTCAACCAATAGAGAACACGTTGCGTATGACTTCATAAGGGGTGGTGATGCCCTCTTTTACCTTCAGCATACCATCATGCCATAGTGAGACCATGCCCTCTTTATAGGCTTGGGCGCGGATATCATCGGAGTCGGCACCACTCAAAATCATCCTTCTTATTGACTCGCTCATCACCATAACCTCAAAGATGCCGGTTCGCCCTAGATAGCCAGTATTGGCGCAGAAATTACAACCAGCACCAATAAGAAATTCCGATTGTTTCTCGTTTAGCTCCTGCTCGTAAGCCATTTGCTCATCGGGACTAACTGAGGTAGGCTGAGAACAATAGGGACAAACGCGGCGCACCATTCGCTGGGCGACGACCCCAACCACTGCTGAAGCAAGAAGGAAAGGTTCTACCCCCAGGTCTATCATTCTGAAGATAACACTTACAGTATCATTGGCATGAACCGAGGAGAGCACCAGGTGACCGGTGAGGGATGCCTGGGTAGCTATCTGAGCAGTCTCAGCATCGCGTATCTCCCCTATTAAGATAACATCGGGGTCAAGCCTCATGCAGGCTCTAAGTCCGGTGGCAAAGGTCACCCCAGCCGCGGGGTTAACCTGCATCTGATTGATATTAGCAAAGCGATACTCCACCGGGTCTTCAATGGTCAAGATATTGCGTCCAGTGCTATCAAGCTGGTTAACCGTGGCATACTGAGTAGTGGTCTTACCCGAACCGGTAGGACCGCTGATTAATACCATTCCAAAGGGAGTTTTCACCATCTGAAAGTATCTCTCTAAGGTATTAGGTAGAAAGCCTATCTCTGGTAGGGGGAGAAAGGCAAAGGTCTTATCCAAGAGACGTAGCACCACCATTTCTCCATGTACAGTATTTGAGGTAGCCACTCGGATATCTACCTCCCTATCTCCCATATCAAAGGTGATTTGACCATCCTGAGGCCGGCGGCGCTCAGCAATATTCAGTCCAGACATTATTTTCACCCGGGAAAGCAATGGCGGATGGACACTCAAGGGTAGGGACATAATTTCATGCAGAATACCATCAATGCGGTAGCGGACACGTAGTTTGTCCTCCTGAGGCTCAACATGGATATCAGAGGCTCGGTCTCTCACCGCCTGCTTGATAAGAAGGTCTATAGCGCGAACAACAGGGGCTTGAGCGATTGCCTCAGCCGAGACGCGTGCCTCCGCTACCCCCACTCTCTGGTAGCGAGTGGGAATTTGACTAAGCTGTTCCTCAATCTCGCCACCGACCCTATAGTTGAGGTCTATCATCTCCTGGATATCCTGAGAGGTACTGAGCACCGGCTCAATCCTTCTCCTTGTCAGGGCTGCCAGGTCCTCAATAGCCTGGATATCCCTCGGGTCTTCCATAGCTACCACCAGTGTACCATCAAGTGTATCTATTGGGATAACCCCATATTTTCTAGCTATGACCTCAGGAATTAGCGCTACCGCCTCGGGTCGAACACCCTCTTTTTTCAAGTTGACAAAGGGGACTCCCAATTGCAGGCTGGTAAAGAGTGCCAGTTGTTGCAGTGAGATTAACCGCTCTTGCAGCAGGATTCGCTCAATCTTATCGCCATTCTTGGCCTGCATCTCTTTGGCATGTTGTAACTGCTCCTCAGTAATCAGCTTTGCCTCGACCAGCATCCGGCCTAACTCTTCTGGTGATGTTCTTTTAGGTGACCCCATTTTCCTCTCCTCAAGCTAATCTAATAAATAACTCCAGTTTCCGTAAGGTCCTAGGCAGTTGTCCGCAACTAGGGGGATTATGCTTCTTTTAGAGTTAGTTTAATTCTTTTTACTCCCTTCCCCCCACCTCTCAGCCGTGAGCTTGATTTTCCCTTCTCCGAACTATCCTTTTGAGGCAACTCCGCTATTACTTCTACATCAGGTACCTCTGATATTTTACTGATTAGGGGAATTGGCTTATCGGCCACGACTGTTATAGTAGTGCCTCTATCCCAAGAGCCTGTTGTACGGAGAATCTTTATATCAGGTATCGTTTGCAAATAGTTATAAAACTTAGACACCATCTTTAGTTCTACTGGTATGGCTATAGCTAGCTCTACCTCACCAACATAAAGGGGTTGACTATCCGCTGGTTTTAGCCGGGTAGACTTGGTTTCCTCTCTTCTGCCAGGTATTTCCTCCGGGGCAGGCTGCTCCGAGGGCTCTTCCGTTGTCTCCTCCGCTGGCTCAGAGGCAGGAGCTTCTTCCTGAAGCTGAGCAGGCTCTTCTGTTTTCTCCTCTGAAACCTCCTCTTGAAGTTGAACTGGTTGCTCAATCTCTTCTTCTGGAGTCTCCTCTTGAGGCTGGGCAGGCTCTTCTGTTTTCTCCTCTGAAACCTCCTCTTGAAGTTGAACTGGTTGCTCAATCTCTTCTTCAGGAGCTAATGTTTCAGGGGGAGGTGCAACTTCTTCAGAAGTCTCAAGCAGTGCGGCTTCATGTTCCTTCAGTTCAAATTTTTTGCTTTCCCATAACCGTGCTCTTTTGCCTTTCAGCTCCACCTCTATGTTCTGCCCCTCATCCAGTAGGTTTTGTAAGGAAGAGGATAATCGGGCATAGGCTCTCTTATACTCCTCTCTTACCTCTTTCTCTATCTCCTCTCTTGCCCTGAGGAGGAATAGTAGAGCATTCTGCCTCGCTTCTACCTCAGTGATTTCAGCCTTTTTATTTACCACTGACAAAATATCTTCTGCCTTTTTATTTGCCACCGATAAAATATCCTCCGCCTCTTTCTGGGCGGCTATTTCAGCTCTTCTCTTTATTTCCTGGTCCTCTTGCTTGGCTTGGGTGATAATCCCGGCGGCTTCGGCTTCGGCCTCGGCTTGCGCCTTCACCTTGATGCTAGCTGCCAACTGTTCCGCATCCGTTACTGCCGTTTTAAGGAGTGAGCGGAGTGAATCGGCAGAGGCTTGTTGCAAAGTCCTATGCTGGGCAATCAGGTTATCAACAAAAGCAACTACCTGCTTCTCATCTAGCCCCTCTTTTACAACATTGAATTCGCTTTCCCACAATTGCCTTGTCTTCCGTTTCCTCATCCAGGGCATTAGAACCCTTCTCTTTTTCGGCTTTTCCGTTTTCATATGCTACCTCCCCGCGGGTGGTGATGGCATAAATCCGTATCATCCATAATTACACTATAATTTGCCAAATGGCAAATGTCAAAAAGCTAATCTACCCCCCCACATTATAGGGTCGGCTCGTTGCTTACGCAATCCTGCAAATGGGTGATTTCAGACAGGAATGGTATCTTCTGGTAGTAGCCCCTTCGGGTGAGCTTATTAAGCGTATACATATTTGTTTGCACCCCCGGAAAAGTTTGGACAAATAAATCTAATTTCAGGATACAGGTTCACATAAAATTTGTCAACTGGTAGCCGAAACTTATATCGGAAGAAGTGATGCTAGTTGAATTAAACAAGCTTTTCGACAACTTTTCGATAACTTTTCGATAACTTATTGACAAATAGCTATTTTGTGTTTATAATATAGCCAGCTGGCATTTGCTGGCATTTTTGTCTTAACAAAGCTAACTACTACCAGAGATGATTAGATGGACAAAATAGTAGTAACGATAGTTGATAAACAGGCTCTCTTTAGGGTTGGTGTGCGCCACGCCTTGTCTCAACAACCTGACTTCGAGGTATTTGACTGTGCCCCAAATGAGAACCCGATAGCGCTAATTGAAGCCAACCCTCCCGATGTGTCACTACTGGATATTGACTATCCTTCCCTCAGGGGGCTTGAACTGGCACGAGAAATTGCTCTACACTGCCCGACCACCAAGGTAATAATACTAACTTATAAGCCTGATGATAAGCAGCTTTTTGAGATTATCAAGGTTGGAGCTGTAGACTACTTAGATAAGAGCATCACTGCCAAAGAGCTGACTGAGAGCATAAGACAAGTCGCCCGTGGTGAATACCCCATAAATGACAGCGTCTTAGCCAGACCTAAGGTTGCTGAACATGTACTAAAACAATTCCAAAGCACACATAATATCAATGGGAAAACCATGGATACTATAGTCGCTCCCCTCACCTCTAGAGAAACACAGATTCTAAACTACATTGCCAACGGTAACTCAAATAAGCAAATCGCCTATATTCTGCAAATCAGTGAGCAGACAATTAAGAATCATGTTAGCAATATCCTCCGTAAGCTAAATGCTAATGATAGAGCCCACGCTGTGGTCTTAGCCATACGCTATGGCTGGATTTCAGCCGAGGAACTCCAGCCACTAACCTATCCACTAACCTATCCCCAAAACTGATGGAATAGCTGCCAATACAATTAAGACCCCACCCAACAAAGTCACCTTTGAGCACTTTCTCAGGTCAAGGCAATAGGACTAATTACCTAGGCATAAAGTTACTAACGGACTATTTATCCCCGCTGGAAACCGCAGGATACTATAGCTGAGTCTAAACCATACGGGCATAGGTCAAGTGCTTAAAACATCAAGCGCTTTTCATTAACAATCTATACCAATTTCTGCTCTTGTTCGGTAATATCAAAGATAGGGAGCATAAATTATGAAAGATATCCGGGTATTCCTAGTTGATGACCAAGAGATTGTTCGTCGTGGGGTACGAGGCATGCTGGAACAGGAAGAGGATATAGAAATCATAGGCGATTGCGCTTCTGCCGAGGAAGCCCTGCTCCAGACGGAAATATTCTCACCAAACATCATCCTTATGGAGGCCAAGATGCCAGGCATGGGCGGAATTGAGGCTACTCGCCTCTATTGCCAAAAACAGATGCCTTGCAGTGTCATTATGCTAACCTTGTGTGAGGACTGTCTGGCTGAGGCTCTGGAAGCTGGGGCAGTAGGCTACCTTCTTAAAGACATAAAGCGCCAAGAGCTTGCCCAGGCTATTAGGAGAGTTTACAACGGGGAATTAGTTATTGATGAGCGTTTCACACTCCAAGGTGTGGAAGGAGGCTCAGAATACCTGCCGCCGGGAGGCGATAGCTCCAGCACCTTGGTTAAAGAAGCAGAGTTGGTTATACTTCCGCCTGTCGAGGCAGCTCGGTTACTAAGATTCGCCTACCAAGTGGAGGAGGCGCTTGAGGCAACCGTCGTGCAGCAAGTTGGCTCCTGGGATAAAGGCACTGCTATTACCATCCGACTACGAAGAGTCACCTCATTGGTAGATATATTAGATAGGTTGGGAAAGATGCCCGATGTAGAGGACGTGGGAGAACGGCCAGCAGCAAAACGCAATCCCTTAGACTTTCCCCAAAAATCCATAGCCAAACTAAGGACCCGTCCTAGGAAAAAGTTCCTGGTAACCCTCAAGCAAACTAGCCCAGCTAAACAATTAGAGTCAACAGAACTGAGAGCAAGCCAATCAATGGGCATCAAGGAGACGGGGAAGAGTTCTTAGTAAAGCAAGCACCCTCTCATAAAATCGATAGACATTGTTTACCCATTCTCTTGACAATTGCCCAATGGCAAGGTATTATAGTAATTTGTAACCTTTAGGTTAATTAATCCGAGCCCTTTGGGTCACGATGAGGCAGTGGAAGTTAGCGCCCAAGGCATTAAATAAAGGCTTGAAACAATAGGACAGGGGAGGGAGAAGCCGGGATGAAGATGAACAATAGAAGGTCTAACATAGAGATAATAGCTGATATGTTGAGGGTGGGAGAAAATGGTGCTGGCAAGACAGAGATTATGTATAGCGCCAATATGAGCTACAGCCAAATACAGAAGTATCTTGGCTTTCTAATGAGCCGAGGCTTTATCAGTAAAGTCAAGGTAGGTAACCCAGCAGTAACCTATCAAGTAACCGACCTAGGTTTGAAGTTGCTTAAAAGTATAGAAAGTGTAACCGAAATGCTTGGTTGGCTTGACAGATGACAGCTGATTCTAACGGTTTGTTGGTTTCTAGGGTAACCTGGGGAAGCAGATTCTTCAGGTTTCTCTTTGTTTGTAACAAATTATAAAAGGAGTGTTCCATGTCAGATAAAAGGATGCTAATAGTTGATGCCGAAGTGGTAAGGAAAGTAGATGAAAATCGTGGTGACATGAACCGTTCGGACTTTATTAACTTTCTTATTGATAGCTGTTTGAAGGAAGACTCCGGGAAGCAAAACTATATAACCAAGGAAGAATTCAATCAGTTCCAGCAGGGAACAAGGGAGCTGTTACGAAATTTCCTTGAGTTCTTTATTAGCTATGGCCTAGAGCTAGGTAAGCAACCAAAGGATAAAACCTTTGAAGAATTAAGCCAGAAACTACAAGCCCTCGGTGGCTCTGGTAGCAAAGCTAAAAACCTCTAATTAAGCCTCTATTAACTTCTAATAGCCTCATTTCTAACCAATTATTCCTATCTAATAGAACTATCTTCTAGAACACAATCACTTCCCAAGCTAACTAATAACTGTCATAGTCCTTTCTAGCTGAACTTTAAGTTTGGGAGGTGTCGTATGTTTAGAGCAGGTGAGCTTCTGCAGCAAGGTAAGACTAAAGAGCTATGGCAGAAGTGCTGTGGGTTCATTGACCTCAGTATGGATGAGTTTATGACTATCCAGCGGCGGCTATTGCTAGAGCAAATAGAACTGCTGAAGGGATGTGAACTTGGTCGCCGAGTGATGCGGGGAACAAACCCAAGGAGCCTGAAGGAATTTCAGGAGCAGGTACCCCTCACCACCTATGGGGACTATGCCCCTTACCTCCTTGAGCAGAGGGAAGATGTGCTGCCGGAGAAACCTATCGCCTGGCAGCGCACCTCAGGCAGGTCTGGCGAGTATCCCTGTAAGTGGGTCCCCCTCTCCGAGAGGATGTATCGGGAGCTGGGAGAATCCATGCTAGCAGTTATGATTTTTTGCACCTGTAAGGAGAGGGGCGATATTGCCCTTAGGGAACACGATAAGGTCATCTATGCTTTGGCACCACGACCCTATGCCTCTGGTATTTGGGCAGTCAGGGCTGAGGAGGTATTCCCCTTTGACTTTCTTCCCCCTCTGGCCGAGGCGGAAAAAATGTCCTTCGAGGAGCGGATAAAGCAGGGTTTCAAGCTAGCTTTACCCCAAGGGCTGGATATGTTTTTTGGCCTCTCCAGTATATTAGTTGCCGTAGGCAGGCAATTCAGCCAGGGCACAGGGAGTAAAAATATCACTTCTTTACTCACCAAGCCAAGGCTTCTATTAAAACTGGTAAAGGCACTGATAAAGAGCAAGCTGGCTCGTCGTCCAATGTTGCCTAAAGACCTATGGCCACTTAAGGGAGTAGTGGCAATGGGCACAGATACCTCAATATATAGGGAGCAAGTCAAGGAAATGTGGGGTCGTACTCCCCTGGATGTATATGGTTGCACCGAGGCTAACATCATCGCCATGCAGACCTGGGACTTCCAGAGTATGACCTTTGTTCCCCATATCAACCTGTTAGAGTTCATCCCCGAACGGGAATACCTTAAATGGAAAGCGAACCCCGAATATCAACCAGGTACCATTTTGCTGGATAAAGTAAAAGCTGGGGAGAATTATGTAACCGTCATCACCAATTTTATGGGCGGGCCTTTTGTTAGATACATAATTGGCGATATGGTCAGGATAACCTCACTGCGCAACGAAGAACTTAACATAGATATCCCCCAGATGGTGTTTGAGGGCCGGGCTGATGACATTATTGATCTCGCTGGGTTTACCCGCCTGACTGAGAAGACATTCTGGCAGGCAATAGAGAAAACTAGGCTGGCCTATGAAGATTGGACGATACGGAAGGAAGCTAAAGAAAAACCAGTATTGCACCTATACTTAGAGCTCAGGGAGAAAAATAGCTTGGACGAAGCTCAGGTTACCACTGTTATAGATGAGCAGCTTCGGAAACTGGATGAGGATTACGCCAACCTAGAGAACATGCTTGGCCTGCAGGCATTACAGGTTACCCTGCTCCCCAGTGGTTCCTTTAAAGAATACAGGTTAAGACAACAGCAGGCCGGTGCTGATTTAGCCCATCTGAAGGTGCCGCATATTAATCCTTCTGATGCCATGCTCAATACTCTATTTAAAGAAGTCATCCCACCAACTCCAGTCGCTCCGCCTACTGAGAAGGTCGCCACCCGATAGCACTGGCGGCTTTTGCAGCAGTTTTAAGTGGGTAGCATTCAAAGTGCTGCCCACCTTCTTTTTCCAAGCTTGACAACTATTGAACTCAAGGACATAATTGCTACTAACAATAGTAGTTCAGGTAAGGAAAGAGCCTAGGTGGATATTTATGTCATAGCCCCGTTAATTTGCTGCGTTGCCTATGGCGTGCTGGCGGTTATCGTCCTGCGCCACCCGACAAGAGCACGTGTAACCTTCGCCATCTACCTCATTGCCGGAATAGGCTGGAGCCTGGCCTCCGCTATGGCTCATACCACTCTTGCCCACCAAACGACATATCTCTGGGCCAAACTGCTAATAATTACTGGCTGGCCGATGATGGTTTTCTACTATCACTTCGTCCGTCTTTTCACCAATAAGCGTCCCGGCCTGGGGGTCTACCTGGGATATGGAACTTGGTTGGTTATCGTTGTCTTGACTGCCCTCGGCTATATCCTGAGGGACGCCTACTTTGCTCAGGGAACTTTATACCTTGATTATGGTAACTCTTTCTACCTATTGGCTGGCTCTAGCGCCATCTTTATGCTAGCCGCGGTAGTTAATTTAGTGCAACACTACCGGGGCCTGACTGACCCCATAGCTCGCCGCCGTGTTGTCTATCTGTTGTTGGGCATTATCGCTTTTGCAGCCCTTGGCGCCACTGACCTCGTTGCTCCTCTATTAAAATACCCCATAGACTATGTCGGTGGCGTGGTCAATGCCCTTATCATCAGCTATGCCATCCTGAGGTATCAACTCCTTGATATCAGGTTCGTTATGCGGAAGGGATTGGTTTATTCAAGCCTGACTGTCTTCCTTACTGCTCTATATCTACTGCTGCTCTTTATCTTACAGACGCTCTTTCAGGGTTGGACAGGCTATAGCAGTCTGGCACTCGCCGCTGGCTTCGCCCTTTTGATTGCCGTGCTATTCAATCCCTTAAGAAATTTCCTCCAGAAAGGGATAGACCGAATCTTTTTTCGTGAAACCTATGACTACCGCCAGATGCTACTCAGCTTCTCCGACAGGATAAGCAATGTCCTTGACCTGAGCGAATTGGCACAAAGCATACTAGACCCAGTAGTAAAAGTCCTACATGTCCAGCGGGCAGCTCTGCTATTCCCTAGGATTGAGAGCGGTGATTTCACCACCCAGTTTGTCCAGCAAGCTACAACGGAAGAACCATCCACTAAGCTGAGGCTCACCAATGACAACCCGATTGTGACCTGGCTTACCACTGAAGGCAAGGCTCTCAAGCGAGAGCTCATAGATATCATCCCACAATTTAAGGGACTGTGGGAGGCAGAGAGAGTTGTTTTTAAGGCTCCGGGAGTGGAACTGCTTTGCCCTATAAGAAGCAAAGGCAAACTAATCGGTATCCTGGCTGTGGGTAAAAAGCAATCTGATTCTCCATACTCTGATGAGGAAGTAGACCTACTCATGACCATAGCTAACGAAGCAGCGGTAGCTATAGAAAATGCCGAGATGCTTGATAGCCTCAAAAATGAACAACTTCGAGTGAGGCAGCTCCTGGCACAGGCAGTCCATACCCAGGAGGAAGAACGAAAGAGAATTTCCGTTGACCTCCATGACAGTGTTGCTCAATGGCTAGCTGCCGCCTCATATCGGGCTCAGACCGTTAATGCGCTTCTCTCAGGAAATGACAGCGATGAAGCTCAAGATGAGCTGGCGGCTATGGAAAGCACCATTGATAAGAGCCTCAAGGAACTGCGCCGGGTAGTGACTGGCCTCCGCCCACCCGCTTTAGATGAACTGGGGCTTAGCCATGCCCTGCGGCAGAGCCTTGAAGATTTGAAGACCGATGGTGTAGATTGCCAATTTAGTGAGGCAGGCACGCCGGTTCGACTCCCATCAAGCACGGAGATAGCTGTTTACCGCATGGTCCAGGAAGCTCTTACTAATGTCCGAAAGCATGCTGATGCCACCAAAGTAAATCTCCGCTTACAGTTCCAAGCAGATAAGCTCTTGGTTGAAGTTCGTGATAATGGCAGAGGTTTTGACCTCCCTCGAACTCTGGATAGCGCCATATCGGTGGGACGTATGGGCTTGCTGGGTATGAGACAGAGGGCGGGGGCGCTGGGAGGAGATATCAAGATAAAGACAGGCGAAGAGGCTGGAACTACTATAACCTTGCGACTTCCCATTCAGCCTCAAATAGAGGAAAGATAAATGGACACCATCCGAATACTTCTGGTTGATGACCACCAGGTTGTGCGTGAGGGACTGCGGCATATGCTGGAGCTTGAAGCCGATATGGAGGTGGTGGGTGAGGCAAGCAATGCTAAAGAGACACTCACTCAGGTAGAGTCGCTCTGCCCCGAGATTATTCTCATGGATATTAAGATGCCCGGGGTGGACGGGATTGAGCTTACTCGACAGCTAAAGGAGAAACTACCCTCCAGCAATGTCATTATGTTGACTCTATATGATGAGTACCTGGCCCAGGCTATTGAGGCTGGGGCAGCGGGTTACCTGCTTAAGGATATTAAGCGCGAGGAACTGATAAAAGCTATCCGAGCCGTCCACCAGGGCCGCTCGCCACTCAATCTATCTCTCAGTCGAGACCAACTAACTGAGCTTGTCGCTCCGTCTGAGAGCCAACAGCGAGCTTACCTGTCAGAGCGGGAATTGGCTATTCTCCGAATGATTGCTGATGGTATAACCACCAAGGAGATTGCTAACCAGCTTTTTTTGAGCCAGGCCTCTATTAAGAGGAGCGTGCGCCTCATCTTCGAAAAACTGGGGGTCCGCAATCGCTCCGAGGCGGTATCAGAGGCTTACAAAAGAAGACTGATTTAGCACTTCGGCGCCCCTTCTTAAAAGACCCGGCCGGTGGGTCTCTTTTAGTTGCTTCCATCGCACCAATTCAATAGGTAAGCTCTCTACCTATGTGAACTTCAGGCTCATTAAGCTGACCCTTTTGGCTCATAGATTTATCCCTTTGGGACTTCCGAAGTTGGTATTAAAGGGGTATCATCAACGGGCATAAATTGTCCCACAACTACATTGACTTCTTTCAGCTACACGAATGGAGGGTAGGATGAAGAAAGATATTCGGATTCTCTTAGTTGATGACCACCAGGTTGTGCGTGAGGGTTTGCAGCACATGCTGAAACAAGAAGAGGATATGGAAGTAGTAGGTCAAAGCACCAATGGTTTAGAAGCCCTGTCCCACGTAGAACTGCTTTCCCCAAATATTGTTCTTATGGATATTAAGATGCCCGGGGTGGACGGGATTGAGCTTACTCGACAGCTAAAAGATAAACAGCCCGCCTGCAATGTCATTATGTTGACTCTATATGATGAGTACCTGGCTGAGGCTATTGAGGCTGGGGCAGTAGGTTATCTGCTTAAGGATGCAAAGCGTGCGGAACTTACCCAAGCTATTAGGCAGGTTCACCAAGGGGAAGTAGTGATTAGTGAGAGTATTACAGCTAATTCCCGAATTGAGTATGAAGAGAGATTCGGCGAAAAGGCAAAAGGGAGCCGTCTACAAGAGCACGATAGCCCCATGCCTGAAGAGGTACAGATGGTTATACCTCCACCGGTTGATGCTAACCAGTTGATAAGATTCATTAGCCGAGTGGAGGAGATGCTTCAGTCCCGTATGCTGCAAATGGTTGGCTCTTGGAAGGGGGACACTGCCATTACAATCGCCTTACCAAAGCCTACCCCGCTTGCGAACATCCTAAATGAATTGGGAGAAATGCCCGAGGTAGAAACAATAGGAGAAGAACCGCTGACAGGGAAGGGGGACCCCAGCCTTTTCAAGAAAGTCGCCGCTATACCAAGACTAAACACTAGAATCAGGAAAACCATCTTTATAACCCTCAAAAATGGTAAGACCGCAGGACAGTACTAGGCAAGGGGATAAGGAACAGACGCTTAATATAAGACCCTGACATAGTCCATCTAACATACACAATCAGCTACTTCAGGGTAATATTATTACCATTATGGTGGGCGATACTGGATTTGAACCAGTGACCTCTGCGATGTCAACGCAGCACTCTAACCAACTGAGCTAATCGCCCCCTAATACAATAATAATTGTACCGGACATCCCTCCTATAGTCAATATGTGTTACGATGGGCTTATGATTCGTATATGCCAGCCGGATGATATAGACAGAATATATTTTATCATCAATGAGGCAGCCAAAGCCTATGAAGGCGTTATACCAGCCGACCGCTACTACCAGCCCTATATGCCTATGGAAGAGCTTGAGCGGGAAATAAAGCGCATGACCTTCTTCGGCTGGGAGGTAAATGGAGAGCTGGTTGGGGTAGTGGGATTTGAACCGGTTAAAGATGTTACCCTCATCCGCCACGCCTATGTGTTACCCCAATGGCAAAAACAGGGAATAGGCAGCAAACTGCTAGGTCACCTTAAGGGTCTGGTTACTACCTCCCGTTTGCTGGTGGGAACCTGGACTGATGCTTACCGGGCAATTGATTTTTATAAGAAGCACGGTTTTAATCTCCTGCCTGACAAGGATGAGCTACTGAAAACCTACTGGGACATCCCCCAACGCCAGATTGAAACCTCGGTGGTGTTGGGGATAGATATAAGGCGAAAATAAAGAGCTCAATATATACTAATCTTGTGTAGCTATCCTAACATTTCCCCCCACACCTCATCCTGGTTGAAAACTTCCACCAGCTTTACCGGTAGCAGCTTGTTGGTTAAATCTTTGTTGCTTCTAGCATACACCTTTATGTAGTTGTCGGTGTGACCAGACCAGAGTCCATCGCCAGACCACTTCTCCCACAATACCGGCATAGTCTTTTCAAAAAATCGCTTGTTGAAGCTTTGAGCGCTTTCCTCAGCCAGAGCCAGCATCCTCTGGCTTTGCTGCTTTTTAACCCTATCTTCCACCTGATTTGGCATCTGGTTAGCTTGCGTTCCCTCACGCGGTGAGTAGGGAAAGACATGAATCCGGGCAAACTCAAGCTTCTGGCAAAGCTTATAGCTCTCTTGAAACTCTGATGAAGCCTCACCGGGGAAGCCGACAATAACATCGGTGGTGATAGCCGCCTCGGGCACCAGAGCCCGAATTAGAGATACTGACTGCAGATAGTCACTAATGGAGTAGCGCCGTCTCATCCGCCTGAGCACACTGTCACTACCACTCTGCAAAGACAGGTGAAAATGGCGACATAGCCTCTCATCACGCCATAACGCGATAAGCTCGGGGGAGATTTCCTGAGGCTGGAGAGAGGAAAGCCTTAACCTGGCTACATCAGTCTCAGCCAAGATATGCTCCAGTAGCCCCCTTAGATTAACCCCATTATAGCTATAGGAGCCAATCTTGACCCCGGTTAATACCACCTCTTTATAACCGTTAGCCGTCCGGTGCCTGACCTCAGCAACAACCTGGTCAAGGGGCAGGCTCTTCTCTCTACCCCGCACCAGGGGCACAATGCAATAGGAGCAAAGGTTGTTGCAGCCGTCCTGAATCTTAACCAAGGCACGAGTCCTGAAACCAGTGTGAGCGCTGCTTGTTGAATCCCCTGGGACACAAGCCGGACGGCTCAGGCACCCAGACTCCTCCAGTAACCGCAGTAGATGTGGCTTCTGTTCATTACCTAATACAAGGTCAATTCCCTCAATCCGAGCTAGCTCCTGGGGCG
>Ga0209979_1002834_pt1 | contig 16048 bp, 20 predicted proteins | sample AnhtaG_FD_183114 | JGI IMG/M metagenome (GOLD analysis project Ga0209979, IMG submission 183114) | Deep subsurface microbial communities from Anholt, Denmark to uncover new lineages of life (NeLLi) - Anholt_01485 metaG (SPAdes) (version 2) | ecosystem: Environmental > Aquatic > Marine > Oceanic...
GGCTGACGGGAAAAGTGAGAGAAAGATTGTTAGAGAAAACAGCAGGAATTATTACATTAACGCAGTTGCGTATAGCCCGTTCTCGCCGTTGCCATATTCGAGAGAAGCGCAGGCGATTGCGTGAAATTGGTATTGATTTATCAGCTATACGTTGCTGCATTTTGGAAACCTAAATGGCGTTGTAGTATTAAACAGTAGCTTACAATCATGGAACTGTCACTATTGCTAAATTATGGGAAGTATGCCAATATAGCAGCTAATCGCATTTTTAACTTCCGGATTACAAGCGGACAGATAGCATTAATAACAAGGATAAAAGATGGGTAGATTAAAATCAAAATTCCTTGGGAGTTTAATTGGCACAGCAGTAGGAGATTCATTAGGAGTAAGTAGTAAGAGATATACTGATGACACTGCTATGATGATAGGAGTGGCCGAGTCCTTAATCGAAAATAGAGGTTTTAATGCGGAGCATCTGGTTCAGACGTTTGTCAGAAATTATGATGCTGAGCCCTGGCGCGGTTATGGACCTGGCCCGCCGGCGATTTTCAAGATGATAAAATCAGGTTTGAACTGGAAAGAAGCTGCTGCGAGAATATATCCTGGCGGTTCTTATGGAAATGGTTCAGCTATGCGAATAGCTCCAGTAGGCCTTTTCCATTATGACAATCTGGATCAACTAAGAGAAATTGCTTATCAATCGAGCCAAATTACCCATACCCATTCCTTAGGAATGGAAGGAGCGGCTTTGCAAGCTTATGCAGTAGCGATAGCAGTAAGAACAGAACCTGACCATTGGGACAAATATGATTTTTTGAGGAAGTTGAGTAATTTTGTGGAGGTTGATGAATTTCAAAAGAAGTTGAAGAGCATTAAGACATTGTTAAGAGAAAATACCAGTAAATTAGAAGTAGTCCAGGAACTTGGAAATACAGTTGAAGCCATAAATTCTGTGCCAATATCCATATTCTCGTTCCTGGCTAATCTGGGTTTTAAGGCCACTTTGGATTATGCCTTGAGTCTGGGTGGTGACAGGGATACAATTTCGGCGATGACAGGAGCGATTGCTGGTGCCTGTTATGGAATTAAAGATATTCCGGAAGAATGGAAAGATGGACTTGAAAACAGAGACTATATTGAAAGGCTTGCGAAACAGTTGTGGCGACTGAAAAAAGGAAGAAGACTTAAGTAATGAAAGCCATGGAAAACTTGCCGATACTTCTTGGACCCGACCTCACCAGTCTGCGAAAATTCATGTACTAAGCCACGCATGAAGCACCCTGAAATGGGACTCTTTTCGTCAGTTGAGAGCTACAACGGCACTACAACCCAAAACCTCGTTATCTGCCAATTCGAAAAAATATCCATTTCATAAGCCTTGTAGCATCAGTGCTTTATAAAAAACTTGAAAATTGGCAACGGTTTCAATGTCCGTTGCTCTTTGGATGCTCATCGCTAGAAAATGACCTGCTGACAAATAAAACTATGCCATATCCCTATCTTTCTAATTTAGCCTTATTATTAGCGAGCAAACCAGGATTTGCCCTTTCGTTTTATTGGCATGATTAGTAAGCTGCACACGAAACTCTTTAAATACCCCTCGTTTTAAGCATTTCCAGAAGCCTTACGGCTGTGTGTGAATCCCGTTTGGATGACGTGAGCATGAATGGATCGTTGAAGGAAGGTTCGACACACCTGGTCTGTCCGGGCCGCCATGCGCAGACAGTATGAAATGCTCAGGTACGTAATCGGCAGGGCCAGAACCATTTGTCCGGTGTGTCGTCTTCCTCTTCTGCGATCTGAGAACGGAGCCGAAAAAGGCTTTATCTTCCCCTTTGCCTTCCCCCCTCATATTTATCTATTCATAAAAAAACAAATTTCAGTGCATTCAGGTCTGGTTGGTAATTTGAATCAGATTGTTGAAAGTTCGCAAAAGCGAATCGTCTCAGGTGCTGCAACCCTCTAATGTGAGATGGATAGAAGCGGTATTTAACAAAAATACAACACCGCAACACCCAAAAAACCGTCTCGTAGGGGCCTGTGCTCGTTTTAGACCTACGGCTATCGATAGGTTTTTTACACGCTCAAAAATCAATTTCTTGCCACTGTCTGGTGTTTGTCTTTCGTTGTCCTACGTTAAAAAAGTATTCAAACCCAAAGAATCTGAACTTAACTACAAAATTGAAAAGGAGAAGCCAAAATGCAAAACCAAAATGAAATTGCAAAGATAAATTATTTCCTCTGTGTGGTATCGCCGATCATTGTTGGACATATGAAAATGCTGTGTCAATCAACTGGTGCAAAGGTTCGGGAACAAGGCCGAGGGCTCGAACTGTCCCTTCTAATCAAATCTGGCAAGAAAAAGATCAAGTTCTTTCTACATAACCTGTTTCTGGAGATTGCGACTGTTGACAGAGATGATGATCCGCTGAGGTTTGACGAAAGGCTGCGCGAGTTTGACTTCTTCCTGGCCAAGATGACTCGCATCGCTCGAAACAAGTTGAAGATTCTCTTTCATCTTCTTCTCGAGGAGGATGTAGATGCTGCCATAGAGAACATCGGCCGGGATGAAAAGCAGTTCGAGCGGGTTCGCATCTGGAGGTTTGACCGGAAACCGAGTTCAGAACGCCAGCTGTGGTCATAGTTTTGATGCTTATTTCTATTCTAACCCGGATGGCATACTCGTCGAGAGAGGGTATGCCACCACTTTTTGAAAGAAATGGAGGTATCGAGAAATGGAAACCATACAAGCGAAAATCAACCCGAAACTACTTTCCAAGGCCAGCAGATTGTTCACCGGAACCCTGGATGGCCGGATCATTGAAATCCTGCAAAACGCAAGGCGTGCAGGTGCAACAGAAGTGGCAATTACGAATAAAGATGGATTTGTTACAGTCCGGGACAACGGCAGTGGTATCGAGGATTTTTCAACACTGCTTGACTTGGGAAACTCGGACTGGGACGAGGCGATGGAAAAGGCAGAAGACCCGGCAGGTGTAGGCGTTTTTTGCTTATCGCCGCGGGAAGTAACCATCTGCTCCAATGGTAGAAAGGTCGTCATTACAAAAAACGGCTGGACCGGCGAACCGGTAGAGATACAACAAAACAACTGTTCTGCAAATGGCACGAAACTTATATTTGCAGATGAACCATGGGAATTCTCTACAGTTGAAAAGCATGCCGTCTTTACCGGCATGACGGTTATAGTTGATGGTCAGAAATGCGCGAAAGAGCGTTTCTCCTCTCAAGATGCAGTTTTGTACCCTGCCCTTGGCTGTAAGATTGAGGTACGTGAGAAAAAGTCTCTGAATGAATGGCACGTGGAGTTCAGAAGAGGATACTATTCCAATGATGTATTGGTCAACTTCCACGGCCAGGTGATAACCTTTAGATATTCACCTGTGACCGAGCCGGAACTTGCCTTTTTAGTGGATATGACCGGAGAGCCGACGGAAATTCGGATGATGCTGCCGGCAAGGACCAGACTCATAGAGAACGAGGCTTTTGAAAACCTCAAGGCTGCCATTGAAATCCAAGCCTATCGTTTTATCCTTAAACGAGGTTCACATAAGCTTCCCTTTAAGGAATACAAGCGCGCCGAGGAGCTCGGTGTCAATCTGCCGGAGGCCGAACCTGTATTTAACGTGGGCCTTCTCGCTGGTGACACACCTGAGCCAATAGAGATTCCAATGCCCAGCGATTTTCCATTGAAGAAATGTTACCGGCTGAGCAAGGATTGTCAGGATGGCTGCGAAACCGATGAGGCGAACGTGCACCTGCTGGCAGCAACGGGTAAATTCAAAGAGCCGTTTGTGCCGGTAAGCATTTCGCGTTCCTATGATGGTTACAGCTGGGCAGACCTGCCAACGATAGATAAGGTCGAGGTGGCGGTTGGCAAGCAACTCGGCTCCGAAGGTGTCTGGAATGAAACGCTCGTTGCCGTAGATTCGCTGCAAATAACAGCACATACCAGTGATAACAAGGTCTTCAAGTCGGATGTCCTTATGGCAGTACTTGAACAACCGAGAGACAAAAGAAGCTGGTACTGTATGAATGTATATGTCACGCTGGAGGCCAGAAATCAACTAAGCTCAACCGATATTTGGTATCACTGCGGTGGTTGGAATGATGATGGAGACACCTGGGATACGCAGTTGTATCAATTCGAAGAGGACCTGGAGCAATTCTGGGCAGCCGTCATCGGCCCCGGTGAGTATCTGCGGTCCAAGATACGAAGCTGTCTTTACGGTGTTATCAAGGATTGGCAGAGAGTAACCATCGAGGCAGACGAGACTATTTCGATTTTGTATAAGGATGGAACGGAAAAGGTGTTCAAATCTTAAGGTGGTGACCTTGCAGGCACTTAGTTTCAAACCAATAGTTTATTGACGTTAAGTCTTCAATTCAAATCAATCAATTTAACTAGATGGCACGCTCAACAAGAGTAGAGAGCGTGTCATCTCTCTTAAAAGAAACGGAGGTAATTAAAATGGCTTTTAGACCAACAAGATTTTTGATTGAAGGGACATTGGATAATTCAGTTCCTAACAAGGTGACAGGATGGATGAAGTTTGCTGGTATGAAAGAGAAGATGACGTTTGATTTGGAAGGCAACTTCCACAGGGACATTAGAGGAGCGAAGATTCACTTTACAGGAGATGCATATGAGGACCAGGCGGATGTTGATAATGAAGGCTATTTTGAAAGTATCGCGTCGCATCAAACCGGTAAGGTGGGTGACATCACCGCAGGGTTACCACCTCACGACTATGGAAGCAGCCCTTATTTGGAGTGGTTCAGCAACGAAAACGGCAGGATAGTTCTCGAATTAGAGCTGGTTCAGGTTGAAGTAATCGGCACACCGATACCGGCAATAGAGTCTGATCCGATCTCACGTGAGGAGCAGAACCGCAACATGGCTGAATTCTTAGGTGGCCTTGCACAGGAGATGAACATCTCAGAGGAGCATGCGATTTGTGTCGGTGGCAACACAGTGGTGAAGGCCAGCAAGAGAGCTGCAAACAACAGTATCCGCGGTATGAAGCTGCTCACACAGGAAATTCGCAAGAAGCTGCCGCCACTTTACTCTCAAGATGGTAAGGGCGGCAAGGCTATTGCCTATGTCAAATTCTTTACTCCAGATTCGGGGTTCACATTCTGGGCTTCGGAATTTGATGGCAAAGATACATTCTTCGGCCTCGTAGATGGCCACTGCAAGGAGTTCGGTTATTTCAGTCTCTCAGAGCTTGAAAGTATTCGCGGCCCAATGGGGTTGCCAATTGAGCGGGACCTGTACTGGCAGCAGAAAACCCTGGAGGAAATAGCTCCCGAATTATTCACGCCTGCCAAACCCACCGAGTAGTTCATCGGTCCTACCGTCAAATCTAACGTTTAACTTGAAACAGTAATTTCATTTGAAACGAAAGGGGCATTCGTATGGAAACATATTGTCAAAATCCGCTGTGTGAGAACACGGCTGTTAAAGAAGTACCTGTATCTGTGGAAACTCCAGCTGACCAGCTCAGAGCACTTTGTGCAGCTTGCGAAGAGGCTTATACCTGGGGTGTGCAGCACGATAAGATGATCGCCCAGCAGGGAACGCTTTGGATATTGGCTGTAGCTGACAGAGGCATAGTAGCCCACGTCTGTGTATATAACAGCAAAGCCGAAGCCGAAAAAGGTATGGTTGAATACCTGCGGGAGCATGAGAACTGCAATTGTTTAGACGATGTCAATCTTGCGTATCTATGGCTTGCCGAACACGATGAACGTCTGAGCGTTGAGATCGTTCCGCAGGAGGTCAAATTCACAAAGCCGAAGGATGTGGGGGGCGACAGTAAAACAGCAGACTTGGCCCATGTAAACGATTTCCTGCACCAATGCGCCTTTGCTATCCTGACCAAAAACCCTAAGACCCTCGATCCCGATGTATCATTCGAGGCGTGGGCATACAAAGGCCTGCTGGACTTCCAATCGGCTGAGCCGGTGGTCTTTGGACTTGGCTGCAACTGCCAAGGTGCCCTTGATGCCCTGAATCTGAAGTTAGCCGAACTCAAACCAGGTGGTAACGGTTCTTGCACCGAATGCCTCGAATAGAACCTGAACCTATTACCACATTTTGTTTAGGAGAATGATTATGTTTACAGACGTAGAGTTTATGACAGCAAAAGAGAAAGAGCTTGTCTTAAAAAAGTGGGAGACATTCCTAAAGCACGGTCTAAAGAAACAGCACTTTACAAAACGGCTGTATGAACACCTGCACCTGCATTCCGGGTACATTGCCCATTTTTCACTCCACGGCTTTTACTCAACATATTTTGAGGCAGGTCAGGACATATTGCGGTTCTTTGACTATTTCTGTAATTACACAGCAATCGCCGATTATGAGGACCTCAATGCAGCAATGCGGGAGGTGTACAGTAAGTACCAGGATGTAATTAAGAAACAGGCTGAAGATGACATTACTGACAGACTCGGACTGCTCGAAGCCTGTGTCAAACGTGCCAAGAGTGACAGAAAGTTTGCGAAAGAATTTCTTGGCAAAGTAAGAATTTAATCAAGGAGATTCATCATGTATGAAAAAAATGCACAGATCATAGAGAGCCAGGTCGGGGACGGCTTTGCCGGTGAGGATTACGATAGAGGCTGGCACGACGCGACGAAGCGAATAGCAATCGAACTGGCCAATTACTTCGCACAAAAAGACACATTTTTCGACCGGAGAAAATTTATGAAGGCTTGTGGTTTGGAGGGCAAATGATGAAAGCAGAAGAGTTCATTGACAAATTGTTTGAATTGCTTGGTGAGATGCACGATGACCTACAGGAGCATAAATGCCAGGCAATTGAGGAATACAACCGACAGATTACGAAGCTATTTGAACAATCAGCAGCAGTAAAGCGAGCGTTGTTAGAACATGGCAAAATGACGATGAAGGGAATGAAAATTGACCCTCCGCCCAGAGATAATAGTCAGGAACCTATGTATCGTGTCGTTTATACCATTGATGTCAATGCCAAGAACGCTTATCAAGCGGCTGAACACACACATAGAATAATGATAGACCCTGATTCCATGCGGCCCGTACTGCACATAGTAGATTCCAACGGCGTTCACATAAAAGTAGACCTATCTGAGGATAATGCGAACCTGGAAAATAGTGCGAAAATGGGCAACTATGATGCGGCGGCCCAATATCTTGCCGACCATGGGCGTGAGATATTTACCGGCCCTATGATCGGGGGATTATGGAACGGCAGATGCATGGATGCCTGTATCATGTCCAAGAAGCAAGGAGATAAGGCCGCCTATGACTTCCTGCTTAAGTTTGGGGGTCAGTATGCCTCGACCTTGTCAGTTGATCTGCAGCGCCAATGGCAAAATATTAAAGACCAGGCTGCCGGCATATTGAAAGACAGCAGAGAGAACACTTGCGGAATTTGAAAGGAGCTGATTATGGATAAATTCACAAAGATCACAGTCGGATTCGTCGCTCAAACTTTCGAGAAAAACGATAAAGGCCGGTTTGTTTGTACCCGGCAGGAGTTCATTGCCGGCGACCAGTGTGACTACGAAGATGCCCAGGGCAATCCAATCGACCCTCCGGATTACGAATATCAACCGTACAATATGACTTTGGAAAAGAAGGTCGGAGAGGTGATCGAAGCCGGAGCAACCGGTGAAGGCCAAATAGACCAATTAAAGCGAAGACATCAAATAGTTCAGCAGCTTCGTGTATTGGCCGTGAAATCTCAGGGTTTGACTGCCTCTCTGCCAACCTTACCGGTCCCCAAATGGCTGGATGGCACGGTAGCAGAGGCAACTAAAGACGTCTTTTTTGAAGATTACGACCTGGCAAAGCTGCTTAGATTCATTGCTGATGTTGGAGTCAGTTATGAGGATTGAAGAAAGAAACTTTTGATTATGCCATAGTTCGAAAGGGCACAAAAATGAAAGAATATAAAGTTGTAACCTTATCGATCATTTGCAAAGAATCAGATGTATCAATCATTCAAAGACAATTGGAAGATTCTCCGATTGCCCAAATAGGAGCTTATACGATCAATTGCGGCGGTGTGCGAGACCTTACCTGCGACGAATGGGACGAATTCAGTTGCGCTTATCCTGATGCCGTACGTCCCGGAGGTATTTAACCATCCTCAAAAGATTAGAAAATGAATGTAAACACAAATAATAAACCGATTGAATCTTTTTTCCCGGGAGATAACAGTGAGAAAAGTAACTGTGAAATTAGAGATATGTGTTGTAATGCTGGTGGATGAGGGTATTGAAATTTCAGAAGTAGTCAACGAATTAGACTACAGAGTAAATGACAGTACCACTGCTGCGGATATTTTAGATACTGAGATCACCAATTACGAAGTTGTAGATAGTAAATAGTTCGCAAGGGAACGAGAATTTCCTTTCAGACCATCCCACATGCTTGTTACGAGCAATAACCAGTAAACAAGAAACACCATGTAAGTTCAAAAGGAGTAGAATTATGCACAAAACCAAAGAAGAAATCAATATCGCCAGGATAGTCTATGACGCTTATCCACATGCTGATTTGCTACCCATCGATGCTGAGCAAGACTGCCGCACCCTGCAAACCCTGTTGGCAAGAGTCACAGGTGAAAACATCGGAGACAGCTTGTTCAAGTTTATGGTAGTTGAAATCATCGAGGGTGGCGACGGCACCCTGGATGGAGCGTTCCAGGTTCTGGAGCAGTCCAAAGCAGACGTGGAAGCCGTATTGAAGGCCCTCCGAGACGCAGGCGCAGATCAAACGATATGACATTGTGAATTTGAAAGTGAGGTGACGCTTATGGTTGTCTGAAAGTTTTACTGGAGTTAAACAGATTATTTTGGACAGCCTCTACACACAGTGCGGGAGGCAATTTTTTTGCGCACATTTTTTGGATTTGGAAAGGAGATCTATCATGAAAGCATACAGACACGGCGAGATGGTACTGATACCGGTACCGAAGAATCTCGAAGATCAGTGGCAAGACCTGTATGAGCAAGCAGGCCAGAAGATGAAAGAACCTCGAGTTATAGCGGAGGGGGAAATCACCGGTCATAAGCACGAGCTTGCTGGAGGCCAGGTCGATGCGACGATGTTAAACGAAGGCAGCAAAATGGTTCAGAGAACAAGCAGTCCGGGGTATGTATCGAGAAGAAGCTTCCTGAGGACACTGGGAATAGGAACTGTAGCCGGGCCGGTGATTCTGTTGAAGATAGCGAAGGCAGCGACCTTGAGGCATCCGGAACACAATGCGTTGAAGATACCGGCGGGCAGGTATGTAACCTACGGGCAAAGAGAGTACGATGAGACCATGGCAAGAAGAGTGGTTGACTGACCATGGTGCGGAGGGAGGGGCATATTTATGAAGGGAAGTGAGTACAATGGAACTATTAACACTTAAAGCTGGATGGGGCAGGAACCGATGGTTTGAGATCAAAGATGGACAGGTACAAATATTCAGAAACGCAATGGAGCCAGAGACCACGCTAAGCATAAAAGACGGACGGATAGTAGAGGTACAAGACGTCGAGCATTCTCCTCGCAATAGTAGCACCAGAATTGTGACTACCAAGGCCTGGGAAGGATTCAAGAGAACAATGGCAGGTGCAGTAAAGACTATCCAGAGGTACGACACCTACTCTAACCTGCTATCCAAGGGTGCGTTCTACGAGGTGAAAGGACTGACAATAGGCAAACATAAAGGCACGCTCCGCCAGATAAGCAGGCGAGCCAGGTTCGTGCGCGAGGAGTTTGTATACGACAACGGGCAGGAAGCTTACGTGTGGACGCCGTACAGGAAAAGGTTTCAGGTGTTTCGACCGAATGGCAAGTTGTGGATGGAAGTGACGGCGAAGGTCAGGCGGCCTTATAAGCGAACAAAGGACTTATTGGAACAGGTGCAGTCAGCATTGGAGGATATAGCCGGCCGTAGAGACAGATGGAGCAAAGAGCCCAACTACGAGATTAGATTGTATGACAGACGAGGAAAGGAATGTGGTTACGGCAAGGTAGAGAGCCACCAGCGGGCAGGCGTATGGCGGCAGGGCGAGACCAATCACTACTTTATGATGGGATTACCCGTTAGTAAGAAGCTCTACTATGCAGGGCCTGACGAGCTGGACCCTCGCGAGGTCTTGAAGACAGAGAACACGCAGCTAAGAGCAGTTCTGATGAAGAAGATTGGCCCGGAAAGGTTGCTCAAGAAGCTGCCGTTCGTGGCCTGTGATGCGGACGGAGAAAACCAGCTATTGAAGGCCGAGGTGAAGAAGATATTTACGCTGGATGATAAGTCATTGGAGCAGATGAGAGTAAGGAACAGACTTGACGAGCAGATAGCCATAGCGGTGCTGAGGTGCCCATCTACGGCGCAGTTGTACTACCTGAGGGTGCCGCCGAGGCTGAAAAAAGTGGAGCACGCCCGGCAATGGCTGTGCGGTGTAGATATCGAAGGCATCGAAGAAGAGTACATCCGGGACAGGTGGATGAGGCCGGCTAACGGAAGAAGGCGAGAGTTATCACCACCGCAACAGAAAGTGATGAGAGGTGAGATAGCATCGGCCAAGCAGCGCGAGAAGCTGGAGTTTGTAGCTGAAGCGTGAAAGAAAGACCGTCGATGCGAGAGTTGTCTAAAATAATCCAAGAACACAGCCAGAAAGGAGGTGCAGAATGTCAGAGACCTTAGAGATAATGTTTGACGACCTGAACGTCAAGGCACGAAAAGAGGTACTGGAATTCTACGGCTACGATAGTTTAGAAGAGGGGAACTTTGATGTGGTACCGTTGTTTATCCTGGAGAAACAAGAGCAGGATTGAAAGGGTCAGTAACATGAACATTTACAAAGTTTGGATTCAGATCGAGGAAATAGCCAAAGATAGGAATCACTACTTGAAGCTGGGTGCACCGTATGAAGTAGGCAAGTTCAGAACCGAAATCGCTGCACGGAAGTTCGTAGAGAACGAATTGATGATAGTCAGACCCCTTAACACAAAGTTACATCGGGCTTGCCAGCAAGTTTTGGATTCCTTGGAAGTTGGTGGCGAACAGTCCCGAGCGTTTGCCGAGGAGATTGAGATATTGAGGAGCGCTCTTGCTAACGCGCCAGCAGTAAAAGACGATTGTCCAAAATGCGGCGCCGGCAGCGATGAGCGGGAATTTATTGGCAAAGACTTCATAGGCATTGAGGCTATACACATGCACTACACCTGCAAGAAATGTGGCAGCGAGATAATCGAAGAATTTACGTTAAATGATGTCTTTATTGACAACGGACAATAACCATGAATGTCAGTTGCCAAGTGATTATTAGCGCTTAAGAAGGTTATTTGAAAGTGAGGTGATGCCTATGATTGTCTGAAAGTTTTACCGGAGTCAAACAGATTATTTTGGACAGCCTCTCTGCACAGTGCGAGAGGCAATTTTTTTACGCGTATTTTGGGAATTTGAAAGGACAATAGAAATGAAGGTATTGTTTATCGACAACCACGGCGGAGGTTTCGCAGATTATCTTGAAATATCACAAAGCACTTCTGTCGAGCAGTTCTTCAACGATAAGATGGCGGGCAGGAAGCCTGAAGATTATCTGATACGGGTAAACCGGCAACCTGTGCCGCGGGACTACGTCTTGCAGGAAGCAGACCGCATAACGGTCACGCCCACGAAAATCGACGGGGCGCGAGCTTAGCTTCTATTGTCAATTATCGCTACGGGCACCTGTTCATCCGACTTGCGAGCGGGTGCCCTTTCTTTTTTTGAGGATTCAGATATGGAAGATACGAGAACATTAATTAAAACAGCCCGCATCATCCAACAGGCACTCAGAGAATTGCGAAAGCAGCGCTACCTGACATTGCTGGAGCGGCTGGCTAACTTGGTTAAACAATTCAAAGAGTTGGGTGATGAGGCAAGGAAACTCGGCCTTTCTCTGGTGCGGAACTGGCTCTCAGCCGCTGACCAGTGCTGCAGCCGGGCAAATAGGTCGCTGAACGAAATACCCTACACAGTATCCAGAATAAGGCAGCTCACCGAAGGGCGATGTCCTAAAGTGCCTGAACTATCGTTTCTTGTCGAAGAACTGAAGCAGTTGCAGCAGGAATTTGACAGCGTACACTTTGACAGAGAGAACAACAGCTTTTCTGTCGAGACAGATCCTGTCGAATTGGATGGTGTATACCTCGGGCCGTTCAGAATTGAACTTCAACTGAATAAGCTGTGTGAATTGTACGGGGCGAGCCCTTATTTTGTGGCGGCGCTGGATCCACATCCGGCAGCAACAGACGAAAGCGTTACCCACCCGCACATTAGCGACGAGAGACTGTGTGAAGGCGATGGTTGTGTTCCAATCAGATCTGCCCTCGAGCAGGGAAGGCTATCCGACTTTTTCACATTGGTTAGAAGCATTCTCAACACCTACAACCCGGACAGTGCGCATGTTACACTGGATGATTGGGACGGAGAGCCTTGCTACGATTGCGGGTATGTCGCGAGCAGAGAAGACACCTACTATTGCTATTACTGCGAACACGATTATTGTTCCGAGTGCTCCACTTATTGTCGCCAGTGCGAAGAAACGGTGTGTCTGGGCTGCAGTGGTCAGTGCCCACATTGCGAAGAGCTTGTGTGCAAGAATTGCATCAGCAGATGTACTGAGTGTGAAGAACTATGCTGTAAATCATGTCTTGAAAAAAGTGTTTGTCCAAACTGTAAAGAAGAAATGGAGAAAGAAGATGAAGAACAAGAATGCAAAATCACAGAAACTAACCAAGACGGAGGTCCAGGCCAATCTGAAACAAGCAAAACGCAAATCAAGCTCACAAGTTGAAAAGAAGGCAGAACACACCAGAAGACCTGCATTGAGATTTATCCCAACTGCATGGGCAAAGCTCCTGTACTTCCGAGACAAGTCTGATAACGAAGTCGGTGGTTTCGGTATTACAGAACCCGATGATTTGCTTTGCGTGAGAGACTTTATTACAGTTAAACAGGAAGTCACTCCTGTTAGCGTCAAGTTTGACGATGAGGCAGTTGCAGACTTTTTTGAAAACCAAGTTGATCTCGGCAGAAAGCCGGAACAATTCGCCCGCATCTGGCTCCATAGTCACCCTGGCGATTCACCTGAGCCAAGCATTATAGATGAAGAAACATTCGAAAGAGTATTCGGCGGCTGCCAGTGGGCTGTAATGTTTGTTTTAGCGCAAAACAATCATACCTACGCCAAGGTAAGTTTTAACGTTGGACCGGGCGGTCACGTGCTGATCCCTGTTGTGGTTGATTATGGCCATGAGTTTGGTCCAAGCAATCACGAAAAGTGGGATGCTGAGTACAGTGCAAATATCCAGGTTGAGAACTTCTCCAGCTGTTATGAAAATAGGGACCACATATCTGTCGAGAAGGATATTGACAGGTATGCCTTGCCGTATGATTTTATCGACGAGCTTGAAAATATGAACCCGGATGAACGTCAGTTTATTCTGGATGAACTGGGGGTAAGACGGGATCCATGGGACGAGGAAAGAGAGGTGATTTTCTGATGAACGCTGAACATATCGAAGAACGTTACAGTCGCCAAAAAGACATCATTCCTGCTGACAGGCTTGCTGCATGTAAAGCTACGGTCATCGGTGTGGGCGCTATCGGAAGGCAGGTTGCCTTGCAGCTTACTGCTATGGGCATTCCCTGGCTGCAAATAATTGACTTTGATGTTGTTGAACTGAGCAACCTGGCAAGCCAGGGATATCTGGAAGACGATTTAGGCAAATTCAAAGTTGATGCGATAGCAGATTTATGCCGGAAAATCAACAGCAGCCTTGAGATTCATGTCGTACCAGAGCGTTTCCGCAGAAGCATGCAAATCGGCAATATTGTGCTGTGCTGTGTTGATAAAATTGACGCGCGCCGGTTGATATGGCAGGCTGTTAAGAACAAGGTCAATTGCTTTTTCGATGCTCGAATGAGTGCCGAGGTGCTGCGTGTATTGACAGCCTGTGATTTTGAATCAAGGGAACACTATCCGGCCACATTATTTCATGCTGAAGAAGCTTATGTTGGTCCCTGCACTGCCAAAACGACGATTTATTGTGCTAATATAGCAGCCGGCTTGATGGTTGCACAGTTTGCAAAATATCTGCGACAACTACATGTGGATTGTGATGTCCAGGTGAACTTATTGGCTTCGGAGTTAAGTATCACTCAAATAAAGTAATTTTCACCGGGAGTTAATCGAGGAAGACCATCTGATTCAGGTCTTCCTTTTGTTCTTGTCAACTTGGCGGGATAGAGTACGAAGTATTTAATCCCGTCCGGATTAAGCCGTTCCTAGCCTTATTTATACGGCCTGGATGAGCGGTGTTATTTGATGTTAAAGCAATGCATTCTCTAGCGAGTTCCTCCTGACAAGCATCATAAAAACGCTTTATGATGCAAGTGCCAGCTCGGTAGAAGTTCGCCATCAACTGAGAAAATGGCTGAAGCATACAATAGAGTGAATCGGCAGTAAGATTTGCAAAAACAGAATAATTGTTTGAGTTTGCTCGTCCTGCGATTTTAGCGAATAAACGAAGGTTTTTTTAGCATCGGATTATCCTTCCTGACATATGTCAGTATTAAGTAGACGGATGAAAAGAAATATATCAATCATATAATCCTTTTTGGAATATAGACTTATATTTCATTTAGCTTAAATATCTCGGCGCATGTCTCCATTTTGACACTATTTTGCACGAAATCTGGCCTTCTTTTCCACTTGATTCGCACCTCTAAAATTACGATAAATTGGAGTTATGAGAAAGGTTTGGATCTATAAAAGAAAAAGGATAAAGGGGTGGTGGATTGGCTGGTACGAAAGCGGCAAACGCAAAGCAAAGGCCTTACCAACCAAGGCTTTGGCCGAACATTATCGCCAGATAAAATACACTCAATTGAACTCCGACGTGTTCACGGGGACTGTCACCGTTGATTGGCAGCAGATGGTTGAAGAGTACAGACACAGCAAAAAAGTGGCTGGTGTTGTCGAGGATTCACTTTATGAAGCAGCGCTCACTCTGCGTCATTTTGAACGGTTAGTTGGAAAATGTAATTCAAAACATATTACACAAAACGCCATTGACAAGTTCATACTCGAAAGAGGCAATGAAATAGTACGCTCAACGCTCAATAAAGACATCAGAAACCTTAAAGCGTTTATTAACTGGTGCAGGGAAAACAGGTACGTCAATGGAGAAATAAAAATCCGGGAATTAAAGGAAGATGAGAGACCTGTAAAATCCCTGACTAATACTCAGATTAGAAGATTACTATCAGCATCCAAACCACATCAAATGTTGAGGATGAGAATACTGTTGGCTTTAGGCACAGGCTTGAGACGCGGTGATATTGAGTCATTGAGAGTTTCTGACATTGACTTTGAAAACAGCAATGTCACTACAAGGAGCAAGAAGACCAGGAAGAGTATGGGCTCACGGCCTGTCCCGGTTCCGGTCATGGCAGAGCTTAAGCAATATGTCTCCGGATTAGATGCTGAACAAGAAAAATTATTCAATGACCATTTCAGCCAGTACAGATGGGAAAAGATACGTCAAAAGGTTGGTTTGGCTGACTTGAAATTCCATGATCTACGCAAGACCTTCGGCTCTGTGCTTGCTCAGAACGGCGTATCCACAGCTGTCACACAGAAGTTGCTGGAGCATTCTTCACCAGATCTAACAAACAAGGTATATACGAATGTCGACCCTGTCCTGCGGCATGCGGTAGATCAAATACCGGTTGGTGACTGGCTGTAATGATAGATTGATGCTGGACACATACAAGCCTATTTTTTCTAAAAAGATACGTGCTTTATCGATTATTACACCTCTATTCTGATAGGATTTTCCTCCTTTTTAAGTAAATCCCTGAAATTCACAATCTATGGGATGCCCACTGAACTCCTCAAACTTAGGGGTTTTTTGAAAAAGATTTTTGGGGGATGATTCACTCAAGACGCACTCCTTGTGTATGACGATATAAGGGGTAGTTGACAATTTTCT
>Ga0209979_1002835_pt1 | contig 16047 bp, 16 predicted proteins | sample AnhtaG_FD_183114 | JGI IMG/M metagenome (GOLD analysis project Ga0209979, IMG submission 183114) | Deep subsurface microbial communities from Anholt, Denmark to uncover new lineages of life (NeLLi) - Anholt_01485 metaG (SPAdes) (version 2) | ecosystem: Environmental > Aquatic > Marine > Oceanic...
ATCCTTGGTGATTTGGTTTCTTGCACCATCCAAAAAACCATCATATGGAGGATGTGTCCATATTTTCTTTCAGCCTAGACTGGGCAAGCCCCCTTCCTCTCACTCCCACTCCCCACCTCACGAACCATTCTTCAATCCACATCTTGCCATTCTTCCCCCACACCAGCAAGGGGGAACCTTTTAACTTCCGTTTCCCACTTTCATAAAATTACAGAGTTGATTTTTTAGTCTGAATTTGTTATTTTATAAATATGAAGAGGTTAAATTTTCTCATAGTTCTTTTTCTGTTACTCTCCAGTTCTTCTTATGGACAATACTATTTTGGCAAGAACAAGATTCAGTATACCCAATTCGATTGGCAGGTTTTGACCACCCAGCATTTTGAGATCTATTTCTATACGGAGGAAAAGGAGATTGCTGAGATTGCGGCTAATTGTGCGGAGGAAAGCTACCGGTTTTTAGAGAACAAGTTTAATCATCGTATAAAAAGAAAAATCCCCTTGGTGGTTTACAGTTCTCCCAACTATTTTGCCCAAACGAACATCATCCCCTCCCTTCTTCCGGAAAGCGTTGCCGGCTTCACCGAATTTTTAAAAGGACGTATGGTCATCCCCTTTGACGGCTCGTATTCAAACTTTGCCCGGGTGATCCAGCATGAGCTGGTTCACACCTTCATCATGCATAAAATCCCTTATGTGATGAGGGCTCACCGAAGATTGAACTATACCGGCCTGCCTTTGTGGTTTGAAGAGGGTTTGGCTGAACACTGGTCCAGAAAATGGGACAGCGAAGCAGATATGATGATGAGGGATTTGGTCATCTCTGGAAGATTTCTTCAGTTAGAGGATATCCATCAGGTATATGGAACCTACCTTATGTATAAAATCGGGGAGGCGTTTTGCGCTCATCTGGAGAAGGAATATGGAGATGATAAGATAGGATTGCTATTTGAAAACTACTGGAAGGCAACCAACTTTAGTGAAGTTTTTAGACTGACTTTCAACAAGAGTTTGAAGGAGGTGTGGAGCCAGTGGGAATATTCTTTGAAGAAAAAATATTTCCCGGAGATAAAAACTAAAGACCTCCCAGGCCACATCTCCACCCAGCTCACCTTCGACGGGATAAACATAAAGCCGGAGCCGGTTTTCTTATCCGATCAACAGTGGGTGGTGTTCAAATCCAATAAGTTGGGATATTCCTCCATCTGCATGATGTCAGGGGAAGGGGAGAAGAAAAAATCTCTCACCTTAATCAAGGGAGAAAGATCTCCCCAGTTTGAATCCTTGCACCTTCTGAAAAGCAAGATCTGTGTCTCAAAAGATGGCAAGATCGCCTTCGTCTCCAAGAGTCACGAGAATGATGTGCTATATATGTATGATATAGCACAAAGAAAGATCACCGATAAAAAAAGGTTTGGAAACTTAATCGAGCTTTCTTCCCCTACCTGGTCTCCAGATGGACAGAAGGTGGCTTTCGTGGGAGTTACCAAGAATGGATATTCTGATCTTTATTTGTATGACCTGCAGAGTCAGCTTCCAGCCAGGTTGACCAACGACATATATGAGGAAAAGGATCCCAGTTGGTCGCCGGATGGGGAACGTATCGCCTTTGTTTCTGATCGGGGTCCCCGGGGAGAGGAGGGTTTTCTAAATCTTTTTCTGCTGATCCTTCCGGAGAATAAAATCACCCCCTTGACCTCTGGTGCCCACCACGATCTGTCGCCGGATTGGTCTGGTAATGGCACAAGTTTGGTTTTTTCATCTGATCGAAATGGCTCATATGATCTTTACCTTTTATCACTTCATCCAGAAAATGACTCTTCTCAAATCAGCCAGCTCACCTCTTTTTTGACTGGGGCATTTGATCCCAGTTTCTCCCCGGACGACAAGACCATCTTCTTCACCGCTTATGAAAAATACAGTTTTCAGATACATAAAATGAGTCTGGATAGTGCCGTGATGGAATATGCCGACTTATCCGAAGAGGCAACCCTCTCCGTCGCCACAACCCAGCCTGCTTGGAGACCAAAAAAGATTAAGGGAGATCAAGAGAGTGGTTCAGTGAAATACAATAATAGGTTCTCCTTTGACATCGCTCAATCGATCATATCGTATGATGCGGTTTATGGAACCGTGGGTGGATTTCAGGCGGCATTTACCGATATGTTGGGAAACCATCAGTATTTTTTCCTTTTAGGCAACAGCGCCCGCTCCTCAGATGAGTTTCTCTCCAGCTTCAATTTTGGCGTAACCTACGTTAACAAAGCCCATCGCGTCAACTACGGGTATGGGCTTTACCATCTTAAGGATGAGTATTACGACGAGTATTATGGCTTCTATACGGAAAGGCAATATGGGGGGCTGGCTATGGTAAGCTATCCGCTATCCAAGTTCAAACGGGTGGATGCCAGCTTTTTCCTGCGCCAGTCCGATAGGGATGTTTATATTCAAAACAGAGAAAGAAAGGCGCTTCTCTCCACCAACTATATCTCCTGGGTTCTGGACACCAGCATCTGGGATTTCGTGGGACCCATCGATGGCACCAGATTCAATTTCACCTTGGGTCTCACCATGAATTTGAATAAAGGGCAGGCATATAACAAACTTATCCTGTGCGATTTCAGAAAGTATATTCGATTAAAAAAGAATAGCTGCTACGCTATAAGAGTTATGGGCTTCACGTCGGCCGGCAAAGAGCCCCAGAGATTATATCTGGGAGGGAGCTGGTCTTTGAGAGGTTACGACCGGAGAGCATTTTATGGAAGACATCTGGTCCTGCTGAATAACGAATTGCGGTATCCTCTGATCGACAATCTCTCCATAGGTTTTCCCTTCGGAAAGATATCCTTCTATGCCATCAGGGGAGCTTTGTTTTTCGACGCGGGGAATGCGTGGGAGGATGAATTTGATCAACTTTACGGAAGCTTTGGAATCGGAGCCAGGATAAGCTTGGGATATGTGATGGTCCTTCGTTTCGATATCTCTCGAACCACCGACTTTAAAAAGATAAGCAAAAAGACCGATTTTGATTTCTTCTTCGGATGGAACTTTTGATAAAAAAGAATTTTTTTCCTCGTCTCTCTTTTCTGGTTTTGCTTCTTGCGGTATCGTGTGCTGGTGGGTTTAAATTCGAGAAGCTCAGTTCATATGATTTGCCCGGCTGGAAAAATTTCCGGGGAGATCATCAGAATACTGCATACGTTCCTTCGACCATTGGCGTGCCGAATAAGCTTTTATGGAAATATGATGCTAAAAGACCTTTGAAGTCATCGCCGATTATTGTTGGCAAGATCGTGGTTATCGGATCATTAGATAAAAGAGTGCATTTTCTGGATGCACTCTCCAGGAAAGACCTGGGGGTCTACAAGGTCTCTTCACCTGTCTCCACCTCAGCCTGTGGGGAGAATGCCAGAATTTATTTTGGTCTGGACAAGGGAAAGGAAACCTTCTTTGCCTTAAATCTACGAACCGGCAAGATTTTGTGGAAAAGGAAGTTAGGAAATTTGTCCACATCTTCCGCTCTATGGGGAGACAGAATCTTTGTAGGATCAAGCTCAGGTATTTTGTGGGCTTTAAACAAAAACACCGGTGAAAAAATCTGGGAATTTGAGACTTCTGCTTCCATCATCTCCACCCCAGCCGGTGATGGTCAGTCTTCATCCACCCCCGGTGAAAGAGTAATCTGTTTTGGCTCAACTGATGGCTACTTATATGCCCTGGATATAGAAAGTGGAAGGGTAAGATGGAAATTCAAAGCAGAAGGTGCCATCTACTCCTCTCCGGCTATAAGGAACGGAACGGTATTCTTTGGATCGGTTGACGGAAATCTTTATGCTTTAAATTTAGGTGATGGTTCACTCATATGGAAATTTGAGACCCAAAGCGATATATACTCCTCTCCGGCGGTCACGGAAAGTCTGGTGTATATTGGATCAAATGATTATTTCATGTACGCGGTGAACCAGAAGTCTGGAGAACTCTGTTGGAAATTTGAAACTGAAGGGTTAATCCGTTCTTCTCCCATCGCGGTGGGTGACAAGCTCTTCTTTGGCTCGCATGACGGCAATTTTTACGTTCTGAACCGCTTCACAGGGAAGCTTTTATTAAAATATCAAACCAAGGGGATGATCTCATCTTCCCCCGCCTACTTTGATGGAAAGATTTACATAGGCTCCGAAGATGGGTTTTTGTATTGCTTCGGAACTTGATACCTCTCCCCCTCTATCCCCCTCTCCATGGAATGGAGAGGGGGAAATAAAGGGGGTGAGGTACGGAAAAGGTATTTTGTCTGGATCATCTCCTTTAGAGATTTGAGAAATAAGTATCATTTTATTGAGTGTTCATTCTATTGATTTCTTATCCTCTTTCGTAAATGATTTGATAACGTCAATGAGCCAGAAAAGGTCAATTAACCCAAGAGCAAAATAAAGGAACTTTATGATTCTGCTTCTGATAATGGATGGATACGGGTTGAGTCCCCAAAAAGAGGGGAACGCCATAGCTTTGGCTTCCAAGCCCCATCTGGATGAGATTTTCGCAAAATATCCTTATACCACTCTGGGCGCCTCAGGTCTGGATGTGGGTCTGCCGGAGGGACAGATGGGAAACAGCGAGGTGGGGCATCTTAATTTGGGCGCGGGAAGGGTGGTGTATCAGGAGATTACCAGAATTGATAAGGCAATCGAGGAAAAAGCCTTCTTCGAAAATCCGGTGCTGGTGGCAGGGATGGAGACGGTAAAGCAAAGAGACGCAAGCTTACATCTTCTGGGACTGGTCTCGGATGGATGCGTGCACAGTTCTCCTAATCACCTATATGCTTTGTTGAAGCTGGCTAAAGAGAGGAATGTCAAGAAGGTTTTTGTGCATGCATTTCTGGATGGAAGAGATACCTCCCCCACGGCAGGAGCAGGATATATTCAAGAGCTTCTGGATAAATTCAAAGAGCTGGGCGTAGGTAGCTTAGCCACCGTAGCGGGGCGATATTATGCTATGGACAGAGACAAAAGATGGGAAAGGGTGGAAAAAGCTTATAGAACCATAGTCAATGGTGAAGGTGTTCAAACCAACGATGCGATCAGCGCTATAAAGAAATCCTATACGGAAAATGTCACGGATGAATTCATGCTCCCCATGGCGGTCGCAGACGACGATAATCCGCAAAACGGGAGGATCAAAAAGGGCGATGTGGGGATATTCTTTAATTTTCGTGCCGACCGTGCCCGCGAGCTTTCTTATGCGTTAACGGATCCGGATTTCAAAGAATTCTCCCGATCGGATAATCTGACCATCGATTTAATCAACCTGACTCTGTATGATGAGAAACTGAAATGTAAGATTGCCTTTTCTCCAATTAAGCTATCCAACATTTTGGGAGAAGTTTTGGGAAGAGAGGGGAAGAAGCAACTTCGCATCGCCGAAACCGAAAAATACGCCCATGTGACCTTTTTCTTCAATGGAGGAGTAGAGAAACCATTTGAGGGAGAGGACAGGATCCTGGTCCATTCGCCAAAGGTTGCCACCTATGATTTAAAGCCGGAGATGAACGCCTTGGAGGTCACCGAAAGGGTGATAAGGGAGATAAAATCTAATAAATACGATTTTATTCTCCTTAATTATGCTAACCCGGATATGGTGGGACATACCGGTATCCTTTCCGCAGCCATCAAAGCCATTGAGGCTGTGGACAGGTGTGTGGGGGAGGTCATAGCCGCAGTCAGGGAGGTGAATGGAGTTGCTTTAGTCACCGGGGATCATGGTAATGCAGAAAAGATGATTGATCCGGAGAATGGTCAGGTCTTCACTGCCCATACCACCAATCGGGTGCCCTTGACTCTGGTGATGGAAGATTTCAAGGGAAAATTAAGAGAAGGCGGAAAGCTTGCTGATGTGGCTCCTACCATTCTGCATCTGTTGAACATAAGAAAACCTGAGGAGATGGAAGGAGAAAATTTAATAATTTGAAGAGGATTGAATCCGATAATAATTAAAGCGAGTTCGTAGAGTGGGCACCTTTGCCCGCCGAATCTATGCGGGACTGGGAGCCCCGCATATGGCCTACGGGCTTTTTAAAGAAGAAATTGAAAAATATTTGAGAACCACAAACTCCAGTATGAAATTAAAGGATTTCTGTTCTCTTCAAAGTACCTGACATAACGTAGTCTTGTTTTCATCTGGAATTACCATGAGCGCGCAGGCAAGCCTTTACGGCTTGCCTGCCCCGCCAAAGGCGGGGCTACGCCCGATAATTATACTTTGAAAATCAATGCTTTAGAGGTCTTGCATTTTTATCTTGAGCCAATATGAGGAGTGGTGATAATCATGAAAGAAGAGATCAAGCATATCCTATGGGTGGATGATGAGATTGATCAGTTAAAATCGCACATAATCTTTCTTAAGTCCAAAGGCTACCAGGTGACCGAAGCATCCAATGGAGACGATGCGGTGGCTTTGGTAGGAAGTAAAAGCTTCGATTTAGTCTTGCTGGATGAGGTGATGCCGGGGAAGGATGGTCTGACCACCTTGGAGGAGATCAAGGAGAAAAGTCCGCATCTGCCGGTGATCATGGTGACCAAATCCGAAGAGGAGGACCTGATGGATCAAGCCATCGGGAAAAAGATAGACGATTATCTGACCAAGCCGGTCAACCCCAGTCAGATCCTCTCTGCCGCCAAGAAGATTTTAGAAACAAGGAAGATCAGATCCCAGAGGCTGGCTCAGGATTATGCACAAAGTTCTGCAAAGATCAGATCCTCTCTTTTTGGAGCTTTGAGTTGGCAGGATTGGATTGACATTCACCGGACACTTTGCGAATGGGATTTAGAGATAGATAATTTTGGCGATTCCGATTTGAGGCAGACTCATCAGGGACAGAGAAGGGAGTGCAACATAGAGTTCGGCAAATACATCGAAGGTGTCTATCTGAGATGGTTGGCCCAAGAAGATCCTCCACCCCTTTCCGTGGATGTGGCAAAAATGTATCTGGTTCCACTTCTCTCCCAGAGAAAGCGGACAGTCTTTGTCGTGATGGACTGCATGCGGCTGGATCAATGGATGACCATTGAGCCGACCTTGGACGAATACTTTCACATCAAAAGGGATTATTATTATTCCATCTTGCCCACCGCCACACCGTACTCACGCAATGCCATCTTCTCAGGTCTTTTCCCCTCCGAGTTGGCCCGCAGGTATCCGGACCTGTGGAAAGCGGGAACCCGGGATGACTCCAGCCGAAACAGATACGAACATCAGCTTCTGGACGATCAGCTCAAAAAACTGGGGGGGCAGTTCAAGTCCGATACCAGATATGTGAAGGTGTTGGATGCGAAAGAGGGTGAATATCTGGCTAAGAAGATCTCCTCATATAAGAATACCCCCCTTCTTTCCGTCGTGTTCAATTTTCTGGACATCTTGGCTCATGGTAGATCGCAATCGGAGATTTTAAAGGAGATGACGCCGGATGAATCCGCTTATCGAGCATTAACCAGACCCTGGTTTTTACATTCATCTCTATTCAGAGTCCTGCAGTATCTCTCCACTCAGGACTGCACGGTGGTCTTGACCTCCGACCATGGAAGCGTTTGGGGCACCCGGGGGACCATCGCCCGGGGTAGGAAAGATACCTCCACCAATCTGAGATATAAATATGGTGATAACCTCAATTGCAATCCCAAAGAGGCTCTTCTGATAAAAGATCCTCTACAATATAAATTGCCTCGTTACAACATCTCCACCACTTACATCATAGCCAAGGAGGATTATTACTTCGTATATCCCACAAAATACACCGAGTATGAAAAAGAGTATAAAAACAGCTTCCAGCATGGCGGCATCTCATTGGAGGAGATGATCCTTCCGGTGATCACCATGACGCCCAAAAGATAAGGCGTCAGAAGGTTAGGTAAGGTGCTGAAAATTTTCGATCATTTTCAAACCTCACCCTAACCCTCTCCTTGAATGGTAAACAGTTCACCGTGAACTGTGCACAGTAAAAGGAGGAGATTTAGGGGAGGTTCGATGCAGATTCCGGTGATAATAGTTCTCGCATCATAAGAATGGCGAAAAAGAATGGTATAAAGACCGCTACCGAATTGGAGCAAAAAAATCTGTTTGATTATTGGATGATTCATCTTATACCTTTCCCTAAAAGCTCATGATAGAAAAGAAAACCAAAAGCTTCGAGGAGACCAAAAAATTTGGCAGGAGTTTAGGCAAACAGCTTGAACCCGGCTCGGTGGTGGCTATGATAGGTCCTTTGGGCAGCGGAAAGACCGTTTTAGTCCAGGGAATCTGCTCAGGATTAGGAGTGGAGAAAGTGGTCACCAGCCCCAGTTTTGTGATCATCAATGAATATCCAGGGAGGTCACATAGGTCACCCATCTGGATTTATCATTTTGATTTATATCGCTTGGAAAATGTGGAGGAATTTATTAAATTAGGCTACGAGGAATATTTCTATGGCAAAGGGATAACCTTAATCGAATGGGCAGAGAAGGTGAGGCCCTTTTTGCCAAAAAAGAGGTGGGAGGTAAACTTAAAGATTCTTTCTGAAAACGAAAGACAAATTTGTGTGGAAAAGTTTTAAACCATAGGTTAAAATGTGAAGTAGATAGAATTAAAAATAAGAGTCAATAAAAAGACATTTTAAGACCTCACCCCCTTAGTCCCCCTCTCCACACTTGTGGAGAGGGGGATATAGGGGGAGAGGTAGAATACTACTATGAAGGTTTTAGGTGTGGATACCTCTACTATGACTGCAGGAGTGGGTATGGTGGAGGAAGATGAGGTTTTGGTGGATTTGAAGTTTGACGTGAAGATTACCTATTCCGAGGTACTTCTCTCCACTATCGATTTAGCTTTGAGAACGGCGGGACTGAAGATGAATGACGTGGATGGATTTGCCATCTCCATCGGACCCGGTTCCTTCACCGGCTTGAGAATTGGATTGTCCACCATAAAGGGATTGTGTTTTGCTACCGGAAAACCTCTTGCCAGCGTTCCCAGCTTGGATGCCTTAGCTTCACTTTCCCTTTACTGCCGGTATCCGGTGGCGCCTCTTCTGGATGCCAGAAAGGATCAGGTATATGCGGCGATCTATGATACAGGTGAAGGAAAATTGAAAAGGGAAAGTGAGTATCTGGTCATTGACATAGAGGATTTGGTAAAAAAGATTTCAAAAAAGACCCTTTTCGTGGGTCCGGGAGCAAGACTTTATCAGAAAGAACTGATTGATCTTTTGGGAGAAAAAGCTTGTTTTGCTTTAAATGAGCAATCAACACCCAGCGGTGCGAGTGTAGCTCGGATAGGTATAGACAAACTGACAATTGGTCAAACAGAAGACATCACCAATCTGGAGCCTTTGTATATTAGAATGTCGGAGGCGGAACTGAAATTCAAAAATGTTCCCAGAGGTTGAGCATATCGCCATCCAGAGGATGAGTGAGGATGATGTGGATGAGGTTGCCCGATTGGAGAGGCTGTGTTTTTCTGATCCCTGGAGCAAGAGAAGTTTTCAAGAGGAGCTTAAACATCGGTTTTCCATTCCACTGGTGGTGAAGTCTGGCACAAAAGTCATTGGCTATGCCTGTCTGTGGCATATAGATGATCAGATGGAGATAGCGAATTTCGCCGTATCACCTGAGTTTAGAAAAAAGGGCATCGGCAGAAAGATGATGGAGAGGGTGCTTGCGGAGGCAAAGAAAAGAGGTTGCTTGAGTGTGATGTTAAGCGTGAGGGAGTCGAACCTGGTTGGCTTAAATCTTTATGCAAAATCTGGTTTTGTGGAGGTGGAAAGAAGAAAAAATTATTACCGACTCCCCACCGAAGACGCCATAATCATGGTCAAAAACCTTGAAAGGCAGTGGACAGACTCCAGACATCAGACTGCAGACTAAAACTGAAGACTGGTAACTGGCAACTGGAAACTGTAAAAGCTATGGAGTGGTTTAGAAAAGCAAAAGAGGGATTGATCCCCCAGAGAAAGAAGGAGATTCCAGACGGCATATGGATCAAGTGCGATTCCTGTGGGGAGATCATATACAAAAAAGAGCTGGAAAAAGACCTGTGGGTTTGCTCCAAGTGTGACCATCATTTTCGCATAAAGAGCAGAGACTACATCAACCTGATCTTGGATGATGGGAAATTAGAGGAATACGACAGAGACCTGGTAGCTTCAGATCCTCTGAAGTTTAAAGATTCAAAAAGATACCCGGATCGTATCAAGAACTCACAGAAAAAGACTAACCTCAAGGATGCCATCGTGACCGGAATCGGCAAAATCGATGGAATAGAGGTTAGCTTCGGGGTGATGGATTTCGGATTCATCGGAGGAAGCATGGGTTCAGTGGTCGGTGAGAAGGTCGCCCGGGCCATAGAAAGATCGTTGGAAAGAAGGATTCCTCTGGTGATCATCTCCTGTTCCGGTGGTGCCAGAATGCAGGAGGGAATCCTGTCTCTGATGCAGATGGCAAAGACCTCCGCGCTTTTAGCCAAGCTGTATGATCAGAACGTTCCCTTCATTTCCGTTCTGACCAATCCCACCACCGCCGGGGTGATGGCAAGCTATGCCTCCCTGGGTGATGTGATCATTGCAGAGCCCAAAGCGCTTTTAGGATTTGCCGGTCCCCGGGTGATTCAGCAGACCATAAAGCAAGACCTTCCTCCCGGCTTCCAGAGCTCGGAATTCTTCTTGGAACACGGCTTTTTGGACATCATCTCCCACCGCAAGGATTTGAAAAAAAACATCTCTTTGATCTTGGAATACTTGTCGTGATATGTAAGTGATATCTCTTGCTCTTGGACGGATGTTATCATCCGTCTTCCCGTCCGGCTGGATGACGGAGACCCGTCTGGGATAACATCCAGCCAGAGCATAAAAAAGTTTCATTTTGTTAGTTGTTGGAGGACTACATCGGTCAATAGGCATTCCCTAAAAGATGAATATTGCCAATTCTCACATTGCGCAAACCAGCCCTTTCTGCGGCGAGTTTACACTCCTCTGCATGTCTTTTTGATGTGGTGGGTAGATCGGTCATATAGAATTGGGGATGAAAACCCAGAAGGGCATAGGGGGTATCTTTGTCTAAACTGGCAATGAAGTTTGCAATCCTTGACACCTCCTCCTGGTCAACATATCCCGGAACGAGCAGGGTGCTGGCAATAAGAAAAGGAGGATCAGGACGTGTTTTGCCAATCTCTGATAGTATTTCAAAATTCTTCAAAGTTCTTTCATTAGTGACTCCGCACAGGGCGATATTCAGATTTTCATCGAAAGCTTTAAGGTCGAATTTGATGCATCCTCCTGATTTTAAAGATAAATCCGCCATCTTTTCCAGAAGGTGAGGATTCATTGCTCCGTTTGTCTCCCAGCAGATACGCAATATTTTCCCTTTGTTCTTATTCAACGCTATTTTGGATGCTTCAATAGCATGTTGAATCTGGGGGGTGGGATCTCCTCCAAAATAACAGATGCAGGAGGTTTTCTCATCCACACAATCTGATAGCTGTTCTGCAGTTGTCTTTCTTTTGGAATAAACATCTTTTCGAAAGTGCCAGTTCTGGCAGAAAAGACAATTAAACGAGCAGGCTTGATAAAATACGGCTAAATTCTTGTATCCGTATTCTGGTCCGGGCGAATGTGAGAATTTTGGATAGCCAGACTTCGATCCTCCTGCACAGACCCAGTCTGCCACGCAATTTGTAGGGAGATGATCGTAATACCAGCCCAGGTTACCTTCATCTTTTCCTCCACCCCAAAGTTTTCCACCCATGTTTTTTCTCAGTCCACAATAGCCTCTTTCGCCTTCAGGAATTATGCACTCGTTCACACATAGATTGCACCGCAGCCCTGAGGGGTGTTTCGGTGGCTTGGTGGGCAGATCAAATTCCATTCGGGATCTGGCATGAATCCTCTGAATAAGGGGCGAAACCTTATCAAAATCATTTCTGATACAATCCAGACAGACCTGCAACGCTTTGGAGATAAGCTTGGATTTCTTTCCACAGTTTATGCACTCAGCCATTTGTCGTAACTTGTAGGTCGGATATGCCCCGCCAGCGGGGTGAACCGTTTGGTTCGCCCTAGCGGCGGGACTACCCTACAATTATGATGGTTTGCCTCTTTGTCTACCTAACAAATCTATCAAATCTTCCCGGAACGCTTGTATGGCAATAAGGACATTTGCCCTCTTTAATTTCATGTCGAGAAATATAAAATCCTTTTCTTTCTATCAAAAACCTCTTACAGCTGTGGCAATAGGTGTTTTCAGCGGGATGACCCCACACGTTGCCCAGATATACGTATTTCAAGCCCTCCTTCAACCCAATCTCTCTTGCCCCTTCCAGTGTGGAAACAGGAGTGGCGGGTATATGAGAAAGTTCTAAATGGGGGACAAATTGAGTCACATGCCAGGGAGTATCTTCGCCCAAATCCTTCTGTATCCAGGAGGCGATCCCCTTCAGTTGAGTCTCATCGTCGTTATATCCGGGAATTATGTTGGTTATGATTTCCACCCACATGCCCCATTTTTGTTTTGCCTTTTTAGTCACCTCCAAAATCTCCTTAAAATCATCAACATGACACATCTTTTTATAAAACTCTTCAGAAATTCCTTTTATGTCCACTCTGAAAGCATCCAGATAAGGACCGATCAGATCCAAAGCCTCTGGGGTGATGAAACCGTTAGTCACATAATTGGTCAAGAGACCATTCTCTTTAGCCAATTTTGCGCTATCCAGGGTATACTCAAACCAGATGGTGGGCTCGTTATAAGTCCACGAGATTCCCTTACAATTGTGTCTTTTGGCTAAGTCTACTGAATCTTGTGGAGTAATATGTTCCACCTCATGTTTACTCAAATCCATCCTGGCATGAGCGATGTCCCAGTTCTGACAGCCGGGGCAACGAAAGTTGCAGCCTAAGGTTCCCAAAGATAGCCACAGGCTTCCCGGATAGAAATGAAAAAGCGGCTTTTTCTCGATGGGAGAGATCATAGAGCAGGAGACCTTAGAATAAATAAGAGAGTAAAGTTTTCCCTGCTTATTAAATCTGGTATAACAATACCCTAACTTTTCCGGCTTGATCTTACACCTTCGCTGACAGATATTGCATCTTACGCTTCCATCGGGGAGCATCTCGTAAAGCAGGGCTTCTTTTAGTTCACCAGAAATATCTGTAGCCACGTTATTTTTTATCAAATTTTCCTCTGTTTTTGTTTTCAAGTCAACTACCCCCGACTAAAAGTCGGGGGCTTGGAATCCCCGCCAGAGGCGGGGCTGAAGTTAACACACAACCAGTTTTTGGAACCTCGGACTTGGTAGTTCATTTCTCCTCTTTTCTAAAGAGGGGACAGGGGAGATTAAAATCCCCCTAAAGTCCCCCTTTACTAAAGGGGGAATTTAAGATACACCACATTTTACAGAAGTGGAAGTCTAACATGCTACTTGATCATACTAAAGTCTTCGCCTAAAGGCGAGGGTTTTTCTCCCATTCCCCGAAGGGGACAATAAAATCTGATAAGACCGAAAGTCTTTTTGTCCGGTCTAATTCCTGAATGGCTGTTATCTGCCTAAAACAGGCAATATCAGTTTATGTATCACTGATATTAACAACGATAATTATAAAAGATCTAGCACAAAACTGCAAAGATTTTGTATTAAGATTTCAAAGATATTTTGGTTTCCATGATTATAACGGTCCTATGGATCCTGTGGAAATTCCATTTTACTTTATTTTTGAAGGTTGACTTTTGCGCTACCTCATGTTAATTTCCTGAAAGTCGTGACTTTAAAGCTCAAAGGAGTGTTCTATGGTCAAAAAATTCAAAGGGAAAACCTGGGTGACCGGCGATGACATTGACACCGATCAGATCTATCACGGGCAATATCTTCCCTTAACCGATCCCAAGGAGATGGCAAAACATGCCATGGAGTTTGTTCCGGGAATGGAAAATTTTGCCAAAGAGGTCAAGCCCGGAGACATCGTGGTGGCAGGAAAAAACTTTGGATGTGGTTCGTCGCGGGAACATGCGGTGGTTTGCCTGAAAGAAAACGGCGTAAGCTGTGTCGTGGCGGAGTCTTTTGGCCGCATATTCTATCGCAACGCAATCAATCTGGGTTTTCCTCTTTTGGAATGCCCGCGAATTTCCAAGATTGTAAAAACGGGAGACAAAGTTGAGGTGAATATAGAAACCGGAAAGGTCACCAATCTCTCAACGAAGAAAACGTTAAAAGGACAGCCACCATCAGGTTTGGAGTTGGAAATCGCCGAGAAGGGCGGGCTTTTGAATTACCTGAAAGATTCCCGGTGAACTTTAGGGTAAGCCCGCTCAACCAAACAGAAGAGCAAGATGCAGGAATTTTCCCTTCTTTCACAAGTCAGCCTATATGCTTTGCTAGCATTGATCGGGCTGTATGCCCTGCTCGTTTTGGGCTGGCAAGTTAAGGTACTCAAAGGCAAGGCCATGAAGAATCCTGATGGTTCATCAGATGACTGGCACCAACAGAAGACTCATTACGGCATCGCTATCGCCGATGTATTCCTAGCTTGTCCTGCAGGCATCGCAGGCATCTTTCTTGTATTCGTCAGCCCTCGATGGGGATACTACCTGTTAGCTTTGGTTAGTTTTTGGTTTGTTTGGGCCAACATTATGACTACGGCAACCAGTCTTCGGTTCGAGAAACCGAGAATCACCCTGAATTGGTTTATCGTCTTTCCCTCTGGGATCCTCCTCGGGCTGGCCTACATCGTGTGGACGATTGTCCACTTTGACATCATTTACTGAGACAAGGAAAATGAATCAGTTATTTCCATATGCCAACATTGTAACTGGTGCCTTGGTTCTCGTCGTCGGATTCATCTTTCATTGGATTGGTCAATTGATCTCTATCCTCAACTGGGATCTCGCCACCAGAATCGGTCTGCAAGAAAAGCGGATGTTGCCTGAGTACAAGGTATACGAACATGCCATCGCCGTGGCGGATGTCGCAATCGGGTGGATATACGGTATTGCCGGGATCGGACTTATTCTCGGTACCTCCTGGGGCTTCAAGCTAGCATGGTTTCCGGGAGTAGTGCTAGTCTACCACAGTATCAGTGCATGGTTTTGGCATAGAAACCAGAAAAGAGTTGGCGCTCAGCTCACGAGTGATACTATAAGAATTGGATGGTGTCTGGCGAACATGATTACCGGTGTCCTGACCATCTTGGTTGCTTGGAGTGCAAGTTGATGACAAAGACGAAAAAGTCATTTTAACATAAGGAGGAACATACAGTGAAAGTCATTGCCTTCAATGGCAGCGCACGGAAAGATGGAAACACTGCCGCACTCATCAATCTTGTGTTCGGCGAATTACAAAAAGCGGGGATTGAAACTGAGCTCTTTCAGCTTGCCGGCAAGAAGATTCGGGGATGCATAGCCTGTTACAAGTGCTTTCAGAACAAGGATCAGCGTTGTTCGGTCACCAACGACGTTCTCAATGAGTGCATCGAGAAGATGCTCGAGGCCGATGGGATCATCTTAGCCTCGCCTACCTATTTCGCCAACGTCAGCACCGAACTGAAGGCGTTGATCGACCGGGCCGGGCTTGTAGCCAAGGCCAATGGGGACATGTTCAGGCGCAAGGTGGGCGCTGCGGTCGTCGCCGTGTGCGAAGGGCAGGCAGCATCCACGTCTTTAATTCCATTAACCACTTCTTCTTTATCAACCAGATGGTCGTCCCGGGTGCAAGCTATTGGAACCTGGGAATCGGCCTGGAAAAAGGCGACGTGGAAAAGGACGAGGAAGGCATTCAGACCATGAAAGTGCTGGGTGAAAACATGGCCTGGCTGTTGAAGAAGTTACAGGGGTAAGATTGCCCATCTCGGTTGGCAACTGCTGGACGCGCTCAGGCCGCGCCGCTTTTGCTTTAGGGTTAAGTGTTCTTGATGGGCATAATGCTCAAAAGGTATTGGTTTTTTAACGAGGACAAAGATGTAGATACCATGTGAAATACGGATGACGATGTTGTTTAACCAATCCTCGGTGTTGGTAATATTTTTGTTTCAGACGGGCAT
>Ga0209979_1002837_pt1 | contig 16020 bp, 12 predicted proteins | sample AnhtaG_FD_183114 | JGI IMG/M metagenome (GOLD analysis project Ga0209979, IMG submission 183114) | Deep subsurface microbial communities from Anholt, Denmark to uncover new lineages of life (NeLLi) - Anholt_01485 metaG (SPAdes) (version 2) | ecosystem: Environmental > Aquatic > Marine > Oceanic...
TTTGTTAGTGGTCAAGAATCCGGAGGCGTTTGCCTGGCGGTATCCGACTGTCCCTGTTGAGAAGATTCTTGGCCCTTACAGCGGCAAGTTGAACAATGGCGGTGAGAGGCTCCAGCTTTCGATGCCCGGCGACATGGACGAATCCGGGGCACGTTATTACATTCGTGTTGACAGGGTCAGTTACAGCGATGGTTTTCATCCTGAGGATTGTCCCGGCGGCGCGGACCTCTGGCCCATTGAGGCGGACGGCGACGGAAAATCACTTAACCGGAGAATCCCTGCCGATTACGGCAATGACCCTGACAACTGGACCGCATCAATTCCTTCGCCCGGCCAGCAAATTCTCCCAGAGCCAAAGCCCAGAGACAACAGCCAAAAACAAGCAGACTCGATTGGCAGGGAGCGGATAAATACGGAATTCGCTACTTTGATTACTGAAAAGTCATTTCCTTAATTCAAAGTAACTAAAGTGAGCTAAAGTTAAAAAACACTCTACAACTTTAGGCACTTTACACTTTAGGCACTTCAAACTTTAGTCACTTTGATTCTGCAACCTTTTGGAAGATTAAACTCTCCCGTGGGTTGTCATTGGGGTCAAAAGGCAGCTTATAATTAGGATATTTCTTCGTATCTGCAACATATTCGGGGAAATTGAACCGGTCAGCCCACCATAATTGGCCATCACCGGAAACCATCCCGATGAAAAAATTCCGAGTTTGGCCCTGCACAACATTGCCGCCCAGCTCGACACGGAAGTGGTCTATTGCAATCTCAACGATTAATTCGCGCCTCTCCTGCGAGTATTGAACTGTCCACTGTCCCGGCTCGAAAACTCCTTTACCACCCATTTTCATCTGCGTAGTAGTTACCTCTCCGGGCTTCATTCTTACCCTGCCGAGACTGACTACTGCCGAGGAAATCGCACCATCCGGTTCAAAGACAATTTCCCAGCCACCTTTATTTGCTTTCCATCTGCCGGCAAGAAACGCAGGGAACCGCCCATCGCCATCAATGATTACCTCGACGCCGCTTTTATTCCCGTCAGAACTCCGGCAGCCACCAAGCAAAAAAACGGACAAACCACAAATCGATAAAGCTAATAATCGTCTCATAAGTTAAAGCCCATTCATAAATCTTAAGAAACCTCAGCACGAGCTGCAAGACAAAAAAAGAGGCAAGTCAGAAGACTTGCCTCTTTGCAAACTAACTTGTTGGCCTTGGCCAAGGCTAACCATCTTATTTGCTACGACGCAGAAACAGACATCTCTTAGTGTCTCTAACTCTTCAAATTCGCCAATTTCTACTACTTCTCTGAGTCCACATTATGGACAGTCAGGAGCCGGTGCATCAGCAATTTGCCAGTTGGCGATCAAGATGTCCAGGTCATTGTACGAGACACGGTACTTCTGCTCACCCTGAGGCAGGTGGTCGAAGTCAGCACAAATCTGATTGCCGCTCAGTAACTCCAAAGGCTTATTCCAGGCTGCAATCAGGATGTCCAGGTCATTGGTTGATACCCAGTACTTCTTTCTACTCTGAGAAGCACCATCTGCGTCACCATGGCACTGTCTCGGGTTAATACTGGCACACCAACAATCGGGCTTACCCACAGCAATCCATTCGTTCATTTGCGGACCGGTGTAGGACTCTGTTGTACCAATACTGACTTGAACATTGGTTGCACCGGTCAAATCCACGGCTGCTTCTGAAGCATCTTCCAATACCACATTGCCCCGGGTTGCGTTCGTAGTAACAGTCAGTAAGCATGTTTCGCTGCACGTAATCGTGCAAAGTGTGCCCTGCCTGGCTGGAGCTTTAGTGTCATAGAGTGAACCCATCTCGATGGTAATACCGTTCGTACCCAGGCCCCCTAATGCACCCGGGTCATTACCGTCAGCTACGGGTGTATAACCAGCTACACTCCAGTCACTGACTTCACCGGTCACAGGGTCCACAGTAATGTACAAACTGAAATTGCCTGGGAAAATGCCGTAGCCGTTGTTGTCATCACCGACCGCAAAGTCGCTGATGGTGTCAATAGTGCCGGCGTCAACCGTGATGTCCAGAGCAAACGCTCTGACCAGCTCAGTATCATCCGATGAATAGTCGATCGCGACTACCCCTCCGCCCAGGTCGGTGGCTGTGATGGTAACAGTTGCCCACACCGGCGTAGTGAGCATCGCCACCGCCAGGACAAAAAACATTTTTCTCATAATATAACTCCTTTCTTCTCATCTGCGCAGAGATACAAACTCTGCCTTCTTGGTTTTGTATCCTGCTTCACAAAAAAGACGCACTTGTTCTTTATGACACTTAGTACTCTCGAAACATTGAACATAGCGCTCCGGCCGGCAGGAACAGCCGAAAATAAACATGACACTTACTTTAGACATCCTCCTTTCTCGCTGATTAAGCGAAATATGTGTCCTACAATACTTACACAGATTTTAATTGGTGAAGATTGATTATATCCTAACACAAGTTTTGAAATATTTCAAGAAAAAAGTGCAAAAAAAACAAAAAATTGAGTCCGAAAATCTGTTGGCTGCATCTGCTCCTTTCTTACCAACTGATGAAAATACACACAAAAAATGACGTACACACGTTGCCGTTGGCGAAAATTAAGTGGAAAACACCGCGAGTTTGTGCAAGAATCAAAAAGAAATGTAAAAAAACGAAAAAAATCAGAATTTGAGGCATAATTGCCCGATTTAATACATGTTGCCGTTATGTTTAACTTTCTAAAGGGACGACTAATAATTGTAAGGCTATGCCTGCTGATGGCTGCTTTAATCCTAATTGCCATCGGGATAGCTACTATCTATTCTGTCGACCACCCCGCAGAGCTCAGCCCTGCCAGCCAAACCGACGATTCGGCCAGCCCCTGGATAAAGCGGACTATATTCGCCGTGATCACGATGGTCAGAAGTATCATTATGTTTAATGAGAACTGGAAAAAACAGATTATATTCGCCGGGGTCGCAATTGTCGGTTTTATAGCGATTAACACAGTCAATTACAGACGCTTTGGAGCGGCAAGCTATTGGATATATGCTTTTGTACTGCTGCTTTTGGGTCTATTACTAATCGGCAGGTATGTTGTAAATTTACCCTTCGTTCCCGAAATCAATGGTACACACAGATGGATAAAATTCAAGATAGCCGGCAGGGCCCTGCCGGCGCTGCAGCCGTCGGAATTATGCAAGCTGATATACGTCATAGCCTTAGCCTGGTATCTGCGCTATCGCAGCAATTACAGTAATTTCCGTGCCCTAATCGGGCCTTTTATTCTAACGCTGCTGCCAATGGTTCTAATTCTTCTCGAACCGGACTTAGGCACTGTGCTGCTGATGATGCCCATCTTGTTCACAATGCTGTTTGTGGCCGGGGCAAAGGTCAAGCATTTGTTGATTATAGTACTTATGGCACTTCTAATAAGCCCGCTGCTATGGTGTAAGATGAGGCTTAATCAGCGAATCAGAATTAGTAGTGTCGTATTGCAAAACGCCTGGGTTCGTGAAAAAGCCGAGAAGCACCCCTGGCTGGGTAAAGTTCTTGTCGGCACGAAATTCAGTGAAAAGCAATGGAAGAGTAATTGGGGCTGGCATCTGATTCGCTCAAAATATGCCGTTGCATCCGGTGGTGCCAAAGGGTACGGTTTTCGGCGGGGACCCTTTGTCAAATACAACTTTCTGGAAGCGAGACACAATGACTTCATTTTTGCCATCATTGCACAGCAATGGGGCTTCTGGGGCTGCCTGGGTTTGCTTGCGATTTATATTATTATTGTTGGCTGTGGGCTGGAAATCGCAGTGAACAATACCGACCCGTTCGGCAAATTGTTAGCAGTCGGTATTGTCGCAATGTTTGTCGTTGAGATTATCATCAATGTAAGTATGACCGTGGGACTGATGCCCATCACAGGCTTGACTTTACCACTGGTAAGCTACGGCGGCTCAAGCCTCTTGGTTAGTATGGCTTCTGTGGGGTTACTGAATAATGTCGGACGGTGCAGGCCCTTCAGCGTAGCACCGAAAGCGTAATAAAAGTGCAAAATTAATGAAATTATAAAGTGCCTGAAGTGAGCTAAAGTGAACTTCAGAAGACAGAAATCACAATACAGAAGTAGGGTGAGGCTTTCGTCCTTCGCAGTAGCTCCGCTACGGAAAATGGATGCCCCACTACGTTTAAGGTTGTCGATGCTCGTATCGATGCTCGCGCTGGAAACTCGAAGCTCGGGCTTCCAGCCTCCAGTTTCGATACCAGCTTCGACAACGACAAACCAGCTTCATTCCGTCCCGTATTCGACGGGCGGGATTCATCTTCTTTAAGACTCACTTTTGAATTCCATTATGATAAAAGGCTTCAGACAAATTGCTTCTCTTACGGCAATCAGCAGAGTATTCGGCATGGTACGGGACATAGCGTTCGCCCATTTTTTTGGGGCCGGCTGGCTGATGACGGCCTGGACGATGGGCTTTAAGATTCCAAATCTTGCCCGAAGGCTCTTCGGGGAAGGGGCGGCTTCGGCTTCTCTTATCCCCGTATATAGCGAAGAGCTCCATAACAATCCGGAGCAGGCAAAACGCTTAGCCAACACGGCTGTAACAGTTGTATTCGTAATACTTGCGGCGATTGTCCTTATTGGCCAAGCTCTGGTCTGGAGTTACTACAGTTTTTTCGAGACCAGAGCCGGCCCTCGACTTGGGTTGCTATTGTGCTCAATTATGCTGCCATATATGATATTTATTTGTATTGTGGCAATTCTGGCCGGCATTCTTAATGTGCACAGACATTTTGCCACCCCTGCCGCGGCGCCCATCGTGCTGAATATATTTGTTATTGGAAGCATTTTATTTACCGGCTGGGGATTGAAAATGGGGCCGGAACAGCAGGTCTTTTTCGTAGCGGTTGCAGTTCTGCTCGCAGGGCTGGGGCAGATAGCAATTCAGATTCCTTCTCTGCGTGCCAGCGGAGTTTCCATCAGGCCTGCGTGGGATATTCACTCCGAGGCGTTTAAGAAAATCATTATTCTGATGGGCCCTATGATACTTGGTCTCACTGTTACGCAGTTAAACACACTCGGAGATGATATTATTGCGCTTTGCTTTATGAATGAGCAAGGCGACCCGTTGAGTTATGGCGCACCGTCCTATCTGTACTACGCCCAGCGGCTTTACCAATTCCCCTTAGGGGTATTGGGGATATCCCTGGCGACGGCGATTTTTCCTGTTATGAGCTCAGATGCCGCCAGAAAAGATTTTGAAGCACTAACCAAAACAATCGCGCGCGGAATCAAGGCCGCTGTATTCGTTGCGGTTCCGGCAACTGCAGGAATCTTTCTCGTAGCCAGGCCGTTAATCTCAGCTATATTCGAACATGGCAAATTCACAAGCACGGACACGCCAATAGTAGCATTGACATTATCGTTTTATGCTGTGGGGTTGTGTGGCTATTTTTTGCAGCAGATAACAACACGGGCGTTTTACTCTATGCAGGATTCAAAGACACCTGCACGAAGCGCTCTGTGTGCGGTTGCCGCCAATATTGTTTTGAATCTGACTCTTATCTGGTACCTTGGAACCGCAGGACTGGCTGCCGCGACAGCAGCGTGCTCATACCTGCAGGTCATAATCCTTGTTACGGTGCTTCGGAGAAGATTAGGCAATTCAATCTTGGATGGATTGCCCGTTACCCTGATGAAAACACTTGCAGCAGCAGCGCTTATGTTTCTGGCCGGGGCAGCAATTATGTTTCTGATGAAGAATTTGCCAGATGGGAGGTCCTTTGATATTCTGAGACTCGCCGTGGTTGTGCCATCTGCGGCAGCGGTCTATGTGCTGGCCGCAAAATTCCTGCATATTGAGATGCTTTCTCTATTCACCGGCCGCAGGTGAGTCTGTAGGTGCTTAAATTATCTGTTTGTAGTTATATCTAAAGCAAAAATGGCAATTGTCCGAAGTATATTATTGAGCTTTGCGTTATTAGTGGAATACTGGGTGGCACCCTCAAACTTGTTTGGGGGTGGTCTTGCCGGTAAAGCCCGCCCCTTCTGTAAATTTTTAGTTTCATTTATTTTGCAAAGACCAATAATGCAAAGCATGTTTTTTTTGTCCCGCACCTATTAGGCGCGAGCCTAAGCTCAATAGGTGCTGGGTTAATGGAGAAACAAATGCGCAAGAGAGCGTCTTTGGGTTCCCGTCCCCGCCATCGCGGGGACAAGCTTGCACCCGCGGAAGCGGGGGCGGGGGCCCTCTTAGTACTTTCGGCACTGCTTTTCTTTTTCTGTTCTCTGCCTGCACCCCCGTGCTTTCTTGCGAAAGCAAGTGCGGGCGTTGCGCAGGCACAGGTGTTTTCATCGTCTGTTAGCCAAAAGTTTTATGAGATAGCTTACGAGCTGGCTAACCCTGAAGATGTTAGAGGACCGCAGCTCGACCAGGCGATTGTATTCTTAACTGCCGCGATGAAGCTCGATAATAACGCCAGGGACGTTCGTCCCTTACTGATTAAGCTTGCCTGTCGGGACCCGGAGCGCCCCCCCTTCTTGCTTTCGCCTGCCCCCGCGTCTCCCGACGCGAGTCGGGGTGGCGGGCAAGAAAGCAGGGGGGACAACCTTGTGTATAATTTACTTATGGATTATGTAGATGAGTCCGCTGACGTTGAAGTTGCAAAAAAAGCAGTAGTGTATTTACTCACTCACCTGAACACCCGTGAGCAGCGGGAGAAACTCCTCGAGTCCGCCATAGATGGATTGGGGACTCTGGGCAGCAAGAACAATGTTCTCGCCTCCGAGCTGGCTACTTTGCTTGGCTTGTTGAAGGCTGAAAAGGCGGATTTGGAATCTGCTGAATTTTACCTTATCCAGGCCTACAAAAGGAATAGATACAATAGGCTGGCCTTTGCAAAGCTGGCGGAGCTCAAGCCCGAACGGATTGGGCCGGCAATATATCTTGAACGTTTAAGATTAGCATTGCGTGAGAACCCATCGGATATCGATGCTGCACTTGCTTTCGCGCAGAACACTGAACGGCTGCAACTTTATGATACAGCCGCTGCCGTTTATGAATACTGTGCCAATTTGTTTACTTATCTTTACCCTTCTGAAGCTCTTCCTGCTCACATTTATCGACCCTGGGCGATAAGCAGCTACAACACGCAGCGAAATCAATCCAAATGCCTCCAAATTGCCCAGCGTATCCAGCAAGAGGGCCGATTTGACCTGCTCGTAGAGGCCATTGCCGGCAAAGCAGCGACAAAAATCGGCAACGGTGAGCTGGCAACCCAGATATTCCAGGCCGCTGAAAAAAAAGCCCTCTCTAGCATCGAGCATCCAGCATCGAGCATCGATGTAAAGCAACTTGCCTGGTTTTATTGTTTTGTCCTGCCATTTCCGGACAAAGCATTAGACTGGGCTAACAGAGCCTACGAAACTGAACGTAATTCGCCGGCGGCAGCCGCTATTTTGGCTTATGCGCTTGTGATGAATAATCAAACGGAATGGGCAAAGCCCCTTATCAACAATTACCAGCGCAATCAAATTTCAGATTTAACGCTGGCTCAGATTCAATTAGCGGATGGACAAAAGGATTCGGCAATCGAAACTCTAAAGACCGCAATCATCAAAGACCCCGGGTCGTTCGCAGCCGAACGTGCCAAAGAAATTCTGGCCCAACAGGGCGAAAAATATATCCCACCCATTGACCCCAATGCTCTTTTAACTACGTTAGAGAATGTGTTTGGGCGAACACTAATCCCCGTATTTACTCCTCCGGAGAAGATATTCTCTGTCCAGCTTAATATTCGGGGCGATGAGTTTCCATACGGTGAGCGATTCAGCGGCACTGTTGCAATAATAAATAACTCTGCCGAGCCTCTTGTAATTAGCGATGATGCCTTATTCAAGGGCAATATCAGGATTGATGCCGATATTAGTGGAGACCTTAACAGAAAGATACCGAACCTGGTCTCTGCAAAGATTCGGAAGGCCTTACTTATCGAGCCTGGTCGCAGTATCCTCTTTCCTGTGCGGCTTATTACCGGCGAACTTAGAGAGACGCTTCTTACCTATCCACAGGCATCTTTGGACATAGAATTTACGCTCTATCTCGACCCTGTAATTACTAATGAGGGCAAGATTACTAATAGACTCACTCATATTGAGCCGACCAGGGTGCGCATAAAACGCCCAGGCTTCAAACTAACAAGTAAATATATCAGAAGTCAGTTTAATTTAATTTCAAAAGGCAACGTCGCCCAAAAAATCAAAACCGCCCAGCTTTTCACCAGCCTTTTGAGAGAGCAGCAGGTGATGTTGAATAAGCCGCTTTACAGATTTATGTACGCCGATTGGATGGGGCCTTTATTAAGGTCTGCACTATCCGAATTGTTGCGTAATCCTGCCGACGGCCAGTGGGTCGTTAAGGTGCACACTATGGCTGAAATGCTTTCTTTACCGACGGATTACGAGCTGATCAGTGCCGTGGCAAAGAATCTGAACAATCCTAATTGGCCGGTTCGTATGATGGCTGTTTATCTGCTGAGCAAAACCGCTGACCGCAGCTTCGTTAAGGTCCTGGACTGGACGGCAAAAAATGACTCGAGCGAGCTCGTTCGCAATATGGCAATTGCATCAGGCAGGTCCGTATCAGAGCAGCAACGGCAGCCGTAGCCGGGCCTAACCACGATGGAAAAAGCTGTTCCTGAACCGGTTAAGTAGAATTTGCAAAAAATTCGTAAAAAGCCTTTCTTTCTATCTCCATAGTGGTGAAGGCCAGGGAGCTGTTATAGAAGGTTTCACGATAACTAACGCCTACGGTGACCAGTATGGAGGAGCTTTTTTTTTTGGAGGACTACTCTGCGACGATTAATAGCTGCAAAATACTGAACAATGTTGCGACCCGGCTCTCCGTGCATCGATGCCGGCATCATTGAAGGCACGCCCGGCCATTGATGTTCTGAGCAGAAGCCGTGCCCTCAAACTTAATAAAACCAAGGGTGGCACCCTCAAACTTGTTTGGGGGTGGTCTTGCCGGTAAAGCCTGCCTCTCTCGTCTCGGCTAAGGCCGTAGCGGGGTCTGTAAATTTTTAGTTTCACTCGTCTCGGCGAAGGCCGAGGCCGTAGCGGGATTTGTTTTGCAAAGACCAATAGGTATTATTGCAGGTACATGTAAAATTTCTTCAAAAATAGGTTGTAAAATCATCACATTTTTGTAACATTCCGTATTCTATTTTAGTAAGAAAGATTTTGCGAAAGTTCAGTAGTATTAAGTTCTAAGGTTTTTTTGAAAGGGTTGTGTAAATGCCGGCTAAAGTAGATGAGGAAAAATGCACGGGTTGTGAAACTTGTGTGGCAGAATGTCCCAGCGAGGCTATAAGCATGGCTTCCGAGAAGGCCGTGGTGGACGTCGAAAACTGCATTGATTGCGGGGTTTGCGTTGATGCCTGCCATGAGGAAGCAATCGAGATGGAATAAACCTGGTTGGCCCCATCGTCTAGGTAGGTCTAGGACACCGGGTTTTCAACCCGGCAACAGGGGTTCGAATCCCCTTGGGGCTATTCGATTAGCGACCAAGAATGTGTTTTTAAGCGTGTCTTGGCCGTTTTTCCGTCTCTGGCTGTTTACGAAAATCTCTTGTTTTTTACACTCACTGTCTAAGCGGGTGGACAAGACAAAATCCGGTTATTGTGTTACGAGAACTACCATCCACTTCGCTCACTACGTTCGCTCAGTGGCTGCCACCCGTCGTTTTTGCGTACTGTCCCGAGCCATTAATAGGTGGCTGTCCCTAGTTTGCCGAACTGGTCTTAACGCTTAAAGTTGCATACCGGATATGACCGCTTCAAATACCATAGAACCGTCAACAACTCCTTGCACACTTGTTGTAACATGAGTCGTGTCTCTCCGGCGTTTGAATTTCGTAATATACCCAAGCAGATATAATCTTTGGCCAGGCTCGACGACGGAACGGAACTTCGCTGAATCTATACCGGCAAAACCGATAAACCCTTCCAGCTCATAAATCTGCTTTATAAAAAAGCTCGAAAGCTGGGCTGCCGCCTCGACCATTATTACCCCGGGCATCAATGGCCGACCCGGAATGTGCCCGCGACTCCAGAATTCGTCCTCTGTTACATCCTTATAGCCCAAAATCAGACGTTCGTCCTTATCGTACCATAGGATGCCGTCAAGCTGCTGCATCTCAAATCGCTGCGGATTTACTTTATCAATCGCTTCTCTGTCGAATACAGGATTGGCTTTAAGGTCTATTTGCGACAAATCAAACAACAAGGGAGGGGGCATTATTAACCTCGAAAAAAAACACTCTGCGCTCTCGTATTGTCCATTGTGTTATAAATCCTTGTACACAATATTTCAATACGCACGATGCGCAGCTAAACAAGCATTTACAAATGCTTAGGATGCTTTACTGGGCTGATCTGATCTCAAGAACACGGTTGCGAACAACTTGAGCAGCCTGCTTGACTTTCTGCATTTGCTTGCGAACTCGCGTCCCTGCCGCCTTATTTCCACCTTCGCCCTTGCTGATATCAGCTTCAATTTCAACAACCAGTACTTTCAGGTCTTCGTACTCTTGCATTAAACATTCCTCCACATCGTGGATTTAGATTTCTATTTTCGGGTTAAAGTTAAAATCGCTATTTTTGGGTTAAAATCGGTAAAAACTTAACGGTACATCACTATTTTGTCAAAGAAAAATGCCTTTTTTTGCAAAAAAATCAATATTTATTTTTTCTCAATTTGACGGTTTTTCCTGTCATCATAGGCTTTAGTAGTCTGTAACCTCTAATTTAATGTGTGGCAGCCTCAAGCGAGTCCCGAAGAATCGGGGCGAGTTTGGGGATGGCGCCGAATAACTACCAGTAACGAATGGCGGTTCGTTAAGCAGCGTATGCTTTAGCGAATAGCGGTTTTTGGCCCAAGAATGCCCTTTTCAGATACCCGAAAGTCCTTAAGCAACCGCCATTCCTACCAGTAACCACTATGCATTTATCGTATTACAGAGTATTAGCAAGGCCGAGGACACTCTCAAAGCTTAGCACCGGCTTATCGGACTGCCAGTTTTTTGGTCAATTCTGCGATTCTCTGACCACGGCGCCGGCACTGCTGCTCAACCCGCTGGTCGGGCTTACTAATGGAAACCGGCCCATAGTGGTCACCATTAGGGTCGCCCTGGACCACCATGCCGCTGATAAGCATCGCCTCTATTATGCCGATAATCGTGGTCTCATTGCCGCCGCCGATATTTGCCGCACTGGTAAACGCCGCCCCCACTTTGCCGTCGAGCTGCCCGTGTCTGCCTACCAAATCATCTATCAACTGCTTAATCGGTGCCGCCATCTGCCCATAGTATGTTGGTGAGCCGACAACTATCGCATCATAACTGAACACGTCATCGGCTTTTACATCGCTGACCGGCTTGCATTCGGTCGGCAAATCCGCCTCATTCATAGCCTTGGCTATTATCTGGGCCATCTCTTTCGTATTACCCGTTCTTGAATAATAGATTACTATTCCCTTTGCCATTTTTAATCCTTTCAAGTTCCATTTTCCGTCATTGCGAGCGCAGTGAAGCAATCTAAAATGCAAGGGGTCGAGATTGCCACGGCCTGCTTCGCAGGCCTCCTAAGAAAATAAACGGTTTTCGTATTGTGAGGGTTGAGATTGCCACAGTCGCCTGCGGCTCCTTCGCAATGACATTGTTGGTCCATTTTCTTTTGCATACTTCCTGAAAATCGGGTCAGGTGCTCGCAATGACAATTTATTTTGCCTCTTTCTTTAGCGGGGATTATCCCCGGCTCACCGGCGCAGGTACACAAGCTTCTCCGGCAGAGGGACGTTGTTGCCGAAGTTATCCTCGCCATATCCGGACTCTGCTAAAAGCTTAATATCAGCCAGGACTCGCTTGTCCCCGACAAACGTTGCGGTCAGGTTAGCGTCCACATCGATCTTACCCATTGCCAGCAGCCGGGTTATTTCGTGTGTAACCTTCTCCAGCAGCGTTCCCTCCTTTCGGGCCGGCTCCGGGGGCAACTGCAGAGGTTGTTCGTACAAGATTAGTTTACCTCGCCCGGCCAACGTCAGTACGACACTCCGAACGACGGCATTTATATCACTCCGGCCTGCCTGCTCCTGGACAAGCTTAAGACGGACAATTTCCGAAGCCAGCCACCGCCGTTTTTGCGCATTTATCTTTTCGTTGGCGCGGAACAGTGCCAGCGAAGAGCAGGCATTGTAATCCTCCTCATCCATCTGCATCCGAACATCGCTCCCATAGTGCAGGACAAGCTTGGAAATCAGCGTGGATGGGCGAACGTGGAAGCCGCGATACGGAGGAACGGACACCTCGACTCGGCCAACCTCGGCGTAGCGCTTGAGCATTCTCTGGCACAGATATTCCGCACAGTCAATGTACAGACTGATGTGGGTAATTGAGTAGTTCATCAGGACCATCAGCAGATTCTCGGCCTTTACCAGCGGCTCTAACCGGGTCGGCGAATCGCATAGCTGCTTATTCACATGCCGCTCGTAATAGTGAGCAAACGATGTGGCCGTTTTCAGCAGATGAAAGACAACGCTTATATGGCCTCTCAAAACAGGCAAGTCTGTATCCAGATCTTCCGCTTCGGTACCTGAGACGTATGTATCGTACAGTGACTGAAGGTTGTGGAATCGAAGCTCGATACTTCGCAGCTTTTCCTCACTAACCGAGTCCAGGACATAGGAAGCGTATTCTTCGGGCTTAGCCCGACTGGCAGCGCGAACGTCTTTACTTTCAGCGGCCAGGTTCAAAAAGGCAGTGGCAAGTAAGGTTACTGTCTCCGAGACCGTTTCTATCCTGCGCATCCAGCAGTTGTGTGGCAGTCGGCCTGGAGGAAGCTCCTCTGTGTAAGATTTATCACGCAAACTGCCCGACGGAACCGTAATGCCAAGCTGATCGGCTCTGATGACCATTTGCTTTGCCGCCCGCGAAAGCACATCGCTGGTAAACTCAAGCGCTCCTTCTGTAGCCTTAACGAAATCCCGCTCAATCGGCAAAAGACGATAGGCAGGCAATGCGTGTTGAATGTGGAGCAATTCGTAACTTACGTCGGAAAAAAGCTTAATGGCCGCCATCAGCGACCTGAATGAACACCACCGGCAGTTGTTGCCTGCATCGTAGGCGTCAAGAAGCTCCTCAAGCTGTAAAGATTGCGAAAACAATTGGCCCAGAAACGGACGTACCAGAACATTATCGCTCGATTTGCACTGCAATAGATAGTGCGCAAGGCTAAGCAATGTCCGGGCACGTTTTGTTATCAGATTCTGAAAATCTTTATCAGCGATTGTTACCGAGATCATATTATTTTAGTTTGCCCTTTGCTTTTAATGGTAACGGAATTATTTCCGGCTCATCAAAACCTTTAGGTATCTTAAACTCGAAAACCTTTTTATCCATCCCTTTATTGACCTTCGGCTTGAGAAATTTTATCTCGGAAATATCCTTTTGCTCTATTGGCTCCGTAGCCGGCTCAGTAGAAACGGCAACTATTTTGGCCGGCAGGCCTAATTTCTTATCAATCCAGAAATCAATAAATACATATTTATCTTTATAAACCGAATTCGGCTTAACCTTCAAATGTACTTGAATAAAACCTTCCGGCTTGGCCTTTTTTGGCTCAACCAAAGTTACCTCAAACTGTTTTTTCAAATCTTCTATCTTGGTAAAGCCAACCATCGGAAAATTCCTACTGACCAAATCAAAAACATCCACCGGCTTATTCGGGTCGCGCGCCTCAGCTAATTGAATATACTTAACTCCCTCCATTTCGTAGTCGATTTGCACAGCCCACATGCCTTTGAATTGGTGTCCGGGATAACTAAGAAAGCCACCATCGAGCACGATATATTCCTCGAGGTATTTTTCTTCTTTTTCGTCTTCTTGTTTACGTGTTTGAAAATTTATTCTCAGATTCGCTTCTTTGCCAAACCTTGCATAATATAAAATACCTTTTCTGAGCGTTTCCGAGTCAAATAACAGTGGTTGAATGAATTTATATTCAATCTGCGCCTCGTAGGACTTAAGCTCCTGGGCTCTCTTATTCAACTGTTGTAAGACCGTATCGACTGCGTCAGCCTTTACCTCTCCTGACAGCTTTGTATCTGAACTTTTCGGGCACTCACAAGCTTTTGGACACCCAGAAGCCCAACAGATGCCCACCGTCCATAAGAAAACAATGACTGCTTTACTAATTATCTTTTTATTCATTCCGATTTCCTTACTTAATGATTGGTGAGTGGTTAATTGGTTAATTGGTGAGTGAATATTCACTACTCACTACTCACTACTCACTACTCACCACTTACTTTGCTCTAAGCGTTATTTTTTACTATCGATAATTTGAAGTATCCGGCTGATATTTTCAATACAAAAATCCGCATGTTCAGCGAACTCGTCGGCCTGATTGTGATTGGCCAGCAGCACCGCAACAGCACCTGCTGCCTTTGCACAGAGTAAGTCAAAGAGGTAATCACCCACCAGCAAAGTTTCTTCCGGCTTTACACCGAACTGCCGACACAACCGCAAGATCCCAAAGGCATCGGGCTTGACCGGCCCATCTTCTCGGCCAATAACAGCATCGAATTTCAGCTTGTGCTTGCGAGCGATAGCAAAGGCGTTGCTTCGCTTGTTACGCGTCAATACCCCGATATGAATCCCTGCTGCACGAAGCGCCGAAAGTGTCTGTTTCGCTTTGGCATTGAGTTTGGATTCTGTTACCGCTTTTTGTTCGTGATAATGGAGTATCTTCTCGGCATCCTGCCGTTGTTGAGCGGTCATCTTTTCCATCGATTCCAGAACAGGCCCGGAATCTTTAGCTAACCCTATTTCTTCCCTAATGGCGTCAAAGTCAAAGTAAGGCTGGGTTATTGTGCCGTCCAAATCAAATATCACAGCTTTAATCGGCATTACATTACAGTACTTAAAGTGAGCTAAAGTGCCTAAAGTGAACTAAAGTGAGTCCCAAACTTTAGGCACTTTAGCTCACTCCAAACTTTAGTGGTGTAGGGTGGGGCTTGCCCCACCAAAATTAAATAAATCGTTCTGCTCGGTGGGCTAAAGCCCACCCTACCTGACTTTAGTCACTTTAGTCACTTTACACTTTAGTCATTTTTCATGCTTTGCGGTTTCTTACGTAGTAATTCAATAAAATATCGGCCAGCCTGGCCTAAAATTTTACCCTTTCGAAGAATTATTCCGGTAGGCCTGACAAATTTTTCATTCAAAAAGCTAATCGCCTTTATTGTTCCACTGCCCAATTCCTGAAGAATTGCGGTTTGGGGCAATATACTTATCCCTGAGTTTATTTCCACCGCCCGTTTGACCGTTTCGATGTTATCGAATTCCATCACCGGCCGGACAACAATATTATAACGCTCCAGAATATTGTCTATCCACGCCCGCGTAGGAACACCTTTCTCGAAGGCGATGAATCTTTCAAACTGCAGTTTGTGAATATCGACCTGCGATTCGTGTGACAACGGATGTTTCGGACTGCAGACCAAAACCAACGGCTCATCCTCAAAGTCATACACATCGAGTCTCTTGTCTCTTTTAGGAACAGCTACAAGACCGATATCCACATCGCCCGATAAAACCAGCTCATAAATTCTGCCGGCGCTAAAGTATTCAATATGGACATTAACATTTGGATAGCTGACCATAAATTTCTTAATGTAGTCAGGCAGTGTATGCATCCCGATACTGAAAATCGCAGCGATGTTTATTCTGCTCACGGAGGATTTTTGCAAGGTGCTCAACTCATTCTTTAGCTGTTCATATCTGTCAAGTATATCTTTGGAGGCCTGGTAAAACAGCTGGCCTGCCTTTGTAAGCTCAATAGGTCTTTTCTTACGGTCTATCAACTGGCACTTGTGTGCAAGCTCAAGCTGTGCAAGCTGCTGTGAGACTGCAGATTGACTTAGAAGATGTTTTTCAGCGGTTCTTGAGAAGCTTCGTAAAT
>Ga0209979_1002838_pt1 | contig 16015 bp, 15 predicted proteins | sample AnhtaG_FD_183114 | JGI IMG/M metagenome (GOLD analysis project Ga0209979, IMG submission 183114) | Deep subsurface microbial communities from Anholt, Denmark to uncover new lineages of life (NeLLi) - Anholt_01485 metaG (SPAdes) (version 2) | ecosystem: Environmental > Aquatic > Marine > Oceanic...
GATAACTCTCACCGTTCATTTCCAGGATGTGGACTCGGTGAGTGAGACGATCCAACAAGGCGCCGGTGAGTCGTTCACTGCCTAAAACCTCGGTCCACTGGTCGAAGGGCAGATTGGTCGTCACCATGACACTGCCGCGTTCATAGCGTTCGGCGAAGAACTCAAAGAGAAGCTCCGCTCCCGTCTTCGAGAATGGCACATAGCCGAACTCGTCGACGATGACCAGGTCTTTGCAGGCCAGCTGCTTATTGAATCAGAGCAAAGCTTTTTCGTCGCGAGCCTCAGTCAGTGCCGTGACCAGTCCGGCGGCGGTAAAGAACTTCACTTTACGGCCTTCATGGCAGGCCGACAGGCCCAAAGCGATAGCGATGTGAGTCTTGCCGGTACCGCTGTTGCCGACCGCTAGCACGTTCTCTCGCTTCTGGAGATATTCGCACCGCGCCAGCTCCATCACCAGCCGCTTGTTGAGGCTGGGAATGGCTGTGAAGTCAAAGCCGTCAAGAGTCTTGAGTACCGGAAAACCGGCTTCCCGGACGCGCCGCTCAGTCCCCTTCTTCTCGCGCTCGATCAGTTCCAGTTCCGACAGCTCCAACAGGAACCGAGCCGAGTCACGCTTCTCCTTGGCGCACTGGGCCGCCACCTTTTTGTACTCCCGAAGGAATACGGGAAGCTTGAGCGCCTTGAGATGATGGGACAGAAGTACCGAGATGTCGCCACCGCTCATGACTCACCTCCTGCCAGAAGCGCCTGGTAGCGCGAAGTGTCAGCATCTTCAACATGAACCCTGGGAAGTCTCGCCAGTCTCTCCGGTGAAAGCCGCACCGCCTCGAATGAAGGTTCTCGACAAGACATCACCAGCATCTTGATTGACTCAAAGGTGACACAATGATACTCAAACGCCTTCTCGATTGCCCGGCCAACCTCGGATACTGGGAAGTCTCTCAATAACTGCAGAATCAGGACATACTCGCGCTTGCCGGCGGTGCCGTTTCTCGCCTCGAGGTAACGCCGCAGTGTCTGGAAGCATCCGGGTAACTCCCACGACGTAAACGGCAAAGCACCGTCCAAGCCTCCCGGTTTGCGTTGAAGCAGGGGAAGATAATGCACCGGATCAAAGATAAACTCGTTCTTCTCATAACACCGCTCATGGCAAGCAATAACCGCATCCTTATGGCAGATCTCAATGTGATCAACATAAGCCTTGACGGTGACATCCCGATAGGCATACTCCACCGGCACCGAGTAGCTGTTGGTCTTGAAATGAACCAACGACAGACTGGTGACCTTGCGCGGTTCAACTCGGCAGGCATCAAAAGGCTCCGCCGGCAGCGGCAGGAAGGTGCCCCGTTCTTCCTCGAGGAACTCACCGATCGTCTTGTCTTTGCCGGACGCCTTCAATGACAGCCGCCTGGAGCACTGATCAACAAGATACGAGTGGAGCCCCTCCCAGCTTGAGAACCTCGGCAGTGGCACCAGGAAGTTCCGGCGAACATACCCCACCAGACGTTCCACCACACCTTTCTCGTTGGCTCGGCCGACATTGCAGAAGTGAGAGGTGAACAGATAGTGGCTGCGAAGAGCCAGGAAACCATCCGTAAGCTCTCGATCTCGACCCTTGAATACGGCCTTGACGGCCGTGCTCATGTTGTCGTACAGAGCTGTGGGCGGCACCCCCTCAAAGAAGGCATAGGCTGCGTTGTGGCCGTCCTGAACGGCTTCAAGAGCCTCGGTGGGATAGGCCTTGACAAAGACCGTATCGCTGTAAGGAAGCGCCATGCAGAATGCATAGGCCTTGAGCTCCCTGCCGCCGATAACCACCCTGGCGGCTCCAAAGTCAACCTGGCTGGTGCCCGGCCGCTGTTCCAACGGAAAGTAGACCTCCTTCATCCGCATCCTCTTCTCGCGAACGTAGTCTTTGACGATCGTGTACGAGCCAGTAAAACCATACTCCTCTCGCAGCCGAGACAAAATGCGTTTGGCGGTATGGCGCTGTTTAGGCGGCGCCTGACGATCGTCTTGAAGTATCTGGTCTATTATGCCAAGAAAAGGCCCCAGTTTGGTCTTGGGACGGGGATGCTGCAACCGGTAACCCGGTGGCCGGGCATACAACAGCATCTTGTTGATTGTCGTGCGATGCAGACCGGTACGCCGGGATATCTCGTGTTTGCTTAATCCGTCACGGTAGCGCAGCCGGCGGACAAGATCGTACTCGAACATCTTCTTCATTCCTTTCCCTCTCGCTGATAGAGAATTCCCGTTCTACCGCGAGAGAATATGAGGAATGGTACACTTTTAAACCGCCCTTTTTACACCGCCACATGGTACACTTTTCAACCGCCGTTTACACCTGTTATAGAAAACAATTGACCGCCCTCGGTCCGAGGGCTAACTTTGAGTCCGGAGAGTCACGACCGACAGGACAGTTGCGGATCGCAGAGGGTGTGAGAGATGTCGGTGAAACAGCCGCACAAGGTAGACTCCGAACTGCCCCATAACGTTATTGTGCAGCGCACCATAATAATTGTGCGGTGCACTATATCCCTGCCAAGGGTTAGCCTGGATGTCTACCGTAAGTCAGAGCGTGTGGAGTTGATTTCAACGGATAGCGGTTTTGAAAATAGGGCAGGAAAAGAGGGTGTCGTGCGCAGAAAAAAGTCGTGTCCAGAAGCACTCATGTGGACTGAAGCAGCAGAAGCTTGAAACAGATACAGGCTTTGCCCGACAGCGAGCGATCATTGATTGTGCTTCCGTGACAAAGCTTACTGCAATCAGTAGGCTACATCAACGCCTCACTACAAACTATTCTCGGGATTTCTTGATCCCCTTTGGTAATAATCTGCTCAACGCGTTCGCTGAGCCGGTGCTGATGATAGATTTCACTGAGTGTCTTGAGTAGTACCGATCCCGTGACACCATTCCGTCTCAAACGGTTCAACTCCTTTGACACAGCTACTGTCAGGGAAATGCGGAAGGCTTTCTCCAATTCATTAATCTGCCCTTTTTCGTCATCGTCTTCAGATCGGGAAAAGAGCAAACGCAGTTCCCGCAGAACATAGCGCTGTGCAGGACGCAGCGAAACGCTGTGGTCACGTTCGGCTTGCCGGTGCTTGACGTCTTCCACAAACTGGTTTTTGATAAGCGTCACCCGCTGATTATAGTCTCTCGGCAATGTACCGCCAACCGGGGTTTCAGCTGAAGCAGCGATTGCCTCCAGCACTCGGGGAAGATACTTCGTTGTTTTCTCTGCACCCTCGGTAGTGAGAAACAGCTCTCCGTATTGCCCCGCCTGGCAGAAGATATACAGTCCTTTGCTCGCGCCTTGTCGTACTGATCTGATACCATCGCGCAGATTCCTGATGCGTTCTAATTCACTGGGGTCGTCCCGGGCAAGGTTCCGGAAAAACTCCTCAGCTTCGCTCAGGTCCATGAACTCCTCCTGCTTACCCTCCAGATCCTTCAGGCCACCATCAGAATAGATCGCATACATTGCCTCTTCATTCAACTGTTCGCTCTCATCCAGAATGGCAGCATCCTCGCCAATCGTCTCGTGAATTTCCTGGATTCGTCTGTCCAGAACCGCTCGAATGCCCAATTCTCGTTCAAGCGCCGTCTCTGGTAAGAAGTTCAAGCCATAGATCGTGTCATGTTCGGAGCCAATTCGATCGATGCGCCCGAACCGCTGAATCAGCTTAACCGGATTCCAGTGCAGGTCATAGTTGAGTACCACACTACAGTCCTGCAGGTTTAGCCCCTCTGCCAGCACATCGGTAGTCACCAGCAACCGAACCTCATCCTCTTTCTTGCTGGGTGCGAAGTCCGGATTTGACTTAGGAGAGAATCGACCTACCATCCGCGGTTTGCTCTTGTCTGTACCGAAAATGATTTCGATGTCGCGATGCTTCTTTTCGGGATTGAGGCGGGCAAATATGTACTCGGCTGTGTCGGCGTATTGGGTAAAGATCAAGCATTTATTACCTTTGATCGGATTATATTCCAATCGCTCTAAAAACGTCAGCAGTTTATCGTCTTGCGCCGCTGTAATCGGCTCCACCAGTTCAAGCATCTTCCTAAGGAGAGCGACATCAGCCTCTATGTGCTCCGTAAACAACCCTAAGTCGATATCCGCAATGTCGTAGGTGCCAGACACTCCCTCAAGTGCTGCCAGGAGGTCATCTTCATCCAACTTGCCGCTTCTGCCAAGCAACGTCTCCGCGTCCTCACCAGCCGGCACAATGCCCTCTGTCAAAGCCTTCAGGAACATCGTATGTGTCCGCACCATCCTTCGCAGAGACAGGCGAAACGCTTCCACGCTGGACTCAAACCGCTTGAACAAGCTCGTCCGAATCAGTCCCCGAAGGTTGATCCCTGCCCGCCTCAGGTCTCTATAAAGTGCTTTGTCTTGCTTTTCCTTGCACACGTAATGCCAAAGACCGTAGCGAGCATAAGTCAAGTGTACTCCTGGATTGGGCCTTGTGTACGCACCGGCAGGTTGTCCAAGATGCCCTCGCAACTGCTGATAGAGACCGTTGTAAGTATCCTCGATACTGTAGCGCAGCGTCTCCAGCTTGCGACGTGGAAAGAACTGATGCCGTCCTGCTACCATGACGTAAGCACGTCTGTTCCCATCCAGATATGGTTGGCACTCTTCATCCGACAGGGTTCTAAGCGGATCACCAGTGTCTTCCGCATACCCGTACCATTTCAGGACGTACCGCCGAGTGCGCCGGATTAGAACATGCCGCAACAAATCCTGCAGTCGACGGACACCCTTGTCTATCAACTTGAAGTACTCCTTCAGGTTGGGCGGAGCGATAGGGAGAGCAGTCCTGTCTTCTTGATGAAATAACTTGATCTGATTATACACATCCAGCACCCGACTGTTGCGCGGCGTTGCCGTCAACAGGCACACCAACCGGCCCGTGGAGAGGAAACGCTGCAATTCCTCGTACCGTTGCGAGGTGTGATGCCGAAAGTTGTGCGATTCATCGATCAACACAAAGTCGCGGTCGCGGTAGCGCACATCATCCAGCAGGTTCACTCCGCGTTTCGGATCAGACTGCAACAAACTCATCGGCAGCACATTGGCGTTCAAGTGATATACCTCGTTATATCGTACCCACATCTCCTCCAATGTCTTGGGACAGATGATGAGCGGGCGCACATGTTGAGTTCGCTCGAAATGCTTGACAATCCCGGCCCCAATATAACTCTTGCCCAACCCGACCACATCAGCTATAAAACACCCCCCATTGTCACGGATCATCTGCACTGACTGTCGCACCGCCACCTTCTGAAAGTCCGCCAGTTGTCTGGTAATCTCATCGTCCCACAGGATTTCTTTATCCTCGGCACCCTCCAGTCGGTCTTTCACCAATGTGTAGAGAGTTTTCATATATATGTCATAAGGTGTAGCCAACTTCACCGCCCACGATTGCCTGAGCTCGTTCATCAGGTAGGACTCGAAATCCTGCGAGTCTTCCCACAGTGCCTCAAACCATGACACCAGCGCCGCATGGTTGCCTGAATCGGGATGGGTGGGGCTGGCATTGTCGTGAACCAGCACGTTTAGCTCGGTGTTGTCGCGGACGCCGGAGAGGGTCAGGTTCGACGAGCCCACAATGGCGATCCCCTTGTTGCCGGGGTTAGGCGTGGCGTAGTCAAAAATGTAGGCTTTGGCGTGTAGACGACCCTTCGTGTATACGCGCACCTTCAGGCGTTTCTCCTCCATCATACGCAGTAGCGCCCGGATCAACTGCTCCCCATCGTCCGTTTGGTCCATTACTTCAAGCGTCTCTTTTACGTTCTCGGCCGTTTTGATCGCGCGCTGTTGCTGTTCCGCTTTCTTGGCATAGCGCGTCGCCTCCAGACAGTCCTCGACCAGCTCCAGGCGTCGTCTTCCTTCGGCCAGCAGTTCGATCGTCTCGCGGTTGGAAGTGTTGCCGATCAGCAGACGAAGCTCACCTACCCCGGCAAGGTGCTTGCCGATTGCCTCAAGTCCGGACAGGAACAAGTAGCCGACTGCGAATCGGCAGACATCCGCCTGCGGCAGAATCGTCTGAATATGGTCTACCAGCTTCTCTCGCCTGTTGTCGATGATGTCGTGCGGCATTGTCTTAATTTATAAGGTCTGAATGATTTTGGGCGAGCCATTCTTTAACCATTTCTCTGAACTTTTGAGCAAGTTCAATGGCCTCTTTAACCTCTTGCTCGGATGTTGTACCGGCTCTGTCATACACGCTCTTTATTCTCTTATTTCGGAAGCGCTGAAGCTGCCGTATTAAATCGTCAGATGGATTCAGGGTATATCTCAATGATTCAATGATTCTCTCGTGGTGACTCTGTCCAACAGGTCGATAGCCGGAAGCATGGAGCGCTACTGCGGCGCATTGCAGACAGGCATTATAGGCAATGCCCAGCCGCGTATCGGGGCTGATAGCATCAACTCCGGCGTCTTTGAGATCACGATCAACTACCGTAAAGAGATCAGAAATCTCTTTGGCACTGGTCTGATGTTTCTTAAGCCAATTATTTGCCAACCAGTTTTCTAAGGTCATCTTTATTGCCCACAATGAAATTCAATTCTGAATTCAATACCGTGTTGATAAAATGATTGTCACTTCTTGCCTTACTTTGAAATTCTTTGATTGGATAGATTGTTGGACTGATTTCCCTGTCCAGTGATTGTTCAGCCTTATCTAAAGCCTTTGACACATCTGCAAACGTGAGCTTGCCCACTACCATTAAGTCAATGTCACTTTGTGCGGTATCAGTACCACTGGCAACAGATCCATATATAAAAGCGATTCTAATTTTCTTTTTGAGCGGTTTCAATGCTTCTTTCAATATGTCTGCCACGCCAAATGTTTTCACGACTATTCGCTGCAGTTCAGCGTAGATGGGGTTGTCACGATTTACATAATAAAAAACCTGATTCCCCCGTTTCTCAGATTTCAATATTCCGTCGTTAACAAGAGGCTTTAGTTCGCGGTGCAGCGTTCCCTGGCTGATGCCGGTGAGACGTTTAAGCTCATGCAAATAAAACTGCCTGTCCGGATGCAGGAATACTAATCCAAGGATCTTTTGTTTTGACTTTGAAAAGAGGCTGTTTAGCATAGTCTTAGCCGTTCTCGATTTGAGAACAAATGTACTCAATTTGAGAACGTGAGGCAAGATAATTTAACGCCAAACTTTGACTTTCGTGGCTTTCTCCAGTATCCGACCGACATGGCTGGCCCACGATTTTCATCGGAGATAGGTCAGTTTTTTGCTCTTGGATGTCGATTATGTTGTGGGACATGGCGCTATTTCCTTTGGTCCTTTGGTTTCACACCTGCACTGAAGGACATTTAGTTTTCTCTTTTCCCTCTACTATCGCAATCTCTTCCGGATTAAGTGAAAAAAGCTCATAACACTTGGCGTCGATTTCATCCTTGTACTCTGCCACTCTGATTTGTTTCACTATACTGTCTTGATAATCCGCCAGCCCTGTCAGCTTTAGTATTCCGTCAACAGCGGACACGATCGCCACTTGAGATTTAGACGACGCCTTCGGCCAGGGGAGTCTTCCCACGTACTGCTCGTCATAGCGGGTACTCCTGATCGCATTGCTATAGATAAGCTTGTAAAGTAACCACGCAAAGATTTTGGAATTGTTGAAGCCTAGCACAAACTTGATATCGGCAGAGTTATCCTTGAGAAACGTACATGAAATCGTCTCAAATACCAGCCGATTGTCAAGATCGAGACTAGCCTGAAGAAAAAAATGCGGATAAGGGTTTTGCACATGAGCAATCGCAAGTTGATTCAGTATCTTTGGCCGAAACTGGTACTCATACGCCTCCCTCGGAAACGCATTCAGGCTGATAAAATCGGTCGCTTTGTTTAGGAAATATGGCTGGAGTTGGGCACCTCGATATATTGGCGTCCTGCCTGGGTAATTGATTACCTTACTTTGCCAGTTTAGTCCTCTACGTATTGAAACCCTTTCCCCGAACTGGCCCTCACTATTTCGCACGACCTTTTCTATAACTGCCATCTCAAGAGCGGTCTGACCACACAATAAAACTCCATAATCCTGCACAGTCTGTTTCTGAACACAAGCCATTTCCCGAACCATTGAACCATCGTACAGGCCATTAGTGAAACAGTTTGTATCTCGACTTGGAGTTCGAATGAATATGACCTGTTCAAGTTTCACTCGCTCAAACGCCTTTCCAGTGTCCACGAGTTTTTGTAAGCCAACTGCCACAACGGATGCACATTTCTGCCAGCCCACAGAATATACCAGAGACTTTGGAACAATAAGAGAAACCACACCTGCAGGACGAAGAAGGGCTTCTCCAATATATGTGAAATAAATAGCGGAGTTTTTTGTCTGCGAGGCGTTGTGAGCGAATTTTGCGTCTAGCACTCCTCGCTCATCAATTGACACCTTGACTCCGTACGGTGGATTTGCAATGACAATATCAAATCCACCCTTCTCCGCGAACACCTCTGCAAAGTCCACTTTCCAAATGAACGTCGGGTGTTCTCCTGTGCGAAAGTATCGTCGACGCAATGCATTGATATCCTCTCCCCTCACAGTATATTTCTGGTTGGTCAACGCTTCCACTTTCTTCCGCGCTTCGGCGACTTTCGTTTTCAAATCAGCTAATTCAGCAACTTGCGCGTCGTGCACGGCTCTTGCTTTTCGATCCTTTGCCCTTTTACTCTCTTCGCCAAAAAGATCTTGCGGACGCGCTGTCAGAGCAGCACGCTTGGCTTCGATCAGGCGCTCAGCCAGGCCCGTTTGTTTCGCCAGAATCTTCAGTTCGAGGCGGCGTTTCTCAGCAGTATCTCCCTCCCGGAAATAATCCACCTTATCGGCCTGAATGGACTCGATAATTTGTTTCGTCCGGGCGTCATCAGCCATCCGGTCAAGCTGTACAACCTGCCCGAAAAGCCGTTCCAGAAGACTGTCTCCACGCATGATGCGGTAGGAGAGGTTGGGTAGGCTGGGAACTTCGCGGATGGCTTTGGGAAAAGGCTTGTCGGGATCGATCTGGTAGTCCACGACCAGGGAAAGCCAGAGACGAAGTTCGCACAGTCGGACTGCCTGCTCCTGGATATCCACACCATAGAGACAGGATTCGATGATTCGTCGCTTGAGATCATAGTTGTAGTTGTGGACCTCCAGTGCTGGGTTTCCATATATCCTGAGATCGAGGCGTCCAACGGCGGCGACCATTTCATGAAGCATTCCAACCGGAAAGGCCCCGGACCCAACGGCAGGATCACATACCCGACAGTCGAGGATCGCCTGTCGCAGGGCCTTAGCCTCGGTTGGTGTGAAACGCTCTTTGAGCCGTTCTGCCTGTTCTTCATCGAGGTGATCGGCAGGAGGCAAAGCCAGAAGCGCAGCCACTCTCACCCGAGCGTCTTCGGTTTTGTCCGTGTCGTCGCTAGCCAACTGTGTAACGAGGTATTCCTTTAGTGCTTCCTGACACATGAAGTGCACAATCGGTCGCGGTGTGTAATAGGAACCGGTGAGCTTGCGCAAATCCTTTTCAGGGTCTTTCTCCAGTTCAAGGATCAGGCTCTCGAAGATCTTTCCCAGCATCTCAGGGTCAATAGCAACCTCCACGTCAAGAGGAGTATCCTCCGTGACCATAAAGTTGAAGGCCTCCAGGAGATCGTCAAAGATCGCCTTGAAGGTGCTGTTTCTGATCTGCAATCGAGCCTGGATGATTTTTTCGGCCTGCGACTGCTGCGCCGATTCTTCGAATAGACCGCCGTTGAGAAACGGTATTGAGCCCAAGTCGTCTAATCTTATGTCGGGGTCAGAAAGGCACAAAAACAGAGGATAGAGGACATCCGGGTAGAAGCTGTGGCCCCTGGAATCCTTCTTCCAACACTCGCTGAAGCGCTCGTGCAAATAATTGGGATTCTGATTAAGCCATCCCTTTTTCTGAACGAAGTAGAGAAAAATCAATCGGTCGAGCAGAAGCTGGGCATGTTTTCCAGCCTCCTGTTTCAGCCCTGGGGTCCGGGCAATGTCATCGGCTACTTTGTGATAGAGATCGGCAAAGACCTTGAAGAACTTTTTTGTCACAACCTCTACGTCAAAGGCATCGTCGTGTATGGACTGGATAGCCAGCGGAGGCTGGTCTTTCACCTTCTCCAGGTCCAGCATTTCTAACCGATCGGTGGCCGTGCGAAGACGCTTCCCGAATCGCTCTTCGGGCCCAACGGTGATGCGGCGGAAGAGCTGCCGCTTGGCGCTATCCTCATCGAACTTGACGTTCAAGAAATGCCAGCGGTCTTGCGCTTCGTTTGAGAAGACGAACAGGGAATACGGGTGCTCGCGCAGGAGGCTTGTCACCACCGGGCGTTCCTTGCCCAGTAGCAGCCGATCGTATGCTAACCGAGCGTAAACGATATGAAACGTACCGCCCTCTCCTCCCGATGCCCACAGCACCGGATCTTCAGTCAAAGCGTTTTTGGCAGTGCCGGACCATCTCTGACGGGATAGCGGTTGGCTGACGCGATCGTATCCCAGCCGATACCAGAATAACTCCTTGAGTGGCTCCAGACCCTCAAGGCCCCGGAGTATCTCAAAAATGTCCTACTTGCTCTGCTGCACTTCGCTCACAGACGATCACCTTTCACCGTGCGGCCACCTATACACTGTTGGCAATCCCTACTGAGGTGGGTTGTTAACAGCGTAGTTTCAGTTGCACCTGCAATGAACTGCCTGTTGACGTTTACTTATACTTAAGTGAAGCGGGTGGGGTAGTCAAGGCCGATTTTCGTAAAGGCAGCCGGCCGCTGAGGTGTAAATGCGGATCAAACAGGGGGTTTTATAGCTCAATCGTTGTGGCAATTGTCCCCGGGAAACAAGTAAGACGTTGAAACACTGTGAATTACCCCGACGTCTCTTGGCTTTGTTTCGCAAAAATCAGTTTTGCTGGGAGACTTCAATGTTGAGAGGGGGAGGTATGATTTCCCCTTGCCTCTGGCGTTGCAGACGCTCAAGCTGGTCCATAGCCCTATAAAGCTGACGCTCGATAGCAGTTTCGTAGCGCAGGATTCTGTCGACGAACTCTCTGGCAGGAAGGCGATAGCTCAGCATCTGAGATTCAAGCTCCATCTCTTCCTTCTTATCAAGTTCCTTTTCGAGCTCCTTCAACCTGGCAGTCTCTGTGTCAATGAATTCAAGCATTGCCGTTTTGCATTTGGCAGGGTCAGGCGTTTCGCCGAAGTCAGCAGGATTCTCCTGAGCCATTTGCGGCCCTCTGGTTGCCATCTCGCTGAGAACCATGAGAGTGCGCGTCAGGCTGGTGTCATCTGTTCCGAAATTCTTTATCAGGCGTTCCCTGGCGTATTCGGATAAGCAGCCGTTTTCTTCTATTTCGGCGCGAATGTCTTGCAGGACGTTGATCAGGTAGAGAATGCCGACCGATGACTTCTGGAGCTCTTGTGCGGGATCGTCCAACATCGAGAACTTGAGATTGTATCTTACTTCGTCGGCAGCCTCCATCGCCGAATCCCAAACCGCGCTGTCAAGCCGCTTGCGTATTTCCCCGGTTTCACACTGTATAACGCGCCTGAGCCTCCAGTAACAGACAGCGATCTTTTCCACCAGCATCTCTTCAAGAATCCCCTGTGGTTGGAGTTCCTCCACAAGTCTTGTCAGCAGATTCCTGTATTCGGTCTTGCTCTCCTTACCGTCGCCGGCCGGGATAACGACTTCCCTCGAAAGTAAGCCGTGTTTGAGAGCATTCCACCTGACGGCGGCTCTGCCCGCCCGGGTCTTCGGGCCGGTGGATTTGAGGGCGTTTTGTCTACTGGCTTCGATCTTTGCCAATGACGCTTTTGCCATTAAGTCGCAGTCCTTCTTTCAAGATTTCGCCATCACAGAGCTTCTTTAGCCTATGGATCTTCTTAATGAAGCCCGGAGAGAGCTGTGAGATGACTTCAAGCTCTTCCGGAAGGTAGGTGACGTATTCCCCCTCCACCAGTTGCATACATCTGGGATTCGATACCAGCAGAATGTCCTCACCGAGCAGATAGCTTCTCACCAGAATGGCCAGGTCTTTACGGCTGAACTCCTCGACGGTTGACGAGAGGATCGCCTTCACTTGCGAATTCTGCGAGCCACTTGACTTCCGTTTGTGTTCCCGCTTTCGGAATTCCTTCAGGAATTCAACTACATTTGCCACAGTACCTCTCCAACCTGTCCAAACCTATCCATATAAGCTTCGGATAGGTTAATGCTCTGTCTTGCAATCAGTTGACTTAACCTATCCATGCTATCCATCAGTTAATGGCGCTTGGTTTTCAAATGGCACCAGCATCTTTCCTCTTCGTTTTCATTCTCACGTCTTTATTCCCTTGGACAGGTTGGACAGGTGCATCTAACTTGTTGTCTGTCAGCATATTAACCTGTCCAATCGCGTTTTGGATAGGTGTGGAGAGGTTGGATAACTGCTGGGACTGGATAATTTCTCGCAACTGATCCGGATGAAGCAAAAGGTTGTCGTACTTGTCCGGCAGCCGTACCAGACTGTACTCATAGGCACTTCCCCTCCCCCCAACCTTGATCTCTATTAATCCCTGGTCTAAGCACTCGTCCAGGTACTTCTTGACGGTCTTAATATCCCACCTTGTGAACTCAGCAATTTGACGGCGAGTGAATAAGGTGGCTTCATCCTTGTCCAAAAACTCTTTGTTTTTTGAGCACCAACTCTTCTGCCTTCGGAGAAATCTGTTTGATCGTCTGTTGAAGAATGGTGGAGGCCAAGTTATAAGCTATGGCGTAATCGTCCTCGTTTGCCACGAGGTAATCGGCTCCGTCAATTTTCTTTTTCTCCCGTTGGCATTGGTGCAGAATAGCACTGACTTCAATAAATGCCAAGAATCGGGGAAAGTCACGGCGTACGGACGGTTTTTGGTACTGGGTGGTGTGGGCCAAAGCAATACTACACTAGCTCAAGCTAGTGTAGTGCGTCATAATTATCTTGACATATAATGAAGGCGGTTGTAATGTGATGAATCATGAGCAGAATAGCATCCCCGATTGTGCTTACTCAAGAAGAACAGGTGGCTGTCGATTCGTGGGCTCGGAGCAGAAGCCTGCCGCTGCGTCTGGTGCAGCGCGCTCGCATCGTGCAGATGGCTGCGGATGGACGGGAAAACCAGCAGATCGCCCGCACGTTGGGAGTATCGCGTCCAACCGTGCAACTGTGGCGACAACGGTTTTTGGCGTTGCGGTTGGACGGCTTGAAGAAGGATGCGCCTCGTCCTGGGCGGATACCGAAGATTCCCGAGGCCAAAGTACAAGCTGTTGTGGAGGCCACATTGCATACGGCACCGCGCGGGGCCACGCACTGGAGTACCCGCAGTATGGCTAAAGCTCAAGGCCTGAGCGAAGCCACCATTCGACGGATTTGGAAACGCTACAACCTCAAACCTCATTTGACCAAAACCTTCAAGCTCAGTCGCGACAAGCAATTCATCCGGAAGCTCTACGATGTGGTGGGACTATATCTGAATCCTCCGGACAAGTCGCTGGTCTTATCGGTAGACGAAAAGTCCCAGATACAAGCACTCGATCGAACTCAGCCAGGTTTGCTCTTGAAGAAAGGTCGTTGTGGCACCATGACACACGATTACAGGCGCCACGGCACAACGACTTTGTTCGCCGCACTCAACATGATCGACGGCCATGTCATTGGCGACTGTCTCCCGCGGCATCGACATCAGGAATTCATCCGTTTCCTCAAGAAGATCGACGCCGAGACTCCCCCGCAATTGGATCTCCACCTGATCGTCGACAATTACGGGACCCACAAACATCCGCGGGTAAAATCCTGGTTGAAACGACACCAGCAATTTCATTTTCATTTCATTCCGACTTCCAGCTCTTGGCTCAACCTGGTCGAACGTTGGTTTCGAGAGCTGACGCAGAAACGAATTCGTCGGGGCTCCTTTAACAGCGTGCCCGATTTGATACGCGCAATCCGTGAATACATGGATAACCACAATCAAAATCCGCAAGTTTTTGTCTGGAGCGCTCCCGTTGAGCGCATCTTGGACAAAATCACCAAATGTAAAGAAGCGTTGGACGCACTACACTAGTGAAGGTGCCAGCTCCAACGCCCTAACCAGACTTCGGTACAACCTTCAGGACGTTCGCAGAGCTGAGCAGCCCGCGTCTGAGCACAGCAATCAATGATTCGGCAAGGCTGATATCTCAGGAACAGACCGACTCTGTGAAGAGGGCGTGTGCGCTTTACACCAAACGCCACGGCCGGTATGTTGGCGTCAACCCTATGTCGGGCAATTAGTTGCATTGAGTCCTCCTGACCGTCCCGTTTTCAGGAATGCTTGCTTGCTGGGAGGCTCCATACTTGACTCGCCCCTCAAAACCCCTTATCCTCATAATAAGAATCTGTCGGGCCAACGCTAGAAATTCCCGAACTGTTCCTTATTCAGATACCTACAGGTTCCTGTCAGTTGGCTAGGCATGGAGTGAGGTAGCAAGACAATTGGTTATCGTCGGGCGATAGTGGTGTTCAAGATGACTTAGAGAGATGTGCATGCCAAAGTTGATCGTCAAGCGGGGAAACCGCGTTATCGACCGTGTCGTTCTGAGTGAAGATATTCTCACCATTGGACGGGGTGGGCTTGGACTGAAAGACAGGCCGGATATCTTGCTTTCCGACAAGTCTCGCAAGACGTCCAGGTACCATGCGGCCATTGTTCTCGCTGCAGAGGGTTAAGGGTCTTGCTCGCGTGCGTGCGAGTAGAGACGTTGGTACTTTCGCAGTCCAATTGGTGATCCAGCGTTAGGGTGGGACTTCCTCTTGTTCAGATCATTGAAAAGGCTCATAACCCGAAGGTCATTTGCCAATTCTCAATGGCTCATACTCCAGGTTCGCCGCCCGCTTGCTTGCTGGAGGGCTTCACGCGTCAACTCTCCGGTTACACGATTGTTCATCGACCACCCCACCACCATCCGGGAATACAGGTCAAGCACACCAGCCAGATATAACCAGCCCTCGGCGGTCCAGATGTAAGTAATATCCGACACCCACACCCGGTTGGGACGGTCAACCGTAAACTGTCGATCCAGCAGGTTGGGCGCCACCGGATGGCCGTGCCTGGAGTCAGTCGTCGCTTTGAACTTGCGCTCCGTCTTGGCTCGGATGCCGCCCAGCCGCATCAACCGCGCCACCCGGTTCTCACTGCACCGGACGCCCTCATCATGAAGCTCGGCCGTTACCCGCGGAGAACCGTACGTCTTTCGGCTCCGCTCATGCACAACCCTAATCTGCCCAAGCAACTGACGATTCTGGCGTGCCCGCTGGCTCTCCGGTCGCCTCAACCAGGCATAGTATCCGCTTTTTGACACCTTCAGCGCTTGACACATCTTTACCACCCGAAATCCATGCCGATGCTCACGAATAAATCGGTACCTCACCGACTGCGCTGTGAGAAGATGACCACCGTTTTTTTTAGAATGTCACGCTCCTCGGTAAGAGAAGCCCTGCAGGGTTTTTGAAAGACCGGAAAGCGGTCTATGTCGTTACAATGCCAGGTTGCCTACTGGCACGGCGCCGGTTACGGGCCAAATAGGGGCCAGAAACGGCTTGGCAGAGTTACGACCTGGACTGGCACTGCAAGTCACATTTGTCAATCCAACATACCGCCGGCAATGAGGCTTGACAAGTTGACTTAAATTGAGTTATAGATGGGCAGGTTGCATTCATTCAGTGCCCCCTCAGTAGTAGGATTGATCGATTACAGATTTCTGAAGGCGCAGGCATGTTCTATCCCGCGCCTTTTCAATTACACGCACGGTCTGTCACAGGAGGGTCAGTTCGTCCAAGAGGGCATCCAGGTGGTAGACTTCATCGATAACGTAGAGTACATACCTGATGTCAACACTAATTGAGCGAGTGACCTCAGGGTTGAACAGATAATCTGCCGCGATGCCTTCATAGTTGCAGTCAAAAAGCAGGCCGACAAGACC
>Ga0209979_1002839_pt1 | contig 16013 bp, 12 predicted proteins | sample AnhtaG_FD_183114 | JGI IMG/M metagenome (GOLD analysis project Ga0209979, IMG submission 183114) | Deep subsurface microbial communities from Anholt, Denmark to uncover new lineages of life (NeLLi) - Anholt_01485 metaG (SPAdes) (version 2) | ecosystem: Environmental > Aquatic > Marine > Oceanic...
CAAAAATATTTACCACTATTTAGAATAATGGGACAGAATGGTCGCACTAATCCTGTCTCTCTTATAAAAGAAGCTATGAAGATGGTGGGGTATAATGCAGGCATTCCTCGTCTACCTTTAACTCCCGGTACTGAGGAAGAAATTGCAGAGGTTCGAAAGGTTATGAAAAAAATTAAAATCATTTAATTGAATATTTTATAAGAACACATATATTAAATTTAAATATCTATTATTGTATTATTAAAAGCTAAAGAGGATTATTGGAGGTAAATTCAGTGGAGCATAAATTTCAAGGGGTTATTGCGGTTGTATTAACTCCCTTTGATAAGGATGATAAAATTGATTATTCTGCTTTAGAAAGATTAATCGAATTTATGTTAAGTAAAGGTATACATGGTTTATTTCCCTGTGGTTCTTTTAGCTTGGGACCTCTTATGAGCCCTGGGGAAAGAAAAAAAGTATTAGAATTCACAGTAAAAGTGAATCGAAATCGGGTTCCGATTATTGCTCAGATTGGTGCTATTAATACCAAAACAGCTGTAGAATTAGCCCGCCATGCTCAGTCTCTTAAGGTAGATGCTGTGGCCAGTATACCACCATTTTATATTCCTACTGATGAAGAAGCTACCTACGCTCATTTTAAAGAGATTATAGAAGCCGTCGATATTCCTGCATATGCTTACAATAATTTGTGGACCGGAAGAATAATTTCTCCTGGATTATTAAAAAGGTTAGTGAAGTTAGGTTACCAGGGGATGAAAGATGCCGGAGAAGATATTCAACTTCACTGTCGCTATTTACGATCAGTGCCTTCCTCTTTTAATTTGTTAATGGGAACGGAAATATTGGCGATACCTGCTTTGAGTATGGGGGTAAAGGGATTTACCAGCGGGGCAGTCAATGCTTTTCCTGAACTAAATGTAGAATTATTTCGTTTATTTAAAGAAGGAAAATTAGATCAAGCTGCAAAGTTACAACAGAAAATTTTAAAATTAGTTGAAATTTTATCTATAGGCCCAGAAATATCTACCATGTATGCTTGTGTAAATTTAAGAGGAATTAATTTTGGTCAGCCGAGAAGGCCTTTACGTCCACTTAGCTTTGAGTTGCAAGAAAAAATAAAGAATAGAATAATTCATCTAGGATTGTTAGAAGAACCTTACTATTAAAATAATAAGGTTATTGTTTTTTTATTAACCCGAAGGGCAAATTACCACGGGTTTGTACGCGGAGTTTCTACTTTTCAATTTTAATTTTTTCGAGATAGAATATTATAAAAATAATAAAATTAATATGTTAGCTAAAAGTTAAAAGTGGACTATTTAAAAGTTAAAACTGGACTAAATTAAGGTCAGAATTTTTAACTTTTTGTATACCTAAAAGTTCACCTTCATGCCAGAATCTTACTTCAGATAAACCAGATTCTTTGTCTGGCGTAATCCGAAGTTGGATTCTCTCATGCAGTGGTGCTTTGGGTACTTTTAATTCTAAATTATTTATAGAAACTTTGCGATAAGGGTTTACTATTCTGTCTACTCTTAAACAAAAGATATCCTTGGTTGACTTAAAAGGTGGTCTTATCGTAAATTCTGTGAATAAAGATCTCTTTTCTCTTATTGCTCTTTGAAATCTGATATAGGGGATCTCCCCGGTGGTAGAATGAACTATTCTGTAGTTGTATTTTTGGACAAGGTTATTTAAGATTAATTGGGCCTCTTTAATATCCCTAATATTTTCTCTATAACTGGTTCTTACTAATCTGTCCTGAATCCACCTATAAGGTCTTTCAATTTTACCTTTTGCCTGCGGAGATGAAGCATAGGTTACCTTTACCCTACATTCGTCTAAAACCTGTTTCCATTGCGGATTGGCTTCATCAGTAAGTTTGTAGTGATTTCTCCAGTAAGAGTCTCTACCCTGTACAAACCGAAAGATAGAAAGACTATCTACATAATAGGCCAGAGGGAATCCATATTTTAATAAAACATATTCTAAGGCCAGGATATGTTCCCAGGTAGTCTCTCTTTCCACTAAAACGGCATAAAGAATAAAGCGACTAAAATCATCCAGAGAGGTAATCAGATACCATTTACTAGCAGCATAAGGGGCAAACTGGTGATGAGAGGAATCGTGTTGGATAAGTTCTCCGGGGTAGTTAGTTATTATTTCTTTATCATGAGCTTTTCTCTTTGGTCTTAAAAAGTAAAAATTGTTCCTCTTGGCTCGGTCGATTATGGTAGGCAAAGATATCTTCTGGCTATATTTTTGCTCTAAAAGATCTTTTATATAACTATAGTTATACCACTTAATCGGTATATCTTTATTCTTAATTAAACCTTTTTCTATCTTTAGTTCTTGGATAATATTTGCTTCAATTTCTCGGTCGATTCTGTAATTACTGGTGTTCCTTTTATACTGGATAGAAAAGTTATCTGGGTCTTTTCGATATCTGGTTAGTAATTCGAAAAATCTACTTCTTTTGATTCTAAGAATTTGCAAGATATAAATAAGTTTGATTTCTTTTTTCGAATATTTTTCAAAAAGTGATTTAACCTGACCATCGGTGAAGTTTTTGTGTAATTGTTTGGACATAATTTAGAACCTCTTTTCTCTTTAGAATTTAGTTCTAAATTATACCTTTTTGCTGTTTTTGGGTAGTCCACTTTTATCTTTTAAATCATTAAAAAACAGTCCGGTTTTATCTTTTAGATAACAAATAATAAAATTAATATTGACAGAATTCTTTAATTAACATATAATGTAAACGTTTACATATGAAATTATCCAAATTTAAGAATTTTAATTAAGAAAATAAATATGAAAATAAATATAAAAGATGTGGCCAAAAAAGCAGGGGTTTCTACGGCAACTGTTTCCAGAGTTTTAGGAGATTTCCCCAGGGTCAGAGATAAGACCAGAAAAAAAGTGCTTAAAGCGGTAACGGAATTGAATTACGAAATAAATGCAGTTGCCAGAAGTCTGAGACAGAAAAAGACCAATTCTATCGGTATAATTGTGGGTAATGTTCTTTCTCAGTTTTATTCAGTTATTGCTAAATCTGTAGAAGATACCGCAAATAAATTTGGTTATCATACCATTTTATGTAATGGGGATGAAAATCCCGAAAAAGAGCTCGAATATTTAAAAGTTTTAAAATCCAATAGAGTAGATGGGATAATACTAACTCCCACCGGGAAAAATTCTGAATATGTTCAGAATCTGATAAATTCAAGGACAAAGGTGGTACTTTTAGACAGACTGATAGAGGGAGTAGATTGTGACGCGGTTTTAGTTGATAATACAAATGGTGCCTATAAGGCAGTAAAACATCTGATGGATCAAGGTTATAGAAAAATTGGAATAGTGGATGGTTACTTAGACCGGACTACCGGTGCAGAAAGACTGAGAGGATATTTGCAAGCGATAGAAGAAGCTGGCATAGCTAAAGATAATAGCCTGATTAAAATTGGTAATTTTAAAAAGGAGAGTGGTAAGAAATTAACTAAAGAATTATTGGAACAATCTAATAGACCAGAGGCAATTTTTACCACTAATATAGATATGTCTATGGGTGCACTAATTGCTATCAAAGAGATGGGACTTACCATACCCGATGATATAGGTATTGTTTGTTTTGATGATTCGGATTGGGCCTTGATATCAGAACCCCCCATAACTGTAATAAGACAACCCGTATATCAACTTGGTTCCACAGCAGCTGAACTATTAATAAAAAAAATAGAAAATAAAAAGACAAGTTTAAGTCATGAACCCAAAATTATAACTTTACTTACTGAATTAGTGATTAGGAATTCTGCTAAAAAGATTAAATTTCGCCCATCGTGAATTATATGAATTAGTAAATATTTATTATTTCTTTGACAAACATAGAGTAGAATGTGTTTAAGCTTAGAAAGTATTATGTCTATAAAAGTATAAAGGAGGTGGTAAATATACGAATAAAAAAATAGCACTGAAAGGACTTAAATTATTATAAAAGGAGTGATGTAATTATGAAATTTAGTAAAAAATTCTTATTGTTGTTCATTTTTGTGCTACTATTAGTACTGCTGGGAACTTCGAGCCTGTATACTTTTGGAAGTGACTTCAAGGCTGTTGTCCTGACCAGTCGCAAATTGACTACCCCTGCTGACCTTAGCACATGGGATGGTATCGTTAAACTTAAAACTGAACTGGGATTGGATGTTAAAATCATTGAATGTACAGAAATAGCTGAATACAAAGAACAGGCGCTTGCTGTAAGCGAAGAAGGTTATGATGTGGTGTATTTCCTTTATGATATGTTCCTGGCAGCAGTACAGGAAATTGCTCCCCAATACCCCGAAACAATGTATATTGGTTTATGGATTGAAATTCCAGAAGAAAAGCAGCAACCCAATATTAAGCCGCTCTTTTTCCGGCCCAATCAGGGCTCATTCTTTGGTGGAATCGTTGCAGCAGAGATGAGTAAAACAGGCAAGGTTGGTTTCATTGGTGGCGGAATAAATCCTGGTATTTTGCAGTTTTTAGCTGGCTTCGAGGCAGGATTAAAATACAGCGGTCGAGATGTTGAACTGATAACAGCCTGGGCGGGCACGTTCGAAGATCCATTTAAAGGAAGGGAACTTGCCTTAAGCCTTTATAACCGTGGGGTTGATGTTATCTACCAGGTAGCTAACCTTACTGGTCTCGGTGTAATTATGGCTGCGAAAGAAGTTGGAAAATATGTTATAGGGGTTGATGTTGACCAATCATACCTGGCCCCGGACAATGTGGTTGCTTCTGTCCTCCTGGACCATGGGTACGCGACTTACGATTCTATAAAGCAGGCATATGAAGGTCAATTTACCCCCAGTCAGGTATATTATGGACTAAATGAAGGTATGCCGGTAATTGCCATTCCTGATAATATTCCGGATGAAATTAAATTGAAAGTAGAAGCGGTTAAACAAAAGGTCATTGCTGGCGAAATAGAGATTCCCACAACTACAACTACGCGCTGATGATCCTTTTTAGAATGTTAATATAAAAAGAGGATTCCTCCCTGGGCACAAATGAAAGGTTGCCAAACCCCCAGACCCGAGGGATCCTCTCTCAAACAAAAATATATTTAAAAAGATAATCCTGATCAAATCCTGTTGTATTTTACAATCTTGAGGAAGGGAGAATTATGTAGTGAGCAGTAACTTTATACTGGAGATGAAGGGTATTGTAAAGGTATTTCCCCTCGCAGAAAACCCTGTAATAGCCAATGACCATGTGGATTTTAGTATTAAAAAAGGCGAAATCCATGCCCTGGTAGGTGAAAACGGCGCTGGCAAAACTACTCTAATGAATATCCTTTATGGTATGTATACTCAAGATGAGGGTACTATAATACTTGACGGTATGAACATAAATATTGAAGACCCCAAGAAAGCCATTAGTTATGGGATAGGGATGGTCCACCAGCATTTTGTTTTGATTCCATCTTTTACTGTTGCTGAAAACTTAATATTTGGTTATGAACCACATAAAGGGCTATTTGTAGATCTAAATAAAGCACGCCAGTTGGCCAGTGAGATTTCGCAGAAATATGGCCTGGAAGTTGACCCTGATAAAAAGATACAGGAATGCTCCCTAAGCACACAGCAAAGGGTTGAAATTCTAAAAATATTGCTGAGGGGTGCCAGTATCCTGATCTTTGACGAACCCACAGCTGTTCTCACACCTCAGGAAACCAAAGAGTTATTTAAGGCTTTTCGCGAACTTGCCCAAGATGGGAAGACAATAATCTTCATTACCCATAAGCTTAGAGAAGTCATGGCTGTTGCTGAACGGGTAACAGTCATGCAAAAAGGGCAGGTTAGAGGAGTCGTCAATGTAAAGGACACCTCTGTAGAAGAACTGGCAAGATTAATGGTTGGGCGAGATGTTTCTTTTACCCAGCGAAGGGTTAAACGAGTAAGTGATAGTGATAAAATTCTCGAAGTGGACAATCTATACTGTTTAGATGAAAGAGGACTCCTAGCCTTAAAGGATGTTTCTTTCCATGTGAAAGCCGGTGAAATATTGGGAGTCGCCGGGGTGGGTGGTAATGGTCAAAATGAGCTTGTAGAGTGCCTAACTGGTCTTAGAGAGACAATAAATGGGGATATTATTTACAAAGGAAGAAAGATAATAAAATTCAGTGCAGTTAAGATACGCAATTTGGGCGTAGGTCATATACCTGGCCAACGTTATACCAGAGGAATCTGCAAGGAGAGCGATGTATTAAAAAATCTTATTATGGGAGCCCATAAGAAACATCCGCTTTCTAAAAGCATTTTTCTCAACTTAAAACAAATCGATAAATATGCTGAAAACTTAATCAAAAACTACAGTATCAAAACATCATCCAAAGACGCACCAATTATGAACTTATCCGGGGGTAATGTTCAGAAGTGTGTTGTTGCCAGAGAGTTCACCTTGGCTAGAGACTTAATTATAGCCGAAGAACCGACCAGGGGTGTCGATATAGGTGCAATTGAATTTATCCACACTCAGCTGTTGAAAAAAAGCGAAGAGGGAAATGCTATAATTATGGTCTCCACTGATTTAGATGAAATAATTGCATTGAGTTCAAGAATTATAGTAATGTATGATGGTTGTATTATAGGGGAAGTAAGCCCGGACATTACTTTTCTCGAAGAAAAAGTCGGCTTATTGATGGCTGGAATTGCTTAGTGGCAGTGGAAAGGGGTACCAATAATGTCAAAGGAACTGCTTCAATCGCTATTAAGGCTATTGATAGCCCTAATAGTTGCTCTCATTGTCAGTAGCCTTTTTATAATTTTTATGGGAGAGAATCCATTGATTGCCTATCGTCAGTTGTTTAAAGGAGCATTTGTGGGAAAGGCCAACATTATTCGCTCTCTCCGGTGGAGTACTCCCTATATAATTACTGGGGTTGCTGCAGCCGTGGCCTTTCGTGCGGGAGTATTTAATATAGGTATTGAAGGCTGTGTATATATCGGTGGTCTTTCGGCTGCTCTTGTAGGTGTGTATGTAACAGGTTTACCCGGACCCCTGCACGTTGCGTTGGCTGTAGTTGTGGCCATGATTATGGGTGGTTTTTGGCTGGTGTTACCGGCATTTTTACGAGCATTTTACAATGTAAATGAGGTAATCACTACCTGGATGTTCAGTTATATAAGCGTGTTGCTTTGCCAGTATCTTGTGACATACCATTTCTATGACCCTTTTGAGATTTCTCAGGCTGCTCAGCAGGTAAGAACCTCTTATATAGCTTCCTCAGCAAGATTATCGCAGTTGATTCCTCCTTTCCAGCTGAATACAGCCATATTTATCGCTCTCGGTATAACAATATTATTTTTTCTCTTCAGCCAGAGAACCACTCTTGGTTATGAGCTGGAGATGACAGGCCTTTCCCCTGATTTCGCCAAATACGGAGGTATCAACATAGCTAAAATTAGGTTTTATGCTATTATTATAAGTGGAGCCATCGGTGCTATAGCAGGGGCTACGGAAATTATGGGAGTCCATTTCAGGTATATACACGGCTTCTCCACAGCAATTGGAGTTAATGGAATACTGGTTGCCCTAATGGGTCGCTTGAATCCTATCACCGTTCCCCTGGCTGCGATATTTTTTGGCTCTCTGCAAAATGGAGCTCGAGTCATGGAAAGGACGAGTAATGTTTCACTGGATACTATAAACATCATGGTATCAATTATCGTCATGTCAATAACTGCTGAGGGACTATACGAACTGATTAGAGTAAAACGGAAGGCCAGAAAGGAGGAATAGTTAGTGCTGGAGATACTTTTCAACGCCCATACCGTAAAGACGGGGATAAACCTGGCCACACCTATATTGTTGGGGGCATTAGGTGGCGTTATCTGTTATAAGAGTGGAATCTTCAACATTGCTCTGGAAGGCAACATGTTGATTGGATCCTTTGCTGCCATTGTTGGTAGTTACTTTTTTGGTAATGCATGGGCGGGAGTGTTGCTTGCCATAGGGGTTACAGTAATCGCTTCACTTATCTATGGTCTTTTCTGTATCACCTTCCGGGCAAATGTAATAATTGTGGGATTTGGTTTTAACATGTTTGCTCTGGGAATAACCGGGTGGTTGCTATTACCTGTTTTTGGAGGCAAGGGTTCCTTTTTTGATCCCAGTACTCCCACCGTGGGTAACCTGAAGTTTTCCTTTTTGGAAAACATTCCTGTTATTAATACTTTGCTGAATGGTCATAACATTATTGTTTATATTTCGTGGCTCTTAGTAATACTGCTGTATATCCTCCTTTACCGGACGGCAATCGGGTACAGAATGCGAGCTTTAGGCGAAAACCCTGATTCTCTGCGGGTTAGCGGCCTGCGGGGGGACTTTTATGCATACTTGGCAATCATAATCTCCGGTGCTTGTTGTGGTCTGGGCGGAGCTTATCTTTCAATTGCTCATTTGGCAATGTTTACAGAGAATATGACCGCAGGCATTGGTTTTATCTCCGTAACAGCAGTTATATTCAGCAAGGGTTTTATACTCATTACTGCTCTGGCAGGTTATCTTTTTGGGATGGCCCATAGTGTAGGCATACAGCTGCAGGGGATAGGGCTCCCCACTCAATTTGTTGAAATGATACCTTATGTTTTAACCGTGCTTATGTTGATTCCGACGGCCTTTAGGATTAAGAGGGTCTATTTTAAGAAGGCTGATGTCCAGGTCAAATGATAAAAAACAGAGGTAAAAGATTTGTGACCAAGATACCTTTTGGATACTGATATCGGATTTGAAGTATATGGTGCCAACCAATGGTGTACTGCACGAAAAATATGTTGATAGATAAAGGAGGGATTTAATGTTATTAGTAATCAAGGGTAAACTATTAATAGATGGAACGGGAACACATCCTATCCCTGACGGGGCTATACTTGTTGAGGGGGGCAGGATTGTTGAAGTTGGTAAATTGGAGAATCTGCATTTTCCGTCTGATGCCAGGATAATTAACCGGGGTCATGAGACTTTGCTTCCGGGTCTTGTTGATTCCCATATTCATGTGGCTATTGATTCCACCATTGATGAATCAGTATCCCTGCAACAGGAAAGACCGGATGCGTTGAAGGCATTACGAGGTTATATGTCTCTACAAAAGGATTTAATGTCGGGAGTAACGACTGTCAGATCTCTTGGTGACGGATGTGATGTGGATAGAATTATAAGGGATTCTATTGTAAGAGGCGAGATTAATGGCCCGCGGATTCTCGCCTGTGTATTGGCCCTCCGGCCTAGTCACGGAACAGCTCCCAAGACTGCTATTTGTGCAGATGGGTTTGATGAGTTACGCCGCCGGACCAGAGAAGCTATCGCCAGGGGGGCAGATGTCATAAAAATCTTTGCTTCAAATATTATACGTGGTAATACTCATCTGGATTACCTCCGGGGTGACCTGACCCGGGTTGCTGCATATACCAAAGAAGAGATGGCTGTGGTGGCAGAGGAAGCCCACCGTGCAGGTATAAAGGTTGCTGCTCATGCTATTGGTGGTCCTGCTTTGCGCTGGGCACTTCAGGTAGGAATCGACTCCGTAGAGCATGCCAATCTAATTGATGAAGAAGATATAGAGGTATTCCTGGAGACAGGCGGTTTCTTAAGCGATCCCAATCTCCAGCTTTTCTTTGACCCAGAGATAGGATTCGAGGGCGAAGGCAACCGGACCCACAAGTGGGAGGAATTACCTGAATGGTGGCATGAAAAAGTGCGTTTGGCGCGGGAGCAGACCAGGACCGTAATGTCCAGAGCAGTAAAGATGGGAGTAAAGTTCGCTTTAGGAACCGACTTAAACCATGGTGGACTTTGGAAAGAGGCAAAATACTTTGTCCAGGTTTTGGGGGCTACCGAAATGGAGGCCATCCTTGCCATTACGAAAAATGGAGCAAAGCTATGTGGGCTGGAAGACCAGATAGGAACACTGGAAAAAGGAAAGTCTGGAGATATTATTTCTGTAAATGGGAATCCACTGGAAAGGATTGAATGCCTGCAGGATGTCCAATTTGTAGTAAAAGAAGGAAGAGTGGTCAAGGGTTGAAGATAAAGGGCACTACCCTAAAAAAAGAGAGACCAGTATAAAACTGTAAATATCGGGCACATTTACATAGCATTGAAATGTTTTAAAAATTTTAAGAGATAATTTCACGCTTATTGTGTTTATAAAAAATCCCGAGATAGTAAGACAGATAGAATATTGACTACTGGCAAAAAAGAATATTTTCTTGTTTAGAAATAAAAAAAGACTACATTTTTCATCGTGGTAAAAAATAAAAAAGGAGAAAGATTTATGTTAAAGGATATTCCTTCCATTATTTCTCCTGAGTTAATGAAAGCGCTGATGCAAATGGGACTGTGTAGATTCAAGTTGCTAATGCAACAATTTTCCGAAGACCTCATGCGGAGTTAAAAAACCTAAAGTTTTCCGCGGCCGGTCGTTTAACATATCCTGTGCTTTTTTGATGCTTTTAAGCGGAACTTTTGAAAAATCTGTACCTTTGGGAAAGAATTGACGAATCAAAGCGTTGGTGTTTTCATTGGTGCCTCGTTCCCAGGGGAATTAAAGGGTCAGGTCTTGCAATATAACAAAGGTTATGCTATATTGGCAACATGACCAGACCATTACGGATAGAATTTAAAGGTGCAGTTTATCATATTACTTCCCGAGGAAATGCCAAGCAGGCGATTTTCCTTGACGAGAAAGACTTTACTGATTTCCTTTTAGTCTTATGTCAGGTGGTAAAAAGATACTACTTCATATTGCATACCTACTGTCTGATGAACAACCATTATCATCTACTTATTGAAACTCCTTACGGTAACTTATCCAGAGGGATAAGACAATTAAATGGTCTATATACCCAACGATTCAACCAAAGACACCAGAGAGTTGGGCATCTTTTGCAGGGCAGATACCAAGCGATTCTGGTGGATAAAGATAACTATTTACTGGAACTTTGTCGCTATGTGGTGTTAAACCCGGTAAGGGCAAAAAAAGTAAAAGACCCAAAAGACTGGAAATGGAGTACTTATCGGGCAACGACAGGCTATAAAAAAGGTATTCCCTGTTTAACTACAGATTGGATACTTTCTCAATTTGGCGAAGAGCGAAGAGCAGCCTCTAGCCTTTATCAAGCCTTTGTCCTCTCCGGGATAAAAGCAGAATCACCCTTAAAGGCGATAAAGGGACAATTGTTTCTTGGCCAAGATAATTTTATCGATAAGATAAAACACTTGATGAGAGGTAAAGAAAAATTAAAGGAGATACCGAGAGAACAGCGCTATGTAACCAGGCCGTCCTTAAATGAAATTTTAAAACCCAAAGACAAGAAGTCAAAAGATCAAGCAATGTATAAAGCTCACCTACAGTATGGCTATACCTTAAAAGATATAGCAGAATATATCGGTTTGCATTATACTACAGTGAGCAGAGCGATTAATAAAATCGAGCGGGAAGATGTAAAGTGATATTGCAAGACCTGAACTTCCCATCTGAAAAATCAAGATAATTTTAAACTTTTTTATGCAACTTTTTTTAACTCTTTTCTAACAATATAATCTCTACCTTCAGTTAACATTTTATATATTACTTTAATTAATTGCCGGGCCAGGCAGCGAAGAGTATGATTATGACTTTTTCCTTCCGCCCGTTTTTTTAGATAATAATCCCTGCACTGGAAGCTAAAACGAATACTACCTCCGGCCATAGTAATTAAAGTGTGTTTACATATTTTATTAGCCTTATATACCGCTCTGGCTTTAGTTACCTTACCTGAATTATTATCTACACAGGCTACCCCACAGTAGACAGCCAATTGTTTTTCAGAAGGGAAGCGATTAATATCTCCGATCTCTCCGATAAATCTGCTGGCTAGTTTGGTGGCAACTCCGGGGATAGTCTTTAAATGTTTAACCTCTTTACTCTCTTCTCCTATTTCATCTAGTTTTTTATCTATATCCTCAATCTCTTTTTGTAGTTCCAGGATACGTTTGGCATAAGATAAGATGATCGTTTTGTATATATCGGTTAGACCAGGCATATACTCTATATTATTTAACCTTTTAAGCAAGAAGAAAGCTCCTTTTTTCCCTATCCCCCTTATCTTTAATAGAGAGCAAAGGGTAATCCTTTTATACTTAGAAAAATCAGGATACTTGGCTAAAACAGCAATTATCTTTTTATTCTTTAGTTTACCCAATTTTAATATCTGGGGACATACTTCCAGTAATTTTTTTCCTAACCGGTTAGTAAGCCTCACCCTCTCATCAATCAGAGTCTGCTGGTGGCGGGAGAGGAGTTTCAGGCTTTCGGTTACAAGAGAAGGTTTCTCTATCTTGATAAATACCTTCTCTCTTGGGCTATTTATATGCTCTTTTAATTTTAACATCTTAGAGAGCATGAGAGAATCCCTCTGGTCATCTCTCCATTCACCGGCAAAGGCCTCTCTAAACCTTTTTAATTTGAAGTTGTCTACATTGTAGAGGGTAAATCCTTGATCCAGTAGTATCCGGTCAAGTGGAGCACTATAGCCGTTCTTTCCCTCTAAGGCGAAGGAAATTACCCCTTTTTCTTTTTTCTCTATCTGCTTAAATAGCTTTATACTTTCAGCAAATTCATTAAGTTGATGAGATATCTTCTGATTGTATAGGATATGGTCTTCATCATCTAAGATGGTAATGTGATGGGATTCACTCCCCACATCGATTCCTCCGGATAGTCTTTTCATCTTTCTTTCCTCCTTATGGGTTTATGGCCTTGCCTCTATCTGTTATCCCGTCTATAATAGCCACTTTTTATAGGCATCTTCCCATTGGACTAGACAAGAGGCAGAGGAACATCCGGCAGTTCAGGTCGAGTCACAAAGAACTAGTCTTTTGACAGACCCCGGAAGCCACAAATGCTCCTCTGGCCATATAGTTTATTCTTGCATAAAGAAAGTTATTTGACTATCCTCATCTTTCAGATTATTCTATAGTTACAGAATGTTTTTTTAATTATAGACCCCAATTGAATTATAGAATATGGACATAATACTTATAAGGGGTATACTTTATCTTCACCGATAAAGGTATCAGATAGAACTTTTTCCACCGAAAAAAAAGCTATCCGCTTTGCCAAAAAAATCGTACCGGTTGAGTGTATAAAGAAAGAAGAAAGATAGAAGGTTGAAGGGGTCAGCCTGTTGAGACCTGAACACAATTGTTCAATTGTTGTCAGTTAATAAAAATTTAACAAAAGAGTGGAACAGGGAAAATCTGCTCTTCCCTGTTCCACTCTTTTCAGTTTAGCACTTAAGTTATGTTAAATGTTGAGATCTGAACCCTCAATAGTTCATTACATAAGAATTATTTGTACATAGGGATCGCACAAACTGTCTGCATCGTAGAAAGAAGCCCTAATACTATATCCTGTTGGCTCTGTATCTCCACCCAATCCAGAGCTTAAAGTAAATTTTGCTTCAAACTTCTGCCCATTAGCAGTTTTTGACTTTACTACTACTGTCAGCCCATCGGGATCAATTAATTCAACCTTAACCGTTAAACTATACTTACATGTGTTCCCATCTACTTTACTATCAAAATTCACTACCCAAATGCCTTTTTTTAGTTCCCATGCTGCTGATTTAACCTCCAATTTCTCATCAAGATCACAACAGGGGTTCAATTCAAAGGTGACGTGGATGGTATGGTCTGCAGTCACGTTGGCAAAGTCATAAATATCTACCGCTCCTACTGAATTTCCGTCGACCAAGACATCTGCCACTCGGTATTCCGGATACGGGGTCATGGTGAAACTTTGGTCATCACCATGGTTTACCTCTACAACACCTGATGGATTGATAGTACCATTGGCTCCGGCAGTGGCAGTAATTGTGTAAGTATCTGTGGCAAAGGTAACCACGATGGTATGATCGGCGGTTACATTGCTAAAGGTATAGGGACTTACCGCTACTACCGGACTTCCGTCTACCAAGACACCAGCTATATGATAATTGGCAATCGGCTCAATGGTAAAGGACTGATCATCACCGTAATTTACGGTTACATCCCCTAATGGGCTGATCGAACCATTGTCTCCAGCAGAGGCAATAATGGTGAAGGTAGTTTGAGCAAAGGTTACCGAGATGGTGTGGTTAGTCTGCACATTGGTGAAGTTATAGCTCGCCACCGCACCCACCGACACTGCATCGACCAAGACATCGGCCACATGGTAGCCCATAGTTGGGTTCATGGTAAAGGACTGACCTGCACCCTGGTTTACCACGACACTCCCCGAGGGGCTGATCGAACCATTGTCTCCAGCAGAGGCAATAATGGTGAAGGTAACCGGTTCACCTTCTACAAAAAAGTGAGCAGTAACCGTCTTATTAGCATCCATGGTCACTGTGGTAGAAGCTGAATTAGGATTGACAACACCTCCAGTCCAGTTGACAAATTCATAGTCTCCAATAGCAGTAGCAGTAATGGGTACTGATGTTCCTGCAGTATTACCAGGATGAGGTCCTACTGCTGGACTAGTTGTACCTCCTTCAATCGGACTTACTGCCATAGTCAAGGTATAGGTAGTTGGTGTAGGACCTGGACCTGGTGTAGGGGTACCTCCCGTTGTTTCTACTTCTGGTTCTGGCTCTGGAGCATATCCAGGGGCACATCCCATATCACTTTTGCTGATCTCTTCTGCTGCCAAACATAAAGCCTCTAGAACATCAACATCTGTATTTACATCTTCACAGCTCTCTAAGACCCTGCGAACTTCCCTAATAAGTTTTCTAAATTTTGGAAATCCGGGGAAATCGGGTTTGGCTGCTATAACCTTATCCAGAGAAATATCTTCTGGATCCCAAGCTGCGAAATAGACTACATAATCTACCACCAAACCAAGAGAGGTAGATACTAAATCAGTAATCCCGGCATTAAAAGAACCGCCTTTGGCTAATTCGGGAACTACATCCTTGACTAGAGGTATTTCTTTACCCGGGCAATAAGCAGTAATGACATAGTTCTTGTCAGGGGGTACATCGGTAAAGGTGTACTTGCCGTCTTTATCGGTAGTAGTTGTGGCAATTTCAACTTGTCCGGAAGTAAGTATTACTTCAATGTCCCCTTGAAGGTGCCAATCTTTTTCACAGTAATAACACCAATACTCCGGAGAACCACTGTTTCCAGAGACCGGTTCATCCGAAGTTTGACAACATGGTGCTGCTATTATACCGGTTATAGTACCGGTTCCTGGGGTATATCCTGGTGATTCATCGGGGGGAACACCCCAGCATCCATTAAGTAAGATTAATAATGCGGAAATTAAAATTATCGGTAAAATGATTTTAGTACTTAGTTTCATTTAAATCGCCTCCTGCAAATTTTTTTTAATTGGCAGTCTGGCGATCATAGCACTCTTACGAGTACCTTAAACCCATGACTTTGCGTCCCATCCTTTCGGGTGGTTTGCCTTTTTCGTTTATATTATATGCTAAGCTTTTCGTTCTAGTCTATATAAACAAAAAGCCGGAAGTCTGGCAGTTATAGTACATAAGTACCTTAAACCCAAGACTTTGCGTCCTGTCCTTTCGGACAGTTTACCTTTTTCAACTTTTTGGAACTTTTCTTATTCAAGTCACCTCCCTGTGATAAATAATATTATCTCTTTCATTAATTAGTATAATAAAATCTCTTCTTTATTATTATTCCATAAACCAAGCAATTTTAGACATTAATTTGCGTATTTTTTTAATAATTTTAGTTAATATTAAAGTATTATTTTCTCTACTTATTATTATAATTAAATATAAGTACATTACACCATTTTTATACTAACACAATAAAACTAGAATTGTCAAATAAAAAGTATAATTTTTTTATTATATCCTTTTGTTTTTTGGTTATAATTATGTTGTAGGGGCACAATGAATTGTGCCCTCACTATATTATTACCTAATTTTCCTATGGGCACGATGCATCGTGCCCCTACATTACCATTTTGT
>Ga0209979_1002840_pt1 | contig 16011 bp, 21 predicted proteins | sample AnhtaG_FD_183114 | JGI IMG/M metagenome (GOLD analysis project Ga0209979, IMG submission 183114) | Deep subsurface microbial communities from Anholt, Denmark to uncover new lineages of life (NeLLi) - Anholt_01485 metaG (SPAdes) (version 2) | ecosystem: Environmental > Aquatic > Marine > Oceanic...
TTGAGCACGAATCCTGGTTTTCCGAGTTCTTGGGAGAGGGGCCTTCCGGTCACTTCCTGAGAAGAGGTGAGACTTCTCCCTTTGTCTCCAAGTTTCTAAGGTAAGAAAGACATAAGGGGGGTCCATGACCAGGGACCCCCCTTACTCTTCCCTTTTTGAATTAGCTATGTAGTGGAGCCTTCAAAATGAGGAAATTTACCAAAAAGGAACTCGCCCAATACGATGGCAAAGAAGGAACTCGAACCTACGTTGCTTATAAGGGGAAGGTATACGACGTCTCCCAGAGTTTTCTCTGGCAAGATGGTAGACACCAGGTACTTCATTCCGCAGGAAAGGACCTTAGTGGTTCTCTGGCTGAGGCACCCCATGGTCCAGAGCTCCTGGAAAAATTTAAGGTAGTGGGGATATTGGAAGATTCTTAAGATCGGATGCTATCATAATTTACAGTAAGGAAGCTAAATTCTCCTGGTTGGAGTAGGTGCTAGGAATGGGCAATACCTTGTGGTCAGGCCTGGGGTATGGCATTCTGTGTATTATCTTCTTTGGACTCTATGCTGTTCCCCGGCGGTACAGTTACTCTCCCAGTCTAGAGTTTCTTTTGACTATGTGTATCACTGTTGCGATCTCTACCAGCGCTGCTGGAGTTTTCTTTCCAAGATGGCTGGCAATCTCTTTACCGCAGATAGCTCTTTCTTATCTGAGTGGACTGCTCTGGTGTATGGGAATGGTTTGCTATATTTATTCGGTAGATTGTGTGGGGGTAGGAAGAGCAACTCCCGTGAAGAATCTTACCGTTATTCTGGGAGTAATTTTCGGGGTTTTTATCTTTAAAGAATTTTCCTGGCAAAACACATTCTCTCTGATCTTGCTAGGAGGAGCCACTGGCCTTGTTATTCTTTCAACGATCCTTTTGGGTAAACTAGTTCCTATGGGGGAACTGGCTAGAGAATCCTGTCCAATTCACTTGATAAAACCAAAACTGAAAAAGGTCAGTCAGTATTCCGTGGTAGGATTCGGGTTTGCCCTGGGTGCTGCTCTTTTCTACGCCCTGTTTGGTATCCCCGGGAAGTTAGTCATGGAAAGTACGGATTCGGTCTGGTCCTATTTTACGTTTATGGGACAGGGCACTTTGGTAGGAGCACTAGCCTGCTACTTTATTATAGGTAAAGACAGAGGCTGGACCAGGGTTTCCCCAAAGGATCACCTCTTGGCTATGCTCTCCGGGCTCCTATGGGTGGTGGCTTTCGCTAGCTTGGCCAATACCCTTAAGCTTCTCGGTATGGCCATAGCTTGGCCTATAGCTAATCTCAATACCATCGTCACCGTAGTCTATTCTTCTCTGGTGCTAAAGGAAATCTCCATCAGACCACAAAGAACCAGGATGTTTACTGGATTGACTATGGGAGTGATGGGAATAATTCTCTTAGCTCTGGCTAAAGCCTGAGCTGCCAATCTTTCTCCAGAAGGTTGGCCAGGTGGGGATTTTCTCCCTGAGATGGGATAAATTCGAACTTTTCTCGATATTGACTTTTTACTCGCTTTTGAAAAAATAGGATAGAGCCGTAATTCAGCAAAACCTTTGTCGTCCCATCTCACCTAGATGTAACCTCTGTCCTCTGGAGAAATTTTGTGACAGGGTAGGAGTGAAACGGTGAGAAACCCTATGTCACATAACATACTTGAAATAAGTCCTCCCCTAGGCTGAGCTAGCTAAATCCCGAGGTAAAAGAGATTGAGATCGAGCAAATCAAGGTAACAAACCGAATCAATGAAAGGAGGTAAGTTATGCGAACTTCATGGAGTATAGGACATTTGTTTGGAATCGATATTAGAATTGATTCCAGTTGGCTCATCATTTTTGCCATCGTCACCTGGATGTTAGCCGGCTATTACTTTCCCGGCCAATATGCAAATTGGCCTCTCTGGCAATATCTGTTAATAGGAGCTATAACCAGCCTGCTGTTTTTTACCTCGGTTTTGCTCCACGAGCTAGCTCACTCACTGGTAGCCTTGAAGCAGGGAGAGGAAGTTCGCAGCATCACCCTGTTTATCCTTGGTGGAGTAGCTGAGATTAAGGATGAACCAAGAAAGCCTTCCAGGGAATTCTATATGGCCCTTGTTGGTCCCCTGTCCAGCCTTGCCATTGCTTTAGTCTTTTTGGCGCTATGGTACTGGCTCCGGAGCATTAGCCAACCCTTGGCTGCACTATCCCGCTACTTAGCCTTCATTAACCTCATTCTGGGTATTTTCAATCTCCTTCCCGGTTTCCCTATGGATGGAGGAAGAATCTTGCGAGCCGTAGTCTGGAAGATTACGGGAAACTTAAGAAAGGCTACTCGAATTGCCTCCATAACTGGACAGACATTCGCCTTCCTTTTGATATTTTTGGGGATCTGGCAGATTCTTACAGGCTTCTTCTTCAGCGGTATGTGGATTGCTTTGATTGGCTGGTTTATTCACAGTGCTGCAGCGAGGGGCTACCAACAGGTCCTCATGAGGGATATGCTCAAGGACCTGAGAGCCAAAGATCTGATGAATCCAGATTTTGAGACTGTAAGCAGCGATCTTAGTATTCAGGAGTTAGTGGAAGATTATGTTCTCAAAAGAAAGGAACGAGCCTTCTTAGTTTCTGATGCTGGAAGACTTCAGGGTATTGTCTGTTTGGAGGATATCAAGACTATTGCACCCGAGAGGCGGGCCTCGACCACGGTCAAAGACATTATGACTCCCAGGGAAAAACTGGAGACTGCCTCTCCGGACGATGACGGTAATGAGATCCTCTCAAAACTGAGCAGTCGAAACATCCATCAGCTTCCAGTAATAGAAGAAGGGAAGGTACAGGGGATTCTTTGCCGGAGCGAGGTGCTCAGATTCTTGCATCTTCGCTCGGAGCTGGGAGTGTGAAGTTCCCCAGGTTGGTAAGAAGAGAATAGCGTACTGTACCTACACCTCAATTTTCTTATCAGTTATAATTGCTCTGGCGAAGATTTACTACGGCCTTGGAGTACTGTAACCATCGGCGTAGCAAGTGCGCTGAATGGTTCTGTTAACTTTCAAGCAAAAAACAGATGAAAATTGAGGGGAAAGAAATAAAGATCAGCAAGGATTTGAGGAATGGAAGAAACTTCAAAGCTAGGGGAGGATAAGAATGGAAAAATGGCGGTGTACGGTTTGCAATTATATTTATGACCCTGAAAAGGGTGACCCGGAGAATCAAGTAGAGCCAGGAACCCCATTTGAGAAGCTGCCTGCTGATTGGGTCTGTCCTGAATGTGGAGCAGAAAAAGACATGTTTGAGAAACTATAGCTACTTCAGGAGATCAAAATGGAGAATCTTTCTAAGATGATTAGAACGGCCATCAAGATGGAAGAAGAAGGTATAGATTTCTATCAAGAAGCGGCCGAGAAAACTTCTCATCCTTTTGGTAAGAAGATGTTCCTATCCTTTGTTGAGGATGAGAAAAGACACCTAATTGTCCTGAGAAGCATCCTCGCTGGCTTTAAATTCTCAGATTTTGACCGATTCTTCGAGGAAAAAACACCTAAAGAGAAAATCAAAACTGTGTTTCGAGAAGTTAAAAATGAAATTAGGGAAAGAATTGCCGCAAATCCTGATGAGTTAGAAGCATTAAAAATTGGCATGGATATGGAATCAAAAAGCGTTGAGTTTTACCAGGGCGCTCTGGAAAAGACCCAGGATTCCCATCAAAAGGCTTTTTTCAGAAGGTTGATTGAGGAAGAAAAAGAGCATTACGAGCTCCTGCAAAACACCCACTCTTATCTTGAAGATTCCGGAGACTGGTTTCTCTGGGAAGAAAAGGGTCTGCTTGATGGAGGATGAAAAGCAAACTGAGCAAGGCTTGATCTTCCTCCTTCCCCCTTAATTGTTATCTAACCAGAGAGCAGTGCATCATAATATGCTCTGAGGTTATATGATCTTTGGTTGCGTGTCCCGCTAGTGTTGGTTTTCCTGAGAGTTGGGTTTATCCTGAATACGGTGTGGGAAGGATATGTTTGAAAGGAGGGGGAACGATAAAAAGTTTAACAGGGATAGGGATAGAAAAAAGTCTTCCAGGTTCTTTACCAGAACTAGTAATTTGAAAGGGAGGTGTAGATATGGGAATTATATTTGCAGGAAGTGAGATAGTGGAATTGGGAGTTCAGGTTGAGAAAAATGGCAGAGACTTCTATAATACATTGGTTAGGCAATCAAAGCATAAAGACGCCAAAGAGATATTCAAATACTTGGCAGGCGAGGAAGAGAAACACATAGCTACCTTTCAAAGGATATTAGATAAGCTAGAAAAATACGAGCCACCAGAGTCATACCCGGGAGAATATTTTGCATACATGAATGCCTTAGCCAGTGATTATGTATTTACCAAAAAGGATAAGGGTAAGGAGATAGCTAAAAACATAACCAGTGATAAAGAAGCCGTTGACATGGGTATAGGATTTGAAAAAGATTCGATTCTTTTCTATGAAGGGATGAGGAGGGTGGTACCAGAATACGATCATAAAGTACTCGATGAGCTGATTAGACAAGAGCAAAACCATCTAAGACAGTTATCTGATCTAAAGAAGGCTTTATGAAACTTAAGATGATGTCATCTACCGCCTCTGTGCAATTCGTTTCGGGGGTCAAATAGGACTGTATAGCTAGTTTGCAAAATCTCTTCCGTATTCATACCAATGCTTGATCTCATTCTCATCTGGAAGGTATTTAATGGTAAGAGGTGATCGAGCAATTTCTATCCCTATCTCCTTAAGAATTTTTTCAATAGAATCTGCTCCTCCTCCTGCCCAGCCATAGGAGCCAAATGTTGCTGCTATTCTGTTTTCGGGTTTTAAGCCTTTTAGGAATTGTAAGAATCCAGCAATGGTGGGAAGCATATCCTTATCGTGCGTTGATGAACCGATAATATAACCTTTTGCATCCAGCATCTCTTTAATTACCTCGGTACGGTCAGATTGGGTTATGTTAAAAAGCCTTACCTAACTCAGGGATGCACTATGTCAAGCCACGTGTTCCTCCTTCCATTAGGTTCCAGTTGACGATTTTACCAACTCAAACTCACATGTCGAATTGCAACCACAACATAAGTATGTTGTGAGATCCTGCAGCGGCTATCTCCAGAGCCGGTGTCTCTCCCTTCCTACCTTCTGGAGATACATCTTCAAGTCTGAGATTCCGGCTATTTTAACCAATTCTTTTATCCCCTCTAAGGGATTCCTCTGGTGAGAATCTCCTGGCCCATCTACCAGAATGATTTGACTGAAAACTCATTTTTGATACACTTTTAGAATACAGAAGAGACAGGGCAAAAGAGCATGGGAAGTAGCAGCAGCGAGGCGGAACCAACACCGACCTTCTCAAAACCTTTATTCAAAAGGTCATTGATCATCCGGAAGGTTCCGGGGGAGGTGGAGAAGGGGCGGTGAACCATATATCTTGACTTAGATCAGAGTAACGCTGAAGATCAAACCCAGAGCTTTCAAAAGATGGTAAGCTATTTTGAAAATCAGGGATACAAGGTGTCCTTATATGGCTGGATGCAAATCGGAGGAACTGCCGGAGAAGTTATCATCATCGAGGAGAATGAAAGAGAAAAGGACACGCTCCTCTTCTTCTACGAGATGCTGGAAGTGATTAAGTCTCAGGATCGTGACCTGGTTAAGAAGATAATCGAGTCTTGAATATCTTGATTTTAAGCTAAAAAGGCAGGAAAAGCTAAAGTGGAAGTTAAAGTTGGGTTTATCGGAGCGGGTAAGATTGCCCACCGCCACATGGAAAAGTTGACCAAAATCAAAGGTGTAAAACTTATCAGTTTCTGTGATATTGAAGAGGCTAGGGCTCGGGAGGCGATGAGGAAATACGGAGGCAGGTATTACACAGAGTACCGCCAGATGCTGGAAAAAGAGGATCTGGATGCGGTATACATTTGCCTTCCCCCTTTTGCCCATACTGATCAGGAGATCCTGGCTGCCAAGGCCGGGATAAACATATTCGTTGAGAAGCCCATTGCCCTGAATTTAGAGAAGGTTCACCAGATAGAGGAAGTTGTTGAGAAGAACGGCATCATTAGCAGCGTGGGTTACCTTTATCGGTATGCGGATATCGTTAACAGGGCCAAAGAGGTTCTGACTCACAAAAAAGTGGCCATGTTCTTAGGGTACTATTTCTGTCCCATTCCTCCTCTTCATTGGTGGGGAGCTAGACACCGCTCCGGAGGACAAATAGTAGAACAGACTACCCATATCTTTGACCTGGCTCGATACCTGATAGGAGAGGTGGATGAGATTTATGGACATAGGATTCGAGGCTTGAGGAACGAGAAAAATAAAAACTGTGACATCGATGATGCCTCTTGCATCACTCTTCGCTTTCAAAACGGAGCTATAGGGAATATCAGTTCCAGCTGCCTTCTTTCCCATGGACGGGACTGGGGAGCCGATCTCGTCACCCCCAACATGAGAATCCAGCTTCATCTTTCCTCCCATCTTCTCAAGATTTCCAATGAAAAAGAAGAGGAGATGAAGATGCAAATCGATCCTTACGAATTGGAAGATAGGGCTTTCATCCAGGCTGTTAAGGAAAGGAATCCTGAAAGAATAAAATCTTCCTATGCCGACGCTCTGAAAACTCTGGAGCTTACCCTGGCGGCCAACTCTGCTCTGGATAAAGGAAGAATAATTTCCCTTTGAGTTCCAGAAAGGAGAGTCATGATGAGTGTTTTGTCGACCATCGGTAATACACCACTTGTAGAATTGAGGAATCTAAATAAGAATTCAAAGGTAAGGATTTTTGGTAAACTTGAAGGAAGCAACCCTGGAGGTTCAGTTAAAGATCGGCCAGCTTATTATATGGTGAAGAAAGCGGAGCAGTCCGGAGAACTTACCAAGAAAAAAGTGATAATTGAGGCCACCTCGGGAAATACCGGAATTAGTCTAGCTATGATAGGAGCGGCAAAGGGGTATCGGGTTAAACTTTTGATGCCAGAATGTGTTAGTATGGAGAGGCAGCGTATCCTTGAGGCCTATGGGGCTGAAGTTATTCTCACTCCTGCAAAGGAGAGCACTGATGGTGCTATTAGAAGAGCACATGAGATTCTGGACCAAGCACGGGGTGGGGTTTATATGCCCAATCAATATGAAAATGAAAACAATACCCTGGCTCATTACGAGACGACCGGTCCCGAGATTTTTTCCCAGACCAGAGGAGAAATTGATGTATTTGTCGCCGGAATGGGAACAGGTGGGACCTTGATGGGTGTAAGTAGATACCTCAAAGAGCAAAAAGCAAAAGTTCGCATAGTTGGGGTTGAGCCCACAGAGGGACACACCATACAAGGACTCAAAAATATGAAGGAGTCCATTGTTCCGGGAATCTACCATTCGGAGGAACTGGACGAGAAGATTATGGTTAAGGATGGTGAGGCTTTTGAGGCAACAAGGCTACTGGTAACAAAGGAAGGCCTTTTTGTGGGTATGTCAAGCGGTGCAGCACTGGCAGGGGCCCTGCGCCTCGCAGAAAGTATGGATTCGGGTACCATTGTTGCAGTTCTACCTGATCGGGGGGATCGTTACTTGAGCACCACGCTTTTCAGATCTTTTTGTGCCAAGTGTCCTCCATAGTTTTTATCAGGCTCTTTGTTTTTTTGATTCTCCAGGGAATGGCCTCCACGCTCTTTATTTCAGGGATCCTTGACTTAAGGATCTTTTCTACCATTTAATTCTCTCTCGCATCATTTCCTCCCAAGCAGTAATGCATAGTCCAGGTTTTTTATTTTTTCCCTGGCTCCAGAAGTCCAAATTTACGCTCGATGCAGGTAGGACAATCCTTCCTGCGTTTAATCTTTATTCTTCTAAAGGATCCTGGCCAAAGATCCAAATAGATTAGGTCGGGATTAAGATTCTCATCTCCCACCAATATTTTTAATGCTTCTGTTGTTTGCCAGGAAGCAATGATAATGGGAGCAGCATTTATCAGGGGTATGGTTCCCAGCTCAGGGAAAGAGGGAAATTCACCAAAGACACAGGTAAGACAGGGAGTTTTCTCAGGAACTACGGTCATGCTCATCCCCATGGACCCGAAAACGCCACCATAAATCCAGGGAATTTTGTTTTTTACACAGGCCTCATTGATTAAAAAGCGGGTTTTCATATTATCTGTTGCATCCAGAACCAGATGAGATCCCTCTATCAAATTCTCAATATTCCTGGGCTCTACCTCGCAAACTTTAGCTTCCAGCTGGATGGAGGAGTTAATTCCCCTCAGCTTTTCTACTGCCACCCGGGCTTTAGGGGACTTGTTTTTGGCATCTTCCTCGTTAAAGAGAATCTGGCGCTGTAGGTCCGAAAGTTCAACCATGTCCTTATCTACAATCTTGATTCTCCCCACTCCACCCCTGGCTAAATTGTTGGCGATGACACAACCCAAGCCTCCACATCCGATAAGGGTTATAGAGCTTTCCAGGAGTCTTTTTTGTCCCTTCTCACCGATACCCGAAAAAAGGATCTGTCGAGAATACCGCTCCAGATTCATCCTACTTTTTTCTTAGCCTCCTAATCTCTCAGCTAGCCTCCGGCTGCAAAGAAGGGAAGAATCTCCAGCTCATCCTCCTCTTTTAAACTGTAGCTATATTTTGTCCGCAGGAGAAGTTCAGAATTCAACATGACCATAACTCTTTGAGGATTAAGGGAAAGGGACTGGATCATATCTTCCACTGTTTTCCCTTCCTTCACCATTTTTTTCTCACCATTAAGCTTTATTTCTATGCTCGAAACCATCCTCCCTGCCTCTGGAATGTTTATTTTTCTTGTCTCTTCAGTCAACATGAAAAGATAACTGGAGCTTAACCTTTTAGTTCTTTTATAATGAGTTGGGCCGCCTTTTTTCCAGAAAGGAGCATTCCTCCGAAAATAGGACCCATGCGAGGTCCACCAAAAACAGCATTGGCTGCCATTCCTGCGACATATAGACCAGGAAAGACCTCTCTGGTGTTATCTAATATTGCTTCTTCTCCTTTCTCTGCCCACATAGGCCCTTCCCCCACTATTTTACCGCTGGAGGTAGCTAATCTAACCCTGCCTTTTTCTTCCAGTTTCCTGATCACCTCACACTGATGTCCGGTAGCATCCATACCCATTTTAAATCTTATGCCTATAGGATCAACATGTAGACCAGCTAGTTTTACCGCTCCCCAATTAATAACAAAGCCATTGACTCTTCCCTCCTTCACCATCACATCTTCCACTCCTATTAAATTGAATATTTTGACTCCAGCTCTAATGGTCCGGTAGGTCAGAGCAGAAGTGGCCTCTAGAGAAGAGGCGGTATAATACCCCTTCTGATATTCCTGGTGTTTGATCTTCATCTCCTCCAGAATCTCTCGAGCCGGCTCCTGGACTACAATTTTATTGAACATTATCCCCCCTCCCGGCATTCCTCCACCAACTCGAAGGTTTCTTTCAAAAATGGTCGTCTTCACCCCACCTTGAGCCAGGTAGAAGCCGGCGGTTAATCCGGCCGGGCCAGCTCCGGCGATGGCAACCTCAAGATCTAGTGACCCTACCAGGTCTTTGCTAAATGTTTCTATAATGGCTTTAGAGATTGTTATTTCATCCAGCCTCATTTGAACCTCCCCCCGACAGATGGTAATATTTGCCTGCTTTCCTCAGGCCCTCAGTTTCCTGGTGACCCATTAAGTAAGGAATTTTTCCCTGTTTTCAATCATCAGACATTAGAGTTTTTGAAATTCCTATGATTCAAGATAGACTACGCTTCCTTGAAAGGATTAATTAGATATGAGTTTAGCAAGGGGGCGAGTTTCTGTCAACACAATTGTTATCAATTTTCTGAGGACTATCGGCGAGTGGGGGGATCTTTCTGGAGTGAACTTCCCCCAGGGAGAGCGCCTGAGGGTGAGAGGTGCACACTGAGTCCTAAGTGACTCTTTCCTCATGAGTGTAGATATTCATCCTTCTTCCTCTGGCAAAGCCTACCAAGGTAACTCCTAGATGGCTAGCCAGTTTTGCTCCTAACATGGTGGGGGCAGATCTGGAGATAATGATAGGGATATTTGCCCTGGCTACTTTAAGCACTATTTCAGAAGAAACTCTCCCGCTGGTAAGGGTAACCTTATCATCCAGGGGAATGCCATCTAAGATGCAGTGGCCAAGCACTTTGTCCACAGCGTTATGTCTTCCAATGTCCTCGCTGAAAATTAAAATGTCCTCCCGGCTGGCGAGAGCCGCACTATGAACTCCTCCTGTTGACCTGTAAAGCCTTGATCGATGCTGTAGCTTCCTCATAAGCTCTATTATCTCATCTGAGGAAATGGTGAGTTTGGAATCTAATCTTTTATACTCTCCGATCTTGAAAAGATTACCGGAAATATTAGCCGCTGTCCCGCAGCCAGAGGGGATAAGTTTTTTAACTTTTCTTGTTGAATCGGGTCTTTCCTTCTTCTTCTTCTTAGTCTTTACCCTTATGATGTTTTTATCTTTCTCAAAGATCAGACTCTCAATTTCCTCTCTATTTTTCACTAATCCTTCCGAATAAAGAAAACCCACCGCCAGGTAGTTCAAATCTTTAGGGCTTGAGAGCAAGGTTACCAGTTCCCGCCCGTCCAGGAAAATAGTCAAGGGAACTTCCTCTACCGCTATATCTAATTTTACTTTTTTTTCCCCCTGGCGAACTTCTACCACCGTCAATTTTCCTGTTTCGTCCTCACCAATGATACTTTCCTTCATCTTTTGATTCATTGATTATCAATAAGGGCGATATTTATTTAATCATGCTCTTTCTGGCCGAAGGTGAGAGGTGGGGTAGAACTTCATTCATACTGCCGGTTCTGTAACCTTCTAAATCCAGGGTTACATAAGTGTATCCCAACTCTTTTAGTTTGTCCACTAATTTTTTCCTGAAACTATCCGAAAGAAATCTATTTATTTCCCCCCTGGGTACTTCTATTCGGGCAATATGACCATGGTGTCTCACCCTTATCTGGCCTATCCCCATATCCCGCAGCAACTTCTCTGCTTTTCCTACCCGGCCAAGGTCCTGTTTAGTTAGCGGTTTTCCATAGGGGAAGCGAGAGGCAAGACAGGCAAGAGCTGGTTTATTCCAGGTGGCCAGGTCCAGTTCCTTAGATAGCTGCCGGATATCCTCCTTAGTAAAACCTGCTTCCCTGAGAGGGGATCTCACTCCAAATTCCCTGGCAGCTCTCATCCCCGGGCGAAAATCTTTCTCATCGTCTAGATTAGAACCATCGAGAATATGGTTTAGATGGTTTTCTCTGGCTATTTTCCTTAGCTTTGAAAAAAGTTCCTTTTTACAGTAGTAGCACCTATCAGGAGGATTGCTGATAAAATTGGAATCGGCAAATTCCTCCGTTTCAATAGTTAGGTGTCTTACCGAAAGTTTCCTGGCTAAGGCTTTCGCTTCCTGAATCTCCTGGGAAGGGTAGGTAGGGGAATCTGCCGTGACAGCTAAAACATCACTTCCAAGGGTATCCCGGGCGATCTTTAGAAGGAAGGTACTATCTACTCCCCCTGAGTAGGCGATGAGAGCGCTTTCCGTCTCTCTCAAAATCTCTTTTAGTATTTCTAGTTTTCTGTACCTGTTCATTTTAGCTAGACGTTATATTCTTACAATTTTAAGGTCTGGGATCTTCCTCTGGAAAATATATTATATTCGCTCAGATTGTCAAACAAGCCCCTTGACAAGTTTTTGAAATGCCTTATACTAGATACAGGTATTCAGTATTGTTTAAATAAAAGGGGGCAATGGCCATGATTAACGAGGAAACAAAAAGAGATGTTCTCCCTCGATTGAAAAAAATTGAGGGACAGATCAGGGGAATCCAGAGGATGGTGGAAAAAGAAAAGTACTGCATTGACATCATCAATCAGCTTACCGCAGCTCAGAGAGCCTTGGATCAGGTAAGCCTCAAGGTCATGCAGCGCCATATTGAAAGCTGTGTAACTGATACCATCAAATCCGATGGAGGTGGTCCCATCATTGGAGAGCTAATGGAGACAATCTATAAATTTATTAGATGAAGAATTTGAGCAGGAGGTTTTGGAATGACCAGTAAGAAAACTGATTTACCCATCAAAGGTATGACCTGTACTTCTTGTGCCCAGACTATTGAGAGAAATCTAAAGAAGAAGAAAGGCGTTTACTCGGCCAATGTCAACTTTGCTTCTCAAACAGCTATGGTAAGTTACGATTCCGCTCTGGTTGGCATAGAAGATATAGAAAAGGTCATTAAAGATACGGGGTATGAAGTTATCAAATTATCGGGAGAGAGGACCGTAGAATTCAAGGTCATAGGCATGGGGTCGGACCACTGCGCTGGAGTGGTTAAGAAAGCGGTGGAAAAACTTGAGGGAGTGAAAGAAGTAGAAACGAACTATCCTAATTCCTACGCCAAGGTTTCTTATGATGAAAGCAAGCTAAGCACCAGACAGATAATCAGAGCCATTTCCGCTGCTGGCTATAAGCCGGAACTTATTGAGGCCGGGGAAAGCGCCGCGGATGTAGAGAAAGAAGCCAGGGAAAAGGAAATCAGGACATTGAAAAAGAAGTTTATCTGGGCGGCCATATTTGCCTTCCCTATTTTATATGTGGCCATGGTAGATATGATCAGCAAGAGCCTTTTACCGGGATTTTTAAGTCCGGAGCATTTCCCTGTCAACTTCGCCCTTTTTCAGGTGATTTTCTCTATTCCGGTCATCATCGTGGGCTGGAACTTTTACCGCATCGGTTTCCCCAATCTCTTTAAAGGATCGCCTAATATGGACTCGCTCATCGCCATGGGGACAGGGGCTGCCTATCTTTACAGTTTTTATGCTGCCGGTTTAGTGTTGCTGGCCAAGGACCCCAACGGGCAGTATGTGAGAAGCCTTTATTTTGAAACCGCTGCAGTGATTATTGCCCTCATCCTGTTGGGGAGGTTTTTCGAGGCACTAAGCAAGGGCAAGACCTCAGAGGCTATAAAGAAACTGATGGGTTTGGCCCCAAAGACAGCCACCATTGAGGTGAACGGGGTTGAGGAAGAGGTGCCCATCTCTGAGGTACAGGTTGGCGACGTGGTCATCGTTAAACCCGGAGAGAAGATACCCGTCGACGGCAAAGTAATTGAGGGAAGGACAGCCGTGGATGAGTCAATGTTAACGGGTGAAAGCATCCCCGTGGAGAAGAATCCCGGCTCAAAGGTCACCGGGGCAACCCTGAATAAGACAGGCTCCATTAAATTCCGGGCAGAAAAGGTCGGCAAGGATACAGCTCTTGCCCAGATTATCAAATTAGTTGAGGAGGCTCAAGGGTCAAAGGCGCCCATTGCCCGTTTAGCCGATATTATTGCCGGTTATTTTACCTGGGGCGTAATCGGAATTGCCCTCGTTACCGCCATTGCCTGGTCTCTCGCCGGGACCGTTTTTGGGGTTCCCCTTGTCGGAGGAGTCTTTGTCTTCACTCTGACGGTGGTGATCGCCGTTCTGATTATCGCCTGCCCCTGTGCGCTGGGGCTGGCTACCCCCACAGCCATTATGGTGGGGACCGGCAAAGGGGCGGAACACGGCATACTGATTAAGGATGCCGAAGCCCTGGAGAATTTCCGCAAGATCGATTTCGTCATCTTTGATAAGACAGGAACGCTTACCGAGGGGAAGCCTAAGGTTACCGACATTGTTACCTTTAATAACAACAAGGAAGATGAGGTTCTCAAGATTGCGGCCAGCGCCGAGAAAAAATCCGAACATCCCTTAGCCGAGGCGATTGTCAATGAGGCCGAGGAGAAGAAGTTAGAGTTATTTGAAATAGCTTACTTCAACGCTATCCCCGGTTATGGGATAGAAATAAGCCTGAATCAATCAAAAATATTTCTGGGCAACGAGAAGTTAATGGATGATAAAAAGATAGATTTGAAAATAGCCCAGGAGCAGGCTATCCGCTTAGCCAACGAAGGGAAGACCCCCATGTTTATAGCCAAAGATAAGACCCTGATGGGGATTATCGCCGTGGCGGATGTCTTAAAAGAGAATAGTGAGAAAGCGACTAAAGAGCTTCATAAATTAAAGATAAAGGTAGCTATGCTCACCGGCGATAATAAGAGCACGGCCGAGGCGATTGCCCGGACGGTGGGTATTGACCGCGTCTTAGCTGAGGTTCTGCCGGAAGATAAGTCAAAGGAAGTGAAAAAGCTACAGGAGGAAGGGTATACGGTAGCCATGGTAGGTGACGGGATCAACGATGCTCCTGCCCTGATGCAGTCGGATGTGGGGGTAGCCATTGGCGCCGGCACGGATGTGGCTATGGAGTCGGCCAAGATTGTGTTGATGAAAAGCGATATCCTCGATGTGGTCAAAGCGTACAAATTAAGCGCCGCCACTTTAAGGAATATCAAACAGAATCTATTCTGGGCTTTTGGTTACAACACCACCGGGATTCCCATTGCGGCAGGGGTGCTTTATCCATTTTTTGGCTTTCTCCTCAGTCCAGTAATTGCCGCGGCGGCCATGGCTTTTTCCTCCATTTCGGTAGTTTCCAACGCCCTGAGATTGAAGAGAGTCAGGCTGTAAGATGTACAGATATTTGATAAATACTGAATCGGGAATGGTTACCCTGGCCCTCTTGCCGATCTCGCCATGACTTCCAGCTCCGTAAGCGTGGTCACCAATGCTAATCGCCTGAGGAAGGCTAATATTCATCCGGATTATCTAAAGCGCTGAATGAAAAAAACTGAAGGATAAGGAGGTGAGGTAAGATGGCAAAAGACCCAGTTTGCGGAATGGAAGTAGACGAGGATGAGGCAGCAGCTACTTCCGAGCATATGGGAAAGACCTTCTACTTTTGCGCTGAGGCCTGCAAGGAGAAATTTGAAGAGGATCCCATGAAGTACATGAAGATGGAAAAGAAGAGAGGCTGCTGTTAGGTTCACCCAGGATAGCAAGGTAAGGTTTTCGGGGCGGTGAAGAAACACCGCCCCCCCCTGTCTACACATGGGAAAGGTGAGAAGATAGCAAAACCGAGGAGTATGAAGAAAGAATGACAATTTAGAGGAGAGCAGAGGATTAGAGGACATTTTTTAAAGGTAACTACTGTTTTAATTTCAATTTATCTTATAGGGGAGAAGGGGTTGACAAGTTAAAATTTTTAGTTATAATGAGAGTAAATTAGTCCAATTAAGGACATGTAATGAAATTGACCCAGGGAGCAGATTATGGCATGGCCGGTGTTCTTTATTTATCTCAAAAAGATGAACATCGCCGCTACTCTCTAGATGAAATTTCCCGGGCTACCGAGATCCCTGAAGAATTCCTAAGAAAGATATTCCAAATCTTAGTGAAATCCGGCATAATTAATTCCTTCAAAGGTAGAGGGGGAGGAGTTAGTCTTGCTCGTTCCCCGAAAGATATCACTGTAGCCGAGGTAATCAGGCCTTTGGAAGAAGGAATGGGCTTGGTCAGGTGTCTTCGAGAAAAAGAACCTTGTCCTCGCTCGAGTGAATGCATGGCCTCGAATTTCTGGCGAAAAACACAAGAGAATTTTCTTCAAATTTTAAACAACACTACCATTAAGGATCTGATTGAGGGAGGAAAACAAAATGCAGCAAAAGGTTGAGAAAGCCCTGGCCAAAGTAAGGCCATCCTTGCAAGCCGATGGGGGCGATGTGGAACTGATTGAAGTTAGTGATGAGGGAGTAGTCAAGGTTAGACTTACCGGAGCCTGTGGAGGCTGCCCCATGGCGACGATGACTTTAAAGGCGGGGATTGAAAGAGTTCTTAAAAAGGAAGTTCCCGAAGTAAAAAGGGTGGAAGCGATCTGAAAAGGGGGTAGTGATGAGGAGCTATCGCTGTCCCGGTCAATCTGAGAGGAGCCTAGAGGCAGAGTTTTACCGATGTCCTGGTTGCGGCTGGGAGGTGGAGATTTTCTCAGATGAGTTAAGGGCAAGGTGTCCTCGCTGTGGTAGAGAAGTCTATGGGAAGAAAACTCCTTCCTGT
>Ga0209979_1002841_pt1 | contig 16010 bp, 15 predicted proteins | sample AnhtaG_FD_183114 | JGI IMG/M metagenome (GOLD analysis project Ga0209979, IMG submission 183114) | Deep subsurface microbial communities from Anholt, Denmark to uncover new lineages of life (NeLLi) - Anholt_01485 metaG (SPAdes) (version 2) | ecosystem: Environmental > Aquatic > Marine > Oceanic...
GAGTGCCACCAGACGCTCATATTCAGACAGCACATACGAAGCTGTGCCCTACGGAGCAAGGTCTTCGGCAGGCTACTTCAATTAGAGCACCACCATAATCAAGGATTATATCAACTGTTAAGGGACACTAGGCGGTTTTGTTTGATGGAAGAAACCCGCCAGCACATGCTGTACGTGGCCTAAGTTGTAAGAATTGTGAGGGAGGAGACCGATGCTAGCCAAAAGAATCATCCCCTGTTTGGACGTTCTAAATGGCCGCGTAGTCAAGGGGGTCAACTTCGTCAACCTGCGCGACGCTGGAGATCCGGTGGAGCAGGCCATGATTTACGATGCCGAGCGGGCCGACGAGTTGGTGTTCCTGGACATCACCGCCTCCTACGAGCGGCGCGACATCGTAATTGACATGGTGCGCCGCGTGGCAGACCACGTGTTCATCCCCTTCACCGTGGGCGGCAGCCTGTGCACCGTGGAGGACATCCGCGCCATCCTCAAGGCTGGGGCGGACAAGATTTCCATCAACTCCTCGGCAGTGCGCACCCCGGATCTGATCAGCGAGGCCGCCGATCGCTTCGGCAGCCAGTGCATTGTGGTGGCCATTGACCCCAAGTGGGAAGGTGACAGGTGGCAGGTGTACATTGACGGCGGTCGGGTGCCCACCGGGCTGGAGGCCGTCGAGTGGGCCCAGGAAGCGGAACGACGCGGCGCGGGCGAGATCCTGTTGACCAGCATGGACCGTGACGGCACTCAGGATGGCTATGACATTCCTCTCACCAAAGCTGTCACTGAGGCGGTCTCCATCCCCGTCATCGCCTCCGGCGGCGCGGGCAAGCTGGAGCACTTCTACGAGGCGCTGACCGAGGGCGGAGCGGACGCGGCGCTGGCTGCCTCGGTGTTTCACTTCGGCCAGCTCACCATCACCCAGGTGCGGAACTACCTGCGGGAACGAGGGGTGGTGGTGCGAGAATGAGCGAGCAGGCTTTGCCTGACCTCAAGTGGAACGAACGAGGGCTCATCCCAGCCATCGTCCAGGATGCAAATACCCAGGCGGTGCTGATGCTGGCCTACGTGAGCCCGGAATCGCTGCGGAGAAGCCTGGAGCTTGGCGAGACGGTCTTCTGGAGCCGCAGCCGCCGGACGCTGTGGCACAAGGGGCAGACCTCGGGGCACACCCAACGCATTGTCGAGATCCGCTACGACTGCGACGCTGACGCGCTGCTGGTACTGGTCGAGCCGGCGGGGCCAGCCTGCCACACGGGGGAGTATTCGTGCTTCTATCGGACACTGTCGCAGCAGTTAGCGAGCTGACCAGGTACCAAGCCTACGTTGACGATCCATTCATTGCCTGGAGGGATTCATGGAACGTGCCATATTCAGCGTAGCCGACAAAACCGGCGTCGTCGATTTTGCTCAAGCAGCGGTCAAGGCCGGCTTCGAGATCCTGTCTACCGGGGGGACAGCCCGCACGCTGCGCGAGGCGGATGTGCCGGTAACTGAAGTGTCGGATGTCACCGGCTTTCCTGAGATTCTGGGCGGACGGGTGAAGACACTGCATCCCATAATCCACGGTGGGATACTAGCCCGCCGCACCCCTGAGCACCTGGCCGAGTTGGAGCAGTTGGGAATCACACCCATTGACCTGGTAGTCTGCAACCTCTACCCCTTCGAGGCCACTGTTGGCCAGCCTGATGTGGCCCTAGAGGAGGCTGTAGAGGAGATTGACATTGGTGGGGTGACGCTGCTCCGGGCGGCAGCTAAGAACTTTCAGCATGTGGCCGTGGTGTGCGATCGGGCAGACTACAAAGACCTGGTGGAGCAGTTGAGAACCAATGGCGAAATTGGGTTGGAAACCCGTCGCAAGCTAGCGCTGAAAGCCTTCCGCCACACAGCGCACTACGATGCCGCCATCCAGCGCTGGCTGGCCAGGGCCTTCGGCGAGGATGAGACGCTGCCGGAGGCTATCCATCTGGAGCTGATGAAGGTGCAGTCCCTGCGCTACGGCGAGAACCCCCATCAGAGAGGCGCTTTCTACCAGTTGGCACAGGCCGTGGAGCCTGGCCTGGCGGGAGTGGAGCAACTGCACGGGCGGGACCTGTCGTACAATAACATCCTCGACCTGGCCGCCGCGCTGGAGATGGCCCGCGACTTCGAGGAGCCGACAGTAGCCATCATAAAACATAATAATCCCTGCGGCATTGCCTGCGCGACCGACATCCTTCAGGCGCTGGACGGTGCCTGGGTCTGCGACCCCATGTCCGCCTTCGGGTCGGTGATCGGAATCAACCGCACTGTGACGGGCGAGCTGGCCCAGCGGCTGACCTCTAATGAGTACCTGCGCACGGTGGTCGTGCCCCGTTACCGGGCCGAGTCGGGCGACGAGGAGACAGTGGTGCTGCCTGCTTTCATCGAGGCTATCATCGCCTCCGACTACGAGCCGGGCGCGTTGGAGATCCTCAAACGCATGCGCAACCTTCGGGTCATACGGCTCAAGGATTTCGCCCCCGAATCGCGCTTCTGCTCAGTGGAAGTGCGCACCGTGCCCGGTGGAGCGTTGGTGCAGCAGACCGATTGGGCCACTGTGCTTCCCTCTGACTATCGGGTGGTCACCAGGGCCCAACCCACGCCAGAACAACTGCGCAGCCTGGCCTTCGCCGATCGGGTGGCCAGGCACGTCAAGTCCAATGCCATCGTGCTGGTTAAGGGCACCACGGCGGTGGGGATCGGGGCCGGACAGATGAGCCGTTTCGACTCCACGCTCATCGCCGCGCGCAAGGCGGGGAAGCGTGCTCAGGGGGCAGTGCTGGCCTCCGACGCCATGTTCCCCGCCGCCGACGGGGTGATCGCCGCCATCGAGACCGGTGCAGCGGCCATCATCCAGCCCGGCGGCTCCATCCGCGACGAGGAGGTGATCGCCGCCGCCGCCGAGGCTGGCGTGCCGATGGTGTTCACTGGCATGCGCCATTTCCGGCACTAGCCTTGAGGTGTCTACCTCCCCTGATCAGTCCCCAACCCCGGGCTCTCTGCATCCACAGGGAAAAGAGTCCGGGGTTTGCGCTTTTTGGCGCTTGGCGAGAGGCGAGAAGCAAGGTATAATCTATTTGGAGTGAGACCTGATGTTGCGGCTAGAATGAACTAGAATGAAATGGAGGCAAGTATGATTGATCTCATCAAACGTCGGCGCAGTATACGCAAGTATACCCCTGAGCCTGTCACTGAGGCTGAGGTTCGACAGTTGCTGGAGGCGGCCATGGCTGCCCCCTCGGCCAACAACCGCCAGCCCTGGCACTTCGTGGTAGTACGTGACCAGGAGACAAAGACTCTGCTGGCCAAAACCCACCGCTGGAGCGGAATGATCGCCCAGGCAGCACTAGCCATCGCTGTCTGCGGTGAGAGAAGCCGTTCGCGTCACTGGGTCGCGGATACAAGCGCTGCCACCGAGAACCTGTTGCTAGCGGCGACTACTCTGGGCCTGGGCGCGGTGTGGATCGGCATCCATCCCGAGAGCGGGCGCGAGGGCTATGTCCGAGAGGCTCTGGGCATCCCAGAGGGGATTGGAGTGCTCTGCCTCATCGCAGTGGGGAGGCCAGCGGAGCACAAGCCGCCCCGGGAGAACTACAATGCAACTCGCATTCACCGCGATCGGTGGTAGGCGCGGGGGAAATGGCGCACAGATCGCGGGTCTGTCCACATTGCTGGACTCCATATCGCCCAGGAGGCAAGCGATGCCCTCGCTGCGGCTTTGACCTTCAGCGGGAGGAAGCCACCTCTTTCATTGACCTGTTCGGCCCACCGGAAGTGCTCCGCCGCCGCTATGACATCCAGGAGACCCTGGCCCATAGCCGGGTGGGGCACGTCTATAAAGCCCTTGACCTCGAAACCCGCACCCCATGTGCCATCAAGGAGCTTTCAGGAGCGGCGCTCTCAGATACGTTGGAAGCAGAACTGGCCGCTGTACGCCTGGAGCGGCGGGTCCGACAACTGAGCTGCCTGGCCCACCCCAACCTGGTCCGCGTCCACGGCATCCTCTCCGAGGGCAGCCGCCATTTCGTGATCATGGACCTGGTCGAGGGTCCCACGCTGGAGAAGGTCCTGGAGGGGCGGGAGCGGCCAGTTCCGGAGCCCATAGCCCTGCAGTGGGGTGCCCAGCTCTGCGACGCACTGGGGGCTCTTCATGAGCAGGACCCTCCGCTCCTCTTCCCCGACCTGGCTCCCCGCCACGTGATCCTGAGCTCCGAGTCACAGCCCATTCTGGTGGACCTGGGGCTCACCCGCCTCTTTGAGAGCCACCGTGAGAGGGACGAGGGCATCGCAAGTGACGTCGCCGCACTGGGGACCCTGCTCCATCGGGTGCTGACCCTGCGCGATTTCCCTTCAGGCCAGCGTCCATCCATCCAGCAACTCAACCCCGAAGTGTCCACGCCCACCGCTCAGGCCATCGGGCGAGCCATGAGCCGCCATCCGGAGGAGCGCTTTGCCTCCATGGCCCAATTCAAAGAGGCCCTGCTGGCCCAGGCCCCATCGCCCGAGGTCCCCATGACAGTGATCCCCCTCATCAAGCCCTATGAGCTGGTGCCAGGACGCCAGGCCCGCACCCTGCAGGAGCTGGTACAGCTCTGCCAGGAGGAATGGGAAGCGGGGGTGGACCAGTTCTTCGCCGGGGTCCTGATAGCATGGCTGCGCAAAGTGGCGGACAGGCTGCAGCAAGCGGGGCAAGAAAGGGCGGCCCGGGAAGTGTCAGCAGCTGCCCAAGGGGGTGAGAAGCTGCGCCGAGAAGCTCACGAAGCGAGCGCAGTCCAACGGCAGGCAGCCCTCTTCCAATGGCTCACCTCCACTGGCTACGCCTGGGGACAACCTGAGCTTGCCGTCGGCACCTCCTACCTGCGGCTGGGCGCGGTCAAAGGGGAGCTGCGGCTGGGGGCCATTTTCAACATTGAGAACAGGGGAACAGGATTCCTGGTCGGAGAGGTGAAGAGCCAGGTGGAGTGGCTGCTGGTCCGGGAGGGGGAGTTCGGCTGCCGTGCGGGGGAAGCGGCACAGATCACCGTGGAGCTACGGGATCGCTCGGTGCTGTCGCGACCCGTCTCCTCCGCCCAGGCGCTGCACATCACCAGCAATGGGGGCCAAGCCTGGGTGGGAGCTTCCATCGCCGCCCCCCGGCCCATGCTGACCCTGGATCGGCAGGCAATTGACTTCGGCGAAGTCCAGGCTGGGAAGCCAACTCGCTCCGTGATTACCATCCGCAACGAGGGAGGGGGGATGCTCACCGGCCGGATATCTAGCACCGTGCCCTGGCTGCATGTCCACTCCGCCCATTTCCGCTGCCCGGCGGGGAGGACGGCCGTCGTTGACGTCGAGCTGCGGACAGACCTGTTGCCACCAGGCACCACTGTCCAGGACAGTGCTCTCATCGTGGACTCAGACTACGGGCACGCGCGGATAGAGGTAAGGGCCAGCCGGGTGCAGCCTCGGTTGGAGCTGCTCCCTGAGGTGCTGGACTTCGGCATCATCGCGCCCGTGTACCGCATCTCACAGACGCTTCGAGTGACCAACAGCGGCACCGGCTCCCTGGAGGGGACCTTGGCCAGCCAGGTGGATTGGCTGACTGTGGGACAGCCAGTCTTCCGCTGTCGCCCCAAAGAGACAACTCTGATCACCGTGTGGGCCGACCCCACCTCGCTGCCCGGAGGCCAGACAGAGATCCCGGCAGCACTGGTCATTGACAGCAACGGCGGCTATCGGACCCTCCCTGTCCGCCTAGTGGTGCGCCAACCCCGGCTCCGTGTAGATCGTCGGCCGCTCGATTTCGGCACCCTGCTCCCCGGGCAGGAGAGGGTGCTTCCCCTGAGTGTGGGTAACCAGGGCGTGACCCCGCTGCACGTGGAGCTGGTGCCACGCATGCCTTGGCTCACCGTCGAGCCCACCCAGGTCACCTGCGCCGGAGGGGAGGAGGTGGAGGTCAGACTTGTACTTCGCGTCTCCCTGAGCGCCCAGGGTGGGGCCCTGCAGGTGGACCGGGCCCTGTACCTGGCCAGCGACGGCGGGGTGGCCAACTTGGACCTGCGGGCCGAGATCGTCAGCCCTCGGCTGGAGGTGGATCCCCAGCACCTGGATTTCGGGCTCATCGGCCCTTCGGAGGTGGTACGGGGGCGATTGCGCCTTCGCAATGAGGGCAGCGGGATGTTGGAGTGGCGTCTGTCGGGAGAATTCACCTGGCTGGAGATCTACCCCCGCCAGGGGACTTGTACTCCCGGAGAAACGGCTATCGTTGAGGTCAACGGGTTCGCCCTGGCCTTGCCGGAGGGCACCACCTCGGCCCAGGCCCTGCTGCGCATCAAGAGCAACGGCGGCCAGCTTGAAGTCCCCATCAGCGTAGCCATCGCCGCGCCTGCCCTCGCTGTCCTGCCCCTCCTGCTGGACCTGGGCAGCAGCGAGAACTATGCCCCTCTGCAGGGGACGCTGCGCATCGCCAACCACGGCGGGGGGCATCTCAGGGGAGAGGCGGCTCCTCAGGTGGCGTGGCTCAGGGCCGAGCCAAGGGCCTTTGACTGCGCCGCCGGCAGCGTGGCCCAGGTTAGGGTGTCCGCTGATCCCCAGGGGCTGCCCGAGGGGGAGACCCTCGTGCCAGGCGCGCTGGTGGTGACAAGCAATGGTGGCCAGGAGGCCGTGGATGTGCGTCTGGAGATGGTCCTCACGCCGATCCTGGAGGTGACGCCAACAGCACTGACCTTTTCCGTCAGCGGAACAGAGGCGGAAACTGTCGTGACAGAGAGGTTGACTTTGGCCAACCAGGGCCATGGAGCCCTGCGGGTGCGCTTTCGGCCCACGGTGGAGTGGCTCACCACCGACCGTGGCTCCTCCACCCTCCGCCATGGGCGAGGCGCGCGAGTGAGGGTGAGCCTCAACGTGGCCGCCTGGCGGGAGGCCGGCAAGGAGGACCAGGAAGCGCGTCTGGATATCCGGGCCAGAGAGGATACGCTGGCCTCCATTCTGGTCACCATCACTGAGGGATGAGGAGCAGACCATGAGACGGGTGGCGATTGTGGGAGGCGGGGTCACCGGGATCGCCGCCGCCGATTTTCTTTCTCAGCACGGAGTGGCCTGCACCATTTACGAGCGGGATGGTGCGCTCGGGGGATTGGCCGGTTCCTTCGAGGTGGATGGCGTGCGGCTGGAGAAGTTCTACCACCACCTCTTCACCTCCGACAGGGCGATGGCCGCGCTCATCGAGGAGCTGGGGCTGGGGGATGACCTGGAGTGGAAGCCCTCGGTCACGGGCTACTATGCCCAGCGCATCCACCGGCTGACGAGCCCTCTGGATGTGCTGCGCTTCGCCCCCCTCCCCTTCCTGGACCGCATCCGGCTGGGGATGCTGGCCATTCTGCCCCGCTTGGTGCGCGACTGGAAGCCATTGGAGGAGATCACGGCTGAGGAGTGGTTGGTTCGATTGGCCGGCCGCCGAGTATACGAGGAGGTGTGGGCTTCCCTGCTGCGCGCCAAGTTTGGCCGCTATGCGGATCAGATAGCGGCAGTGTGGATGTGGAACAAGTTGAAGCTGCGGGGTGGATCGCGAGGGCGGGGGCAGGCGGAGATGCTGGGCTACCTTCGGGGTGGCTTTGGGCGGGCCCTGGAGCGCTGGGAAAGCCGGTTGCGTCGGCAGAGGGTCGAGGTCCGGCTGGAGGCCCCGGTGGAGGAGGTGCGCATCACTGAGGGGAAAGCGACTGGGGTGGCGGCCCGGGGCCGCTTCGAACCGTACAGCGATGTGCTGGTCACCACCGCGCCGGAGATTTTCCTGCACATCGCGGCCGGGCTGCCGGCCGACTACCGCCAGCGGCTGGCTCAGATTCGCTACCTGGCCAACGTGTGTCTGATCCTGAAGCTGAAGCAGGGCCTGGGCCAGGTCTACTGGCTGAACATCAACGATCCCTCCATCCCCTTCGTGGCCCTGGTAGAGCACACCAACCTGCGGCGCCCGGAGGAGTACGGGGGCGCGCATCTGGTCTACCTCTCCCGCTACATGGATCCCACCGATCCCCTCTACCAGATGTCCACGGAAGAGCTGTTGGCGATCTATCTCTCCGGCCTGCGAAAGCTCTTCCCCCAGTTCGACGAGGCGTGGGTAGAGGATGTCTGGGCCTGGCGGCAGCAATACACCCAGCCGCTGATCGTGCGCCATTATTCCCGGATCCGTCCCCCCTTCAAGACGCCCATTGAGAACCTATGGCTGTGCTGCATGGCCCAGGTGTACCCTCAGGATCGGGGGATGAATTACGCGTTGGTGTACGGGCGAAGGGTGGGGGAGGAGATGACAAGGGAATGGGAAAGGCGGGGAAGGGGATAGGGATGGGAGAAAAGGGTGAGTCAGCCATCCTCCCGCAGGCTTGAAAATCAGCTCGCCGGAGGGTGGGAGTCTCAAGCTACCGAGTAGTCCACCACGAAGAACTGGCCCTTGAGGAGCAAGGTCAACTTTGCCAGTTCGGTGTTCGGTGGACTTGCCAGTCCCCTGGTGGCCGGTGAAGAGGATCTTCTGGGGCCGCTCTGTGGCCCCAGAAGCTGGCTCCACATCTGCAGAGGGCTCATGGCCCTCTGCACGGAATAGTCCCGTAGCTCCTGCTCGGTCTTCAGCGGACGCTCCGGGTCCAAGATGTTCACGGCCTGAGTTAAGGGTCTGGCCTTGACATGCCCTTTCCCTCCTCTTCTCAGAGACTGTCTCAGAACTCTTTTTCTGGCTGTGTTACTGGCTTGTAAATGGCACCACTTACAGAGATGGTACCCCGCATGGGTCTACTGAGACATTCAGCAAAGATTTCGTAATCGAAGTTAACTACAATGTTCCTACTCTTTACACTACCATCCGTAACTCGCGGACGGCACAATGTTGGGAAGCTGGATGTAATTGGCTCCGCCGATCCAGGGAACACTACGAAGTCCTCACCGCCATTGAACTCAAACACATCCAAAGCGAACTGCACCTGAGGCAGTCGGGCCTGTTTAGTCCCTGCGATGATTCTCCAAGAGGCATCTGAGGGTGCAGCCTCATTCAGCACAGTTACGAAAGACTCACCATGACCCGTCCAGCCCCAGGGCTCTTCGCCCTTCTGATAGAGATACCCATAATCCCAGGGCGATGCTTTCAGGCGCACGACGACTCTTGTAGCTATGAAGTTCTCCTCATTTCGCAACCATAGAATTGAGCGATCTCTATCCGAGCGATGTAGATTGAGTTCCGATGAATTTCTATACTCTTCAAATGGTAGCCTCAGTATACGACGTTGTCTTGCCTCCCTCCACGCTCGCTAGGCGGTGAAGATAGCGATGGGTATGCCAATAATCTCCACGATAAGCTCGGCGAGGCCTACTTTCAAGTTCGCTTCCCAGTCATAGCCAAGTCGCTCAGGCAAAACGAATACACATCCAATCCCTATGATTATCGTGGCAAAACCAGCCATTGCTACAACAGGCACAATACGTTCTCGAATCCATTCTCGGCAATTCATGAGCAACTCCTCCGTCTAAGTCGATCTTCGATTCTCCCGCAAGGTGCAGCCTTTTCATGTTAGAGGCAGGCATCACAAACACAAAACTGCGAGCCGCAGACGGACAACTCGCCGGACTGGCTTTATCGGAAAGACAAGACTAACAGGGTGTCTGAAAAGTACACCGAGTGTTCCAAAGCGCCCTTTTTGGATTCCATTCTCCTGCAAAAGTGGACTCTCTGATGCCGTTTTGGGCCAGTTCTGGTCGCTCAGTGTCACATATTTTGATTTTTCAGACACGCTCTCAGACATCTTCCTCCTGCAGCGGTGGCCTGCTGCAAACTGCTCGTGGGGGGCGTAATGGATTCCCCGCTTTCTATCCAAACCGCCCGGTGATGTAGTCCGAGGTGCGCCGGTCCTGGGGGCGGGTGAAGATCTCCTGCGCCACGTTGGTCTCGATCAATTCCCCATTCAGCAGAAAGGCAGCCCGGTCGGCGATGCGGGCCGCCTGCTGCACACTGTGGGGCACCATCACGATGGTATGATCCTCCTTCAACTGGCGCAGCGATTCCTCCACCTTGGCCGTGGAGAGGGGGTCCAGCCCGGAGGTGGGGTTGTCCAGCAGGATCACCTCCGATCGCATGGCCAATACCCGCGCCAGGCAGAGCCGCTGCTGCTGCCCCCCTGATAGGTCCATGGCTGGCTCGTCCAAACGATCCTTCACCTCATCCCACAACGCTGCCCGCTCCAGCGACTCCCGCACCCGCTGCTCCAGCTCCTGGGGGTCACGAATGCCGCTCAGCCGGGGGCCGTAGATGAGGTTCTCTCGGATGGTGCCCGGCAGGGGGATGGGCAGGGCGAACACCATCCCCACCCGGCGGCGAAGCCCGATGACGTCGCAGCCGGGGGTGTAGATGTCCTCCCCATCCAGCAGGACTCGCCCCTCCATCTGCGTGCCCTTCACCAGATCATTCAGCCGATTGAGGAGCCTGAGGAGGGTGGACTTCCCCGCCTGTGACGGGCCGAAGAGGACGAAGATATCCCGGACCGGAATGTCCAGCGTAACGTGGCTCAGCGCTTCGTGACCATTGTAGCGGAAGGTGAGATCCCTGATCTGAAATTTGGGTTGGTGGTTTTCCCCCTGAAGGGGACAGGCGGGAGTTTGGGGAAGCATCTGGCCATTCATCCTACCAACGGCGCCGTCGTCGTGCCCGGCTGCGCACCACGGTCGCGCCCAGATTCATGGACAGAACGAAGATCAATAGCACCAGCGCGGTGCCATATTGGATCTGGAGAGGCATCCCCGGCACCTGGGTGGAGATGACGTACAGGTGATAGGGCAGAGCCATGGTCTGATCGAGGGGCGAACGGGGAAGCCGAGGCAGGTAGAAGGCCGCCACGGTGAAGAGGATGGGTGCTGTCTCCCCAGCAGCCCGCTCCAGCCCCAGTATGATGCCCGTCAGAATCCCCGGCAGGGCCTGGGGGAGCACTTGATGGCGGATGGTCTGCCACTTGGTGCCGCCCAGGGAGATGCTCACCACCCTGAAGGATTGGGGCACTGCCAGGATCGCCTCCTCTGCGGTGGAGATCACCACCGGCAGGGTCATCAGCCCCAGGGTCAGCGATCCAGCAATGAGGGAGGTGCCCAGCCTCAGAAAGAGCACGAAGAGCCCCAGGCCGAAGAGCCCGTAGGTGATGGAGGGGATGCTAGCCAGGTTGATGATGCACAGCCGGATGAGCCGGGTGAACCAGTTGTCGCCAGCGTACTCGGCCAGGTAGATAGCCGCGCCGATGGCCAGGGGGATGGCAGCGATGGCCGTGCCGAAGGTCAGGAGCACTGTGCCCACCACCGCGGGCAGGATACCCCCTTCCCTCATGCCGTTGCGGGGCATGGCGGTCACGAACTCCCAAGATATGGCCCCTACCCCCTGCCAGACTATGTAGCCCATGACCAGCAGCAGGGGCAGGACAACCATAGCTGCGGCCAGGGTTAGCAGGCCAAAGGCAATGCGTTGGCTAGCCTGTGCCCCTTTCAGGGGTATGTGTGGTGACACAGCAGCACTCCACTCAGCGTATCAGCCGACCGCCACGGCGTGGCACTCCCCGCAGGGCGATGATGGAGGCCACACCGTTGATGGCGAAGGCGACCAAGAAGAGGACAATCCCCACCGCGAAGAGGACATGATAGTGAGCACTCCCCTGAGCCACCTCCCCCATCTCCGCGGCGATGGTGGCCGTCATGGTCCGTGCCGGGCGGAAGAGTGCAGCCCACTCGCGCCCCATGCGGGCCGCATTGCCGGTGACCATCATCACCGCCATTGTCTCTCCGATGGCCCTTCCCAGGCCCAACATCACCGCCGTCAGGATACCTGATCGGGCGGCGGGCAGCACTACCCGATAGATGGTCTGCCAGTGAGTAGCTCCCAGCGCCAGGGCTCCATCCCGGTAGGCCTTGGGCACAGCATCAATGGCGTCTTCGGCGATGGAAACAATGGTGGGCAGGGCCATGTAGGCCAGCATGATCGAGCCGGTGAAGGCGGTCAGCCCCGTGGGCAGGCCCAGCCACTGGCGCACCAGAGGGGCGACCACTACCATACCCAGGAACCCCAGCACTACAGAGGGGATGCCGGCGATTACCTCGATCAGCGGCTTGAGGATCTCTCGCACCCACGGCGGGGCCAACTCTCGCATGTAGATGGCCGTGGCCAGCCCCAGGGGAACCGAGAGGAGAGTGGCCCCCACGGTCACCAGTAGCGATCCGTACAGTAGCGGAAGGAGGCCGTAGAAACCAAAGGTGGGATACCAGCGGGTGCTCAGCAGGTTGCCGAGGGACACCTCCCAGAAGGCGGGAGTGCCCTCCCGAAGGAGAAAGAAGAAGATGAGGGCCACGAGGAATATGGCTGAGCCGCCAGCGACGCGGACAAAGCTCTCAATAGCGAATTCACCCCAGTGGAATCCCCCTCCTCTTATCCGTTTTAGACCGTTCACATGAATCTATCCCGGTGATAACTTGACTTCAGGCCAAGATGCTTTTTAGCGCCCTCTCATAGGTCTCGTAGGTGCGATAGCCGAAGAGGACAAGCCGCACCAACTCGATGTCGGGATGGACCTCAAGGTAGTCGATGACGGTCTGCAGGGCGATTGGCGCGGCTTGATCCATCGGGTAGCCGTAGGCCCCGGTGCTGATGGATGGGAAGGCAACGGAGTGTACGCTGTTCTCCGAGGCCACCTCTAAACTGCGGCGGTAGGCGCTGGCTAGAAGTTTCGCCGCCCGTTCCGGCCCCTCCCGGAAGTAAACCGGTCCTACGGTGTGGATGACATAGTGTGCCCTAAGCCGGTAGCCTTTAGTGATTTTGGCATCCCCGGTCTGACAGCCGCCCAAGGTGCGGCACTCCTACAAGAGCTCTAGCCCTGCCGCCCGGTGGATGGCCCCATCGACCCCGCCCCCGCCCACCAGGCTTGGGTCAGCCGCGTTGACGATGGCCTCCGTGTCCTGCTGGGTGATGTCTCCCTCCACAAGCTCCAAACGAGATCTATTGATCGTTACCTCCATCGTTCGCCTCCTTGAACGCTAGATTAAAATACTGGCAGCGATGTTGTCCGCGTGATCACTGATCCTCTCCAGGTTTCTTAGCGATTCGACATAGATTACATCCGCCTTCGGACTACATACCCCCTCCTCTAGCCTCCGCATGTGAGAGTCCCTGAATCTCGCCTCCAGGGTGTCCACCTCATCTTCGATCTCTAAAACCATTTGAGCCAGCTTGCGATCATCTGTCTTCAGGGATTTAATGGAGAGGTCATACGCTTGCCTCACCTTTTCGAACAGCAGACCGAGCTCTTTCTGGGCTTGAGGCGAAAATGAGATGTTTTTCCTCAGTTTCTCTTGACAAGCCTCCGCCAGATTATTCGCCAAGTCAGCGACCCTTTCGATGTCGGTGACGTTGTGGCCGAGCTGGATGCATTTTTGCAGCTCCTTCTCGCTGAGGTCCCTATCCATGATGACATCTACGAAACTCTCGATGGCATTGTAAAGGTAATCCACCATCTCATCCTCTTCCTCAATGACCGATTTAGCTGCCTTTTCATCGTCGTCTATCAGGGCCTTCTCTCCCCCCTTCAGCATCTCGTTCACTATCTCCCCTAGTCGATTTACCTCTTTGCTGGCCTCGGATATGGCAATGGACGGCATAGTCAAAATCCTTTCATCCAGAAACCTAACCTTTCGCTCAACCCCTTTCTCTTCTCCCGGTATGATCCTCTTCACCACACCGACTAGCACCCCCACAAATGGGAATATGATCAAACTGACCATAACATTGAATATGGTATGGGCGTTCGCTATTTGTCTGGGAAGCCTGGAGGAAGTTAAGGTGATCATCTTCGAGAAGGGCAGGAGGAAGGGAAGGAAGATGAGCACCCCTGCTACATTGATAATAAGCTGGGAAAGAGCGGCTCTTCTAGACGACAGGGATGAACCGATGGATGCCAATTGCGCCGTTACGCATGTCCCGATATTTGCGCCGAAGATCAACCCGATCGCGCTGGTCAAATCGATGGCGTTGCTCATCCCCATCGCTATCACCAACCCTGTCATGGCCGAGCTGCTTTGAATTATTCCGGTAAAGACAGCCCCTATGGCAACGCTAAAGACGGGATTCTTGCTAAAGGTTAGAATAAGGTTCGTAAAGAAGAGAGTATCTTTGAGGGGACTAATCCCGCTGGACATCGCCTCCATTCCCAGGAACAGAATGCCGACTCCCAACACCGCCTCTCCTGCCTCTCGACCCTTCGAGCCTTTGAAGAGGTTTCTCAGGATGAAGCCCAAGATTATCATCAAGAAGCACAAATCACCGATTCTGAAGGCGGCCAACTGTCCGGTCAGAGCGGTGCCGATCTCCTGGCCAAGCATCACCCCAACTGCCTGTTCGAGGGTCAGCAATCCAGCGTTGATTAGGCCGATCATGGTCACCATCAACAGGCTACTGCTCTGGATCAGGGCTGTGGCAAAGGCCCCGAAAAATGCCCCCTTCAAGGGGTTATCAGTCAGCATCTCGAGCATTTCCTGTAACCTGGTTCCTGCCAGTTTTTCTAACCCCTCGCTAAGCATCTTGATCCCAAGCAGAAAAAGCGCTAGCCCTCCAAAGACCTCAAAAAGCATCATCATGAGATTCATTCCTCTCCTCCCCAGAGCAACATCCGCTGCCCTGTCCACTCCAGAGGGTCGAAGTTAACACACCCCACCCTTACCTCCCAGTGCAAATGGGGGCCGGTAGCCAAACCCCTCTGGCCCATGTCTCCGATAAAGTCTCCTTGTCTCCACCTCAAAGGCAATCGCATCTTCTTCTATCCTCGCCATAGGGGGACCACAGAGGGTCGCCCCTATCTACAGGGGGATAAATCCCAGCTCTTGCACAACGGCCTGCCCCTCCGGCCCCATGATCCGCTCCAGGTAGTCACGGATAATACCGGTGGGCTGCCCATTGGTGTACATGTAAAGAGGGCGGGCGATGGGGTAGGTGGCGTTGTCCACCGTCTCCACACTGGGCTTAACGTAGGGTCCTGCCTCCCCTCGGGCCACCGCCAACGTCTTCTGATCCGGCGTCACGTATCCCAGCCCATCGTAGCCGATGGCGTTGGGGTTTTGCCGCACCTCATTGCTGATCCCCTCTGAGGAGGGCATCAGTAGCGTATCGGGGGAGAACAGGGCCTCGCTCTCCTTGTCCCCCTGGCGCACCACCTGCTCCAAGAAATAAACATGAGTCCCCGAATTGGACTCCCGGGAGAGGAGCACGATGGGCCGATCCTGGCCTCCCACCTCCCGCCAGTTGGTGATCTCCCCAGTGAAGATAGCTGCCAGTTGAGGGATGGTCACCCCGTCAACGGGATTGTCGGGGTGAACCACCACCGCGATGGCGTCGCGGGCCACGATGTGTTGCACCGGCTCAACACCCTTGGTCCGGGCCTCTGTGATCTCCTCGGCCTTCATCTCCCGCGAGGCGTTGGCGATGTCCACCGTGCCGTTAATGAGGGCCGCGATGCCGGTGCCCGATCCGCCACCCGTCACGGCGATGGAGACCTCCGGGTGCTGGGCTGTGTAGGCCTCGGCCCAGGCCAGGGCCAGGTTAACCATGGTATCGGAGCCCTTGTTCTGGATAGCTTGGATGGGTGCTTGAAAGGAGTCGGATGGCGCGGACCGGGATGATCCGCAGCCCATGAGGGTGAGAAGGCTGATCAGAACAACGGTTTGAAGAAACTTCGCCATGTCAAGATCCATAATGGGGGATAACGGCGGTCCATCGCTCGACCGGAATCCATTATATCATTGACTGTCCCTTTGGTCAAAGGAGCAAGCCCTGCAGCCTTGGGCCTGCGTTCCTCCTCTCCCGCCGGCGCGCGCAGCCCATGGATGGCAGACAATTTGAGATAAGCGCTGATTTGTGGTAAAGTCATCGTGCATCTCATGAAGGGAGGTACGATGACTATAGAACTGAAACGGCACGATCGTGCTGAAGTTCTTGAAGCACTGCGCCAGGGAGA
>Ga0209979_1002843_pt1 | contig 16008 bp, 21 predicted proteins | sample AnhtaG_FD_183114 | JGI IMG/M metagenome (GOLD analysis project Ga0209979, IMG submission 183114) | Deep subsurface microbial communities from Anholt, Denmark to uncover new lineages of life (NeLLi) - Anholt_01485 metaG (SPAdes) (version 2) | ecosystem: Environmental > Aquatic > Marine > Oceanic...
CACCATCTGGGGGGTCTTCGCCTCTCTAATAAGGTTCCTGATAGCGTCGGTGGCTATCATCACCTCAACAGCGACAATACGCCCCGAGCCATTAAGCATTGGTATCAGGGTCTGATAAAGCGCCCCTTGCAGCGTGGTGGAGAGCTGGATTCGCGCCTGTTGCTGCTGGTGGGGGGGGAAGACATCGATCATCCGATCGATGGCTTGGGAAGCACTGGGGGTATGGAGAGTGGCGAGAATGAGGTGTCCGGTCTCTGCGGCAGTTAGAACAGTGGCAATGGTCTCCAGATCTCGCATCTCCCCCACCAAGACGACGTCAGGGTCCTGGCGCAGTGCATGCTTTAAGGCAGCTGCGAAGGACCAGGTGTCGGTTCCCACCTGCCTCTGTGAGATAAAGCACCTCTTATTTTCATGCTGAAACTCTATGGGGTCTTCGATAGTGATAACGCGTCGGCATTTGCTCATATTAAGGTGTTCGATCATGGCGGCGAGGGTGGTCGATTTGCCACTGCCAGCGGGCCCTGTGATTAGAACCAGCCCGTGTTCCTTCAGGGCTAATTCCTTACATGCCTGGGGCAACCTAAGCTCATCGATATCAGGGATTACGTTGCGAATTAGACGGAAGGAGAGACTGATTACCCCCCGCTGAAGGGAGGCATTGGCCCGGAACCGTCCCCCCTCGGGAATGCTGCAGGCGAAGTCCAGCTCCAGCTCCTGGGCAAATATCTCCCTCTGTTCCTCAGTGGTGATATCGGCAAAGGCTTGGGCAACATCCCCAGGCGTCGGCTCGGCGATATCCCTCTGGGGAACGAGCTCACCATCGATGCGCAGCGCCGGTGGACCGGGGGCGGTGATATGGAGGTCCGATGCCCCTGTTTCCACTAGACGCCGAAGCAGCTCATGGATATTCATGCTCCTAGCTCCCTGGAAATAAATGATATTTTTGTTCGATTTATTCTAATTTTAACCAAAAAGAGAGGAAATGTCAAGACCCTCTCGCTAATAAAATGATATTTTGGTCGATTTATTCTAATTTTAACCAAAAATGAGGAAATGTCAAGACCTTCTCGCTAATAACAAGAGGGGCTAACTTTGGCGACGAAATCAAGAGGGGTTGGGTTCAGCAAAGACGGAACAATTTCTACAAGATAGGATAGTACTCCCTGATTTCCTCATCCTTGCGCAGCTTCCCCTGATGGATCAACCCTTGGATGGCTTCAGCAACCTCGATCCTCGGCGCACCAACCCCCTCCTCAATAGCTGAAAGCTTGGCGCCAGGGTGCTCACTAACATAGGCTAAGACCCTGTTTTGTAGCGATGTCTTCCCCTTCGAGCCTTTGACCCTCTCCTCGCTCGCCATTTGTCTTCATCTATCCTTGCCATTGCTGATTTCCCCTCTAGGAGGATAGGCCCATATCATGACCGGGGCGGCAGTCAATGCATCCTGATCACGCCATAGCGCAACGCTAAGACCACAGCGTGGGTGCGGTCGTTAGCGGCAAGCTTGCGCATGATAGAGGTAACGTGATTTTTCACTGTCTGGTTGCAGATACCAAGGGTATAAGCGATCTCCTTATTTGAATTACCTCGGGCAATATATTCCAGGATCTCGGTTTCCCGGCGAGAAAGCGGTGAAATCAAGGGTTCAACCTCTTCTTCGACCAAAAGCAGGTCCTGGAATTGCTGGAGGACACTCAAGGCAACACCCGGCCTGATGAGCAGGCTTTCATTTATCGGGTATTCCCCTCGGTAAACTTCCCTTACTTGACGGACGATTTCTTTATCGCTGGCCTTCTTGGTCAAACAGCCTGCGGCCCCTGCTCGGATGGCGAGCAGGAGCTGCTCATCGTCTTCATAGCTTGCCATTAGGATAATCGATGTGGTGGGTGAGTGGCGTCTGATTTGGCGTGTCAGCTCAAGGCCACTCAGGGAGGGTAGCTCAGAGTCGAGAATTACTATGTCGGGCGATAAGGCTTTGATCTGATAAAGAGCCTCCTCGCCGTCATCAGCCTCGCCTATTACCTCTATGTCGCCTTCTTTCGAAAGCGCCATGCGCATGCCCCCTCGATAAAGCACCTGACTGTCAGCTAGGAAGACCCGTATTTTCTTCATCCAAATCACGAGCTCGTTTTACATAATATACCAGCTACCTTTACGACTTAGTCAATAGTACTTCCGAACCAGATAGGGGGTCATTTGGGTCTTATTGGGCCGGCTTTAAGGGGGTTAGTACAAGCAGGACGTTTGGGATTACCCATCGATTTGGCGATGACTTGGCCCCCGCCTTTGGGCGTGGGCTTCCTTTAGCTGCTGAATGTGGCTTTGAAAGGAAGGCGAGGTGATTACGTCTGTGGACATGATCACAGCATCCTCCCTGTTATCGGTGTAATAGCCTTGACGCAACCCTACTTTTGTGAAGCCATACTTCTCATAGAGTGCCAGGGCAGCAAAATTGGAGGCTCTTACCTCTAGGGTGACCACCCGGGCGTTGCGCATTACCGCCAGGTCGATAGCTGAGATTAGCAGCAGCTCGGCAATTCCTTGCCTTCGATATGCCTCCCTCACCCCTATGGTGGTGAGATGAGCCTCGTCTCCCATGATCCAGAGGCCAATAAGGCCAACAATTCTTTCGTTCGATGGAGATGCCTCCCCAGCGCTAAGAAAACCCCTTGCCCTTTCCAGGAACTGGTTGAACCTGGACACTCTTTGCGGACTTGCCCCCTGCCTCACCGTCGGCTGGTGTTCAGCAGGGCGCTTTGCCTCCGCCTCCCAGGCGACCAGATAATGAGACAGTCTCCCAAGAAGGAGTTCCCATCTGTATGATGGTGGGGGCCACTGAGTGGGGAAGCATTCCCGATCGATCTCATTGGCTTGCGGAACATCTTTCATCCGCATCGGTCGTATGGCGTAGCGCAACGCATCCCCCGCGAATTGGATGAATTATTTTATCACATTATATCCCCTGACCTCTATCCTTTGCTCGTTTATTGCGTTATATTAGATGCACAGGATAACGCCAAAATGGCTCGTTTCGCCAGCGGCGGTTGTCAGGTGCATGATGAGAGTGAGGATAAGACCGATAGGGAACCTTTCACTACGAATTTCGTCTTTATAAAGAAGAGATGAATTGCGTGAAGAGGATATTTAGCTTTTCCTTGTTAACTCTCCTTCTCGTTTCGCTCTCCCTATCTGCATCACCGGTCTTTGCCGATAGGGGCATGGTCCCTATATCCGACGTCTCGGTCTATGGACCGGGGCAGAAGGCGATAATCGCGTGGGATGGGGAGCAGGAGATACTCATCCTATCCACGGATGTCTATGCCAGCAGCGATTCCATGGTGCTGGAGATGCTTCCTCTCCCCTCCGAGCCGCAAAGGATTGAGGGAGGGGATTTCGCCTCCTTTATCCAGATTCAACAGCTAATCGAGGAGCACCTGCCTTCCTCCTTCTGGGATAGATTCATGCCTGGTCTAGAGGGCAGGGGGGAAGGTGTGGAGGTTATATTTCACCAGAGGATAGGGGCCCATGACATCACGGTGGTAAAAGCGAGCGATACTGAGGAGCTCGTCCAATGGGCTCAGGGGTTCTTGGAGGGTAGAGGGATAGAACATGACATCTCCTCCCCTAAGCTGGAAAGCGTGGTCGGAAGCTATATAGAGGACGGAATAGAGTTTTTTGTCTTTGACCTGATCGACGTAACTTCAGACCCACGGAGCATCGAGCCCATCATCTATCAGTTTGAAACCGATTCCCTCTACTACCCCCTGGTTATCTCCTCCCTGGCCTCGGGGGAAACAGAGATAAGCCTATTCCTATTGACCCCGGGGATAATAGACTTTTCAGAGCTACCCAGGGGAATGCACCTTGCTCTCCATTATGGTCAGCCAGTCCGATTCCAATTGGAAGAAGGGGAGCTCGGGGCCATAGATGCTGAGATCGCCCAGTTGCTGGGGGATGGCGCCTGGCTAACCGCAGTGAAGTACGACGGCGACCTGGAGGATCTGGAGAGCGACTTGAGGGTTTATAGCGGACGAGATAGCCCGGAGCTAGCTTTCATCTCCCTGGGAGGGAGCTGCGCCGCAGTGGGGGAATCGGAAGCTACCATCTCCCTTCGAGGCGATAGAGTCTTTTTCTCAGGCTCTGTGATCGCCCCCACGCCCTGCCACGAACTGAGGGCAGAGCTGCGGAGCCCCATCACCCTCATCTACCCCCCAAGTATTATAGTGGACATCACCCTCTACGAGAGGCCGGGCACTATCTGTATACAATGCATCGCTGAGATTCCCTTCAGAGGGGAGATCCGTAACCTCAGTCCAGGGGAATACGATGTGTCAATAGTTTACCACGGTCGAACCATAGCGCAACAAAGGGTCGAGATTCCCCAAGTTCAGCCTATGGAATTGCCCATTGGGGCAACCTTGGAGGTGGACCCTACTGCCGAGATATCGGTTAGGGTAGACGGAACGCCGGTAGTAGCTGCGGCGATAGAGGTGAGGATCATCGAGCTCCCCACCTATCCCCCTATATACAAGGAGCTGAGAATCGAGGTGGATGAAGTCTTCCAAGAGATTTCGATCAGAGTGAACGGCATTTGGGCAACAATAAAGGAGGCAATTAGAATCGAAGATTCTCAGCTATTCTTAGAAACACCTCAGGGACCGCTTTTGGTAAGGGTGATGCCCGATGAGGTGCTTCAAGTATTGCTGGAGCAAGAGATACAGGATTTCGAACTAAAGGCTGTGGAGGGCAGGCCGATTTTCGCTGTCGAGGGTATAGTAAAGGCAAAACTATTTGGCTTAATTCCAATAGATATGAGCGTGAAGAGCACCGTAGATGCTGAATCCGGGGATATCCTCCAGGAAGAGGCGCCCTGGTGGGCAGTTTTTTGCTCTTTACCTGGGCACGGCGGTTGAAACCTAAGAGGGATTGGAAATGAGACTGCGGGCCCATCACCTGCTTTGCCTCCTCGGCTTTAGGGGACTGGGTTATTCCAGAGAATATGTGGAAAACATGTCCCAAATCGCAGACCAACTGCGTTCCTCTCCGCAAACCTCCATAGAGATCTCGGGCAAGCCCGATGACATTTGCTCCCCTTGCCCTTTCCTTGGTGAGAAAGGGTGCCAGCAGAGGGGCGTGGAATCGGAGGAGAGGGCGAGAGGCCGGGATAAGGATGTTATGAAGAGGCTCAATATGGTGGCCGGAGATAAAGTAACCTGGGCCGAGGCCGAAAAGAGGATCCGCTCCTCTATAAGCCCCGAGGATCTGGATGTAATATGCCAGGACTGCCAGTGGCTGCCTCAAGGCTACTGCGTGGAGGGGCTTAAGAAGCTGAGGGATTAAGATGAGCTATCGTTGACAAATCGTTTTTATTTTGATAGAATATATGCGGAAATGCGAATATTCAATTTTACTGGAGGCGGAGATGCGGGAGCTAATCAAGGTATTTAAGGCCCTTTCCGATGAGACTAGGATCAGGATGCTCAAGCTGCTCTCACAGGGTGAGCTCTGCGTCTGCGAGATAATGCAGGCTCTCGATATATCTCAGTCCCGGGCCTCCCGCAATCTTGGCATCCTTAAAGAGGCTGGTCTGCTTAAAGACAGGCGCGATGGGCAGTGGGTCCACTACTCCCTAAACAAAGAAGACACCGCCTATTACTCTGCGCTGTTAGAATTGCTGAACAACTCCCTTAACAGCGACAAGACCATCCTTAAAGATAAAGAAAATCTTAGGCATGCCATCAAGCCGGGGCTAAGATAAGATCCCCCTGCTAAGATTTTGGTAAATTGTCGAGGCAAAAAGGCGGAACACATTGTTTTTAGATCTCCTAATGGCTGGTTTGACAGCGCTTAAAGACTACATTGCTCTACACGTGCTCACTTGCCTTATCCCTGCTTTCCTCTTGGCTGGGGGCATAGTCACCTTTATCTCGCGAGAGACCATTATCGGCTACCTTGGAAGCGCCGCTAGGAAGATCTCCTCTTTTGGTATCGCTACCGGAGGCAGCTTCTTCGTAGCGGCTTGCTCCTGCACTGTGATTCCTGTTGCCAGCGGCATCTACTACGGGGGAGCTGGGATAGGGGCTGCCTTTATCCTCCTTTGGGTTGCCCCAGCTGCTAACATCCTGGCGCTGGTATATACAGGCTCGATCCTCGGCTCGACGATGGTAGCAGCTAGAATAGGAGCAGCCCTTATCATGTCCTTTGCTGTGGGCGCAACGATGGCCGTTGCTTTCCGAAGGGAGGAGCAACAAAGGAAATCCACAATTCAGGCTTCTGGAAAGGGATTGATGAGCAAAAAGGATATCGTTTTGCTCCTCCTCTTGGTTGCGGCGCTGCTTGCGCCCAATTACCTGATAAGGGAAGGGCCTTACCTTTATAAGGTCTATGTATGGCTGGCCGGTATGGCGGCAGTCGCTCTTTACGCATGGAGGGTCAAAAGCTGGGGGGAGATCAAGGATTGGCTCAGGGAGACTTGGTGGTTTGTGCGCATAATATTTCCCTTGCTTCTGGCAGGGGTGTTTTTGGTAGGGATAATTGGTGCCGTGCTGCCGCCTGCCTGGGTTGAGACCTGGCTTGGTGGGTCGGGACTTCAGCAATCCTTCTTGGCTACTTTGATTGGAGGGATGACCTACTTCGCCACCATGACCGAGGCGCCCTTTGTCGATACCCTTATGACGCTAGGGATGGGTAAAGGCCCTGCCCTGGCCCTGCTGCTCACCGGACCGGGCATCAGCCTGCCCAGCTGGCTGGCTATTGGCAGGGTCTTCGGGTGGAAAAAGGTCTTGGTCTATATCCCCACCATTATCGTCCTCGGTACCCTTGTCGGCTGGGTAGCGGGGCTCTTCTGGTCGTAGAGAATAAATAGAGGAGGTGCACTGTGATTATCGAGGTTTGCGGACCTGGCTGCCCCAGGTGCCATGCCACCAAGGAGAACATCCGTAAGGTGCTGAAGGAGCTAGATTTGAAGGAAGGGGAAGAGGTGGCAATAATGGACATAAAGGACCCTAAGATGATGTCAGCCAGGGGTGTGTTCATGACCCCAGGGGTTATCATCGATGGGGTCAAGGTGTCCGAGGGCAAGATACCCAACGCGGAGGAGATCAAGGGGTGGATTGAGGAGAGATTACCCCCAGAGTAGTTTTGAGTATTTAAACCGCGGACGCAAGAAAATGCAAGAGGAGAAACCGTGTTGTGCAGCAGCCGCTGCAGGGATGGTAAAGAAGCTGACCCTGCCCGATGGTTTCCAAGTAGGCATCGTGAACTTCGAAAGCATTCTCAAGGAGGTTGCTGACCTGAAGCTAGCTGCTAATGATGCCATCAAAAGAGAATTGCTCAAAAGGGTCAAGATTTACAATTATGTACCGCCTGCTGCGGATAATGATTACTTAGAGGCGTTGCTCAAGGAGTATGAACGACAATATGCCAAAATCCAAATAAAGAGGTGAACTGAGATGGCAGAAGAGAAACACTGGCAGAGAGGAGGTGCACTGTGATTATCGAGGTTTGCGGACCTGGCTGCCCCAGGTGCCATGCCACCAAGGAGAACATCCGTAAGGTGCTGAAGGAGCTAGATTTGAAGGAAGGGGAAGAGGTGGCAATAATGGACATAAAGGACCCTAAGATGATGTCAGCCAGGGGTGTGTTCATGACCCCAGGGGTTGTCATCGATGGCGTCAAGGTGTCCGAGGGCAAGATACCCAACGCGGAGGAGATCAAGGGGTGGATTGAGGAGAGAACGAAATAGCTTGCCTTAGTAGGAAAGACACGGTGCTCGAAGCCAGAAAAACAGCGGTCGCCCTTGAGGAAGAGGAGCTGGTCTGCCCTGGCCAGGTGCTGATCAAAGCTGAGGTGACTCAGTTAATCATCAACGCTCTGGACAAGGAGGAAAGGGCAAAAGGAGTGTGAAGTTTTTGGCCGGAGGCAAGGAATCTGGCTGAGAGCGAATGTGTGATGGGCTTACCCATCAAAACCCTGGATACAATTGTGACCTCACTGGGGAAGCTGAATGAGAAGGCGATCCCCAGAGTGAGAGGAGGAGTATCTACAAGGCCCTGTTGAAAAGCGAAATCAGCTCGTGAGGTGAATCATGCTTGAAATAGGGAAGAAACTGTGAATCTATTTGCCAAAGCCAAGCTCTGCAGCTTGATAGTGATCTTAATCCTGTCCGTGGGCATTCTCTGCGCTTGCAGCGGCCCTGCCCCTGACTCCCAGTCCACTCCAGGTCCCAGTATAGACAATGGGGTAGAAGTAGTGTACTTCCACCGAACGCATCGCTGCTATGGTTGTACCTACGCCGAGGATACCGTGAGGTACACGATAGAGACCTATTTTGCGGATGAGCTGGCAAGCGGAGAACTGGTATTTAAGGTGCTCAACGTACAGGATCCAGCCAATGCTGCCATAGTTGATAAGTATGGGGCATATACGTCGTCCCTGTTTATGAATAAGGTAGTAGATGGTGTTGATCACATTGAACAAGTGACTGACATCTGGCTTCTGCTGGGCAATGACCAGGCGTTTGTTGACCTAGTGAAAAGTGAGATAGAGAAGCGTTTGGAATAGTAGCTTATGGATTTCAGTGAATTCGTTCGTCAGTTCACAGAAGGCGGTGGCTTACCTATTATCTCCGCTTTCCTAATAGGGTTGCTGGCTGCTATCAGCCCCTGCCCGCTGGCCACCAACATTACGGCGATGGCATACATTAGCCGTAATATCACGGATCGTGGGTATGTGGTTACTTCCGGCATCCTCTACACGCTGGGGCGCATGGTTTCGTATTTTGTAATTGGTGCGATGGTTATACTTGCAGGTCTAAGTATTCCTGGCCTTTCCACAGCACTTCAGGATGCGGGCGAGCGATTCCTGGGGCCGCTCCTGATCATAGTGGGAATTCTAATGCTGGGTATCATAAGACTTCCATTTCTTCAGGGCGGTGGAAGGCTCGCGTCTATAGGAGAGAAAGCTGCCAAACGTGGGAGGCTTGGTGCCTTCCTCATGGGCGTTGTCTTCGCCTTGGCATTTTGCCCATATAGCGCGGTCCTGTTTTTTGGCATTTTGGTGCCCCTGGCGCTCAAATCTACAGGAGGCATCACCTTCCCTGCCGTGTTTGCTATCGGGACAGGTCTTCCCGTACTGTTCTTCGCCGTTCTTTTATCAGCTGGAGTAGCCAAGGTTTCGGGGTGGTTAAATAAGGTCACTGCAGCGGAAAGAGTGATTCGGAAGATTGTAGCGCTGGTTTTTATCGCCGTGGGAATATATTACGTGGTTTTGTGGATTCTCGGCTAGGGGGTGCGCAATGCTTGAAGCCAGAAAAACTGCGGTCGCTCTTGAGGAAGAGGAGCTGGTCGAGCTTCAGAGGATCATTATCGACCGCGATGAGAAAGAAGCCCTCAAGTTCTTGAAGAAATCGGTCTATGATAAGGTGCGCAAGGCGCAGCAGGGGAGGCTGAAGTGCCATCTGGACACGTGGGGCGAGAGCCCAGTCGAGATTTTCAAGAAAGGTAGGTGAGCCTCGTGCCTGACCCAAAATTCGACCTCTGGCATGGAGTGAATAGAAGGGAAATCGAATGGTATCCCACTATTGACGAGGAGAAGTGTAAAGGTTCTGGTATTTGTGTCACCTCCTGCGGTCGTGGGGTCTTTCGCTATGACTATATGCGAGGAAAGGCGAAGGTGGTTTATCCCTACAACTGCATGGTGGGCTGTCAGACCTGCGGCAGCCTTTGCCCTAAAGGAGCCCTCTCCTTTTCGGCAGGGAGGGAAAAGGTGCAGCAGATTGTGGCGCAGTGGGATATCTTATCCAGGGTGAAAGAGGAGCTGGAGGCAAGAAGAGAAGAGCTCGAGTTCAGGAGTGAATGAAGATGGACGCCGTCAGTGCTAGAGGCAAACATATAGGGCGACTGCTGCTTCATCCCTATCTGACGCTGGCCAGCCGGGTGGCTTTGGGCGGCGTTCTCATCTTCGCTGGCATAGCCAAGCTGCCCTATCCGTCCACCTTGATATGGGAGATCAACCAGTATCACATCCTGCCCCACAGCTTGGCGACGGTCTATGGTTTCGTGCTGCCCCCTTTGGAGATCGCCCTGGGGGTTTTTCTGGTGCTGGCACTATTCCTCAGAATCAGCGCCTCGGTTAGCACCCTAGTGGTGGTGAGCTTCATCATCGCCAAGATCGGAGCCCTCGTCAGGGGGCTGGACATTTCCATCTGTGGTTGCTTTGGGCCAGCAGTGCCGCTGCTTACCTCGCAAACTCTAGCCCTTGATTTTGTCCTTCTCGCCCCGGCTTTTCAAATTCTATTTCACAGGGGCGAATTCCTCGCCTTAGGGCATTGGCTTTCTCGTAAAGCGGAGCTTATTGAGGATATGCCGCAGAAATAGACTTTAGGAGCAACGTTCATGAGGTGGCTACGAAAGCTAGAAGATTTCAGGCTGCTGCCGCTATTCGTGGTGGCCAGCATGGCAATAGGTATTGGCATTGGCAAGGCCTTTGGCATCTCAAGGTTCGAGCTCACCCCTCCCATCGATGCCATCAAGGCCATTTTCACCGGCACCTACGATTTCACCATCGCCAACATTTTGGCTTTGGGGGTGGTCATTGGCCTCTTCATGATGATGTACCCGGCGATGACCAATGTCAGATTGGAAGACCTGGGACGGGCTTTCAAATCCCCAAAGCAGCTCTTCCTGGTGATTTTCTTCAACTTCGCAGTCTGCCCCTTCTACATGTGGGGCCTGGCCAAGCTTTTCTTGCAGGGGCAACCTGAGCTTTACACTGGCCTTGTCCTGTATGGCATTGCCCCCTGCATTGCGATGGTCATAATATTCACCTTCTTGGCCAGGGGGAATGTGGCCTTGGCCCTAGTGCTGGTTGCCTTCAACTCCATCCTTCAGATGCTACTCATTCCTGTCTACGCCCACCTGCTCATCGGCGAGGTCCAGTTCAACGTTCTTCTCGTGGCGGAAAGCGTTGGCCTGTACCTGGGCCTGCCTCTAGCCCTGGGCTTTATTACCAGACGAATTGGGGTAGCCCGCATGGGCGAAGCAGGTTTCGAGCGCTTCAGGTCAGGGCTCAACGTCCTCTCCATCATCGGCCTTCTTTTCACCTTGGTCGTGATGTTCGGGCTAAAGGGGGACGCAATAATTGAGACCCCGATGATCATCGTGCGGATAGCTATCCCTATGGCCATCTTCTTCTTTACCGTGTTTATGGTGGTCTTTCTCGTTGGCTGGAGATTGGGATTTAGCTATGAGGACGCCACCGCCTGCGCCTTTAACAGCACCGGGCGGGACTTTGAGATCGCCATAGCCATTGCTATCACCGCTTTCTCCCCTATGGTGGCTCTGGCAACGGTGGTAGGTCCGCTGATCGAGGTCCCCATTATGTTAACCCTCGTCTGGATTGCGCGCAGATTGGGGGCCAGGTTGTTTAAACCGGTGGCAGTGCTGGGGGTTACCAATCCCGATCAAGAGATACCTGCCACCCGTCAACAGGAAACCGAGGCGGGGGAGGAGGAGGGATGAAGATATCCATGTGCTTGCCTTAGTAGGAAAGACACGATGATCGAAGCCAGAAAAACTGCGATCGCTCTTGAGGAAGAGGAGCTGGTCGAGCTTCAGAGGATCATCATCGACCGCGATGAGAAAGAAGCCCTCAAGTTCTTGAAGAGATCGGTCTATGATAAGGTAGCCAAATCCCAAAAAGGATCGTGCGGAGGCTTAATTGGTGACCGGAGATAAAATAACCTGGGCCGAGGTCGAGAACAGGATCCGCTCCTCAATAAGCCCCGAGGATCTGGATGTGATATGCCAGGACTGCCAGTGGCTGCCTCAAGGCTACTGCGTGGAGGGGCTTAAGAAGCTAAGCCACTGAGGGACATTGACCAAATAGGTGAGCTCCATCGTCTGGCTGGGACCAACTTCTTTAAAGGGTATTGACTTTTTGTGTATTATATGGTATAATTTTGTCTAATGTTATCCAATTTTATCTGCCCGCATGTTCACCATATACAAACCCTTAGAGTGATGTCCCCCTTCCGGTTCGGAAGTACTATTGACTAAGTCATAAAGGCAGCTTGTATATTATGTAAAACGAGCTCGTGATTCTGTCTGGCCTTATGCCAACACCAAAGACGTTGGTCAGTCGCGTGTGAACGGGGCTGACGCTCGATTTGGGACACAGGCTAAGTCCCTATTTTTGCGGATTTGGCCTTTTTTGTCCTTTGCTACGTTGGAAGGGGGTGATAGATGGCGAGCTGAAGGAGAATCCTGGATTACAGAAAAGGAGGTAAAAAGGAGTGAAAAAGCTAGCGATCTTAGGCATAGTGGCGCTTTTGTTGGTGATGGGATTGGCAGTAGTAGCGCCAGCGCCGGTAGGCGCGCAGACAACCTGGCATGTCTACCCAGGTGATAGCATCCAGGCCGCGATTGACGCTGCCTCCACTGACGACACCATCATCGTGCACGAGGGGACATACACCGAGGACCTCACCATCTCTGCCGCCAAAACCAATCTCGAGCTCAAGCCGGCTGATGGCGACGCAGTCACCATTCAAGGGGTTGCTACCGTTCTGGAAACGAATTATCCCCTTTGTGATCCTAACATTAACATCATAGCCGACGGTGTGAAGGTACATGGCTTCACAATTGAGCATCCTGACACCACGCCGGGTACCAACTACGCTAGCGGCATGGTCGTCGGTGCCGAAAACGTGGAGATCTCCGATAATGCCTTCCAAGTAGCCCACTGGTCTCAAGGCATTCAGACCTGGAGGGATGCTAACTCGCCCAACGATAACATCGCAGGCCTGAACATCCACGACAATGCCTTTACCCATAAAGGCGACCCAGTCGGTGGGGCCCATGGCTATGTAGGGGTGTGGATCAACCACAGCACTGTAACCACAGGCACGGTTACCATCCAGGATAACGTTTTCACGGGTGACATTATCCAGGGCATCTACTCCGAGCGGGATAATAGCACCATACAGGGCAACAGTCTGATCACTGACATGGGTACTACGGCTTCTCACTTCGGTATCGGGATAGGGGATTACGACGGTCGCGCCCAGTCCAATGTCCTAATCACCGACAACACTGTGGAAGGCTTCCAATGGGGGATGCGGATAGGAAGAAGTGGTCAGACACTGACCAACATCAGCGTTCACAAGAACACGGTGGATGACAACGGCATAGGAATTCAGGTCCGCTCCTCTGACACCGATGTCGCCATACACCACAACGCCGTAACCGGCAACGATGGAGATGGCATCAGTCTAGCGGGAGACACCGACAGCATCCACCACAATACCGTAACCGGCAACGGTGGAGATGGCATCAGTGTAGCGGGAGACAGCGACAGCATCCACCACAATACCGTAACCGACAATGGTGGCTATGGCATCCACCTTACCGCCACTTCACACGATAATACAGTTCACCACAACACCCTGTCGGGGAACACGGCTGGGGAGATTAACAACGAAGGAACCAATAACAAGGTCTTTAAGAACTAGGAACCGGGCTTCGTAAGGCCCTGGGAGAACCGCGAGCAGGGTGAGAACAATCAGCGAAGAGGAAGCAGGGCCTAAGCGCCCTGCTTCCTCTTTAGCCATCCCCGTGATATAATGGCGTCCAGAGGTGAGAGTATGGAAAGAAAAGTAGCTGCCCAAAGTTTTGAGGTGGTATTTGAGCCAGAGGAAGAAGGCGGATACCATGTCTATGCCCCCTCATTAAAGGGCTGCCACTCCTATGGCGCCACTAAGGAAGAAGCCCTAAAGAACATCACCGAGGCCATCGAGCTCTGGCTGGAGAGCGCGAAAGAATTAGGTATCCCTATACCGGAAATATACTAATCATCCCCTTGCACACCCGCGACCTGCCTAAAGGAACCCTCCACGCAATTCTAAGCGATGCCGAGCTAACCAACGCGGAATTCATCGCCTTCCTCAAAGAATAAGCTCATTTAATCGCCCTACTTCGGGCGCTATCCGCTTGCCAAAATTTTGGCGATTTCCACCTTCCCATATCTCTCCCACTCGCTGTAGAGGCAGCCGCAATACTTCTGGTGGTAGAGATTGAGCTCCCTGGAAATGCGGTGGCTCTCCCTGAATCCGGGTCTGAAATCCTCATAGTAAAATTCAACCACCTGCTCCCTTGCCACCTCCTCCCCTATCTGCCGCAGCAGCTCATGCTTCTGGTAGGGGCTGATGAGGAGGGTTGTGGTGAAAGCCGAAAACCCCTTCTCCCGCGCCAGCGCCGCAGTTTTTGAGAGGCGCAATCGAAAGCAGTCGCCGCATCTATCCCCCTCATGCCCCACCACCGCCCGAAAGTAAGCGATCATCTCATAGCCTTCGGAAACGATGAGAGGCAGATCCACCGCCTGGGCCAGGGACTGCATTGCCTGGAGGCGATTTCGGTGCTCGGTGAAGGGGTGAACATTGGGGTTATACCAGAAGCCCGTCACCTCAAATCCCTGCTCTCGCAGCCGGTTCACCGTATAGATGGCGCAGGGACCGCAGCAGGTGTGAAGAAGGATCCTTTTCATTTCGAGCCTCTGATTTAGCCTTGGCAGGAGATGACAATAGAAAGCGGAAACACCCCCGATATGCCACAGCAATTAGAGCGAAAAGAGGGTTATCTGGGGGCCCTTTTGATAGGGCAATCCCAGGTGCTCATAGGCGTGGCGGGTGGCCACCCTCCCCCGTGGGGTACGCTCCAGAAAGCCTAGCTGCAACAGATAGGGCTCATAGACGTCCATGATGGTATCTGCGTCCTCGCTTATCGAGGCAGCGATGGTATCCAAACCCACAGGTCCGCCATCGAACTTCTCGATGATCGTCTTGAGCACCTTGTGGTCCAACTCATCGAGTCCCAATTGATCTACCTCGAGCCTGGATAGCGCCTCCAGGGCCACCTTTTCGGTGATCACCCCGTCAGCCATTACCTGGGCATAGTCCCTGACCCGCTTCAGCAAGCGATTTGCCACCCTCGGCGTACCCCTGGCGCGGCGGGCGATCTCCCCGACCCCGATCTCCTCCGCCTCAATAGCGAGGATGCGCGCCGAGCGCCTTATAATGGCGGCGATAGCCTCACCATCGTAGAAATCGAGGCGATAGACCATGCCAAAACGATCCCTAAGGGGCGGGCTGAGCATGGCGAAGCGGGTGGTGGCCCCAATAATGGTGAAGTGGGGCAGATTCAGGCGGAGGCTCCTGGCCCCTGGCCCCTTGCCGATGACGATGTCCAGAGCGAACTCCTCCATAGCCAGATAAAGCACCTCCTCCACCACCCGACTTAGCCGGTGAATCTCGTCGATGAAGAGAATGTCCTCATCCTTGAGGCCGGTGAGGATGGCGGCGATGTCCCCAGGACGCTCCACCGCTGGGCCCGAGGTGGTTCTAATGCTGACCCTCATCTCGGCGGCGATGATATGAGCCAGGGTGGTTTTCCCCAGGCCAGGGGGGCCATAGATGAGGACGTGATCTAAAGGCTCGCCTCGCCCCTGGGCTGCGGCAATCGCTATCTTTAGATTGTCCTTGACCTTTTCCTGGCCCAGATACTCGGCGATGCGCCTTGGGCGAAGGGTCCGGTCTAAAAGGACGTCCTCCTCCTTAGGCTTCCCCGATACGATCCGCTCCATGCCCTCTCCCATTTTTTAACCCAATTATAGCACAATTTAACTGCCCCAGCCGAACTGGATCCAAGATTGACACCTCTAAAGAGATGGGATACACTTCAAAGGGTAGCAAAATTTAATCCTTAAAGGTAAATTCTCTCTAGGAAAGGAGGGAGCGCCGATGCCCAGCAAGAGCAAAAAGGAGTGGCAGGATACTACATTGCAGAGCACGCTGAAGCGCTTCCCCGAGCGCCAGGAGCGCTTCGAGATTAGCTCGGGCACAGCAGTAGAGCCCCTCTATACCGCTGAGGATATTGAGGAGCTGGACTATACCGGGGTCATCGGTTACCCCGGTGAGTACCCCTTCACCCGGGGCATCCAGCCCACCATGTATCG
>Ga0209979_1002844_pt1 | contig 16004 bp, 11 predicted proteins | sample AnhtaG_FD_183114 | JGI IMG/M metagenome (GOLD analysis project Ga0209979, IMG submission 183114) | Deep subsurface microbial communities from Anholt, Denmark to uncover new lineages of life (NeLLi) - Anholt_01485 metaG (SPAdes) (version 2) | ecosystem: Environmental > Aquatic > Marine > Oceanic...
AGTGTAGATCAACAATTAAGAAAAAAAAGAGACTATCACTCACATATTTTAATCTTTATATAAATCCTTTTGCTTCTCACTAACTATTCTTAGAGCTCAAAAACATGAAAAATAAATAATTATTAGTGGAAATAATTATGGATATATAAGTGAATATATAAGTGTTGAACTGTAATAATTACTTATAAATAAACTAAACCAAAGGGTCTTAAAGTTGAATTTAAGTCTTGAACTCATGTTACTCGGAATTTTTACTTTAATTTATATAGTAATTGCGCTTTTTGTTGGTATAAGAATTATTACTCGATATTTCCAAATAAAGAATAAAACCCTTCTTTATGCAGGTATTGGTTTAATAGGAATAGCTTTTCCGTGGTCTGGAGTAGTTTTAAATTTTATTAGTATCATTATTTTTGAAAAAATCCCCCCAATGGAACTGCATTTCTTTCTTCATGGAGGTATGAGTGCAATTTTTCTCTTTTTTTGGTTAATGGCAATTCTGAATCTTACCGGGATGGAATCAGGAAAACGAGAGAAACTCTTAATATGTTTAGGAATTGTCGCTTTTATTGTAGAAATTATGTATTTAGGTATAATCTTTTATGACACAGAGATTTTAGGGGCTTTAATAAATGAAATTCAAGTAGATTATGCCCCATTTAACCAGCTCTACCTTTTAACAGAATTGATTATAATAATAATATCAGGGCTTTGGTTAACTACAAAATCTTTAAAATCGGATGATAGTCGTATTCAACTAAAAGGCAAATTACTTCTAAGTGCATTCATCTTATTTCCTATTGCCAGTAGTTTAGAAGTATTAGTTCCACTTATTCCTATAATTATCCTTGCAAGAATCCTAATAATCTTCACAGAGATTCTTCTCTATGGTGGACTAATCTTGCCTAAATGGATGGAAAGGCTTTTTTCAAGGAAAGAAGATATATAATTATAAGCCCTACTGTAAGAATTTTCCCTTATCATTAAAAATTAAAAAAAAGAATTTAATTAATAATAAGCATTGATTAGTTGTTTTGAAAGAATTAGTATGAAAGTTTACTTTCGAGAATTAAAGAATGAAGATATACCAGCTATAAAGGGTATTAGTAAAGATATTTGGGAAGGAGATGATTATATTCCTTATGTTATCCAAGAATGGCTCCAAGATAAAAATTCTATGAATTATGGAACTTTTTTAGATGAAAATAAAACAGAATTAATAGGATTTGGAAGAGTTAAGTTATACAATAAGGATATCGCTTGGTTAGAAGGAGGAAGAATTAAAGTCTCTTATCAAGGGCGAGGTATTGGTAAATTACAGCTGGGTCATGCAGTAGAATATGCTAATAAAATAGGGGCTAAAATAGCTCAGTATGATACGGCATCAGACAATTTTGCATCAATTTCGTTGGCTAAATTTTACGGTTTTAAACGTAAAAAATGCATGGATCTTGTTATGGTAAATTCTAATGATATAAAATTACCTGAGAAAATTACTCCTAAAGTTGAAGAACTTGCTGCAAAGGATGTAAGAGAGCTAATTAAGGAATTTAATATCGGTCCGGGAGATGAAGTCTGTATGGGTTGGTCTTATATTCCATTAAAATATATATCTGATGAACATGGCTCTTGGATATACAATAAAGAGGCAATTTTACAAAATGTCGAATTTGGAAGATCTCATGATTATGAGCTTCCATCAGAACAAGAATTGTGGATGATCGTTTATGGAAAGCCTAAAGCAGCACGCGAGTTAATTCAATATACGATTCAAAAAGAGAGTGAATCTGAAGATCCAAAATTTTTTGAGGTATTTTGTAAACCCGATGTAGTAGATCTCATTAAAAAGATGGGGTTTAAGTATCCTGAAGATAATCGTTTTGGAGTTATCTTATTTGAAAAAGCTCTAAATTGAATTCTACAATTAATATTTCATTTAATTTTTTATATTTTGTTTATTCAATTATTAAACTTAAAAAAAGAAAAAGAAAAAATTATTAGGATTCAATTTTCATTGAATTGGCTTGAAAACCCTTTCCACAATGAATACAATAAACAAATCCTTTACCAGATAAAGTTTGAACCATTGATTCTGAGAATTGACCACCACATTCACTACAAAAAGCAACTTCAGGATGTACTGTTTGATATGATCTCTGAACAGGAATTATTGGTTCTGGTTCCTTTTCAACTTGAGGTGGTGCTTGTTGTTCTTGTGCAGAAGCAGGTTCAGGCTTTGGCTTTCCTGAAATTGCATAATATAAACCTTCAAATATCTTATAGAAAAGCAGTCCAATTCCTTTCAAAAGATAATATATTCCCTTAAGAACATAATATACTAAATAAGCGACCCCTTTTATGACGTAATATACGATAACTACTGCTAAAGCTAATAGCGCGACTAAACCAACCATAACTAGGATTTGTCCATATATTGGTTGAGCTAAATACCAATTCACAATTTCTTCCCATGGTACACCAAAAATATTTACTTCTCTCATTTCTCTATCACTCAAATTTTATTATTTTTTCTTAATTAAAATGTGATTTTAATCAAATTAAAAAAATATGGGGTCCAATTTCTAGAATTACTTTAAAAGAATTAGAATTCAATCTAATTTTGTTTTACCAAACTCATATATCATTTTAAATGCTTTTATCGCTTGATTTATTCGAGTCATGATAGGGATAATTAATTTTGATTCGGGTTGTGTTGCTGCTTCGCTTACAAAGTCAAAAACCCATCTTGAACCAAAACAAACTATAATACAAGGTTTTTCAAATTTCTCAGCACTTTTTAATAGAGCGGTAAATTGTGCTTTTATTCCCTTTAACGCAAATGATGCCATTCTTTGGAGTGGTACTCTTGGAACTGAAAAGATGTATAGTATACAGTCAGTATTATTATCTTGGAAAATCGCTTTAATAGAAGGGATAAATGTTTCAAACATCGAAGGACCCAAATCAATGGTTCCCCCTATTGATACCCAATTAGGGATAACAGATTTTATTTTTTCGATTGTACTTTCTTCTAAATTGGTAAGTTTCAGACCTTGCTTTTCAATTTCATCGCAAGCTAAAGCGCCTAAACTTCCAGAGCCTGTAACAATTGTTACATTTTTCCCTCTTAACAAAGGCTGTGTGGCAAAAACTTGGGCGATATTAAACAGTTCATAAAAATTATCAACTCTAAAGACATTTGGGAATTGGTTAAAAAGAGCGTCGTAAATCTTATCATTCCCCGCTATTGAACTAGTATGGCTGTTAACTGCTCTTGACCCGATGTCACTTCTCCCGTTCTTGAGTATTATTACAGGTTTTTCCATTTTTCCAAGTACATCTCTTAACTCTTTTCCTCGTTTAGTTCCTTCTAAGTAAAGTGCTATTACCTTCGTGTCAGGATCTTCATTCAAATATTCTAAAAGATCAACCTCATCGACATCCACTTTGTTTCCTATTGTAGCTGATTTTGAAAACCCAATCCCTTGACTGTTTGCCCAATCTATGAAAACATTTCCTAATACACCTGATTGTGCTATGACCGCAACACTACCTTTTATTGCTTGCTCAAAATCCATGTCTGATGTTGTAAATTCATTATGAAAATTAGTCACTCCTATGCAATTTGGCCCTATAATTCGAATTTTTGATCTTTTTGCAATTGTTTCGATCTCCTTTTGGATCTTGGCAAACTTTGCTGAACCTGTCTCTGCAAATCCCGCTGATTCTATAATTATTCCTTTTACCTCTTTTTCCACACAATCTATAACAGATTGAAGTACAAACTGATTGCTAACGATTACTATTGCCAAATCAATGCTATCTGGTATGTCTTTAATACTTTTATAAGCTTTATGACCCAAAATTACATCGCTCTTTATATTAACTGGATACGTTTTAAACTTAGAATTTAGTAGGTAGGTAGTTGTTCCTATACCAAATTTTGGTTTTTCTGATGCTCCTATTATTGCTATTGTCTTTGGGTTAAAAAAAACATCCATTTCTGAAATTTTGCTCAACCTTTATCAAGATTTAATTGTATAAAATATAATAGTAAAAAAAATTTTGATTTGAACTTAAAGATTGGGTTATATCCAATGAAATCTTGACAATATTGAATTCAAATATATATATGAAATTCTGGAGTTTAAATATTTAGATCTAAATATATATCAAATATGTGAATAGTATCTATATTCTAATAATATAATGCTGGTTCCAACTACTACTCAAAAAATACAGATTGTATGCCCTATTTGTAAGACAAGGGATCTTATTGGTGTGCCGAAAAGAGAATTAAATAAGAGCTCCCACTTAACCACAATTTCAATCCATAAAGGTTTGATTTGCTCTCATCATTTTCAGGTTTTTGTCGATAAGAATTTACAAATTCGTGGGTATCAGAAAGTAGATTTTGAACTAAACCAAGAGAATTCAAAAAAATTAAGGAATGGAGTGAAAGCTTTTAAACAAAATGAAAAGGAGTGTAAAGAAGTATTTAAAAATCTCATTCCTAACGATAAATCTTTGAAACCACAATCCGCAACTTATAGTAAAACTAAAGAAAATAAGCGTTTAAAACAAGATATTGCAGTAAAAAATGAAAAAATGTCTTTAAAAGATATCTATGAAGAATTTTGGGAATTTATTGATGAAAATAATGAGGGTTTTCGCGAATTTATTATTTATGACAAAAGGCGCAAAAGTCCTTCAACCAACTCTAATTTAAACGAATTATATAATCAAATCGAATTAGATCAAGAAATTTAATGAAGACAGTTAACAATTTATCCTTATTTTAGAAGATATATCAATTTTCAAAAGTTGTACATATTCTCTATAAGGAGAATTCATCTTTAGTATGAAAAAGATATAAGAAAATTTAAAATTCAGTACTTAATTCTCAAAAATATTAAATTATTTTATATAAAAACAAAAAATTGAAGATAAATTAAAAGGTTGGAAATTATGAGCTATAAACTTCCAAATGAGAAGGATTTACAAGCCATGATAGGAATTGTCGGTAAAGAATATGCTACAAATAACAAAGCAATTACTGCCTCTTATCTTTCAAAGTCTGTCATGGGCTTAGAGAGTCAAATTCCTGATATCGTTGTTCGCCCAAAATATGTAGAAGAGATACGTAAAATTTTAGTATATTGCACTCAAGAAAAAATTGCGGTTAGCCCTGTTTCCGGCGGATTATCGGGTGGATTTGCATGTCCAACGATAAAACCTGGAGGGGTTTTGCTCGATTTGGGGAGAATGAATCGAATTATTGAAATTGATGAAGAAAATCGTTTTTGCATCGTTGAACCAGGGGTCACAAATGGTGAAATATGGGCCTATATGCATAAATATCATCCAGATTGGGCACCTCCTATCCCTGATGGCGCACCACCCGCAGCAACCGTTATGGGTGATGCTATTGATCGTGGATTTTCGCTATATACGAGTTCTGTAGGACCTCAAGGAGACAATTTCATGTGTGGAGAAGTAGTATTTCCTAATGGTGATGTTGTACGAACTGGTTCTTGGGCATTACCAACTGCGAAACCATTTTATAAATATGGACTCGGACCTGACATGTGGTCATTCTTAATGGGATCTCAAGGTTCGCTTGGCGTAGTAACTAAAGCAGCTGTAAAGATTTACCCACACCCAAAACATAAAACTGTAGTTGTATGGGGGATGTCAAATCCTTATGATATGCAAGATCTAACTCTTGAGATTGCTAAACAAGAATTTGGTATCGCTCACAACACTGTAATGGTTCAAGGTGGTAATTATCCCCTTGTTATGGCACGTTGGCCCAAAGATAAGATCCCCCATGATTATGATTTCTATAAAGAAATAGGGATATCTCAGTGGTGGATGAATTGGGAGTGCTGGGCACAGACACAAGAAGAATTGGATTATGTAACTAACAGGATTGATAAAATGGCCGAGGATTTTAAGAAAAGAGCAAAAGATCCTGATGCCCTTATAAAACAACAACTCCATCCGAAGCAAATAGCTAGCAGAATGAAGAAACCCAATAAAATCGCGATTCCGTATAGCTTTTGGGAAGCGGGGTTCCTATTTATTACTTGGTACTGCCCCTGGAATGAATCAGCACATTTCGCAGAGATGTATACAAAAGCTATGGAGAAATATGGCTTTCCTCCAGTGATATGGATTGCTTCTATTGAGAGAGCGCGACAAGCTATATGTATGCCTATCGTTTGTTTTGATAGTTCTGACCCCAAAGCCCTTGAGAAGGTTCAGGAATTGAATAGGGAGACTACTGAATATGCGTTGAAACAAGGGTGGCTCAATTATCGCCCTGATCCATATATTCATGTGCAAGCTTATTACCAAGCTGCAATGTACTGGAAATATTTACGGGCTTTTAAAAAACTTGTAGATCCTGCTGGAATTATGCATCCTGGGAGGTTAGCATTGCCCTGAGTAATTTTATTTAAAGGAGGTAAAGAAAAAAATGGCAAAAACAGGAATGGAAAGGCTCGAAGAGCTTAAAATGGATATTTATAAATGTATTCACTGTAAAGCTTGCAGATCTGCTTACAGTGGTGAACCGGATAGAGAAGGCATTGGTGAGTTTGCTGGTAAGCAAGGAACTGTACTTTATGAAGGTATAATAGATGCTTGTCCAGCTGGTATTGAATATGGATGGGAAGCCTTTTGGAATGCAGGTAAGATGTGGATCGCTCGTGCTATCTTAACGGGTGACTTAGAAATGACTGATGAAGTTAGAGATGTTATACATGCGGTCAATGTTCAGCTCAGTGTGAAAATAAAATTCGTACTGTCGATATTATTGAAGCTTTAAGGGCAGCTTGTATAGAATCAGGAGTACCGATGATTGAAAAACACGAATTAGTAGACAAACTAGTGAAAGAGCGAAATAACCCATACGGTGGTGCTGCTGCTGATAGATTTAAATGGGCTAAAGATGCTGGCCTGGAGAAGTTTATCAATAATAAAGATGCGAAAATTGCATATTATGTAGGATGTACAGCAAGTTACCGTCAAATAGAGGTTGCTGTTACGACTGCTAAGTTATTTGAGCAATTAGGCATGAATTTCACGCTAGTTGCAGACGAAGTATGTTGTGGAAGTCCATTTTTCAGGATAGGAGCAGTTGATACAGCACAGGGATTAATGAGGAAAAATCTTGAAGCTTTTAAAAACATGAAAATGGTGTATTTCAGCTGTGCTGGTTGTTATCGAACTATTACTATTGATTACCCAAAATGGATGGCTGAAGACGAAGAACTTCCTTTTAAAACTCAACATGCATTTGAATTAGTGGCAAGGTTAGTCCAACAAGAGAAAATCAAATTCAAACCTAACAAAGAATTGAAAGGTAAAGTTGTTACTTATCATGATCCTTGTCACACTGGTAGACATTTTGCAATTGATATGGAACAAGAGATGATTGAGAAATCAGAAAATCTAATGATGGACAGCCGAAAAATTAAGAGAGCAATCGATGACTGGTATGAAGTTCCACGTATAATTCTTAGAAAACTAGAAGAAGATGTAGGAATTAAATTTGAAGAGATGTACCGCATAAAACTTGATAGCATGTGTTGTGGAGCTGGCGGAGGTGTGAGGGCAGGGTATCCTGAATTTTCTCTCAGAACCGCAAGTCTTCGATGTGATGAAGCGAATGCAGTAGGTGCGGACATTTTAACAACCGAATGCCCCTTCTGTTGGAGAAATCTTTACGATGCTAATGAACAATACAATCACGGTATGGTTGTTATGGGTGTTCTTCAAATGATTACAGAATATAATATTTTGGATATTTTAGAGAAGCCCAATGAAGAAGATTTCTTAAACCCATCTATCAGAGAGTCAATGGAAGAAAAGCCTAAAAAATGAGCGAATGCCTCGTTTAATTTTATTTTATTTTTTTTTTGATTTTTTTTTTACCGTGTCTTTTCTGTAAAATTTAGTTTTAATTCAAGCAGACAAGTAAGATTTATATTAAAGACATGCGTTATTCTATTTTATAAGTACATTAAATGTAATTATTAATTTTTAAAATGGAATCAAATTAGAGTTAAGTGACGTTTTATGGATTTGAAAATAAATTTAAGGAAATATGGTCCTCTGGTTGCATTTATATTGATGCTGGTCTTGATATTATCTACATGGATATTATATCTTCCTATAATGCGAAGAGAGCCACTTCCGGGAGAGAGAAAAGCAATTATTCTATGTAGTGCAAACGATTTCTATAGAAAGGATAGTTTTCCTGATTTCGGTGAGGGAAAATTTGATAATGAAACCACTAACTGGGAGGGAAGTTTTAATCCTAATAGCTATGGGACGGTAGATAGTACAATACCCGGACATGATACTCCTGGAGTTGTACAATTAATAGCCACATCTCCAGCCATACCTAAATATGTTAATATGGAATTTGTATATAATTGGACAAAATATTATGAATTATTTAAATATGCGGCATATAATCTTTCTGCCTGGGTTAATATCACAACAAATTCATGGACTCCTACTACAATAATTCCTCCAGGAACCGGAGCAAGAGTAGGATTACGTTGGTTAAATTCTAGCAATGATGTGGTGAGAACAGATTGGTCAACAGGGGTATTTGATACCCCTACAGAATGGACTTTTCTAAATGCTACAGGTATCGCCGATTCAACTTTAAATGAAATAACTCAATTGCATTTAGTTTTAGCAGTTGAAGGTAATATGACTGGTACCGACATGGTGCTTTTTGATGATGTCAAAGTAGAATATTGGTTCCCACCTCCAATCCCAAGCCCAACTCCAAGTAATACGGATTCAGATGGCTTTCCCGCTCAAGCACTCCAAGTTTACTGGATTTTGAAGAATCAGGGATACACAGATGATAATATCTTTTTAATGCTCTATCATACAGGGGATGATATTATAGATATAAATGCTTCTGATGGGATCCTTAACGATTTAAATAGATCTGGAGTTGTTGCAGAAATTGATGTAGAAAATGATGATGTGAATGCAAGTAGATTTAAGAAAGAATTAGATGTTTCTATTCCCGATTCTTTTGCTTCTAATATTACACGAGAAGACCAATTGATAATTTATATGGTGGACCATGGTTCAAATAAAGTACTCGGCGATGGAAATGCAACATTTCATTTTGAAGCAGATGATAGCTATATTACTGAATTGGAATTTTTTAATCTCGTAAAACAGATTAATTGTAAAAGAATGATGATAAATATAGATATTTGTTTTAGCGGTAATTTTCTAAATCAATACTCAAACATAGGGCTGAGTTGGTATGACCTACCCAAAGCCATTTTAATCACTTCGACAACGGATGTTTTTTCATGGTATTGGCGAGATAACAATAATGCTGATGGTTTTGCTGGATCTTGGTTCTTTCATCATTTTTGGAATCAATTAAATCGAAATCAGACAGTAGAAAACGCTTTCAATTTAGCTAAGAATTGGACACTTTCAGGACAAGTGTTAACAATTAATGATATTCAAGCACCTTTAATTAAAGATAACTTAGGAATAAGTAACACTTGGAGTTTTAACAATACTCCTCAATTATAACTTAATTCTTATGTTTTGCATTTTATTCTAATAAAGAATAAAATTATGACATATTTTTTTAAATTCTAACTGCTGATATTTTTCTGACTTAACTTTATATGAAACTTAGAATTTATTCTTACTTAATATATCATTTGTATAGAATCACAAATGAATGCTATGTTAACAAAGAAAAAAACCAAGATTGTGCTTCTGTTCATTATTTGTTTTGCCAATCTAACTGTTCTTATTATTCCACAGACACCCTTAAGTACTATTGGTAATGATGATCTAATATTTGAACCTAAATTTCCTTATGCGATTAAACCTGCTAATAATGATACAACTGCCCCTGTTATCGTGTTTATTAAACCTGACATAAATGATACAACTTTTACGGGTAAATCTTATGATATAATCGTGAATATTACAGATGACAACCCACCTTTACCTGGAAACGTTTCAATAGAAGTTTCAAATGCTACTACATCACTCTTTAATGCTTCAATGATTAATGATGAAGGAAGCGAATGGTCTTTCACATGGGATAATATAACATCCTATCCTAATCATATGACATATTTTTTTAAGGTGACAGCTAAAGATTCTTCTGTAAATGAGAATTTAGGCATGTCAGGAGTTATATATACCTATATGGCTGTTTATTCTTCAGATTTTCTTGGATTTCTATATGGTATATTATATATCATTATGGTTTCTGTTGTAATCGCATGTATCTGGGTATATTTTACTAGGAAAAGTGCAGGCTTATCATCTAGGAAGCAATAATGTTAAAACCGGAGTAAATTATTGAAATAAATTATTTTTTTCTTGTTCTTTTCAATAATACGATTTAATAACAATCTATTAAGGCAATTTTAATAGTTTTTAGTAGCTTGATTTCACTAAAATAATAATAAGCATAATAATTCCAATTTCAAAAAAAATATATGTCAAGATTTTCATTAATTACAAAATAATAATATTTAGTTTTTCGGGTTTATTTTAATTTGCTTAATATAGAACAGAAGTCTGCTTATCCATATATTACTAAATTTAAAAAAGAGCCATTTAGATCATTTGTCAATGTTAAAAAAAGAAATATTGGGAACTATTATTTAAGGGATTTTAACAAATTAGTTTCATTTTATAATTATTTCAAAGATAATTTACTAAATGAGCCTAACTTAACCCTAGAAAATGTGTATTGGTTTACCTTATTTAGGAAATATACTAAAGAAGAAACGAAAAAAGTTAGAAATGAGATCTTTAGATATATAAAAAAGTGTGAAATTAGACAACATGAGCAATTAGGCTTTAGACTTTCACTTGATCCTCAAAAACAACCCGATATTTACTCTACTTATTTAGCATTAGGTAGCTTGAAAAGTCTAGGTCTTTTAAAAGAGTATTTTTCTTCTGAAGGTCTGAATCATATTAAGGAAGAGATTAAAAACTTTATTTTATCACTTAGGAAAGGAAATTCATTTCTACATTGTCATGATAAAGAGTGTGTTATCTGTAGAGTAATTTCTCCAGCAAGGACTCTGTTTTACGTATTAGAAATTTTCACGCTTTTAGGTGTAGATATTCGAAATAGTAGAGAACAATTACGTTCATATATCGGGGATAGTAAAAAAAAGACCCAAGCTATAATTTATAAATTTTTATGTTTGAAATATTTGGATTTAGAATCCGAAGTTAAAGATAAGGAAGTCCAATATCTTCTTCAATTTCAAAAAGAGACTGGTGGATTTGGTTTTAATCAAACAGAAAATCTTAATGAGACTTTTTGGATAGTATATATCCTTAATATTTATTCATGGTTATTAGATTATAATCCTTCAGGTGTGTATATTTATATCAATAATAAATTAAATGAAGTCTTAAGTAGCGAAGAAAATTGGACCACTATTCAATTGATGGAAATTTCAAAACTGATAATTCTTTTATCATTAATTTGGAAAAAGTTTATTGGTGAAATAGAAAGAGTATTGTTTAAAGAATTAGAAAAAGAAAATTATATTGATCTAAACCAATTAAAAACTACATTTGGATTATCCAATGATATTGAAGACCTCATCTCATATATTAATCTCAATTATAATTTTAATATTAGAATTTTAGATAATAATATTGAATTTAAAAATTATGTTCGAAATCTTAGTAGAGGGAAACAGGAATTCATTCAGAAGTTTTATAATCAAATTAGCACTAAAAGTATTGTTTCCCTTTCAGATATGTTTAAGAGACATAGAACTTTGAATTTGGAACATCTCAAGCTAAAAGAAGATATTTTTCCTATCATCAAGGATATGATTTCGAGAAATTTCTTCAAGGGAAATATTAGAACTAAAAAAGGTTTCCTAGCTAAAACAAAATATAACTTTTATTTAAATTACATTTTAGAAAAAGTGATTGTGTCAGACACAGAAATAAATACAGAAAGAATTGCGGAGGAAAAAGAGAAATTAGAGGATATTAAGAATGATATGTATAATATGACTTTAAAACTTAAAAACATAGGAAATCAAATAAGGGAAGAAATAGATAGCTATCTTTTAATTGATGAAATCGATTATGCCAAGGAAAGGTTGAAATTTGTAATAAGAGATGCCATAATGGAAGCTGACTTCCTAAATGAAAACATTGAAAATTCATTTAATGAAGTTTTATATTATAGTAATATCCGTGCCATATTAGGTGCTGAAATTGCTCAGTGGAATAAAGTATATTCCACTCTACAAAATGAGCTAGTAGAAGTTGATTCTTATCTTAAAGGTAAGATCCAGGAAAAGGAAACAATAAGAAATCTAAATAGATTATTGGAAAACTTAAATGAAAAGCTTATTATAATAGAAGAAGATTTAAAGAAAAAATTAAATGCGTTTAAGAAGCTTTTTAGTGAAACACTCGAGAAAGAATATATTGAAAACAAATTTAATCTAATCATTCCTCAATTGAATCAAATATTTGATGATATTAGCAAGTATGATAAAGTAATATTTAATATATCTCAGCAAATCACGACAAAAGAAAATGAAATAGTCGAAAAACATAGAGAAATAATTAACAAATGGGTAAGGATTAAAGAAAAATTCGAAAACGAGTATCAATTTTATCATGAGGGTTTTCAATTTTTTAGGACGAATTTAAAAAAGATTATTATAATCAATGAAAAGTTGAATAATGATATTTCAGAAATCGGTGAAAATATTAAAAGTAAAATAGTAGAAAATCAATTTCAAGAGGCTTTCGATGTTATTAAAAAAGAATCTGATGTTGTATTAAATGAAAAATTAACTGAAATTAAAAACTTACAATCCTCTGTCGAAGATAAGATAAAAGAAAAACAGAAGCTCTATTTACTTTATAAACATTTACAGGATAATCTTGAAAATTTAGAATCGACTATTATTGACTTAATAGCTAAACAGGCACAATCTTTAAAAGATAAAGTCATAGAAGAAAGAAATAAAACTGAAATAAAAGATTTTGATGAATTTGTTTCGCAAGAGATTATTAAATTAAAAACGGAGTTAGCTAATCTCAAGAATAAATTTAATCAATCAAGTAATTTAAAAATTGCAGATATAACTAAAGAATTTGACCTTCTTGATGCTAGTTTTGACAATACAAATAAAGTATTTGCTAAAAAATTTAACAGTTGTAATAAAAATATAGAAAATTTTAACGAGAAATCCAAATTAACAATCCTTCAGTGGGAGAAATTCACTAATTTCTTTCAAAATGAAATTTCTGATTTAAAATATGAATATGTTAATGATATAATTTCGAATAGAATAAATGTAATAGCAATAGAGAAAAAAACTAATAATATCAAAATTATGGATTTAAAAGATGACGTTAAACTTTCTTGTAAGGTTTTAATTAAAAGATTGAAAGATATGATAGAGATTTCAAAAATTAATGCTGAGTTGAATGAAAGCGATAAAATTATTCTGATATATACGGATTTTTATTATTTAAATAAAGAATTAAGAAATTATATTGAAAATCAATTATTAAAATTGAACAGAGAAAGAGTTGGTAAGATATTAGCCCTTTATGACTCAAGTATTAGAAACTTAAATTTAAACACAAATATGTTAGAACTTCAAAATAGAATCAGTGATTTAAGAGTTTTTGAAGAAGTTATCCCAAAGAAGTTTTATGATAAAGTAAATGAGCTTCAAATTAATCAAGAAAGGCAAGAATTCCTTGAAACTAAAGAATATTTCGAATCAATAATAGAAAATGATAGAAATGCTATGGATAAAATAAGTATTAACTTGAATCTCTTTAATTCTATGCAAAATTTCATTGAACAGCAATATAATTCACTTAAAATAGAGTTAAAAGAATACCATAATAAGTTTTTAAAAGAGTCTGAAGAAAATGATTCTTACACTGATATTCAAGAAGAATTTGGAATTAAGAAACAGGATTTTAAAGAAAAATCAAGGCAAACAGAAGATAACATAGAAAATGAAATAAGAAATACTGCAAATAAGACAGAGAGTTCAAATAAATTAATACCAGAGATAAGAGAAATGTTTGTTAGGAAGAAAAGCGAATATTTAGAGGAATTCAAAATTAAAGTAGAAAGAATTAACGATCAAATAGAGATTATGAAAAATGAATCTTTCCGTGGGAGATTAATAGATTTCATAAATAATAGTAAAATTAAATTGAGCCAGTTACTTGGAAATCTTGAAAGAAAGGTAGAGGATAATATAGAAATAAAAGAATTTAAAAAAATCAATGTAATAATTCAAAAGAGAGCTAAGAGCATTGAAACAGAAATCAAGGAAATTAAAAAAAATGCCACAATAAAGATTAAAGAATATAATAGACAATCAAAAAACTTTAACCAACTATCTAGATTTGTTTTAGAAGATTTTAATAAATTTATCAGTGAATATAATGAGATCTTAAATGAAAAAGTAGTTTCATTAGAAAGATTAATATTGAAATCCTATATTGAAATGACAATTAAGGCGGTTGCAAATGAATTCTTAACTACAGGTTTCTTAAATAATGAATTAAAAATAAAGAAACAAAACATCCAAAACTATTTATTATTGCTAATAAGTACAGGAGAATTACAGGGCAAGTATGACCCTAGGTTTGGAATTTACTATGAAAATCCAGACATATTAGATGATTTAGACGAAACTGAACTAGAAGTAATAAAAAGCACAAATTTTAAAGTAAATATGGTTATGCGTCATTTTAAAAATTTTGCGAGCCAATATGGAAGCGTAATAGCCTTCTTTGCTTCAATAATAACGATTTCATATTATTTATTTCTCTTCAGTGGAGGTAATCCTGCTGTTATTGTTTTCCCTGTATTAGTAACGCTCATGGTTTTAGGATTCTACTTTTTAAGAAAGAAAGATGAAAAAATAAAATAACAATTTAATTATATAACTTTCATTATGAGTTAAACTCATAATTAAATCAATCATAATCCATAACAAAATGAACATAACTCTCTTGCTTTCTAAGGTAACCTTGAAAACAAGCTTGATTAAAATGGATATAGAACTTCCGATCTACTATTTCTTCCTCCTTAGCAAGCTCTAGTAATTCTTTAAAATCTATTTTACCATTTTCTCCAAAAGTTTTTACCATATTGATTAAAGATTTTACGTTTTTATTTAGATACATTTTCCTTTTACCTTGATTGGGATTTTTTTTTCCTTTTAATTTCAATATCTTATTTTTCATAGCGGGGAGTTCCATTTTTATTAAATCTGAATAAAATGTCACACCACATTCCTTTAATTTTTCATAATCCTTACTATTACAAAATTCATCTAATTGGTTAAGAATATCCTCAATAGAACGGTTCGCTAAAATTTCTTTTTCTCTTTCTCTTCTTTCCTTAAAATTTTGGATGAGTTCTAAATCGGAACATTTGTTTATATCTTGCTTTGAGAATGTAATTGATTTACGTTCTAAATTCTCACTTAATTGTATTTGCTCATAATCTCTTAAAACGGATTTCATGGAACCTTCCTTTCTCCGGGCAACAATGTAGAAAGGAATATCAACAGTATCTTCAGTTACAAGTATATAACATCTTCCTGGGGCATATCTACCAGTTCTTCCACGCCTTTGAATTAATCTAATTTCAGAAGGAACTGGTTCATAAAATAATATGGCATCTACGTTTGGGATATCCAATCCTTCTTCGGCAACACTAGTTGCAATTAACACATTTATTTTATCTTCTCTAAATTTTTGTAAAATCTCTGTCTGTACTTTTTGAGAAAATCCCATGTCATCAATTTTTGAAGATTGACCAATAAATTTCTCAATATTTAATTGATTTTGAAATTCCTCTTTTAGTTTATTCTTTAAGAATTCTGCCATCTCTCTAAACTGTGTAAAAATTATGATTTTTTTATTATTAAATTCCTCTATTTCTT
>Ga0209979_1002845_pt1 | contig 16003 bp, 14 predicted proteins | sample AnhtaG_FD_183114 | JGI IMG/M metagenome (GOLD analysis project Ga0209979, IMG submission 183114) | Deep subsurface microbial communities from Anholt, Denmark to uncover new lineages of life (NeLLi) - Anholt_01485 metaG (SPAdes) (version 2) | ecosystem: Environmental > Aquatic > Marine > Oceanic...
ACCTGCTCCTGTAGCTCCGGTCAGAACATTCAAGCCCGGAAGAAACTCAACCTCTAAGTTTTCAACTATGGCAAAATTTCTAATCCTTAAAGATTTGAGCATCAGCTTTTAATATTTAATCCCTTGAACCTTTGAACTTTTATTCCCCGATTTTTGGTCTGACACCCCAGTGGAGCTTGGTTCTCAAAACCTCATAATAAGACCTTTCCTGAAATTTAATCAGGTTAACTAAATGTTTAGCTTTATGGATAAGGATAGTGCTGGGTGAGTCTAATTTAAGTGAGACCTGTCCATCCAGAGTGAGCATCGCTTCCTTATGCTCTGATTCCACCACCACTTTCAAAAAATCATTTTCCGAGAAAACCATAGGTCGTAAGGCTAGGGTAAATGGGCAGATGGGTGAGGCGATTATGGAATTTATCTTCGGCTTGATGATCGGACCTCCGGCCGCCATAGAGTAAGCAGTCGAGCCTGTGGTTGTGGAAAGAATCAAACCATCCGCCGAATACGAGCAGACAAACTCCTCATTGTCATACAGATGAAGGTGAATTAGACGGGCTACTTTACCTTTATCGATGACTATATCGTTGAGGGCATATAATTTCTTCTCTTTTATCCCTTCAATCTTCGCCTGCAAACACATCCTTTTCTCAATCACATAATCCTTTCTTTTGACCCTATCCAAGGTCTTCTCGATCTTATCAGAGGTAATCTCAGTTAAAAAACCTATGCCTCCTAAGTTAATCCCCAAAATGGGGTTACCTTTATCCCCCACCGCCCGGGCAGAGGCAAGCATAGTCCCATCTCCCCCTAAAGAGATTATGATTTGTGAATATTCGGGAAGCTTTTCAACCGGGAAAGCCTTTTCTTTGTATCCAACTATCCCGGATAGCTCTGGTGTCAAATAGAAATCTATCCTGTTTTCTTTAACCCATTTAATTATCCGATTAACCGTTTGCTTAACTTTCGGCTTTTTAACATTCGCCACAATCCCAATACTTTTCATCTTACTTCTACCTTCTTACTTGTTACTCTGAAGTCTTTATTGTAATCACAATATATCCAGCTGGGGAGTAGTGGTTTTTTCCTTTATTTTAACCATCTCTTTGCTTGCTTTAATTATCCCCTCCTTATCCAAGCCTAAGAGATTTAAGAGAACTTTCCTGCTACCATGCTGGATAAACTTATCCGGGATGCCAATCCTTTTAAGGTGAATATTTGCCGTCCCTTTTTCCAGGATAAATTCAGCCACCGCACTGCCAAAGCCGCCGGGAAGAGCATTCTCCTCTACGGTGAGCACTTTATCAAATCTTTTAAGGGAGGATAAAAGGTACTCCTCATCCAAGGGTCTCAAAATACGAGAGTTGACAACTTCTGCTTCTATCCCCTCAGATGAAAGCTCTGAAGCTGCCTCTAAGGCTGGATAAACCATAGAGCCGATCGCCAGGATCAAAAGGTCTTTCCCCTTTTTTAAGATTTCCCATCTGTCAAGAGGAAGAAGATTGAACCCCTGTTTGAGCTTTTTATCCGGAACAGCAGTTCGAGCATAGCGGATTGCAATGGGAGATTTACCCCAGTTAATTGCGGTATATAACATATCTTTTAACTCATTCCCATCCTTTGGCGCCATAACAATAATATTTGGTATCTGCCTTAAATAGCTTAGATCAAAGGCTCCATGATGAGTAGGTCCATCCTCACCCACCAGACCTGCTCTATCTAAGGCTAAGATAACCGGAAGGTTCTGCAAAGCCATATCGTGGATCACCTGATCATATGCCCTCTGCAGAAAAGTTGAATAGACCGCAAAGACAGGCTTTAATCCTGAAGCGGCTAAGCCACAGGCAAAGGTGGCTCCATGCTGTTCAGCGATCCCCACATCGAAAAACCTTTTAGGAAACTTTAAAGAGAAATCCAAAAGGCCAGCGCCCAAACACATAGCCGCGGTGATAGCTACAAGGTCCTCCTCCATCTTAGCTAATTTGACCATTGTCTGGCCAAAGACATCTGTGTAAGTCGTCTTCCCAACCTCGTTTGACTGGCCAGTAACTTTGTCAAACTTACCTACACCATGAAATTTAGGTGAATCCTCCTCTGCAAATTTATAGCCTTTACCTTTTTGAGTCAAAAGATGTAAAAAGATTGCCCCCTTTAAGCTTTTCAGATGTTCTAAGGTCTTTATAAGTTGATTTATATCATGTCCATCCAGAGGACCAAAATACCTGAATCCTAATTTCTCGAAGATTATTCCTGGAACCAAAAATCCCTTTATGCCCTCCTCCACCTGTGCCACCATCGCCCTGATCTTGTCTCTCCTTTTAAACTTGCCCACCAGCTCCCAGACCTCAGTTTTAAGCTTATTATACTTCTCATCCGTCAGAAGGCCTGTCAGGTATTTGGAAATTGCTCCCACATTTGGGGAGATAGACATAGAGTTGTCATTCAAGATCACCAGAAGGTCTTTTCCCTGAGAACCAGCATTATTCAGCCCCTCGAAGGAGATTCCTCCAGTCAGGGCTCCATCCCCGATCACCGCTACTATCTTATAATCCTCACCCTTCTGGTCCCTGGCACAGGCCATCCCTAAGGCCGCAGATATGGAGGTGGATGCATGCCCGGCTCCAAAGGAGTCATATTCGCTTTCCGCCCTTTTGGTGAATCCACTTATCCCCTCATACTGACGCAAGCTCTCGAACCTGTCTTTCCTTCCGGTTAAAAGCTTATGGGTGTAGCACTGATGACTCACGTCCCAGATAAGTTTATCCCTGGGTGAATCGAACACATAATGCAGAGCTAAGGTCAGCTCCACCACTCCTAAATTCGAAGCTAAATGCCCGCCGGTTTTGGATACCACGGTGATGATTTTCTCCCTGATCTCCTGGGCTAATTTGGGGAGCTGCTCAAGTGGAATTTTTTTAAGGTCTAGAGGTAAGTTAATCTTCTCTAATAGGTTTTCCATATTTTTCATACACTCTATACTTTAAAGCTTCTTTGAATGAACCTAACCAATCCTTTCATAAACATAATCAGCTAACTTTTCAAAAACCCAGCTTTTCTCTTTTAAAATCTTCAGATTCTCCTTGGCTTTTTTTAATAAATTCTTCGTTAAAATCTTTGACTTTTCTATCCCTATCACCTCAGGAAATGTGGCTTTGGAATTAGCCTTGTCCGAGCCGCTTTTCTTCCCAAGAACCTCTTCCTTGCCAACTATGTCTAAGATATCATCCACTATCTGAAAAGCCAAGCCAAATTTTTCACCATAAACAGAAAGAGCAGAAAGTCTTGTATTATCTGCACCTCCCAAGATGGCTCCCACCCTGACAGATGCTCTTAGCAGTTTTCCGGTCTTATGAGTATGGATATATTCCACCTCTTTTAATGATACTTTTTTCCCTTCAGCCTCCAGGTCTTTCACCTGCCCGCCTATCATTCCCTCAGTTCCAATAGCCTTAGCCACCTCCAAGACCACCTGTGGATTTTTTGCTTTCAACAGAAGCTCAAAGGCTAAGGCATGCAAAGCATCCCCGGCTAAGACCGCCATCCCCTCTGAATAGACTTTATGCAGGGTAGGTTTCCCTCTTCTCAGGTTATCATTATCCATGCAGGGCAGGTCATCATGGATCAAGGAATAAGTATGAATCATCTCCAGGGCACAGGCAACAGGCAGAATAATCCTCCCTTTTCCACCTACTGCCTCAAATGAGGCAATGGCTAAAATCGGTCGAAGCCTTTTCCCGCCTGCAAAAACAGAATACCGCATTGCCCTGTGAAGGCTCTTAGGCTCTTTATTCTCCTCTGGCAGGAAGTTGTCCAGCGCCTGCTCTATGATTTTTCTTTTCCTTTGCAGATATTTTTTAAAATCCATTTTATATTCCTTCTCACATCTTACATCTCACGTCCTACTCCCTACCTCTATTCTTCTTCACCTTCTTCCTCTTTTTCCACCTCCAAATGCTCAGTCTTAAACTCCTTCTCTCCTGATTTGATCAATTTTTCAACTTTTGCTTCAGCCTGAGAGAGTTTTTTAGTACAGAGGCGGGATAATTCAATCCCCTCCTCGAAGAGCTTAAGGGACTCATTCAGGGATAACTCCCCTGCTTCTAATCTCTGAACTATCTCCTCCAATCTTTTCAAAGCGCTCTCAAAACTACTTTTCTTTGGCATAGAATCCAGTCAATATCCCGCCTTGAGGGCAAGGCGGGGTTACCATCGCATAGAGGTAAAGTTTGTCTTCAAACCCTTTTACCAGGACGGAGATAAACTTTGCCCTACACGTTCCCAGGTATACCCACGTTGCCCTCAACGTGGGTCAATCTCATAAATAGTTTTACTATTCTTCCACCTTTTTGACCTCTGCCTCTACTTTTCCTTTGAAGAACCTGACCTCGATCTGGTCCTTTAACCTAAGAGAACCTGCATCTTTTACAATCTCCATCCGGGGCAGTTTCCTGGTCAGGGAAAATCCTCTTTCCAAAACTGATAGAGGAGATAGGGCATTTAATTTACCTAAGACTAAAGATAAACTTTTCTTTTTGGAATCAAAATATTTTTTTATCTCTTTTAAAAGACTTTTTAAAAGTTCATCTGTCCTCTGAGCTCTCTGAGCTATCAGATCAACTGATTTTTTAAAACCGTAGCTTTCCTTAGCCAAAAGAACTCTGGATTTATAATCATCTAAAATAAGCCTCTGGGTGGAAACCAGGGTCTTGAATAAATTTCTTACCTCCTTTAAAACCTCAATCCTGTTTTTAACTGCTAATTCTGCTGCAGCTGAAGGGGTAGGAGCTCTGAGGTCTGCTGTAAAATCTGCTATGGTGAAATCAACCTCATGTCCAACTGCGGAAATAATCGGAATTTTAGAATCATAAATTGCCCTTGCAACAATCTCTTCATTAAAAGCCCACAAATCCTCTAAAGAGCCACCGCCTCTTCCCACAATTAAAAGGTCAATCTTTTTGTAATCATTGAAATCCTTAATGGCTAGAGCGATCTCTTCTGCCGCTCCCTCGCCCTGAACCCTTACCGGATTTAAGATGATTTTTACGCTGGGTGCCCTGCGCTGAATTATCTTTATTATATCCCTGATAGCCGCTCCAGTGGGAGAGGTTACCACTCCAATCGCTTCAGGGTATTCAGGAATAGGCTTTTTATGAGCCTCATCAAACAAACCTTCATTATATAATCTTTCTTTCAACTGCTGAAAGGCTAATTCTAACTCACCGATCCCCACTGGATGAAGCCGTATAACATTGAGTTGATATTGTCCGCTTTTTTCATACACCGTGATATTACCCAAGGCAAAGACCTTCATCCCATCCTGCGGCTCAAAGACAAGCCTTCTCCCCTCCCAGCGAAAAAGCACACATCTGATTTGAGCATTCTCATCTTTTAAAGAGAAATACCTGTGCCCGGAGGAGTGCAGGGTATAGTTGGAGATCTCCCCTTCCACCCACAGAGTAGGAAAACTCTGCTCTAAGAGGTTTTTAATCTCCCTGGTTATATCTGTGACTGTATAGATTTTAGCTTGCATTTTAAGTGGCAGCTACCTCACCCGTCATTGCGAGGAGTCCCGCCGTTGGCGGGACGACGAAGCAATCCCCTTAGAGTAAAGAGATTGCTTCGCTCTCCGCCAGAGGCGGATCGCTCGCAATGACAAGAGAATTAACCCACTTCCTTCACTCCACCAACCTCTTAAACTCCTCATCCTCCCACAAAGTCTTAAAATCCTCGTCTTTCTTTGCTTTTTCTTTATATTTAGGGTCAAGCTCAATCGCTTTTTTGAGATTTTCTAATGCTTCTTTTTTCTTATTTTGTAATGAATAAATACAAGCTATATTATACCAGGCAGACGTAAGATTTGAATTTATCTCTATCGATTTCCTACATTTCTCTATCGCCTCCTCATACTTGCCTAACTTTGCTAAAGCTACTCCCCAGTTAGAATAAGCCTCTGCATAATCTGGTTTAAGATCTGTCGCCTTCTTATATTTCTCTATCGCCTCTTCTTGCCTGCCTAACTTCCCTAAAGCTTCTCCCCAGTTAGAATACGCATCTGCATAATCAGGCTTCAACTCTATTGACTTCTTGTATTTTTCTATCACCTCATCATACCTGCCCAAATTCCTTAAAGCTACGCCCCAACTAAAATAAGCCTTTGCATAATCTTTCCTTAGAGTTATGGCCTTCTTAAACTTTTCTATAGCCTCCTCATACTTGCCTAAGTCTCCTAAAGTCAATCCCCAGTTTAAATGAGCTTCAGGCAAATCTGGGTTCAGCTCCACTGCCTTCTTAAACTTCTCCATAGCTTCCTCACACCTACCTAACTCTCTTAAAGCTAACCCCCAGTTATTATAAGAATCTGCATGATCCCTTTTTAGCTCCACCACCTTCTTATACTTCTCTATAGCTTCCTGATACCTGTTCATATATCCTAACGCTAACCCCCAGTTAAAGTAGGCAATATAGTTATTGGGATCTAATTTTATCGCCTTCTTAAGTTCACCAATAGACTCTTCATATTTCTTCTCTACATAATAATTATAACCCATTGTAAGATAAATTTTTTCATCGAAGATTTGATTCATTATTCTTTCATATCCTTCAATAGCTTCTTTAGACTCTTTTCTAACTAACTCGGAAACTTCCTTAGAGAAATCCGGAGGAACTTCTTCTTTCTGGGTTCTAATTTTCTCTTTAAATCTTTCTGTTTCTTCATCAATGAATTTACCCTTTTCCTTTATCCGATCACATATTTCCTCAATCTCTTTTTTTATATTCCTTACTCTCTCTAAATCTTCTTCAAAACTTTTTCTAAGTTCTGTTTTAGTTTCTTTATAATCTGTTTTTATTTCCCTAAGTCTAAAATATCCAAAAATACCAACCACTATAGCAATCAAAGTTACAAAAATTACGACAAGAGTTGATACCATGATACTTTTGTTTGCCCCCTCAATAGCTTTTTCATAGTTATCATTTCTCAACTTCTCAATTTCTTTCAAAATATTAATTTTCTCTTGTTGCGTTAAACTCTTTTTCACAACCTGAGAAGTGTCCTCAGAAACAGTTTGAGAACTAACTGAAAGCGAGGATAAAAGAATTAAAATCAAACCCCAGATAAAGATAAATTTTCTCATAAGCCCTTCCTGTTAAATTTTCCCCTGTCCTGATAAATCAGGAAACTACAGAAATTTGTGACCAATTGAAATAAACAATATGCACCTGCAGGGAGCTTGTCAATCAATATATTTGAATTGGGGTAAAAAACTGGAGGTCTGAAGACCTCCGCTACAAGAGACAATAATCCCGCCTTGAGGTCAAGGCGGGAATACCGACTGCAATTCTGGCTGTCATTGCGAGGAGCGTAAGTGACGAAGCAATCTACACAGATAAAAGGATTGCTTCGCCTCCGGCTCGTAATGACAGTATAAGTATGCTCTAATTCAAACAACCTCTAAGATCGCGCATTTCAGATATTCTGTTTCCGGCATAGATAAAAGGATGGGGTGGTCCTTTGCCTGAGTGCGGAATTCAATCAACCGAAGAGTTTTATGGGCATCTTTGGCAGATGATTTAATTATTTCGATAAAAAGGTCTCTGGATAGGTTATGTGAACAGGAACAGGAAATCAGCATCCCCCCTTTATCTAAGAGCTTTAAGGCCTGAAGGTTTATCTCCTTATAACCTTTCATCCCTTCAACCAATTTACTCTTACTTTTCACAAAAGCTGGAGGGTCTAAGATAACCATATCGAATTTCTCTTCCTTTTGAACCAATCCTCTTAATACCTCAAAAGCATCCCCCTTTACAAAAGTGCAGAGTTTGTCCACCTCATTCAGTTTTGCATTTTTTTGAGCCAGCTCTAAGCTTTTCTGAGAGCTATCGATCCCTAAGACCCCTTTTGCCCCATTCTTAGCTGCAGTTATCCCCCAGGCACCGGTATAGCAGAAACAGTCTAATACTTTTCTTCCCTTGGCATAGATAGCCCCTATAAGCCGATTTTCCTTCTGGTCAAAGAAAAAGCCGGTCTTCTGTCCTTCTTTTAAATCCACGAAGAGTTTCAAGCCGAACTCTTCGATCAGCGCTGGATTCTTTATATCACCTTTTATTATCCTTACTCCCTGAACCAGCCCCTCTAATTCCCTGAAAGAGGCATCATTCCGCAAAACTATCCGCGCAGGTGAAAATAAAATTTCGCCAGCCTGAATTATATCCTCCTCCAATCTTTCCATCCCTGAAGTCAAAATCTGCAGGGCTAAGCTTTTCTCATATTTATCTATGATCAAGCCAGGTAGAAAGTCCCCCTCAGAATAGACTACCCGATAAGAGGAAAGCTGAGGATAAAGCCTCTGACGGTATTTTAAAGCCTGTTCCATCCGTTTGAAAAAGAAATCCTTATCTATCTTCTCATCCTTCTGGTAGCTCAAGATTCTAACTGCAATCAAAGAATGACGATTATAATACCCTTTTGCTAAAAAATTCCCCTGGCAGTCCTCCACCTCCACCACCTCACCCTCCCCTTTTGCCTCTATGGAGGAATCTATCTCATTGGAGAAAACCCATAGATGTCCCTCTATTATCCTTTTATCCTCATTTTTTTTCAATCTTATCTTTTCCAAAATCTATCCTCTTCCTTTAAACCTTTCCCAAATTTTAAGCAGATAAGTTATTCAGGTAAAGTTTAATTTGGTAAAACCTGCGTAGGGGCGGAGTTCACCTCCGCCCTGGTGGAGTTGGGTGGAGACCCCGCAGTCCGCCAGAGGCGGATTGCTTCGCTCAACAAGTTCCATCCCTAGGCGTTGTTTATCCTTATTCTTCCTTAATCTTTTTCTTTCCAAAATCTATTTCCTTCTTTTTTTGGTCGAATTTGAGCTTTGAGACCAGAAGCTTTTTTCCACTTCCCGATAGACCTCTTTCAAAGGCAGATTATGCTTTTCAGCTAAAATTTTGCAATCCTCATATTCCGGAGAAACATAGAATCTTTCCCCTTCTGTGACTAACTTCACCTTTGCCTTTCCCAATTTAGTTTTAACCACCTCAATCTTTCGAGGCAGCTTTTTTCTTAAGTGAAATTGAGTTCTGAATCCGATGATCCCGGTCTCAGAAAAGATAAGATAGGATAGCTCATTTAACTTCTCCGCATTGCACAGGACTGAAAGGAGAGTTCCAGGTCTTCCTTTTTTCATAAGAATTGGGATAAGATATACATCCAGGGCACCTTTTTCCATAAGCTTTTCAGTTAGATACCCTAAGATCTCAGGAGAAGTGTTGTCAATATTTGCCTCCAAAACCATAATCTCGTCTTGCTCTAAGTCCGGTTCCTTATGACCAATCATCACCCGCAATAGATTGGGGATTTCATTCAAATCCATTGAGCCAGCTCCATATCCAATATTTTCGATTTTGAAATCCTGCCTTTCTGAAAAGTCAGCTAAGGTGGTTATAATCGCCGCACCGGTCGGAGTAACTAACTCTCCTTCTATCCCAGTATATCTTACCGGGATATCCTTACACAGTTCAAGAGTAGCCGGAGCAGGAACTGGAAATTTGCCGTGCGAGAATTTGACAAATCCTCTCCCTAAGGGGAGTGGTGAGCAATAAATTCTATCTACCTTTAAAATGTTTAAACCCACAACTGCACCCACGATATCAATTATGGCATCCACTCCACCGACTTCATGAAAATGAATTTTATCGATATCAACCCCATGCACTAAAGCCTCAGCTTCTGCCAGCCTTTTAAATATCTTCTTAGAATCATCCTTTATCTTTTTATCCAAGGAACTCTTATCAATTATCTTGAATATGTTTTTCAAATGTCGGTGAGTTTTTTCTTTTGGAACTTTTATTTCGAGTTTCGTTCCAACGACTTCATTTTTTTTGACCTTTTTAACTTTGATCTCATATCTGTTTAAAGGCAGTTTTTTAAGCTCTTTTTTGAGAGCATTTAGTTCTAAGCCCGCATCTAATAAAGCCCCTAAGATCATATCCCCGGCTATCCCGGAGAAGCAGTCAAAATAGGCGATTTTCATAGCTCTATCCAATATCGGTATATCGTAGGGCCAACCCCCTGTGTTTGCCCACCATCAGGGCAGGTACAGAGGCCTGCCCCTACATAATTATTATCTTTCATAAATTCCCTTGAAATATTCTTTGTAATCTAAATTGTAATTCACAGAAAAGGGGTTTTCTCTATCAAATTCCCATTTTAAAGGGTTGTTTATGATATATTCTCGAATGCGGTTTAATTCATCGTCATTTCGAATAATATGGTCGTAATAATCTCGTTGCCACAATCTGCTGGGATATGGCCGAAAACCGTTTTGGGTGTAACTATGTCGGTAACGGGTTGTGGTCATTGATTTGAACCGATGAACCACATCCGGTAACGACATAGACATAGTAGGGGCAACCCCCCGTGGTTGCCCACCATCAGGGTAGGCACAGGGGCCTGCCCCTACAGAGGTCAGAACAACAATCCCATGAATATGATTGGGCATCACTGCGAAAGCATCGATATCAACACCTAGGTAATGTTGCGACAGTTCGTTCCACACCGATTGGACTATCTGCCCGGCATTGTTTAATCGCATTTCCCCCTCCACAATCTCACCGAACAAACATTCCCGATTCTGCGTGCATATAGTCACAAAATATGCGCCTGCCTGAGAATAGTCGTATCCCTTCAATCTTATTGAACGACGGTGGTGCTTTTCAGGATCGTATTTCATCTCGACCTCTTCTTTATCCTAAACACAATCGCCCACCATCAGGGCAGGCACAGAGGCCTGCCCCTACAATTGATTTATCAAACTGGCTGCACATCCCGCTCCAAAGCCGTTATCGATATTCACCACCACTACTCCGGAGGCACAGGAGTTAAGCATGGCTAAAAGTGGTGCTACCCCACCGAAGCTGGCACCATATCCTATACTGGTAGGGACCGCAATTACTGGCTTATCCACCAAGCCACCTACCACAGAAGGCAAAGCTCCCTCCATCCCGGCAACCACTATTATCACCTTAGCCTTTTTTAGCTTATCCAGATGAGCTAAAAATCGATGGATACCCGCAACCCCCACATCATAAAGCCTTTCCACTCTATTTCCCATTACCTCACAGGTTAAAGCGGCCTCCTCAGCCACAGGTATATCTGAGGTTCCCGCAGAGATAACTAAAACATAACCTTTGAGCTTAAGATCTCTTTTTCTTTTTGGTTTCAGGATAAAAATCTTAGCCTGGGGAAAATATTCTGCATCTGGAAAATGAAATTTAAGTTTTTGATAAACTTCTTTTTCTATCCTTGTACCAAGCACCACCGAGCCAGATTTTTTAATCTTCTGAGCGATTTTAACAATCTGTTCAACTTCTTTCCCCTGACCGAAAATAACCTCCGGAAATCCTTTTCGCAAATGCCGGTGCAGGTCAACTCTGGCAAATCCTAAATCCTCAAAAGGTAAAGTTTTTAGATGTTCGAGTGCTTTTTGCGGAGATAGTTTTTTCTCTTTTACCTTATTCAAAAGCCCTAATAATCTTTTAGGGTCCATATATTTTTAAACTTTGGCTTCTATTTTCTCACCCAGCGTAGGTGCAGTTGAAGATAAGTAATGCTCAAATGCATCTTTAAGTCCTTGATAACTTTCTGCTGAGAGAATCTTTTTCCTCAGCCCCTGATTTTTTGGAAACCTTTTAATATACCAGAGAAGATGCTTTCTCATCCTTACAATTCCCCAGTATTCGCCCCTATCCTGGATAGAAAGGTGTAGATGTCTTAAAGCTACCTCTATAACCTCCTTTTCAGAGGGTTCTGGTAAAAGCTTTTTATTCTCCAGATAATGGTTAGCCCTTTCGAAGATCCAGGGATTTCCCAATGCACCCCTTCCCACCATCACTCCATCACAACCGGTTAAATCTATCACCTCCTTAACATCCTGAGGAGAAAAAATATCACCTGAGCCGAAAAGAGTCAGTTTGACCTTAGATTTTACCTGAGCAATTATCTCCCAATCTGCCTTACCCTTAAACATAGATTTCCCGGTTCGAGGATGGATAGTCAAGGCACTAACTCCACAATCTGAAGCAATCTTAGCCACTTCCAGGGCAACAATTTTTCTATCATCCCAGCCACTTCTGATCTTCAAAGTTACAGGAAGACTAACAGATTTAACCACAGAGGAGACAATTTTTTTTAATAATCCTAAATCCTTTAAAACAGCTGCACCTCCATTTCTCTTAGTCACCTTTTTAACCGGACAGGCGAAGTTAAGATCTATAAGATCCGGCTTCAATCTTTCAACTAACTTTGCCGCCTCAGCTAACTTCTGGGGGTCTGAACCATAGAGTTGAATTCCTATCGGTCTTTCTTCCGGCTTGAAGTAAAGCAGCCTCAAGGTATTAGTGTTCTGGTGAATTATACCATCTGCAGAGATCATCTCCGTAAAAGTCAAGGCTGCTCCAAAGTTTCGGGCAATTGCTCGAAAAGTCGAATCAGCCACACCTGCCATCGGGGCTAAAATCACTCTGCCAGAAAGACTTAAGTTTCCCAACTTCATGACGACAATATAATTGAATAAGACTTGTAGGCAAGTCTTTTTTAGAAAGGAGCATCTTGGAAAGATATTGACAAATCAAAATGAATATATTTTTTAGGATTAAAGGAGGAAAGCTATGCCGGAGATAATCGTCAAATACGAGGACAAGATTATCGAGAGAGTGGTTACCGAGAAAAAAAGGGTTAGCATTGGCAGGACTCAGGACAACGATATCGTCCTGGATAACCGGGGGGTCTCCAGAAAGCATGCCCAGATAGAATTCAACCCCAACGGAACAGTGATCATCGACAATGAGAGCCTGAACGGAACCTTCGTAAATAACCGCCGGATTACAGAGGAGTTTCTCAAGGACAATGATCAGATAACCATAGGGAAATTTAATCTGATCTATCATCTGAGTTTAACGCGCGACCCCCAAATCTCGGATCTGGATGGCACTATGGTTCTCCAGACAAGGAAGCAAAAAGAGCTTCTCTCCAAAGATAGAAGAGGCTCAGAGATCACCCAGAAGGTTGGATGTTCTGTACTGTTAGGTGAACATTACGTAGATAAAAAAGAATACCCTCTGGACAAGGAAGTTAACATCATAGGTAAGGGAAATTTCGTTAATATAAGGGCGCGCGGTTTTTTTCTGCCCAAACTCCAGGCCAAGATAATAAAGGAAAAAGATGAGCACCTGCTGGTAAGCCTGGGAAGGAAAGGGATGACCAGAGTCAATGGTGAAGAAATCCAGAGACACCAACTGAAAAATGATGACTTAATCCAGATAGGCAAATCGGTTTTCCGTTTCATACAAAGGAAAAGTTAAATGCGTTTTGCTTTTTTCTCTGATGTGCATGCCAATTTGGAAGCCTTAAAAAGTGTAACCAGAGATTTTGAAAAAGAGAAAATAGATAAGCTTTTTTTCCTGGGAGATGCTGTGGGATACGGGCCTGACCCGAATGAATGCCTCAGCTTTATCCAGAAGATGGGTGAGGTTCGGCTAATGGGGAATCACGATTACGCCGCCTTAGGCCTTTTAGATATCAGCTATTTTAATCCCTATGCCAAAGAGGCAATAGAATGGACCCGCAAGAAGCTCACCGAAAAAAGCATAGAGATTATCTCTGGCTATAAGATCGATCACCGTTTTGATATATTTCATCTGGTCCATTCCACTCCTAAGGAGCCTTTGAACTGGGATTACATCTTCTATCTGGAGGAGGCTGAGGAGAATTTTCCCTATTTCAATACCCAGATCTGTCTGATCGGGCATTCCCATTCTCCTTTCATCATCAAAAAGTATAAGGAAAGGCGTTGTTTTCTGCATGACGAGCCGGAAACTGAGATCCAGGATGGGTTCAAATACCTTATTAATATCGGCTCAGTGGGACAGCCGCGGGATGGTGAGAATAAATCCTGCTATCTGATCTACGATTCTGTGCAGAAAAGAGCCTGGCTCAAAAGGGTTCCCTACGACCTGAAACGCACCCAGCAGAAGATGAAAAAAGCAAATTTACCTGCATATCTTATAGAAAGATTAGCTTTAGGGAAATAACCAAAGGGGTCAAGATGGGGTTTAAAGATATATTTCAGATAAATACCAAAAGCGTATTCTCCGATTGGACTAAAAGATTCTCCGGAGTCATTCTCTATATCCTGATCACCTTTTTAGTAATCGTATTATATCTTGATCAGCAGAGCTGGTTAGAAAAATTCAACTTACAATTTCAGGACTTAAGTTATAAGTTCAGAGGAAAAACAGACCCGGGAAATGAGTTAGTCATCTTAGCTTTAGACCGTAAGAGCTTAGACCAATATGGGCGCTGGCCTTGGTCCAGGGATAGGATCGCTTTCCTGGTGGAAAAACTCTCCGCCGCCAGTCCCAAGGTGATCCTTTTGGACTTTTATCTCCCTCCGGATATAGTTGAGGATACCTCCGGCCAAACCTACATCCTTTCAGAAGTAATCAAAGATGCAAAAAATGTTATCTTTCCGCTCTATTTTAATTTTGCAGAAATTGGCTTAACTCCCACTCGTTATCCGGATGCCCTTTTGAATTCCGCCCTGACTAATATCCAGGATCCGGAGGAGCTTAGTTATCAACTCCCTTTGAAGGCTAAGGAGGTCTATTATCCCAGCCAGCTTTTAGCTGAAGCAGCTTATGCCTTAGGTCATGTGAACCAGACCCGCGACCTGGATAAAAAAATCCGCTATGAATCGATGCTTATAGGGTATGAGGATAACTATTATCCCTCGGTCTGTTTACAGGTAGCCCGCAGATATTATAATCTGGGAATGGAGGAGCTAAGGGTAGAGCCCAAAGGAAAAATCTATTTAGGGGAGACTTTTATCCCCACAGATGACAAGTGGAGGCTATTGATAAATTACGCTGGCCCTAAACAAAGTTTTAAATACTATTCTGCCTCCTCTTTATTAGAAGGCTCCTCAAATCCAGAACTTTTTTTCCGTAAGATAGTGCTGGTGGGTTTAACCGACCTTTCCACCTCTCAGCTCAAAACTCCGGTATCATCTCATCTCCCTTCAGTGGAGAAGACTGCCAATTTAGTGGAGAATATAATCCACAAAAATTTCTTGAAAACTACTGGTCTTCTTTCCATTTTAGACCTTTTAGTTCTGATCTTGATCGGGAGTTTCTGTGCCTTTGTTTTACCCAATGTTAATCTGGTTCAGAGGCTGGTGATTCTCTTCGTTTTCTTTTTCGTGATTTTGAATCTTAGCTTTATACTCTTCTCCTCTTTCCATATCATCACTAAACCTTTTTACCCACTCTTAGAGCTTTTCCTTTTCTTCATAGTCTCTCCAGGGATAAAGCCGCAGAAAGCTCTGGTTCCAAAAAAGAAAGAAGAAGAAAAGGAGCACGTTGAAATAAAGGAAAGTTTCATCCCGGCTGAGCTGGAGCCAGAGAAGACCATGAGGCTTGACCTGCCAGAACAGAGTAAAGAGAGAACACCCACCCCCCCACCCTTTACCTCTACTCCCAGACCTCTGGAGGAAACCTCCTCACCCATAGCTGAGAAAAGCACCTCTCACATCCCGGTAGAGCAGTTCGGCAGATATAAGGTCTTAGAGATAATCGGCAAAGGAGCTATGGGAACAGTTTATAGAGGGATAGACCCGGCTATTGACCGCCTGGTGGCTTTAAAAACTATCAGATTAGAGAGCATTGGCTCCCCTGAAGAGCTGGTTGAGCTGAAGGACCGATTAATCAAGGAGGCTCAGGCAGCTGGAAGATTATCCCATCCTAATATTGTTACTATCTATGATGTGGGCCAGGAAGGGGACCTGTATTACATCGCCATGGAGTATCTGCAGGGATATACCCTGGAAAAGATGATCCAGAAAAAATCTGAACTTAATTATAAGATTGTGGCTAAGATTATGATCCAGGCCTGTCAGGCTTTAAGCTATGCGCATGAAAATAAGATAATTCACCGGGATATCAAACCGGCCAA
>Ga0209979_1002846_pt1 | contig 16001 bp, 12 predicted proteins | sample AnhtaG_FD_183114 | JGI IMG/M metagenome (GOLD analysis project Ga0209979, IMG submission 183114) | Deep subsurface microbial communities from Anholt, Denmark to uncover new lineages of life (NeLLi) - Anholt_01485 metaG (SPAdes) (version 2) | ecosystem: Environmental > Aquatic > Marine > Oceanic...
GGGTTAAATGAAAATGATATTATAATGGATGACCCTTTAACTATGGAAATGATAAGACAGGGAAGAACTCTATGTGGTTTTCAGCTTGAAAGCTCAGGGATGAGAGGACTGCTTAAGAAAATAAAACCCAGAAATGCTATGGATTTAACTCCTGTTATATCCTTATATAGACCTGGTCCGTGGAGCTCAGGAATGGTAAATAGTTTCATTGAGAGAATGCATAAAAGGGAAGAAGTTGATTACATACATCCGGATTTAAAACCTATTTTAAAGGATACATATGGAGTTATGCTTTATCAGGAACAGGTGATGAAGGTAGCTCAAAAAATAGGAGGATATTCATTAGGTGAAGCAGATAAACTAAGAAAAGCAATGACCAGGCTCTCAAAGGAGATGATGGCATATGAGAAAGACAGATTTATTAAAGGGGCGTTAAGGAGAGGGTATTCAAAGGAGTTAGCACAAAAAGTATTTAGTTTGATAGAAAAGTTTGCAGGATACGGGTTTGTGAAAGCACACGCTGCTGCCTACGCTCTTATTTCATATAAAACTTGCTACTTAAAGACTCATTTTCCAGCTGAGGTAATTTCCTTTTTTCTAAACAATAACATGGGTTACTACCTGAAAGCTAACTACATTGAAGAAGCTAGACGCCTGGGGGTTGAGATACTACCGCCAGATATAAACAAAAGTCAAGACCAATTTACTGTTGAAAATAGGGGAAAAGCAATAAGAGTAGGTCTATTGTCAGTCAAGAAAGTTGGACCAGTAGCAGTAAGAGAGATCCTAAAGATGAGGAGAAAAGGACTTTTTAAATCTCTTTATGATTTTTGCTTGAGAGTTAATAGAGCAAAAGTTAGTTTAGCAGCAACAGAGAATCTGATAAAAGTAGGAGCCTTTGATTTTACGGGACTTACTCGAAGAGAATTGCTTTTAATGCTCAGATTTTTAAGCAAATTAGCTCGTAATTTAAAAGGAAAGGCTACTACTTCCTTTGTTTATGAGGATGAATCTGGTATTATGGATTATTCTTTTAATAAAAAAAATAACTCTATTATTGGAAAATCAGAGCAGTTCAGTTTAAAAGAAAAACTTAAAGCTGAAGGTGAGATTTTAGGATTCTGGGTTAGTGCTCATCCTTTAAAATTATATGAAGATACCTTATATCAACATAAAATAACATCTAGCGGGAACTTTACTCTTTTAAAAAACAAGCATCCGATTATAGTGGCAGGAATGTTACTTCACTGTAGAAAGGAGAAGACTAAAAAAGGTGAAGAGATGGCCTTCTGTCTACTTGAGGATGAAGATGGAATGTATGAGGTTGTTGTCTTTCCAAAAGTTTATGAGAAAAATCGCTATCTTTTCTATAAAGCAGGCGCGCTTCTTATAGAAGGGGAGATCTCAAACAATGATGGTGACATCTTAATAATAGCTAACAAAATATGTGATTTAAATTTAACTTAGTAGATTCTCTAATACTTCTTTGTGTATATTAAAATCTCTTTCTGAATACAGCACGAATCTTACAATGCTTGGTTTTTTATTATTTCTTAGGAAATTCATTATTGTATTAAAGGCAATTTCTGCTGCTTCTCTCTTAGGATATCCAAAAGCACCCGTACTCAAAGCTGGAAAGGAAATGCTTTCAAGATCTTTCTCTTTTGCTAATTTTAAACTATTTTCATAACTGGCTCTAAGCAGAATTGGATCATTTAGTAAGCCAGAATATATTGGTCCTACTGTGTGAATTACATATGGAGCTAACAAATCATAACCTTTCGTAATTTTGGCTTCTCCTGTTCTGCACCCACCCAATTTTTTACACTCACTCCAGAGTTCAGGACCAGCAGCTCTATGTATAGCTCCAGCAACTCCACCACCTGGTGCTAATTGAGAGTTAGCTGCATTTACAATAACATCAGTTTTTTGAGCAGTAATATCACCTTTTACAAGTTCCAAAACATTATTATTTATTTTTATTACTATTTCATTATCATTCATTTTTTGCCTCTAATTTAACCTTTTTATTTCTTATATAATTAATATATCTCATTTGCTTTCAAATTTTCAATAATATTACATATACATTTACTTTTAATATTTTAATATTTGATTTAAAATATAGTGTTAAAAAAAATTAACATAAGTTTAAAATTTAATAATAATTAATGGAGATGAAAAGAAATGGGTGTAGAAAGAGTAAAAAAAGTGGAAATAGCTATTCAGAAAGAATTTAGTGAAATTTTACGAAGAGAGATAAAAGACCCAAGGATTGATTTTGTCACTGTTACAAAAGTAAAAGTTACTCCTGATTTGAAAATTGCTAATATTTATGTTAGTGTTCATGGTTCTGAAGAAGAGAAGGAACAGAGTATGAAAGGACTTGAGAGTGCAAAAGGATATATAAGAAGTTTATTTGGTAAAAGATTTAGTCTTAGGTTTACACCAGAGATCAGATTCTTCTTTGATAAATCTATTGAGGAAGGTATTAGAATAACAAGATTAATTTCTGAAATAAGGGAGAAAGAAAAAAATAAAATTGAAAATAACAAACAATAAGAATATATCAAAAAAAATAATACAAATATTAAAAAGTGAAGATAGATTTGTACTTTTTATTCATAAAAGTCCTGATGGAGATGCAATGGGTTCACTTCTTGCAATATTTTTATTATTAAAAAAAATGTCTAAGAATGTTGAAATAGCATGGAATGATGAAATTCCATTTCAATTAACATTTCTTCCTTATACAAGTAATTTAAAAAGAAAATATCCAAAGATAGATTCTAATACAGTTCTCATTTCATTAGACAATTCTACAAAAAGTATGATCAATGAATTTTATCCAGGTCTTAATAAGAAAGATTATAAAATGATAATTAACATTGACCATCATCATAAAAATACAGAATTTGGTGACATAAATTTAATAATTCCAGAAGCTGCCTCTGTCACTCAAATACTTTATGATATTTTTAAGGAAAATAATATAGAGATAGATATCGAAATAGCCGAGTGCTTATATACTGGGTTAGTCACTGATAGTGGAAAGTTTCAATATTTAAATACGACAGCCCATAGTCACCTTGTGGCTGCTGAACTCATTTCATTGGGAGTGAATCCAATAAAGGTATTTAGAAATGTTTTTGAAAATAAACCAAAAGCAATACTTGATTTACACAAGTTGATGATTTCAAGAACAAAGATTTTAAAGAATGGTTCACTTATATGTTCATATGTTCTTCGGGGTGAGTTAAAAGACTTAAATCTTACATACTCATCTTCTATGGATTTTGTGAATATATTAAGAGCAGTGGAGAATGTGAAAGTAGCTACAGTATTCAAGCAACAAAAAGATGGTACCTACAGGGTTAGCCTTAGATCATCAACTGATATTGATGTTTCTAAAATTGCGCATAAATTTGGTGGTGGTGGTCATCCGATGGCTGCAGGTTATCATTGTATAAGTAAAAATATAAATGAGTGCATCAAGCAATTGGAAGATAAATTAATGATTGATAATTAGTAATTATAAATTCATATTTATTTTTTATGAAAATGTGTAATTTTAAAAGTGATGGATTAGTAATAGTTAATAAGCCTAAAGGTTTAACATCACACGATGTTGTTGAAGAAATAAGAAAGCTTTTCCCAAAGGTTAAGGTTGGACATACAGGAACTTTGGATCCATTAGCAACTGGTTTATTACTTGTTTGCATAGGAAAAGCTACAAAACTTACACAAATTCTTACTGAATATAGCAAGGAATATATTGCAGAAATAAAGTTGGGATATGAAACTGATACACTGGATAGTTATGGAGAGATAGTTAAGAGATTAAGCAAGGATGAGTTAAGTAGGAAATTAGTAGTTGTAAGGAATTTTCAAAATTCTCATAAAAGTTTAAAGAAAGTGCTGGATAATTTTGTTGGAGAAATAGATCAGGTTCCTCCAATTTATTCTGCTATAAAGTTTAAGGGAAAAGAACTATATAAATTTGCCAGAAAAAATGAAAAGGTTGAAATAAAACCAAGGAAAGTAGAAATATATAAAATTCAATTAATAGATACAATAAAAAATTCTATATTAAAAATAAAAGTTAATTGCTCTTCTGGAACATATATCAGAGCTTTAGCAAGAGATATTGGAAGAAAATTAAAAACATATGCAACATTAACAAATTTGATAAGAACAAGAATCGGAAATTATAATATAGAGGATTCCTATAAGTTGGAGCAATTAGAAAATTTAGCTTTCATGAAAAGAATTAATGAAGTATTAATTCCAATTTCAGAAATTTTAAAGAATTATAAGAAAGTAAAGATTAAAGATTTTTTTAAAAAAATGATAGAAAATGGTGCCCCTCTTTCACTTAATATGATTGAAAATATACCCTTCATATGTAAAAAAGAAGAACCAATAATTGTATATATGAATAATGAAAAAACTATAAGTTTATACAAAACGGTTAAAAATATTAATTTAGATATAGAATCTAATAGTAAGATGGTAGTGGCAAAAGCTTGGATAATACTAAATTAAGTTCTTTTGCAAAAATTTGATGAGATTCTTCGCGATTTAAAATTTTAATTTGTAATTATCTTTAATTCTTTTTTAATAGGAAAATGATAAAAATTGTTAAATTGAAGAATTTAAATAAACATAAAGAAAATTTAAATGTATAAAAAGGGTAATGTATTAACCATTGGTTTTTTTGATGGTGTCCATATTGGTCATCAAAAAATATTAGGTATTGGTAAAAAAATATCATTGGAAAAAAATATTCCATTTGTTATATTAACCTTTCATCCACATCCTAATAAAATACTTTTCCTGACTAAAGAATTCTCTTTACTTACATCTTTAGAAGATAGACTTAAATTAATCAATAGTTTTGATGTTGATTTAGTAATTGTAATACCTTTTACAAAAGATTTTTCAATGATAACTAAAGAAAAGTTTTTAGATGAGACAATAAAAAGGAAAATTAATCCCAAATTTTTAGTAATTGGTGAAGATTTTAGATTTGGTTATAAAAAAAAAGGTAATGTAGATTTTTTAAAAAGATATTTCGAAGAACAGAATGTTAAGGTAAATATCATACCATTATTAAAAGTTAATGATAAAACAGTTTCCAGCACTCTAATTCGGGAATTAATAATGAAGGGAGAAATATTCAAAGCCAATAATTTATTACAAAGAACTTATGAAATCTATGGATCAGTAATAAAAGGTAAGGGGATGGGAAAAGTTATCGGTTTTCCAACAATAAATATTAAAATGTTAGAAGAACTGGTTTTACCAGGTGATGGCGTATACTTAGGAGAAATAAAGTCGAATAGTCTAAGAAGATATTGTTTAATAAATATTGGCAAAAGACCAACTTTTGATGGAAGAAAAAGAACAATTGAATTCTATATTTTAGATACAAAGGAAGAAAAGGTTAAAGTGTTAATGAAATCAGAGATATTGAGATTATGTTTTATAGATAAATTAAGAAATGAGATTAAATTTGAATCAGTTGAAAAGTTAGTGAATCAGATTAAAAAAGATATTAAAAAAGCGAAAGGAATATTAAAAGAATATAAGAGATTTGAAAATCTTTCTTAAATTTTTTATTATAGTATTATTCATGATAGTATTTAACAATTAATTTAAGTGGTTAATAAAAAATTTTTAAATGTAAGATTAAAAAAGTTGAAATAAAATTGTTAAAATAAAATTTATACTATAATATATACATAATTCAAATATAGTAAAAGTAGATAAACCACCCTTGCTTAGGATATTGAAACACAAACGATATCTTATGCTTGTAATAAAATGGAGGTAAAAACAATTGTCATTAAGTAAAGAAGAGAAGCAAAAGATTATAGAAGAATACAAAGTTCACGAAAATGATACAGGTTCTTCAGAAGTCCAATTAGCTATTTTAAACCAGGCAATAAACAATCTAACGGAGCATTTGAAGGCTCATAAAAAAGATTTTCATTCAAGAAGAGGTTTATTGAAAAAAGTGGGTAGGAGAAGAAGACTTCTGGAGTATTTGAAAACAAAAGATACTGAAAGATATAAAAAACTAATTAAGAAATTAGGATTGAGGAAGTAAGAAATTATAAAGAAAGAATTTGGAGAGGTCCTTCGCATTATTTCAATCTTACATTCTCCTTTTTATCCACAAGATTTTATGTTTTTTGAGTTCATGCTTAAAGTTTACCAGTAACATTCTTTATATATATTATTTGTGATATGAAATTAGAGTTTACAGTTTATAATTTGAAAAATAATATTAAAAAATTATATTTTTAGCATATTGTAATTTTTTAACGTGTTATAAATGCTAACGTTAATAACTTTTAGGAGGTTAAAATTTTGAAAAATGAAACAGTAACAATCCCAATAGAGGATAAGGAAATAATTTTAGAAACTGGGGAATTAGCGAAACAAGCAGATGGAGCTATTTTAGTTAAATGTGGAGGTACAGTTTTACTAATAACTGTAGTTAAATCAAAAACTGAAAGAAGCGGGCTAAATTTCCTTCCCTTACTTGTTGATGTTGAGGAGAGGATGTATGCAGCTGGAAAAATACCAGGAGGTTTTATAAAGAGAGAGGGAAGACCAAGAGATGATGCAATACTGGCAGCAAGATTAATTGATAGACCAATTAGACCACTATTTCCTGATGATTATCGAAATGAAGTTCAAATAATTGGCACCATTCTTTCAGTGGATCATATAAATCCATTCGATAATTTGGCTATAATAGGTGCATCTGCTGCATTAACTATCTCAGATATACCTTTTTTGGGTCCAATAGGAGCAGTTAGAGTTGGCTATTTAGATGAGAAATACATAATAAACCCAACTTTCGAGCAGTTAGAAAATAGTACTTTAGATTTAATTATAGCTGCAACAAAAGAAGATATCATCATGATGGAAGCAAAAGCAGATGAGGTATCCGAAGAAGTTTTGATGGGAGCAATTGAAGCAGCTAAACCGATTATTAATATTCAGATTGATAAACAGATAGAATTTAGCAATATGGTTAAAAAAGCAAATAATAAAGTAGTTGATATTGCCAGGAAACCTTTATTAAAAGCGGTTAAGATTGAGGATGCAAATACAAGACAAGGTGAAATTTCTAAAATTAAGAAAGAATCAATTTCAAAAGCTATGCAATTTGCCGCTGATGAACTTAAAGAGGATTGGAAAGAGAAAATTTCAGATATGGAAAATTCTCTAAGAAATTTAGAAAAAGAACTGACCGAAGATTTCCTCTATTTAAAATTGGTTGAGACACTAAAAGAAAAGATATCAAATGCCTTCCTGATTGAGGATATTGAGGAAAGAAATGATACCTTAACTGAAGTAAAAAATCAGGCAAAAGAGGAAATTACTAATCAATATTTAGAATATCAAACAACGATAGTAAAATTTATAAAACAGATTGAAAAGGATGTAGCAAGAGAGTTTCTTTCAGATAAAATTTTAAATTTTGTACAGGAGCCAATGTCAAACATAATTAAGATAGAAGATGCTAAAGAAAGAAAGTCAATGATCAATCAGTTAAAAGAAACAACAGTTGCTAAATTAGGGAAAGGTTGGGAGAAATATAATAAGATAATAAATGATATATTTTCCAATATAACCAAGGAATTGATAAGAAAGAGAATTTTAGAAGATAAAGTTCGTTCAGATAACAGAAAACCTACAGATATAAGAAAGATTACATGTAAAGCTGGATATCTACCCAGAAATGTAGTTCATGGATCTGGATTATTTACAAGGGGAAAAACACAGGTTCTGTCAATACTTACATTGGGAAGATTAAAAGAAGAGCAGTTATTAGATGATTTAGGTATAGAGGAAACAAAAAGGTTTATGCATCATTACAATTTTCCACCATTTAGCACTGGAGAAACCGGTTTTTTAAGAGGTCCGAAAAGAAGAGAAATTGGCCATGGTGCTTTAGCGGAGAAAGCATTATTGCAAGTTATTCCAAATGAGAATGAATTTCCATATACACTAAGAATAGTGTCTGAAATTTTAGAATCAAATGGTTCAACCTCAATGGCAAGTGTTTGTGCAAGTAGTTTAGCTTTAATGGATACAGGAGTTCCGATAAAAAAAGCAGTTGCTGGAATAGCATTAGGTCTTATAAAAGAGGATGATAAATTTGTGATTCTATCAGATATTTTGGGGGAAGAGGACCATTATGGAGACATGGATTTTAAAGTAGCAGGAACGAAAGATGGAATTACAGCAACACAAATGGATATTAAAACTAGAGGTATAACTACACAAATTATAAGTGATACTCTTAAGCAGGCAAAGGAAGGTAGATTATTTATATTGTCAAAAATGTTGGAAGAGATTAGTGAACCAAGAAGTGAGATGTCCCCAAGTTCTCCAAAATATATGATGTTAAAAGTTCCACTTGATAAGATAGGTGCTGTTATCGGAACAGGCGGAAAAGTTATTAAAAATATCATTGAGGAAACGGGAACAGAGATTGATATTCAGGATGATGGTAGTGTTTATATTTATTCAACAGATACAGAGAGTGCTGAAAAAGCTAAAGAAATGATAGAAGATATTACAATAGAATTTGAAATTAAGATGCAGATTCCAACAAATAAAATAGGTGAGGTAATTGGAACTCGTGGAAGTACAATAAAAAATATTCAGGAAAGCACCAACTCAAATATAAATGTTAACGATGATGGTACATTATATATAAAATCTAAAAATGAAGAGAACCTATTAAAAGCTCAAAAAATTATTGAAGATATAGTTGGAAAAGTTAAATCTGGTTCTGTAAATGATGTCAAAATGGGTGAAGAATATACTGGAACTGTAGTAAACACTACATCTTTTGGTGCATTTGTTGAAATACTACCTGGTGTTGAGGGATTACTTCACATTTCTAAATTATCGGATGAGAGAGTTGATAGAGTAGAAGATATAGTAAAAGTCGGAGATAAAGTTAAAGTTAGAGTGATTGGAAAAAATTTTTCTGGAAAGATTAATCTTGACTCCCCTGAGCTTAGGGGAAAAACAGGTTAATATTAAATTAAACTACTATGTTCTGTTTATATGACATTAATAAATGATTTATGAATAAAACATCAAAAATAAAAGAGATTTATGATCTTACCAGATTAGATAATGGATTAAGAGTTGTCAGTGAAAATATACCCCATTTTCGTTCTATTTCTCTTGGCTTTTGGATCGCAAGAGGTTCAAGAGATGAATTAAAAAATGAAGGAGGAATTACCCACCTTATTGAGCACCTACTTTTTAAAGGTACAAAGAAAAGAAATGCAAAAGATATAGCAAAAGAATTCGATGAAATTGGAGCAGAATTTAATGCCTTTACTTCAAAAGAATATTTCTGTTTATATTCCAAATTTTTAGATGAGCATCTAACTAAAGTTTTAGATATATTATCAGATATGATAATGAATTCGAGATTTTCAAAGAAAGATGTGAATTTAGAAAAAAATGTTGTTTTAGAAGAAATAAAATCAAGAAATGATAACCCCAATTTAATTGTTACTGATTTATTCTATAACTCACTTTTTGGTGATCATCCTTTATCCAGACCCGTATTAGGATTTCATTCTGTTGTAAAATCTTTAACAAGAGATTATATTTTTAATTATTATAAAAATTTTATATCTTCTAATAACACTGTTATAGCAAGTGTTGGAAATATTAAACACAGTGTTCTTTTAAGTGAAATAAATAAATATTTAAAGATACCTGCTAATTTGATTCAGAAAAGAAAGAAAATAATTGCAGAACAAAGAAAAAAAATTGCTCTTAAAAAAAGAGATATTGAACAAACTAACATATGCTATGGAACAATCGGCTTGGATAGAAATAATGAAGATAGATTTATTTTATCAGTATTACTTAATATCTTAGGTGGAAACATGAGTTCAAGGCTTTTCCAGGAGATAAGGGAGAAAAGAGGATTAGCTTATAGTGTATATAGTCATCATTCAGCATTTATGGATACAGGGTCAATATATATATATGCAGGAACAAGTGTGCAAAATGTAGAAAAAGTAATAAAAGTAATTAAAAAAGAGATTTATAATCTAAAAAAGGCTAAAATAAAACAAGATGAACTTGACAGATCCAAAAGTAATATTAAAGGAAATATAGTTTTAGGATTAGAGGAAACAAACACCAGAATGATAAGAATTGGAAATTCAATTCTTTGCAGGAATAAGATTTTATCAATAGATGAAATCTTAAAAAAAATTGATAATGTTAGTTTAGATGATCTGGTAAGGATTTCAAATAAATTTTTCGATGAGGATCGAATGGTACTTGCTGCAGTTGGACCAATTACTAAGAAGCAATTAGAAAAAGTATATTATGTTTAAGTAAAAATATACAAAATTCTTATTGGATATTTTGAGATTATAAATATTTAAAAGGGAGATAGTGATATGATAAAAGTAGTAGTAACTGGAGTGAGTGGGAAAATGGGAAGTACAATTTGTAGAGGAATACTTTCAGAAGAAGATATTAAATTAATTGCAGCAGTTAGTACTAGTAAGGCAGGCATAGAATTGGGTCAAATAATCGGTACTCCTACAATTAAAGTTATAACCGTTAAAACAATTAAGGAGGCATTAAAAAGCAATCCGGAGGTTCTAATTGATTTTACTAATGCTTCAGTTGCACCTGATAACATTATTTTTGCATTAGAAAATGGAATTCATGCAGTGATTGGAACAACAGGTATAGATGAACAAAAAATAGCAAAGATAAAGAAAAAAGCAGAGGAAGTTAAAGCTAATGTTATTATGGCACCAAATTATGCGATTGGAGCAGCAATGATGATGAATTTTGTAAAGAAAGCAGCTCCAAATTTTAAGGATTGCGAGATAATAGAACTTCATCACGATAAAAAAGCAGATGCACCTTCTGGAACCGCATTAGCTACAGCAAATCTTATTAAATCCATATATAAAAGTAGGAAAAGATTAAAAGATGGAGAAAAGGAGAAGGTAGAGGGAGCAAGGGGTTGTTTTGCTTCAAATATTCATATTCATAGTATAAGATTGCCTGGTCTTATAGCACATCAAGAAGTAATATTTGGAACTACAGGACAGACATTAACTATCAGACATGATTCTATATCAAGGGAATCTTTCCTTCCTGGTATTTTTTTAGCAGTTAGAAATGTAGCAAAAATGCCAGGGTTCACATATGGAATAGATAAGCTATTGGGATTTTAAACTTTTATATCATTCTTGTATGTAAATATAAATTTGTAATTAGCATAGTTTATAAAATTAAAGATGAAAATAGTAGTACAAAAATTTGGTGGAACATCACTTTCAACTAAGAAAAGAAGAATAAAGTGTGTTGATAGAGTCGTTGAATTAAAGAAAAAAGGGGAATCTCCTGTTATTGTTGTTTCAGCAATTGGAAGAAAGGGATATTCTTATGCAACTGACAGTTTGCTTAACTTAGTTGATGTGGATTTTTCACAAAAAGAGGACTTAGACATGTTAATGTCTTGTGGTGAGATAATTTCAGCTGTTATATTCTCAAATATACTTCAGAAAATGGGATTTAAAGCAAAACCGCTCTCAGGTGAAATGGCAGGAATTATTACTGACAATAGTTATGGTGATGCACAAATAAAATATATAAACATAAAATATATAAAAGACTTGTTAGAGAAAGATATAATACCTGTTGTTGCAGGATTTCAAGGAAGAAGTGAGAATGGTTTCATAACAACATTGGGAAGAGGTGGAAGTGATACTACTGCAGTTGCATTAGCAGTTGCTTTAAATGCAAAAAGAGTAGAGATATATTCAGATGTTGCAGGATTGTTTACAGCTGATCCTAATATAGTAAAAGAAGCAAAAGTGATTGATAAGACTGAGTATGAGGAATTATTTAATATGTCTTGTCATGGAGCAAAAATAGTTAATATTGAAGCAGCTGAAATCGCTTTAAAGAGTGATAATATAACCCTGGAATTAAAAAGTGCTTTTAGTCCAGAAAAAGGAACAAAAGTTTTAAAAAAGGTTGAAGAGGGTAAAATTGATTTTAAAACTAAAAAATTTGCAAGAGCTGTAACTCATATTCCAGACATAATACAGATTTCGATAAAGCTTGAAGAGAATATAGATGAGGATAAAAGGAGATTAGAAATATATAGTAGTCTTGCAGAAAAAAATATCAGTTTAGATATGTTTACTGTTTCACCTGGTATTCTGATTTTTACATTAAATAGTGAATATAAAGAAAAAGCTATAGAAATTTTAAATAAACTAAATGTAAACTTCAGGTTAAGGGAGAATTGTGCTAAAATATCTCTTGTTGGAACAAGAATTCATGGTGTACCAGGAATTATGGCTAAAATAGCGAATAGTTTATATAGAGAAAAAATTAAAATTTTACAAACTGTTGACTCTCACTCGACAATATCATGTCTTGTAAACGAAAAAGATATAAAAAGAGCATTAAAAGTACTTCATAAGGACTTTCATTTAGGTAATAATAAGTAAATAAAGTAAGTGGTAAATAAATCAAAAGTAATAAATAATAAATAAAACATGCAAACATTAAAAAGACTAAAATTTTTAGTGACTCAAAATTTTTAATAAATAACAGGAGTATATAATGAATAAGCAATTAAAGGGAAATTTATTTACAGCAATGGTTACACCATTTAATGATGATTATAGTCTAAACCTGGACATGGCAAAAATTTTAGCTAAAAAATTAATAAAAGAAGGTTCAGATGGAATTATTGTTTGTGGTTCAACGGGAGAATCTCCAACATTAACCGGAAAAGAGAAGTGTAAAATGTTTGAAGCTGTAAATGAAGCGGTTGGTGATATAGCCACAGTTGTAGCTGGAACTGGAACATATTCGACGAAAGAAACTGTTGAATTGTCAAAGATTGCTCAGGAAATTGGAGTGGATGGAGTAATGTTAGTAGGTCCTTATTACAATAAACCACCCCAGGAGGGATTATATCAACATTTTAAAACAGTTGCGGAAAATATAGATATTCCAATTTTAATATATAATGTACCATCAAGAACCTCAAGAAATATTGATGCTTCTACAATCATAAGATTATCAGATATTGAGAATATAGTAGCAGTAAAAGAAGCAAGTGGAGATTTCAAACAGATTACTAAAATAATTACAGGAACTCCAGATAGTTTCAAAGTATTAAGTGGAAATGATAGTGATACATTTGGAGTTTTAAATTTGGGTGGAGACGGGATAGTAAGTGTTGCTTCTCATATAGTCGGGAAGGAAATTAAAGATATGATAGAAAGCTATAAAAAAGGTGATATTAAGAGAGCTCGAGAAATCCATTTAAAACTAATGGATATATTTGAAACACTATTTATAACAACAAATCCCATTCCTGTAAAAACAATGGTTAATATGCTGGGAATAAATGTTGGTCCTTTAAGACTCCCACTTGTTAATGCTACTGAAAATGAGAAAAAAAGATTTAAAGAATCTTTAAATAAATTAAATCTACTGTAGGAAAATCTAATTAATTATAGAATTAATATAATTAACAGTATTGATATAGGTTTAATATAAATACTTACGGTTGATTAATAGAAGAAATAAAAATAATGGTAAATAAAAGGTCCGCAAAAAAATCAAATAAAAAAACAAGGAATAAATCTTATAAAAATAGTCGTAATAGTAAGAGCAAAAAAACTGTAAGACAAAATCCTAAGAGAAAAAAGCAAATGGCAAAAAGAAGACCTAAGCATAATTCTAAAAAAAGTGAGCCGATATTTAAGGAGAAAAAAGATTTATATGGGTTGTTAGTATTAAGTATAGCACTTCTTTTTGCTGTAATTATTTATACAAAAGCATCAGGTATCTTTGGTGAAAAAATAAATGAAATATTGGAATTGATATTTGGAGTTGGTAAGTATGCAATTCCTTTTATACTTTTTGCTTGGTCAATATCTTTTCTTGTAAGAGAGGAAAAGGCTAATTATAAACAAATAGGTATAGGTCTTTTAATTACTTTCATATCAATTCTGGGACTTATTCATTTAAGAGTAAGCAGAAATCAAATGCTAAATAGAAACGTTATTGTAACTTATGGTGGATATATAGGTGGTTATTTAACTTATTATTTATCAAAATTTATTGGAAAGATTGCAACTTCAATCATTTTACTATTATCTCTTATTATTTCGACTTTGATACTTACAAGAAAATCTTTAAAAGAAATCAAGGATGATATAAAAAACCTGTCTATGAAATTAAAATTTTTAAAACCAATTCTTAAAAAACCTTATATACTAACAAGGGAATCAGAAAAAATTTATACATCTGCAGAATTAAAGGAAAAAAAATCAAAGCCCAAGCACGCATTTGAACCTATTGAGAAATTTAGAAAAATTTATAAAACAAAAGAAACACTTCAAACCGATAAAGCTATTTTATATGAAACAAGCCCAACTCAACTTGTAATGTCAGTTGCAAGTGTTGTTGAGGATAAAGCTTATAAAATACCGCCACTTTCACTCTTACATAAGTCTAAGAGTTTAATTTCTACTATTACTAAAAGGAATGTAAAAGATGTAGTAAGAACATTAGAAAGGATACTTTCAGACTTTAAGATTGAAGCTAAAGTTAGTGATGTTACCAGAGGCCCCAATGTGACTCTATTTTCGATACAATTAGCGCCTGGTATAATGGTGCGAAAAATATTAACTCTTGAAAATGATTTATGTGTTGCTTTGGGAACTCCAGACCTGAGGATATTAACTCCAATACCAGGAAAAGCTGCATTAGGACTTGAGGTCCCAAACAAAGTAAAGGAAATAGTGACATTAGGAGATATATTATTATCTCCAGATATAAATCCGAACAGAGGAATATTGACTGTTCCAATAGGAAAAGACCTAAATGGAGATCCAGTATTTATCGATATTGTAGAGATGCCACATTTACTTATTGCTGGAGCTACAGGTTCAGGAAAAAGTTCATGTTTAAATAATATATTAACTTCACTACTCTTTCAAACAAGACCCTGGGATGTTAAATTCTTAATGATCGACCCAAAAATGGTTGAATTAAATGTCTTTGACGGGATTCCTCATCTTTTAACAAAAGTGGTTACAAAACCCAAGGAGGCAGCAGCTGCACTTGCCTGGGTTGTTAGAGAGATGGAACAAAGATTTGAAATCATTGCAAAGGCAAGAGTTAGGTCTATAGAACAATATAATGTAAATTTGGATGAGTTAAATCAACAATTGACAGAGGATGAAGAAAAGTTTCAACATATACCATATATTATTGTTTTTATAGATGAGCTTTATGATTTAATGATTATATCTGCATCTGAAGTTGAGGATTCAATTTGTAGAATTGCTCAGATGGCTAGAGCAGTTGGAATTCATTTAATAGTTGCTACACAAAGACCATCAGTTAATGTTATAACAGGAATAATAAAGGCAAATATTCCTTCAAGAATTGCTTTCGCTGTTACCTCAGGAACAGATTCCAGGGTAATACTTGATCAGGTTGGAGCGGAAAAATTAATTGGTAAAGGAGATATGCTTTATCTACCAACAGCTGCATCAACTCCTATAAGAATCCAGGGAGCATTTGTAACTCAGAGGGAGGTAGAAAGCGTTGTATCCTATATTAAAAATCAAGTTAAACCTAAATATATTAAAGGGATAACAGATGTAGAATCGAAAATTTCTCCTGCTGCAAAGGAGGATGAAGCTCTTGTTGAGGAAGCTTTAAAAGTAATATTAAAGGCTGGATATGCATCAGTTTCACTCTTACAGAGAAGATTAAGATTAGGTTATTCAAGAGCAGGAAGACTAATAGATATTTTAGAAGACATGGGAGTTATTAGTGGTTATGCTGGAAGTAAACCCAGAGAAGTTCTTATAACAGAAGAAGAGTTTGAAAAAATAAAATCCAATGAATAAGATCATCCAATTCCAATTTCC
>Ga0209979_1002847_pt1 | contig 15993 bp, 13 predicted proteins | sample AnhtaG_FD_183114 | JGI IMG/M metagenome (GOLD analysis project Ga0209979, IMG submission 183114) | Deep subsurface microbial communities from Anholt, Denmark to uncover new lineages of life (NeLLi) - Anholt_01485 metaG (SPAdes) (version 2) | ecosystem: Environmental > Aquatic > Marine > Oceanic...
TGTCTGCGAGCCTGGCTCAAGACCAATCTCGCCTATAGCTACTACTCTTTCCCCAGCAATATACTTGGGAATTGCTGCTAAGACCCTTTCATAATCTGGAGGAATGTTGACCGGATTAAGAGCAACACCAACATACACATCTATAAGCTCCTGCTTCCCCCTCCAGGTCTCAAATTTGGTAGCACGCTCAAAGTAGTCCAATAAAGTCTGTGAGGTTATAGGTAAGTGAAGGTGGGGATAGTAGGTTAGGGTTACCACTGCGGTTATGCCGGCGGTAGCCATTGAAGCTAAATCCTCACGTGTACGCGAATCTATATGTATGTGCGGGTCTATCATTTGCATTTATGACTTCTCCTAATAACTATAGTGCAAGTTTTTAACCCGACCTTTTTCCTCCTTTGATTCTCCTCATAACCTATTTTTGTTGCGGGTCAGCTTCCTATTTGTAGAGGCAAAGCCTCCAATAACCCTTCGGTCTCCGGTCTTCTAGCTACTGCCCGAACCTAGTAGCCCGCCTACTGAGCGGGCAAAGATTAGCTTTAGTTATTGACTGGTGGGAGTGGATTCATCTCCCTTATTTCTTGGCTGCTTATCTAGATTTCAGACTCCTCCTTCTCGTCTACAGACTTAAGGCTCCCTCTCAAATTGTCGGCAAGTTTTAGGGCTTCATCAAAGGCCGTAAGATTCGCCGCCAACTTGGCTGAAGGGAGTCTTTTCCCCATGACGTTGGCTAAAGAACTACGAGAGACGCTGGGACAGAAAGACACTATCGCACCAAGGGCCGCCATGTTGATGGCCCTCCCCTCACCCACTCCCTGGGCTATTTGCCAGAAGGGGAGACTGGCTACCTTTTCCCAGAGGACTCTTTGCACTAGGTCTGAGTCCACAACGACCAGACCTTCGGTTTTCAAATCGGGTAGATTCCGGTCACATGCCTCTTGAGTCAAAGCAACCAGGAGGTCCAACTCTAAAGCCCGAGGATAATCAATCTCTCTACCGCTCAGAATTACCTCGGAGACCGAGTTGCCTCCCCTCGCCTCAGGGCCATAGCTCTGGCTCTGTGCAGCATATCTGCCATCTAGGATTGCGGCCTCAGCCAGGATTATCCCAGCTAGAATCATACCCTGCCCCCCAGAGCCAGCCAGCCTTATTTCATACCTTGAGTTATTCTGAGAGAAGTTTCTTCTATTCTTCACGGTAGGTTGGCCTCTCCCTATCCACCAGAACGCCGGTAACTATCTTTCCTTCAAGCTCCGCCTCACCAAGTTCCCTCGCTTTTTCCACCGGTATGGAGTTATCCTTCTGCCACTTCATCATCTCGGCTGGGGAATTTAGCCTCATCCCACGCCCACCGTAGGTCACACACTGAGAGACTACTTCGACCATAGCGAATCCCTTCTTCTTGAGGGCCTTGCCTATCAACTGGTCTAGAAGTCGGGTGTGGTACACAGTGGACCTGGCGACAAAGGCTGCTCCAGCAGCTTCTACCACGCGGCAGATGTCAAAGTTAGGCTCGAGGTTTCCATAAGGGCAGGAGGTAGTTTTTACCCCCAGAGGAGTGGTGGGAGAGCACTGCCCCCCGGTCATCCCGTAGATCTGATTGTTAATGATGAAGCTCGTAATCTCCACATTCCGTCTAGCAGCGTGGATGAGGTGATTTCCTCCGATAGCTATGGCATCGCCGTCACCCATTATGGTAATTACCTTGAGGCGAGGTTTGGCGAGCTTTATCCCGGTAGCAAAGGTAAGAGCCCTACCATGGGTAGTATGCACAGTATTGAAGTCAACATAAACGGGTAGTCGGCTAGAACAGCCGATGCCGGAGACAAGGACTACTTCGTCCTTGCTGTACCCGACCCGATCAATGGCTCTAATCAAGGCCTGCATGAAAATTCCATTCCCACAGCCAGCACACCAAATGTGCGGGAACTTCTTGGTGGAGCGGAGGTATTTATGGACAAGTTCAGCCGTTTCCTTCACGGGTGTATCTCCTCAAGTGTCTTAAGTATCTCCCGAGGGGTTATCAATGTGCCATCCACTTTGTTTATGGTGACCACTTCACATCTACCTTGATTGACCCTTTTCACCTCACGGGAAATCTGCCCAATATTCAGCTCTGGCACCAGAACTTTCTGAGACTTTTCCAGGACTTTGGTTACCGTCTGGCTCATGAAGGGCCAGAGGACCTTTAGCTTGACGAGTCCTACCTTAAGGCCTTTTTCCCGAGCCTCTTTTACCGCCGGCAGTGCGGCACGGGCAACGAAGCCATAGGCTATTACTGTTATCAGGGCATCCTCAGTGTAAAAAGAGTCCAACCATTGTAGGCGGTGCAAATCCTTTGATATCTTCCAGAAGAGCCGCGAAATCAAAGACCCTGCCTCATCTTTTCGGGTAGTTGGATAACCCTGCACATCATGACACAAACCTGTCACGTGGTAGCGGTATCCTTCTCCAAACGCAGGCATGGGCGGAACACCGGTGCCGGGGTCCCCATAGGGTATATACCACTCGGGCGGAACTGTTGGCTGGGACCTTTCCTCAACCTCTATGTCCCCTTTAGCAGGTACTATCACCCCTTCTCTCATGTGGGCGACTACCTCATCTACAAGTACGATTACTGGTGTGCGGTATCTTTCTGAGAGGTTAAAGGCCTGCACAGTGAGCTCCAAGAACTCATGAACTGAGGAAGGGGCAAGGGCAATGGCGGGGTGATCGCCGTGAGTCCCCCAGCGGGCCTGCATAACGTCGCCCTGAGATGGCTGAGTGGGGAGGCCCTGGCTCGGACCGACACGCATCACATCAACGATAACGCAGGGAACCTCAGTCATGATGGCAAAGCCGATATTCTCCTGCATCAGTGAGAATCCTGGCCCACTGGTAGCTGTCATGCTCTTCGCGCCGGCGAGGGAGGCACCGATAACCGCACCCATACTTGCTATCTCGTCTTCCATTTGGATGAAGACTCCTCCAGCCTTAGGAAGCTCCCGAGCCATAACCTCCATGATTTCTGAGGCTGGAGTAATAGGATACCCGGCAAAGAAATGGCAACCGGCCATAAGGGCACCCTTTACACAGGCCTCACTGCCCTGAAGAAGAACCTGTTTCCGTGTGACTTTTCTCATTGCTGTGCACAACTATCGCATAATCGGGACATCTTATTTCGCACCATCTGCACCCAGTGCACTTTTCAATGTCCTTTACCACGGGGTACGACGCTTTGTCTGCTTCCAGAATTTGTTGGGGGCAGAAGGCAATACAGATGCCGCATTTCTTACACCATCCCCGATAAATTTCAACCTTGAACATGGCCCACAATTATCATACAGGATTCTCTGGCGTGATACAAGGTAATGTTGGTTGTTTTCAAAAAGTGGCTATTCTTCAGCCCACCTGAAAAAGGATTACTCCAGTCTATTTGCTTCCTTTCACGGTGAACTCAGGGAAGGGAAACTTGGGTTTAGCTTCAGCCGGTGGTGAAACTACCGAGGAAGGTGGATGTGGTTTAACACTCCATTACGGTTGTGCACTGCTAAAGGTGAAAATATCCATTAACTCAGCTATGTCACTAATTGACTCAAGATGCAATATTAGGTTTAAGGACGTATTCATATTTTCTGCAGAGAGCGATAGACGAACACAATCCCTGTATTTGTTGGTCAGTTCCTCCCAACTAAGTGGATTTTTCGGGTTACCCTTGGCCACATCTACTTTACGTGAATAAGCGTTACCGTTTTGAAGCCTGGCGACTACCTCACCACCTAGGTCAACAAGTCCAGACCCCATCTCGGGAGGATGAACATATCTTATCTTTTTCATCAGCTCTTGCACCGCTGGGTCCCTCACCTTTTCGTCACTAAATTGTTTTAGAGATACTTCGCCGTCAATGAGAGCAATAGCTACACAGAACTCCAGGCTGAACTTTCCCTCCAAGCCTGTTTTCGGATGCGAATGAATCAAAACACGGGGCAGTCCGGAGCTAGTCCGGCACTCGATCTGAATTATATCGTTAGGGTCAATCCCAGCTTCTCTTTTTAGGTCTAGGGCAGCACTTATAGCCCAGTGACTGTAAGCACAGGATGGATAGGGCTTGAATGCTATACCAGGAGAAACAATGTAGAACTCTGTTCCAACTCGTTGGTTCATCTGTGCCACTTCACGCCCTGCCCCACCACCCAGAACCTCACAAAAGCCCGATGGACCATCTAAAATACTTCCGTCTGCTGTGAAACCACTGTGAGCTAGTACGGTTGCAACTACACCGTTTCTGGCCGCGTTCCCGGCATGAAGGGGTTTTGTCATAGTGCCAAAATTTTTCCTTAGTCCCCCGCATAGAGAAGCAGAAATACCCAAGGCTATCCTTATTTTATCCTCATCCAGCTCTAGCATTTTAGCTGTAGCAGCAGCAGCACCAATGCTACCTAGGGTAGAAGTTGTGTGCCACCCTAGGTCATACTGTTGCTTTGCACATACCATGGCAATCCTAGCCGCGACCTCAAAACCAGTGATATAGGCTAGCAGAACATCTTCGCCTGACAAATGATACTTCTCGGCAACAGCTAAAACTGCCGGTAAAATCGCAGCTGTTGGGTGGTAAGGCGTTGAATGGTTAGGAACGAAATAGTCATCGTAGTCTAGAGCGTGTGCCTTGGTGCCATTAACCCAAGCAGCTTGGTCAATAGACGTTCTGAAACCTTCACCAATAACCCCGGCCTCGGGTCTACCAGCACCCTTAACGTATTCGCTAATTATCTTACCCGAAGTTTCTTCGCAACCTGCTAGAGTAGCCCCCAAACAGTCAAGGATAGCCATCTTGCCTGCATTTATTGCCGCCGCAGGAAGCTGGTCATATGACATTTCTGCAACAAACTTAGCTATCTCTTCTGTGAACATATTCCTTGTCCTTTTCACTTCGTATCAACCTTTATCTCCTAAAATTATCTCGGCTTCTCTGATAAGCCTTCTTCTCCATAACTACCCGCACATCAATCTTTTTCAGAACAAGATTCTCCACCGAGAGGTTAGCTAGCAGGTCCCTAAGCCGCACTAAACTTGATGAACACGCTGATAATTTAGGCTTCTATTATGTCTTTTAACCGAGTTTGGTCTCATAAGACTTTTGAATTTCTTAGTTCCTCTAATTGCTCCGATGAATAGCCAAGTAAGTCTTGGTAAACAACTTCATTGGCAGCGCCAAAAGGCAATCCGGGGAAACTAATCTCACCCGGCGTGTTCAGCAATCTTATAGGCACATCGGGTATCCTGAAAGTCTCACCTGTTGCCGGGTCAAGCACATCAACAAGCGTCTTTCTCTCTCGTATATGCGGGTCTTCGGCAATGTCACGCATATCGGCAATCTTCCCGGCCGTTACCTCCAATTTCGCACAAGCCTTAAGAGCTTCATCCAAATCCATTTTTGAAAACCATTCAGCAATTAGATGGTTGAGTTCTGCTCTGCTATCCTCTTTGATTCGTGCCTCGTTCGTCTTGAAACGGGGGTCAGTCTTTAATTCAGGTTTGCCTATTGCATCCATTAGCCTCTCAAAGGGGACCTGGGCAGAGGCAGAAAGTGTTACCCAACGGCCGTCCTTGGTCTGATAATTGTTCCGAGGCGCAGTGAAACTCAACTCGCTTCCCCAAGGCTGAGGAATTTCACCAGTTAGCCAGTAGTCAAGGAAATTGGCACCAAGAAGCCCGAGTAAGGGTTCATAAAGTGACACATCAATTTCTTGGCCACCATATTCCCCTCTTTTTGCACCTCGTAGTGCCACCATGATTCCAAAAGCCAGATGTTGCCCGGCAATCATATCTGCCAAGGGCAGGGGCGGACTGAGAGACGCACCACCTCGCTCAGCATTCAGGTAGGTATAACCACTAAGTCCTTCTGCCAAAGTACCCAATCCTGGTCTTGGCGCATATGGCCCCGTTTGGCCATAACCTGTAATTCGGCCTATAATCAGGCCTTTATTGAGTTCAAAGAGCCGTTCAGCAGTAAAACCTAACCTATCAAGGGCTCCGGGGCGCATGTTTTCAATGAGAACGTCCGATTCCAAGACTAAGTCTGCAAAAATTTTTGCTCCTTCGGGGGCTCTCAGATTCAGAGTTACAGGAAGCTTGTTACGACTTACTACCGACCACCAAGGCTGGATGCCTCCTTTGAGAACTCCCCATGCGTGAGTGGCATCAGGGAGAGTGGGGTTCTCAATCTTAATGACCTCAGCCCCAAAATCGCCTAGAAGTGTTGCCGCGAAAGGAGCTGCCACTACCGTAGATAGATCAATGACACGGAGGTCTTTAAGAGGCAATTCCCTTCCTTGTCTATAAGCTCTTTGCCGTCGGATAAAATCACTCATCTTTTCACCTGAGTGCATAACTCATCTCCTTATTCTGGCTCAATCGCAAATCTTACTCTTTTTTCTTCATGGCAAGTATATCACGGGAGCTAACCGCTATCAACAGGACAGGGATAATCCATTATCCTATAAGCACCTTGAGGAGGGCGTGGGCACTATTCTATAAGACAGCTAGATTTTGATTATAGGGTGTCCCTTAGCCCAGTAGATGTAATCGCCTTTAGTGTAGGTTATATTCGCTTAGTTGGGATATTGCTTACTTCTTTCTATGGATTGATTAGTGTCTTGAGAAATATAGGATATGGAAAACAACCTACGGCGTACGGTACCTCATTTCAAGCATGAGTGATCTTTCATGGAAGATGTATGGACCATGTTTCATGCCTGGTGGCCGACAACCGTACATACCCGAGGTGATGGTTATGTTTTTCCCTTTATCAGTATACTTGCCCTCAATCACATATATTTCTTCCCAAACATCGTGACTCAGTACCTCAGTAGTCTCTACACCTGCTTCCACCTTAAGTAGACGAGTGTAATTTCCTGTCTCCGGATCCATACTTAATATTTTCTCGTATGCTCCGGCGCCACTTACTCCCCCTCCGGCTACTGGTCGCCACGGGATGTGGTCAACATTTTGAATTTCCATTTCTGGTTTAGCCATTTTATGCCCCCTTTGTTAATTTAGCTTAACCAATTTGCATCTCTCCTTTGAACCAGACTATAGGCTCAACGGAATAAGCACAGCTAAGTGACCTCCCCATCTGCTCATCAATCAGTTCGGCTTCAAAACGGCGGCTGAAGCATATTTCACCACCAATAGCAGGAATTGTCCCGGCATAAAAAACCATCCCACTCAGGTCACCAGTAACCTGCCCTTTTACCTTGTCGATAAGCTCCTCTACCTTCATACATGCTCCCAACCTGGCTTCCTGATATAATTGTCGTTGCCCGTCCTTTTCCACCCAGGAGCGTAATATGAGGTCATCCCAATGGTCTGCCACCTCTTCATAGCGCCATACCTCTGCTGAAATAACATTAACACACATCTGCTTGGCCGCCAGGATGTTGTGCTGTTCCATCTTCCGGTCAGTATGGTCACTCCCCACGCCAACATAGACTTTACCTTGGGCAAAAAGAAGGACAAATTCTACCTCACCAGAGGTTGTATTGTCGGCGAGAACCTCTATCTTATCAGCAGTGGTAATTCTGTCGGCTATTTTGGGATAGAAGGTCGGAATTGACTTAGGTGCGGCAATCCCCTCTTTTCTCAGCTCGTCAATATGTTTTTGCACCTGACTTTGGTCACGCGCAGTATAGCCCGCATTGAGCATCTTCTTAACCTCAAAATCCAACTTGCCACCACCCACAATAGTTAGTTGAAGCACCATTATTACCTCCTTTCCCCTCTCCTCTATACGGAGAGGAACCTGTCGTTAAGAGCTGGGATAAACTCTCTAATCTTATAAATCTCGGTGGTATCTATTTCACCTTTGACTACACTCTCGTAAAGCCCAGCGCTAGCAATAGAGACTCCCCATGGGTCAACAATAGCGCTATGCCCCAGGTACTGCTTGCCACGATTGATACCAGCCGAATCACAGGAGACCAAGAAGCACAGATTTTCATTAGCCCGGGCATGGCACAACTCTCGCCAGTTGTCAAGCCTCACTATAGGCCAGGCTGTTACCAGCAGGAATATCTCTACACCATGATTTACCGCCATTTTGCGGAAGAGCTCTGGGAAACGGAGGTCATAGCATATGGCAAAACCCAGGACTCCTAAATCCGTCTTAACGGTAACAATCTCCTCTCCGCGGTTCATTAACTCTACCTCCCTAGCCCCCATAAATCCCACTAGGTGCATCTTGCGGTAGGTGGTAACAATCTGCCCTTTGGGGTCTAAAAGAACCGCCGTGTTGTAAAGGGAGTCACCCCTTCTCTCGACGATGCTGCCGGCTAGAATGTAAGCATTCACCGCTTTTGCCTTTTCCGCTATCCTTGAGACTGTTTCACCCTGAAGAGTTTCACTACTCTCACGATATATATCAAATGACCACCAACCGATATTCCATATCTCAGGCAAGAGGATTAAGTCCGATTCGGCAACACTATCAATTAATTGTTCAGCATGGGTTATTCTGTCTTCCTTAGAATCATCATCGTTGTGCCAAAGCTGTATGGAAGCTACCTTAATCATTTTTTCTTCTCCTTTCTTGCTATATTTAGGCGGATAGCCTGCCACCTATCTAGTCACAGAACAGCCAACTCCTCAGCAATCCGGTCAGTTACAAGCATATGACCGGGGTAGTGGGTAATCATAAAGGGTATATTACTCTCTTCCAAAAACTCTTTCAAGTCCTTCACATAGTCAAGAACCGCCCCATTTTTGATTACAGAGTCAATTCCAAACTTAGGTGTGATTTTAGAGAGAGGAATGGAATTGAACGAAATGGACTTCTGTTCAAAGGGGCGACAGAACAAGCTATTGTGCAACACTGAACTGACTGAGTTTAAGCATCCAATATTTTGTATGCTTCTTCCTCGTCGACTTCGGTCACATAGCAAATGCCGCTGATTTTGGCTGCTTCCTCAGTTAGGGCTGCGATGTCGTCCCGAGTGATATATTCCAGGGCAAACTTGCGGGAGCCAGCCATTATCTGACGTAGGCCTTGGGCGAGTCTTTCCATGTAGGTGTAAAGGCCTAGCGCACCTGTGGGTATCCTCTCGAAGTCACTGCCAAATCTTTCTTTCAATGCTGGTGCAGTAATGAATACTTCCTCAGGGGTTGTGCCGAATCGTTCAATGTATACTGGTACCTGCTTTTCTGCCATCCGTTTTCCGATGGTCTTTCCTACCATAGCGGCCGCCAGAGGAGCCCTGGCCATACTTATAAGCTTAGTGTAGGGGGCGACCAACGCCAGTCCCTTAAATATCTGATCTTCAAAGGTAAACCCCCCGGCGATAGCGATATCTGGAACGTATTCCCCTTTTGTAGCAAGCTTTTCTGCGAATTTGAACGTCAGTGACCATAAGTGGATTCCTGGGAGGCCCCATTCGTTCATCATTCTCCAGGGGCTCATCCCTGTGCCACCACCGGCACCATCTACAGTCAGGAGGTCCACCTTAGCCTTCGAGCAAAACTTCAATGCTCTCGCCAGGTCAGCTGGCCGGAAGGCTCCAGTTTTAAGAGAGATGTGCTTGGCTCCTCTCTTGCGAAGCTCTTCTACTCTTGCAATGAACGCTTCCTCGGCAACCATTCCTACTCTGGAATGCCTCTCAAACTCCTTGAATTTTCCTAGTTTGAATGCCTCGGCTACTGTTGGGGAATCTGGGTCAGGGAGTAGAATATAACCCCTCTCTTTAAGGAGCCGTGCTTTGTTTAAATCTTCGATCTTGACTTCGCCGCCGATGTCCTTTGCACCTTGCCCCCACTTAAGCTCAATAGCGTCGACACCCAGCTGGGATATGGCATATTCAGCGACTCCTAACCTAGTATCCTCGATATTGGGTTGGACAATGATGGCACCGTAGCCATCTTGTTGCCAGTCTTTATATAGTTTTACCCTGCGTTCAAGTTCTGGGGAGTGTACTACCTTACCACCAACTATCTCTGCCTCCGGATCCATTCCGCAGACGTTTTCTCCGATGGTGAGTGGTATACCTGTAATGGCGGCTCCTATAGCTAGACCCTCCCAGTTATTTTTGGCGATGGCAGTTGAACCCATGGCTCCAACGATGATGGGCAGCCTAATTTTGATACCACCGTTTAGCCCAATCTTCCTCTCTAGGTTTACATTGGTGAAAATAGCCTTATCCGAGTTTGGTTCTATGCCCTTGGCTCCTACTACGGTTCCTAGAATGGTGAAGTGGGACAGATCCACCGGGTACTCCTTCTCTGCGGCAGTTGAGACCATGCCAAACGGTTGGGGATATATGACTTCCGCTCCTCTATAGGCTGATTTCCCTACCTCACACATTCCAATGCATCCATCTATGCAAGTGGCGCACAGGCCACTGAGACGGCTTATGGAACCTTCAGTCCTATTTTTAGTTAGCGTAGCTGCAGATGCGTTTATTGGCATTCACCCACCTCCTTCTTGATATTTTCCCTTTTTGGTTCTCTTACGCATGTTCCACAATTTCCCTCAGCTCCCATATAACACATAAGGTCTGGATAGAACTCAAGACAGGTTGGCTCAGGGCTGAGGCAGCTCCCACAGACAACCCCTGGAGGCTCTGTGCCCTGACAACGGAGCTGGCATGCCGGGCAAACATACATGCAAGCCCCGCAGCGACGACACACCTCTGACGTGCGGTCGAACGGAGTTGTTATCTTTATCTTTCCTCCTCTATTGACAAAACCTATTGCCTTGGCACCCATCTGTTCGGCACAGATCCTGACGCACAACCCACAATATACGCAGTCTTCATGCTCTACCTTGAACCTTACCTTTTGGACATTGAGCTTCGCCGCCAGGTCCTGAATAGTTTTGGAACTCGGGCAGCTTGATAGGAGGAGCTCAACTAGAAGTTTTCTAGCTGCTATCACCCTCCTAGAATGGGTTCTAACCACAAGACCTTCAGTAACAGGGTAAGTGCAAGAGCTTACTAGTTTAGTGTTTTCCCCTTCACCTATCTCCACGACGCAGAGACGGCAACCTCCCCATGCCGAAAGCCCATCGTGGTAACAAAAGGTGGGTATCTCTATGCCGTAGAATCTGGCTGCTTCCAGTATTGTCCACCATTCCTCAGCTCGAACATCTAGGCCGTTTATTCTAAGCGTTAACATCTGTCCCCCTACTTCGTATCACTTCTCCTCTAAATCACACCTCAGGCAGCGTTTAGCTTCTTCAGTTGCCTTGGCTTCATCAAAACCAAGCTCTACCTGAGCAAAATCTTTCCTCTTATCAAGTGGCAACATATTCATCGGCGGACGGCGCCGCTCTCCTTCCTCAATAGTAAAGGGTGTTATCTCCTCTGGGGGTGCTAGTTGTTCATCTATGTCTCCCCTACCACCAAGATACCTGTCTATAGATATAGCTGCTTGTCGTCCTGCCGCAATCGCCTCTATCACTGATGCCGGCCCAGTTACAGCATCGCCCCCGGCATATACACCTTCTCTTGAGGTGGCCAGCGTATCAGAATCCACTGCAATTCCTCTCCCTTTCCCCACTGACAACGCATACCCACCAGGAACTTGGGGACGCTCTCCGATAGCTTTTATTATTGTGTCATACTCACCAACAAACTCACTGCCCTTTACAGGTATAGGTCTCCGCCTTCCGCTTTCATCTACCCCGCCTAATTCCATCCGTATAAACTCTACCTTCAACTTACCATCCAGGCTAATAACCTTAACCGGCGTAACCAAATAAACTATCTTCACTCCCTCTTTAAGAGCCTCACTGATTTCCTCAGCACTAGCTGGCATCTCAGCACGGGTGCGGCGATAGGCAATGGTTACCTCTTTAGCTCCAAGACGAAGGGCAGTTCGTGAGGCATCTATGGCTGCATTGCCCCCTCCTACTACCAATACCTTGTTTCCAATATTTCCCTTCATGCCCAGATTAACGTCCCTTAGAAAATCCACACCATCTAATATAGCAGCAGTGTCTTCACCCTCTATTCCCATATCTATACCGCGGTTAGCGCCTATACTGACAAAAATAGCGTTATAACCCTGCTTAAATAGCTCATCTAATGACTCAACCTTTTTGTTTGTCCTTATCTCCACCCCTACCGCCTTTATTTCTTCAATCTCTTTATCAAGTACCTCTCTTGGTAACCGATATTCTGGTATCCCTAGCCGCATCATGCCACCGACCACCGGTGAAGCTTCAAGCACCGTTACCTCGTGCCCCAGTTTGGCTAAATAATATGCTGCTGTTAGTCCTGCTGGGCCTGAACCCACTACAGCCATCTTCTTCCCTGATGAGGGTAAAACCCTAGAGTTTTGTTTCCACAATCCAGTGTCATGCTCAGCAGCAAAGCGCTTTAGCAGTCTTATTGCCGATGCTTCATCTATTTCACCACGGCGACATTTAGCCTCACAAAAATGTAAACAAACATATCCGAGCACTGCTGGGAAGGGAACTTTTTCTCGAATCACAGCCACCGCCTCACCAAGTTTGCCCTCATCAATTAGCCGAATATAGCGAGGAACATCTATTCTTGCTGGACAGGCGTTCTGACAGGGAGACTTGACTAGTGCCTTACATACTCCCGCTCGGCAATAGTGCTTTTTTATATGTTCCTCATACTCCTCCCTGAAGTAGCGAATGCTAGCTAGAACAGGGTTAGGCGCAGTTTGACCGAGACCACAAAGGGAGGTATCCTTTATAACGAACGCCAGTTCATCGAGCAGTTCAAGGTCGCCTTCCTTTCCTTTCCCCTCTGAAATGTCGGCTAGTATCTCCAGCATCCTCTGGGTACCCTTGCGGCAAGGTAAGCATTTGCCACAAGATTCATCATTGAGGAAGCTGGTATAATAGCGGGCAATATCAACCATGCAGGTACCCTCGTCCATAACTATCATCCCGCCTGAACCCATGATAGACCCGGCTTCCGTCAGGCTTTCATAATCTATGGGCAGGTCAAGAAGTGAAGACGGGATACAACCACCAGAAGGCCCCCCAGTCTGGACAGCCTTAAACCTTTTGCTGTTCGGAATCCCTTCACCGATATCATAGACAATTTCACGAAGCGTCATGCCCAATGGAACCTCAACGAGACCCGTATTGTTTATCTTTCCCACCAAAGAGAATATCTTAGTCCCCTTGCTTTTTTCAGTACCTATTTTTGAATACCAACTTGCTCCCTTTGCCATTATTAGGGGGACATTAGCCCAAGTCTCAACGTTATTTATGTTAGTCGGCCTATCCCATAGCCCTCTCCCAGCTGGGAAGGGTGGTCTCTGCCTCGGTATTCCTCTCCCTCCTTGAATTGAGGCTATAAGGGCTGTCTCCTCTCCACAGACGAAAGCGCCTGCCCCCATTGATATTTTTATATCAAAACTGAAGCCGGAACCCAGTATGTCATTGCCCAGAAATCCACATTCCCTTGCCTTTTCAATCGCTAATCTACAGTGCCTAACAGCCAGTGGATACTCATCGCGTACGTAGATAAAGCCCTCACCCGCCCCTATTGCATAGCCTCCAATTATCATACCCTCAATCACACTGTGAGGATTTCCCTCTAGCAGGCTACGGTCCATATACGCTCCCGGGTCTCCCTCATCGGCATTACAAATCACATACTTCACATCTCCCCTTGCTTTCCGGCAAAGCTCCCACTTTCTTCCTGTTGGAAAACCAGCACCTCCTCGTCCACGTAAACCAGACTGCTTTATCTCGTTAACTGCTTCATCAGGGGTTTTCTCTTGGAGAACTTTTGATAAGGCGCTGTAACCGTTGGCTGCTAGATAGTCGTTAATGCTCGTAGGATCGACCTGAAGGTTATTGGCTAACAAGAGGCGCTTCTGCTTCTTGAAAAAAGGAATTTCGTTTAAATGTGTGAATCTTTCCCCTGTATTTGGGTCGGAATATAATAATCTATCGATAACCCTTCCTCTAAGGACTGTCTCAAGGATAACCTCCTCGGCGTCATCAGGAGATACCTTTTGATAGTAAATCTCTTCAGGATATATGATAAGATTGGGTTCGCTTTGGCAGAAACCGCCACATCCTGTAGTTCGTAGAGCGATATTATCCCGAAGAGAATGTTTCTCTATCTCTTTCTGAAATGACTCTACGACTTCGGAGGAACCGCGAGCTTGACAGCATGTTCCTGATGGTATCACTATGCACGGTATCTTTGATGACCTTCCTTTGATTATTTTCGCTCGCACGTCCTCCAAATCCTTAGAGGTGCGTATTCTGTCCGCTTTTACTTCAGCGAGCATAAATTTCTCCTCTAATTGTTCTCAGAATTGACTCTACTTTCGTTGGTGTCACCTGACCATAGTATTTACCGTCTATCACAACGACCGGGCCTATAGCACAACATCCAAGACACATCACCGTCTCCAAAGAGAATTCTCCATCTTCACTAGTCTCCCCAGGCCCGATGCCCAGTTTTCGCCCAACCTCTTTACCAATTCTATCGGCACCTCTGACATGGCACGCGGTGCCGAGGCAGACTTTGACTTGGTGGCGACCCCTGGGCGTGAGGCTGAAAGACTTGTAAAAGGTAGCGACGCCATAGACATCAATGAGAGGCATGTCAAGTGTTTCTGAGGTTTCTATTAACTTTTCTTCGGGAAGGTAACCATACTTTGCTTGGATGTCCTGTAATACTGATAGCAGAGTTTCATTACTTCCATTTTCAGTTGGTATCACCAATTCCTAACTCCATGTTGATCGCTATGCAAGAAATTACAACCTCATAGTGGCTCATACAACAGACATACAAGGTCGGAAGCGTGTCCCGGAGCATACAGCCTTCCACCACTTCCGACTATTCTCGATTGCTCTATATAAGTTCTCTTCTACTATATATTACCACATCCCCCAAAGGATTGTCAATGTACTCGTTCACATGATTAGTGACACATCACCCCCTTTCCTTGATGATGTTTTTGTTGTTCTAAAAACACGGATGGGGTAAGGTAGCCCAATGCCTGATATTGAATTCGTGGTCTGGCGGATTCGCCATAGCCGTGCTGGGCTATCATCTGCACGACAGTAAGGTCCTTTGAAACCGTAGACACGTAAATGTTCCCGAGCGCTAGGCTTGCCGGATTGAAGGTTGCCAGTCACGGAATTCTTTTTATGCCGAAGGGTATTTACTCTTGACTGCGCGACCGAATCCCGCGCCCCAATTGGGAGGTTTATCAGTCCTGACATGAGCTATTATGTGTCTCCCGGCCCCTCTGGGTTCTAGAGCGTCACCCCGCAAATGCGTCAGGCTTGCGGTCCTCATAGGTTTCGCACGCTTGGATCGAGCAATAGCAACCACCCGAGGGAATCGCTGACCAGGATAGGGTGGAATCCCCACACATTCCAAGTTTAGACTGGGAAGGTTGTCGATGCCTGTTTGTTCACCCTTTGCCGTGTACCCTACGGCAGAACATTGCGGGAGAGTTGTGCCTCGAATCTCAGTCCCCCGGGGTATGTCCAAACTGCTAGAACGGGACATTATGCTATAGTCGATAATGTAAGTGGCAACGTCTGTTTCTTCAAGTACCCTCGCTGCGGCAAACATCGCGCAGAGCTCCTTAGTAACCTTAATGAGTCTGATTGTGATTGCCTCAGTGGATACATCGAACTGCCTTTGGAGCCGTATTATGTTGTCTATAGTAATAGGAGTTTCAGAATCTATCTCGGTCCCGACAGGCATCAAAAACTCCGCCGCGCCTATGTTACACAGCAATTCTAACTGCCAGTCATTCTCTTTCATCACAACCATATGCTGTCGATTGTGGATAGTTTCGGCACAATCTGAGAAAAGCGTATGGGCAATTTCAGGGGCAATCGAAAACCGCAAACGACCGCGCGGTTTGCTGGGACTGAGTTCGATCCGAAATCGTCTCGAACCTACTGGGATTGTACGCGCATCAAGTACATCATCACGGGGTACAACAGAGATTCCCATTAATTCAGCCAGTTTGAATGGGTCAAAAGGGGGCCCTCCCACCCATCTT
>Ga0209979_1002848_pt1 | contig 15992 bp, 10 predicted proteins | sample AnhtaG_FD_183114 | JGI IMG/M metagenome (GOLD analysis project Ga0209979, IMG submission 183114) | Deep subsurface microbial communities from Anholt, Denmark to uncover new lineages of life (NeLLi) - Anholt_01485 metaG (SPAdes) (version 2) | ecosystem: Environmental > Aquatic > Marine > Oceanic...
GTCCGCTTCAGGCATGATGATGCAAAACTCATCCCCCCCGTAGCGGGCAACAATGTCAATGGTCCGGACGTTCTTCCTGAGTATCTGTCCCACTTGCTTCAAAACTGCATCTCCGGCAAGATGGCCGTACTTGTCGTTGATGGTCTTCAGGTCATCCAGATCGAAAAAGATCAACGCCAGTTCGCGGTGGTACCGTTTGGCTCGGCTGATTTCCTCGTCAAGGCGTTTGGAAAAATAGCGCTGATTGGCCAGGCCGGTCAGGTTGTCGGTGTACGACATCTCTTCCATGTGCTTGTATGACTCCGCATTGTCTATCAAGCGCGCCACGTGCGGCTTAAGAGCCTGGAGTTGTTTATTCACCGCCGGGGACATTTCCCGCCCGCTCCAGACCAACACGCCCGCCCGTTCGGCCGACAGCGGAAAGGACGCAGCATATTTCAACCCGTTCTCTTTCAGGCTACGCGCCCAGTCTCTCAACCCTGCCTCTTTTCTGGCCAGTTCGTCGAGATCAAAGGAACTCTCTTTGTCCAGCGCTTTGAAAATGGCCCGAAAGGCGTTGCCGTCGGGAACGTTTATATCGCGGTTCACACCCGTCTGAAAAACCAGCGGCTTGGCTGCATTCTCCCTATCCTGGTAGAGATACGCCACGCGACTCATGCCCAGGTCCTGCTTGATGGAACCTATCAGCCTTGGTACCATTGTCTCAGAGTCGCGATGCCGCACGAGTTTCAAGATGTTGGCGTGGAGACTTTCATTCGTCCTCAGTTCTCTCCTGGAAAATGTCCTGGCCTCGTCAAGCTCCTTCTGCAAGCCGCCATAACGCATCTCATGCCATTTGATGTGGTAAGCGGCCGAAAGCGACTGGGCCAAGCCCGCGATAAGGAGATTGAACGAGACGGACCCGGTTTCGACCGTACTGTGGATAAAGTAGAGGCCGTACAGGTTGTCTCTCCAGAAAATCGGGAAATACATATCCATATTCAGAGCACGAAGCTTCCGGTAGAAGGAGGCAGGCAGGTTATCCTTAAGGTGTTGAATATTTCTCGGTAGAAAATCTTCCTGCAACCGCTGGGCCAGTTGTCGGGTGAAAACAAGACGAAACTCACGCCGGTCGAACCCGCGTATCCCATAATAGTAGTTGAGTTCCAGAAGGTGGCGCTTCTTCCTCAGGAAAATGATGACCTCACAACCGAACGATTTCTTCAACAGATCGGAAACCTTGCTGGCGACGCCCTGGATCGTGCCATCCAAGCTGTTTGTCCGCAGAAAGTCCGAGAACTCGGCAAGATTCATCCGCCGCATGGCTGCCGTCTGTCTCTCTTCCCTTCTGATTCTCGTAAGAAGCAGCGCTGCCAGAATTACAACCAGAATTCCCAGGGACACTATGAGGATAGTCTGGATTTCCACATAAGCCTCCAAGATAAATATAGACCATACCAAAAAGGTGTCAACCAAAAAAACGCAAAGTGAACCACTATCAAACTTTACGCTTGACAAGAGCGTTAAATCTATTATTATAACTTTGGATCGATAGCTGGATGCGTTGCCTGCTTTTTCTCGGTAAAAAGTTGGCTTGGTGCAACCGATACAAGAAATGAGTGAAAAAGCGAGAGGCTACCGTGCAAAATCAGGAACATCCCGTCTTGTTTAGAGGGTATGTAAAAAAAGAAAACGGAAACTGGGTCGCTGTATGTGTAGACCTGAACATAGTTGCCCAAGCTACCTCTGCCGATGAAGCTGTGAAAGACTGTTTTGAATTGGTGAAAGAATATCTCGATTATGTTTGTTCAACGTACCCTAACCAGATCGCAGAGTATATTCCGCGCTCTGCACCCCATGAACTCATAGAGGAATACTATGCTATTCTTGCACAGGTAATTGGTTCAAAAAAACCGGTCAGGAATAGACGTCTTTACGATTTTCCGATCAAGAGACAAGAACTGAGTCACTGCCACGTTTCGTGAGCCTTGTCAAGACCTACTATCAATCTTCAATCAGTTCGTAAGAAGCTCAGGAAGCTTGGCTTCATACTCAAACGGCAAGGGAAAAAACATGAAATATGGGACAATGGCACTGGGCATATTATCCCCTTGTCGCGTGGTAACCAAGATGTAGGCAAGACTCTCCTGAAATCAATTTGCGCCGAACTTGGCATATCTGAAAAAGAGTTCTTAAAGCTGTAATCCTAACCAAAAATCAAAACAGACCACTACCTTTTTGCTCAAAATGACCCACTACCCGATTTCTTTTTTTTCACAAAAACTGTGCGGAGGGGCAAAATGACCCACTACCAAAAAAACGCGAACGTCAGTTAGCGCCATCTGCGAATGAGCTTAAACCGAGAGCGCTTCGTCAACAACCCCCGTTTTCTTAAAATGGAAAAAACCTGCCACCACCCCACGGGTGACACCTGCGGCAGTCTGTTTATCTCTCTTTTCATCTCCCAAATTGAAGCGAAAGGATCTTCCTTTACGATGCGAAGGATGATGGTCTCGATATCCGCGCTGACCGGGAGGATGAAACCGTCAGGCGAGGAACGCCGTTGCCCCCCGTTGCCCCCCGACGACGGCTCCAACGTGTCAACTACCGTCAGTTTCGTGATCGGCTGGCTTTTTTTTTTGACTGGTGGCCGGAGGTCGCCGGGAAATCCTCTCTGGCAGCGTCAACGGAACTATATACCTTCAGGACTTTATCAAACTCCAGCAGTTCGTATATCTCGTATACGTTGGTAATCATGTTGGCCAGTTTGATATCCCCGTCGTTGGCCCGGACCTCCTTGATATGGGAGATAAAGATTCCCCACCCTGCTGATGATATATAATCGACTCCGGCCAGATCGAGCACCACCCGGTAGCGGTCCCGCTTCAGCAGCGAATCCATAACCTCTTCCAGTTCTCCGGCTGTCGTGGTGTCAATGACCCCATCCACCCGTACTTCGGAAACTCTATCCTGATCGCTCTCGGACAGTGAAATTGAAATGTTTTCCATTTTCAGCTACAGATCATACCAAAGGCCTCAAACTACACCGCTCAATAAACAGGCTTTGTAAAGAGGGGCAACAAAAAATAATGAGTTGTCAGTTGGTCTCAGTCGGTTCGGGACCCGGGTTTTTCACGCTTTTCGTTTCAATTTCGCGTTCCTCTGAATCGGGAGGCAGATCCATCCCGGCGGTGGACTCTGGCGGCTGGGAACGCACTACGATAAACGTAATGTCGTCGGCAGGCTTGACAAAGCCGGAAAAATCATCCAGCTCACTGATGATCGCTTTACTCAGGGAACTGATCTCCAATCGGGCGCTGCGGGCCATCTCAGCCGCAAAAAGGTTTATCAGACGGTCGATACCGTACTGCTGGCCCTCCCGATTGGCCGCTTCGGTGATGCCGTCAGTGAAGATGAAAAAGGCATCCCCTTCCTCCATAGTGAACTGCACTTCCTCAAGCCGTTCTTCAAAAGCAGGCCCCAGCGTAGTCGGCATACCAAGGGGCATTCCCGCTGGATTAATCCTGACAACCTCTCCTTCGCCCGCTTTGTACAGAAGCATCGGGTTGTGCCCGGCTGACACGAAGTTTATTTCCCGGCGGGCGCTCTCGTAGATGACAAGCATCACGGTGATAAACATTCCGGGGGGGATGTTCTTCTCAAAATAGTCATTCACCTTGATGAGCGTTTCTTTAGCCGAAACGGCGTTCGCCGATTGGATCTGGATGACGGTGCGAAGCATCGACATTACCAGCGAAGCCGGCACCCCTTTGCCCGAGACGTCGGCTACCGTGATACAGTAACGTTCGGGACTGATTGCAAAAACATCGTACAGATCGCCGCCGACGATTGCAGCCGCCCGATAATAGCCGTCAAGTTCCAGTCCGGGCACCGAAGGAAGCTCAAGCGGCAGCAACGTTTTCTGAATCTGCGAAGCAACCTCGATCTCTTTGGCCATTTTCTCTCTGGCCACAATGTTTTTGCGGTCCCGGCTGAGACGCGTTATCATCTCATTAAAAGCCCGGGAAATTTCAAAGAATTCCTCCGCCCCTTCAAGAGGCAGCTCGGTTTCCAGATCACCGGAGGCAAAACGTCGCACCCGGCGCGTGATATTGACGATAGGTCGGACGAAGTAGTTTGACAGAAAGTAGATCCCTATAATACCAAAAAACAACAGCACCAGTGTCAGAACCCCGATCCTCCAGCGCGCCCGCGTTAACTTGTCATGTATCTGGGCCGACGAATAGCTGACGTGAACCAACCCGATCTCCACTTCACCGGCTCGTATCGGTGTCATCAGATAACTATACTGCTGGCCGTTGACACGGTAACGCTGAGGAACGCCCAGCTCCGCCGTGCTGACGAAAGCGGGAATCTTATACGGTTTTCGTATATTATGGATGTCCTCGGAATGCGCCAGAATGAGGCCGCTTGAATCGGTCAGGACAATCAACTGCAGTTCGGGATTCGACTGCAGGTAACTGACAATCAGCTCATCGAACTCGACGTGGGAACGGTGATTGATGGCGTGGAGGGCAGCCTGGGCGGCAATGGTATGGGCCAGTGAACTGACGGTGTCGTCAAGGTGATCATATAGGTACTGCGATGTCCGTCTATCAATGTAGTAGTACGCCCCCCCGATGATGACCAAAACGCTCAAGAATGTCCAGAAAGAGAACTTCACTCTAAGCGTGAACAGCCGCCGCAAGAAGGGCCGGCTTTCGGGACGGGCGGGGGCAATCCGTTTGATCATGCGCAGTTCATTAAAACCGGCCGCCGAGATGTACTCAACGGAGTCCATGATTTTTTGGATCATGTAGAAACCGAGGCCGCCTTTTCGCCCTGACGCCACCAGCCGCTCAAGGTCAACGCGACCGGCTCCCTCAGGCTGGAAGGACCGCCCGGCGTCAATTAAGGAGAAGACTATCAGCTTCTTGTAGACGACTACGCGGAGGCGAATGGTTCCCTTTTCATACAGGTAGGCATGGCGGATAATGTTCGTGGCGCCCTCTTCGATGGCCAGATGGACGGCGGTTACATCCCTTCGGGACAAACCCGCCGACACGCAGGTTTCCCGAACGGTACGCTGAAGGCTGTCAAGGTACTTTTCCTCAGCGATGAATTCAGCGTTGACTTCTTTTATCGGACGCCTGAACATACATTCCAAAGAAGCAAAGTCCGACGCGAGAGTTCAACAAAAACGAAGCCCCGCAGCCGGCCTGTTATTGGGATTCCTGCGATTTCAGCCGCAGCCGCGCTTGTTCCAGATTGTCCAGGGTGCTGCTGTTGTTCGGGTAGACCCGCAAGACTTTTTCCCAGGCTTCGATTGCCTTCTCATATTCCTTGTTGCGCATGTGCCGCAGGCCGTCAAGGTACAACTGCCAGGTGACCTTATCCTTTTGTATGTCCTCGAGGGTCGGCGGCTGCGCCAGCGATTGGTCTATCCTTTTGAGGTATTCCAAAGCCACCGGTTCCGACGGGTCGATCGCCAGGACAGCGCGGAACAGGTGCCGGGACTGAGTGTATTTGCCTGCCTTGAACAACAGAATGCCCTGGTTCAACTGCTGCGTCAGGTCCAGGTTCTGGGCAACCCGCCGCTTGGCTTCTTGCGCCTGAAGGTTTGACGGGTCAAGATCCAGTATTCTTACGTACGCTTCAATAGCCGTGAGGTACTGACCGTTGCGCTCTGCTGTCCGGGCCATTTCGAAGTTCAGGGAGATCTCGGAGGTTATGGCATCTTCTATTTCGAGTCTAAGCCTTCTGGCGCCGGCGTGTTCCCGGTCAATGTCAAAGACCAGGTCAAGCATATCCAGCGCGGCAGCGTAGTATTGTTTGGCCAGGAAACTCTGTGCCTGCGCGTAGTAGTTCTCAATGTCGTGGCGCAACTCGATCTCGACCTCGCGGAGCCTCTGTTCTCGTTCGAGTTGAAATCGGCGGGCGTTTTCGATGGCTGTTATGGTACCGATAATCTCCTCGTTGTCTTCCTCAAAGACAAGAGCCTGATGGTAGTACATCAGGGCAGAATCGAGGCGGAACTGGTCATAAAATGTGTCGGCCTTTTCTTTATAAAACGCAAACTGTCGGCGGCGTTCGTCGGCAAGCAGCACCGTGCCACGCCGTCGCTTTTCCTGCTGCTTTTGACGCTCCTGCTCTGATACCGACGGCCCGACAAGGAATGACAGGGAAAAACGGTGGCTATCGTCGACGTACTCAAGGAACTTGTAAGCGTAGTCAATTTTCAGGCGGCGGTACGCAAGCCCGGCACCAAACGAGAAGTTATCCCGGTCGTAGCCGGCTCTGAGGGCATAAGCTCCATCGAAAACGGCTTCGGCTCCGGTGTGGACCTTGATTGATCGATTTTCGACTTTTTCCAACTCAAATGACGCCGTTAACTCCGCTCTGTCAATCAGCTTGATTCGCTTCAGCGACAGACCTCCAACCACCGAGAGGGGGGTAAGCTCAGAGGTGGCGCCAAGCTTAAGGGATGCGGGAATCATGTCACGAATGATAACCCCGGCTGAGAGGTTTTTGTACAGACTGGCGGTCATGCCAAAATCAAGGCCCGCCCCGTAGTCGGAGTAGACATCAAGGGTTTGATTAACGACTTTCAGACTGAGCCCAAGGGCCAGTCCTTCATGCAGACGACGGCCATATGAGATCAGGAATTGGGAGGTGGAATAGTCAAAACTTTCCTGTTCGATTTCGATAAAATTCCTTCGCTTGATGATGTCATCGGTCCCTATCCGCATGTAGGCTGCGGCGAACCCGCCGAGCGACAAGACGGGATAGGCCCAGGAAGCATAGTCGCAGGTCGTCCCTTCAAAGAGCGCCATATGCATGAAAGAAACTTCCTGGTATTGCAGGGCGGCCAGACCGGCCGGATTGTAGAAAACGGCTGAAGCGTCATCGGCCAGCGATGTGAATCCACCCCCCATCGCCAGCGCCCGCGCCCCAACACCAACAGAAAAAGGGGATTCCTGTCCGGCATCACCGGCCATGGCCGCACCGTTACAGGACAAAACAACGGCTGCCATTATGAGAATATAAGCAGGTCCTGACCTCACTTGACCACCGCCACTTTCATCCGGGCATATTGGCCGGTCCGGACAATTTTGATCGAGACGATATAGACGCCGTTTCTCACCATGTGGCCTCTATTGTTGCGTCCATGCCACGCAATTTCGTTTTCTCCAACCGCCGTGCCGTTGGAACCTTTAGGCAGGTCCCTCGCATATACCTCTTCGCCGGTCAAAGTAAACACCCGAAACTCCACAGCCGACGGCTCCTCCAGCTCATACGAAAATCGAGCCTCCGAGACCTCCGGGTTGAACGGATTGTTCTCAATGACAAATGATTCCTGCAGCGTCTTGCCCTTCGTCACGTAGACCTGGGAGATCAGGCGCTCCCCGTCAACGGTAGATGTAATCTCCACTGGTTGTCCCGCATTGGGACCCTCGGCAAAAACAGCCGAAATGTGATGCCGCTCCAAATCGAGTCTGAAAGATGGCGGAACCGTCTCACGGAATTTCGCCACAAACACGATCGAATCAGCCTGGGCGGGCGGCACAACGAAATCATCAAACAACAGAAGCAGTTTGTTGCCGCTGGGCAAGGAATGGGAGACCGGCAACCCATCCTCATAAAAACCGGAGACAGAGGGATCAAGAATAGATCCCACATCGATTGCGGAATTGTCATGATCCCAGAAGGTGATACCTATTTCGACAACACGAATGCCTACCGCAGGTGATGGTTCGCGATTGGTCAAATTCAGGCGGAATAGCTCCTTTTCCCGTCCCGGTAAAACCAGGTTCGAGCCGATAAGCAGTGGCTCAACCAGAAGGTCGGCCACTACCGACTCGACGTCCACCGAGATGCTCTGGCCTTCAAAATCGGTTTCAAAGGCAACAGTGCCGCCCACACCGGGGATTATCAGAGGCAGAGAAGCACTTACGTGCAAACTTTCGCCCAACTGACTCAGCGGAACAAACATCATCTCGGTTTCAATAGCGGTCTCTCCGGGGTAGAGTGAGTCCCCCGGAAGGATGAGGTTCGTGGAGGCCGAGAAACCTGAGCCTGTGATGGTGAAACGGGAGTCGTCAGGGACAATCCCTACAAGAAAATCGTTGCCGAGATTCAGGTCAAAACGAAAAGTGACTTCCGCTCCTGCAAAGACAGTGACCGGTTCCAGGGAATTGGAGACATAACTCACCTGCAACTCCGGTAGCAGATACATCGAGTCGACAAAAGGGCTGGTCAGCCCGAATCGAACGCCGTCTGAAAGCAGACCGTAGTCGAGTTGCACGACATACCAGCCCGGTTGCAGGTTGTGGTGCAGCTCGACAAGCGCCGACAGACCCGAATAGCTGATGACACCGTTTTCAAACAAGGCATAGCGTGGTGAGCCTCTGTATATGATAGGCGTGCGGCTCCCACTCAGCACCAGGGTAACAATCAGGTGTGTCCTGTCAATCGGGCCAGTGAACCCACCAGCGGCCACATCGAACGAGATTTCAAACGGTTTGCCAGGGTAGGCGGTATCAGGCCGGAAAGAGCCCTCAACGATTTCAAACGAGTACGGCGCTACAATCTCGACCGAAAGCTCCCACCGGTTGGTGGTGGTATATATTTGTCCTCCGATGTTGTATTCGGCAATAAGCTCAATGACCAGAATACCCTCGGATATGGCCTGGGGTGCCGGGGGCAGAACTATCCTAACGGTATCGATAACACCGTCTGAGTTGGGCTCGAAGGTGGCTTCGGTTGAATCATTGGCGGATTCAAAACAGGCTCTCACCACAGGTGGAGAAGAGGCTTTCATCCCCCCGTTGTTTTGGACCACCACGGATGCGGGGCTTTCCGCATCCTCAAAAACTCGACTAAGCGGAGCCCCTTGCCCATCCAAGACCGCCAGGATATCGTAGCCGTTGAAGGCAACTTCGACGGCACCTGAAGTCACCTCACCATTGGTGGCATGAATCCTGACAACCGCTGAGGGACCGGCATAGGTTATCTCAGCCGGTAGAAGATTGACGACACCCTCACTGAGCAGCTGCTGATCGTCTATCACATCCGGCGCGAGACTACCACCGTCTGGAGCTAACGAAATTGGCTTTTCGGGCAGATTATAATCTGTTTTAAGATTTCCGTAGGCGTCGTACAGAGCAATCTCGGCAAGTTGTAAAAAAGGCTGACCGACCACCTGGTCAGGCGAAATTTTAAGTTCCATCTCCGCCAGCTCGCCAGGAATGACGGTAATACGTCCCGATTGCCCCTGTACCCCATCCGTCGAGGCAACCGCCCACCCCTGACCAACGGTAAGGGCCTGAAAGAGTGAACCCGAGAACTCCCCGATAGAGTCAGAGCCGTCAGCCAGGAACCATTCAAATTCAAGGCTCGTTATCACGTTTCCAAACTGATCCACGCCGACGGCACTGAACGTTATGACATCACCTGCTCTGACCGTGATCTCATCCGCGGGAGATACGTCAATGGCATACAAAGGACCGGGGATAATGCTGAACGGCTCGCAGAAGTCGGGGCCGGCCACAACCTTATCATGCCGGTCAAAGGCAACCCCTGTCAACAGATACTGACCCGATGCCGTCGGATTGCCTATCAACCTCACCAGTACAGTAACCCGAACCACCGGGCACAACGCCCCGGCACCAGACCAAGGAGCTCCGTGGCGACGGCGCTTGGTCAAGTGGATGGTCAACAGGGCATCGGAGACCTCAAACTTCTTGACTCGGTAGTCATACAAGGGATAATCGTCCGCGACCTCGACGACCTCGATGAGGGACAAATCAAAACCATCCGGAAACAAGAACAGAAATCCGCCGCGCTCCAGCGAGCGGAAGGCCCGCCGCGAAAGCCCAAAACACAACTCGTATTGCGTCGTATCGCCCGCGGCCGGGTCGCTGGCCGTTACCACGAAACTGTCCAGTCGTTCCGTGGCGCCGCCCGACAAGAGGCTGGCAGCATTGACCGGATACAGTCCGTCCTCAGTCTTGGGACTAACTGATACGCCATTTGCATTGCCGGCTATCACAGACGACCAGGCAAGCAGCGCAAAAATGAGAAATAGCTTTAGTGATCTCATGCAACGGCAGTAATCATGTTTACAGTAGACAAGGGAATTTAATTAATAAATAGTAAAAAAGCAAAGAATATGCTCTGCGTCCCATCCGGCCGCTGATTTTTTCGGAAATATAATTTGGCCCAACCAGACGTTTTGATGGAGCGCTAATACACTCCAAACGAACAACTTAAGGAGTAGAGTTCCTTGTCGGTCGGTAACCGTACGAGGATATCATGCGATCCGGCTCAGAGGTGGCCGCAAAAAAGGACGTGCTGTTGTAACAAGTTGCAGTATAAGTCACAGAAATTGCACACATGCGCCCTGCTATGGAAGGCTCTCACTGATGTTTTCTGCAGCCGTCACGGTGTTGGACATGAGCATGGCGATGGTCATCGGGCCAACGCCGCCGGGAACCGGACTGATATATGAAGCCTTTTCAAGGCAGTTGTCGAAATCAACGTCGCCGACGAGTCTATACCCCTTTTTTGCGCTGCTGTCTTCAACGCGGTTGACGCCCACGTCGATAACGACGGCGCCGCTCTTAACCATATCAGCCGTTATCATCCTGGGCCTGCCGACAGCGGCGATGAGAATATCCGCGCGCCGGGTAATCTCAGTCAGATTTCGCGACCGGGAATGAGCCACAGTAACGGTGGCATCAGCCATCCTGGCTTTTTGCATGAGCATAGCCGCCAGAGGTTTGCCGACGATGTTGGAGCGCCCCACAATAACAACCTCCCTACCGGCAGGATCGATTTGATAATACTCAAGCAGTTTAATAATTCCGTGCGGCGTGCAGGGGAGCAGGCAGGGCCTGCCGATCATCATCAGACCGACGTTGTGGGGGTGGAAGCCGTCCACGTCCTTTTCGGGAAGGATAGTCAGGGTGACAGCCAGTTCATCTATCTGTTTTGGCAGGGGCGACTGGACAAGGATACCGTGGATCTGCTGGTTTCTATTGAGCGAGGTGACAATTTCTATTAATTCCTCCTGTGATAGGGTCTGGGGCTTCTTGACCACCTCCGAGTGAAGCTCCAGCTTTTTGCAAGCTTTAACCTTGCTGTTGACGTAGGTTGCCGAAGCCGGATCATCGCCCACCAGCACTGCCGCCAGTCCGGGGACAACGCCCCTTTTTTTGAGAGTTTCAATTCGGGGTTTAAGCTCGGACAATACGCTGGCCGCTACTTCTTTGCCACTAATAAGTTGCGCGCTCACCTTAAAATATCCCTTTATATATCTGAAAAGGCTGCATCGCTGCGGAAGTTCTCAATCTCAAAATCGAGCCGGAAGCGCTCGAGGTGGTGCGCCCGGCCTTCCGTCGGGTCCACTTTGACCACGACGCCGGAGAGCTTGACATCGTCAGCGGCCGTCGTGAACCGTTTCGGCACGCCGGTCAGGAACCGATAAAGCGACGGTTCCTTTTCCATACCGATGATCGAGTCGTGAGCGCCGGTCATCCCGGCGTCGGTGATATAGGCGGTGCCGCGCTTGCTGACATGTTCATCGGCTGTCTGAACATGGGTATGGCTGCCGATAACGGCCGTAACTTTTCCATCAAGGTAATATAGCATGGCCTGCTTTTCCGAAGTCGCCTCAGCATGGAAGTCGACGAAAATAATATCCGTTTCCCGCCTGAGGACAGTTAGTTCGCGGTCGGCCACCTGAAAAGGACAGTCGATATCCTTCATGTACGTCCGACCCATCAAGTTGAGGGTAGCGATCTTCCAGTTGCCGATGGTTTCGACATAGGAGCCAATCCCGGGGGATCGCGAAGGGTAGTTAGCCGGCCGCAACAGCTTCGGCCTCTCGTCGAAATACTTGATGATTTCATGGCGATCCCAGATGTGGTTTCCGGATGTTTGGATGTCAACGCCGTAGGAAAAGACTTTGCGAGCCATTTCGGGAGTAATTCCGAATCCGCCGGCTGCATTCTCAACGTTGGCTATCACATAATCAGCGGCATGTTTCTCCCGTAGCGGCTTGATCATGTGAGCCGCTGCCTGCCGCCCTGCTTTTCCGCAGATGTCGGCAATAAATAAAATCGTAACGAGTTCCATCAAGTCACTTTCTAAGGCGGGTCACCTGCTCCTACAAGCCGAAGGTACCCGCCAATCACCACTCGACCCATTAACATAGTTTATCATATAGACTTCTAATTGAGTCTTGTAGGTCGGGTTCCGAGTCCGCCAGAGGCGGACGAGAAACCCGACATTTGCCGCCGACGTTGTTGTCGGGTTTCTCATTCCGTCCGCCTCCGGCAGACTCCATTCGGAACCCGACCTACTATACTGGTAGGTCTCGGAGAGACCTGCCCTACAAACTGGCAACGACAAACAGCTATCGGCCCTTTCTATTTTGCATACTCGGTCGCGCGTATCTCCCTTACCACCGTCACCTTAACCTGCCCCGGATACTGCATTTCTTTTTCAATTTTCTCAGCAATGTCACTGGCCAGAATCGAGCTTGCCAGATCATCGAGGAGTTTATTCTCAACAATCACCCGTATTTCGCGACCGGCCTGGATTGCATATGCTTTGGAGACTCCTTTGAAACTGTCAGCCAGCGCCTCCAGTTGTTGCAGCCGCTTGATGTATGCCTCCAGCGGCTCCCTTCTGGCACCGGGACGCGCGCCGGAAATGGCATCGGCAGCTTGAACCAGAACCGGGTACGGGCCGATCATCGGCACGTCACCGTGGTGCGCCTCAATGGCATTTAAGACATCCTCGCTTTCCCTGAAGCGGCGTATAAAGTCGGTCCCGATCTGGGTGTGGGTCCCTTCCGTTTCACGGTCGATAGCTTTTCCTATGTCGTGCAAAAGGCCGCACCGTTTGGCCAGGGTGGCGTCGAGTTCGAGCTCGGCAGCCATCAATCCGCTCAGCATAGCCACCTCCTTGGAATGAGCCAGCACGTTCTGTCCATACGAGGTACGGAAGTGGAGCTTGCCTAACATCTTGACGATGTCTGGGTGCAAACCGTGAACGCCAAGTTCAAAGCAGGTCTGTTCGCCGGCCTCGCGGATGATTACCTCCATTTCCTTTTTGGACTTTTCCACTGCCTCCTCAATGCGGGTAGGGTGAATTCTGCCGTCGGCAACCAGCTTCTCTAAGGCCATACGACCAATTTCACGCCGAACCGGATCATAACCCGACAGAATGACAGCTTCCGGGGTATCATCGACAATCACATCAATGCCGGAGGCAGTCTCAAAAGCCCGGATATTCCTCCCCTCACGGCCGATAATCCGCCCTTTCATTTCGTCGCTGGGGAGATTTACAACCGAGACGGTGGATTCCACCGTGTGATCCGCCGCACAGCGATAGATAGAGGAAAGAATGATCTCCTTGGCTTCTTTGTCAGCATCCCGCTCGGCTTGATCACGTATTTCTTTGATATGAGCGGCAGCCTCGACTTTGGCAGCGTTAATCATATTTTCCATCAGCAGTTTCTTGGCTTCCTCCGGCGTCATCTGGGCAATCTTTTGGAGCTTTTCGTTCTGCGTCCTGATGATCTCTTCCAGCTCCTGTTCTCTCAGCGCAATCCCTTTTTCACGCGATTGTATTGTCTTTTCGCGACCGGTCAGCTCCCGGTCCCGGTCCTGCAAAAAGTCCAGCTTTTTTTCCAGGGAGAGTTGGTGTTCCTGGAGCTTCTTCTCGTCGGCCTCCAACTCCCGGCGCTTGCTTTCAGCTTCGCGCTCAAATTCACTTTTTCGTTTCAGCCACTCCTCACGGGCTTCTAAGGCAGTCTCCTTCCTCTTGATTTTCGCTTCCTTTTCCGCCTCCTGGACCAGCCGCACCGCCTCTTTTGCAGCGCCACTCAATCTCTTGTCGGATAGACGACGAGCCAGATGCCAGGAGACAAAAAACGATACGAGACCGACCGCAATCGCTATGGCAACAAACAGGATTAGATCGTTCATCTTGTCCTCCCATCCGGCCGACATCACCGGATGTTGGATTTATGTGAAAGTACCGGGATGAGAAAACACAGGACTTTGAGCAGGGTATTTGTCAGGAGCCGACGGTGTCGTCGGCCAAGACCTCGCTCAAGCCGGCCAGGACTCTGTCCAGTGCGGAGTGGGCATCTTGTTCCGCCAGACCAACGCGATCAGACCTCTCCAGCAGCTCGGAGGCAATGGACATGGCGGCTAAAATCGCCACCTTGTCCCGGGCCTGAACACGACTGGCCTGGGCCGCCTCTTTCATCTTTGAATCGACATATTCAGCGACCCGGGAAATATGGGAGGGATTAGTCACCCCGGTGATGGGGTATTCCTCACCAAATATATGTACCACAACTTTGTTTTCAACCATGGCAACAGATGTCCGTGCAGCGACAAATACCAAATAAGCCTATGCTTTCTTATCCTGCTAACTTACAATAAGTTATATAAGCAAAACATCTTTTGTCAACAAAAATATCACTAGACCGCATTATTCATAAACTCCAGCTTACTCTGCAACAGTATGTTGGCGAGTCATCACGGATGACCGGAGGGAGCGTGGTGATCTCAGTTGTGCAACTGTTTCCAAAGCACGAGATTGCCACGTCGTCAGGCCCGCCTGTGGCGTCCGCCAGAGGCGGACTCGCAAAGACGTGACCGAAAAACTTGTGAATTATCCAGGCTAGTGTATCATCTCATAAATAACCTATAAAATAACTTGCGTATTCTATGTCGCGGTGATCTTCAGATCGCCCCGCGTGACAGCGGCTTTCCCATCGGGTCTGAAGACCCGCCGGGCACAAGACTATGTGAATATATCTCTGGGACACCACATTAGTGCAAGCTTTCCAATTCCTCCAGCCGGCCCAGAACTGACATCAACCTGCTTTTTACGGCCTCAGATTGGTCGGCGCTGCCCAGTTTGAGCTGGCGACATTCCTTATTGATGCTGGCCATCTTGGCTCTTAGCTCTGCATTTCCCTGCTTGAGTGAAGCGTTTTCGCACTTCACCTTATCCAGAAGAGCCAACACCTTCTCAACTTTCTCAGCCAAAGACTCGAACTTGCCTGACATACTACTTGTCCCTGATCTCAGCATTAAACATTTGCTTCAAAGAGTCAACCACTTTCTGCTGCAAATCATCAACTTGCTCGCTTGACAAGCTGCCCTCGCGTGAGCGATAGGTGATGCTGATAGCCACCGACTTCCGGCCGTTTTCGATCTGCTTGCCGGTATACAAATCGAATATCCGCACCGATTCAGCCAGTCCGCCGGCTGTCCGTTTTACCATGCTGACCAGTTCCCCCACTTGAACGTTGTCCGCAACGACAATTGCCAGATCGCGCGGCGCCGCCGGGTAAAGGGGCAACTGGGTGAACTCTATCAAAGGGCGACTCATGGGAATCAGCCGTTCAACCTCGACCTCGGCAATGAATACCGGCTGTTTGATATCGAGTTTGCCCAGCACCGACGATGACACCTTTCCGATAACACCGCTCGACTGACCGCCTATCAGGAGATTAAACGAGATGTCATCTTCAAGAAAGGGAACTTCAATCGCTTCAAAACTGAATTGCGGCCAGTGGAAATGGTCAGCCAACCGTTCGAGCCCGCCGGTGAGGTCGTAGAAATCAAGCGGCCGGGGATGCTCCCGCCAGCCAATGGAGGTGGAGCCGGTGACGGCCAACAGGATTCGCAGATCTTCCCGCCAGACGCTGTTTTCATCGGGGGGAAAGTAGGCCTTGCCGATTTCGAACAGAAGCAAGTCCAGATTGCGGTGGGAGATGTTATGGCTGATCACGGTCAGCGCCGTCGGGACAAGTGAATTGCGCATGACATCAAGCTCCTTTGAGACCGAATTGATAAGCCGCAACTGCGGAGCTTCAGGGTTAAACAGCCTTGCGAGTTGGCTGTCGGCCAGCCCATGCCCGACCATTTCGTCAAAACCGACGCCCGTTAGAATCTTTCTTACTTCATCCCGGAAGGTATCGA
>Ga0209979_1002849_pt1 | contig 15984 bp, 14 predicted proteins | sample AnhtaG_FD_183114 | JGI IMG/M metagenome (GOLD analysis project Ga0209979, IMG submission 183114) | Deep subsurface microbial communities from Anholt, Denmark to uncover new lineages of life (NeLLi) - Anholt_01485 metaG (SPAdes) (version 2) | ecosystem: Environmental > Aquatic > Marine > Oceanic...
TCTTGCTGGAAGATGGCGATATACTTGAGCTTAACCCACAGGCAGGTAGGATAACCGGCAAAGTCAGTGCCGGCAATGTGTATGTAGACGGTTTGAGCGTCGGTGATATCGGCAGCCTTGTTCTCCACAATAGAAGAATGCTAGCAAGGGATGGAGTAGTAGTGGTGGTTATTGCCGTCAATAAGCAAACCGGTAAACTGGTGGGGCGTCCTGACATTGTGTCACGGGGTTTTGTTGATACCAGAGAGTCCAAAGAAATGATAGATGAGAGTCGTGACCTGGTGGCTCATGCCCTAGACCGTAGTGGTGACCACCCTGCCGAGTGGGGTTTTGTCAATACTAAAGTCAGAGACATATTGAATAAGTTTTACTATGAGCAGACTAAACGCCGTCCTATGATCCTTCCAGTTATGGTGAAGGTGTAGCTTTATATGACCAAGGGGAGAGCTAATATCAGGAGTAGCTCCAGAAGAAAGCCGAGGAGAAGGTCGTGGTTGAGCCGGCTATTTCACTTTATGGCTCTGCCATTGGTGCGGAGGCTTGTACTCCTCGTCCTCATCGTGGCACTGCTATTCTGGCAGTGGTCGGCAGTGACTACATGGGCTGGTAATATTGCCAGCAAAGCCTGGGAACTGTTTGGCTGGGGGCTAATCCTCATAGCCATAGCCGTTATAATCATAATAGGGATGCTCAGGCGGCGGCAGTTATCAACTTTGGCTCGCCGCTGGAAGCTCTATCAGTGGAATAAGTGGCTAGGTAGTGTTGCCTTCATTCTAGCTACCTGGGGAATACTAGCCCTGTTTAACCTAGGGGGTAGCTTTGGTCTAGGTATCATAGGTCAACAGGATTTTATCGCCATCCTTTGGATACTGGGATTAGTCATCATTGGCACTATTTTGGTAGCTCCTAAAGCTTGCTTCCGCTTGGCATTAAGTTTCTTCTCATGGCCGGGCAAGCAGTTGAAAAGACGACTGGCTCCTAGACTGACCCCTCAACAAGAGCCATCATTTCCCACGGTTCCAGCAGCCCCTAACCCCCCCGAAATAGAATCGCAGGAGGAAACGGTAACCCCAGTGCTTACTCCTACCCAAGCTCAACAGGAACTAAAGCAGGTGGCTCAGGAGGTATGGAGAAAATATGGCGAATCACCGGCTTTAATTACTATTGATGGCTGGCGGTTACCACCTATTGATATTCTGGATAGGGCTCCTGAGGTTGAGTTTAGTCAAGCCGATAATATACAGAGAGCCAAGTTACTGGAGGAAGCTCTAGCCAGTTATGGTGTTGAGGCTAAGGTAGTGCAAATAAACGCTGGACCGACAGTTACCCAGTTTGGCCTGGAACCGGGCTGGGATAGAAAGATGAGGGAGATAAAGGAAAGAGATAAAGACGGAAGTGTCAAGGTGCGGCTGGAGGAGGTATCCAAGACAAGGGTCAAGGTAGAGAGGATAACCTCACTGGCTAATGATCTGGCTCTTGCCTTGGCGGCGCCCAGTATCAGGATTGAAGCTCCGGTGCCAGGTAAATCGGTAGTAGGAATTGAGGTGCCTAATACCATTTTGAGTTTGGTTAGTCTGCGAGGGGTAATAGAGACCAGCACTTTTCAGAAAACAGAGGCCAGGTCTAAACTGTGTCTAGCACTGGGTAAGGGTGCTGGTGGTGAGGCAATAGCCGCTGACCTGTCTAAAATGCCCCACCTGCTTATCGCTGGAGCTACTGGAAGTGGCAAGACTGTTTGCTTAAATTCCATTATCTGCTGTTTGCTACTACATAATACCCCTAATGAAGTCAAGTTTATCATGATTGACCCCAAGAGGGTAGAGTTGACCCCATTCAACAGCATACCCCACCTAGCTACGCCAGTTATAATTGACACTAACAAAGCTTTGGGCACACTGCGCTGGCTCAACCAGGAGATGGACAAGCGGTATCAAAGGTTGGCTACTGCTGGAGTCCGTAACATTGAAGGCTACAATAGAAATAAACAGGGAGACGAGAGACTACCTTACCTGATGCTAATCATAGATGAACTGGCTGATTTAATGATGGCCGGCTTTGATGAGGTAGAGCATATCCTGTGCCGATTAGCCCAGCTTGCCCGAGCTACCGGCATTCACCTCGTCGTAGCTACTCAGCGCCCGTCAGTAGATGTGGTTACTGGCTTGATTAAGGCTAATTTTCCTACTCGCATTAGTTTTGCCGTTACCTCTCAGGTGGATTCACGCACTATCCTTGATAGTGGTGGTGCCGAAAAGTTATTGGGGAGGGGAGACATGCTCTATATGCCCACTGAGGCAGCTAAGCCCAAGCGTCTCCAGGGGTGCTATGTCTCTGATGCTGAGACAGAGAGGCTGGTTTATTTCTGGGGTAGCCAGCAAAGGGAAGAAGCTTCATTAAAGATTGAGGAGCTTGTCCCATCCGTAGCCGCTGGCAGAAAAGGAGGCTTCCCCGCAGACCCGCTCCTTGAGGCAGCCAAACAATTGGCACGGGAGCATAAGCATATATCTACCTCTTTTTTACAGCGGCGTTTACGCATCGGTTACCCCCGAGCCGCCCGCATTATGGAACAGCTTGAGGAAGAGGGTGGTCGGGGGGAAGAGGGGTAGGGTGGTGACGAAGAGTTTTAGAGAGCAATTATCACCTGGAGACAAGTATGCCCTCGGATTAGGATGGCTTATAGCCAATCTCCTTTCCTTAGAGTATATGCTTCGAATATATTTGGTTGATGAGGAACTCGGCGACGATCTCGGGGAAAAATTCCCGCAATATAAGCGCTTACATGAGCTACAGGTTGGCGAAAAAGTGCCTAAGAACGCATTCACAGAATGGGATGATTTGAGCGATCTAATACGAGAGTATAATAAACATGTGGCGAGAGAGCTGGCCATTGATTTTTCAATAGTTGATTTGCGTCATGCTTTGGTTCATGGAAGGGTATCTTCGCCTACACTCGAAGGCTCTCTTAGTCTACTGAAGTTCTCAAGGCCAGATAAAGGGGATACCCAAGTATCTGTGGAATGTAAATATTCTCTTACGAGCGATTGGATTAGTGAACAGAAGAATAAAGTGGCTGGGGAAATGAAAAAAGTTGTCCGCGCCAAACCCCATATTTTTAGTTATACGTAGAGTTTCACCTGATTAACCTGACTCACTTCCCCTTCCTCTTTAACCGCTTCATAATCGCATCCATATAAACCCTGGCTAGGTTTTTGCCGTGCTTGGGCATGCCCACCAACATGGTAGCTGTCAGCTTAGTAATTACCTCTTTTAAATACTACTCTTGTTTTTTGGCTTCTGTCGTTTTCAAATACCAAGCCACTGCCCAGCCAATGCGGAAGATTATGATAGCCAAAAAAGTAGCAATTGCCAGTAGGAACCAGGATTCCGACTCCAAGCCAAGGACGACATTCGCAGCATCACCAATGACTCCCAACACCGCGAACGCACCAGCAATGAACCAGGAAATGTTCGCTGCTCTTCCACATATGATAAGGTCAGCCTTCACCTTTTCACGGTCTGTCCAATCCGGTACTGCCATAGATATGACCTCCTTTCCTTACGTAGTTACTTCTTTTGCTCCTATGTCTCTGCCAAGCTCTTCAGATTAGCTAATATTTCCTCTAGGTTCTTTCCTATCATTCTGCCGGCAAACAGCGCCCCCATAATCTTACCGATAATCCCCCAGGGCATCTCCACGTCCTCTGTAAGCGTAAATCTGCTTCCCGACGGAGTGGCCTCAATACTCCATATCTGGTCATCCTTCTTTAGATATCCCGAGGTCATGCTGAAGGCGAGCCTCTCATTCTCCACCCATTCCGTAACCACATAGTTGAGCTTCATAAGTCGACCACCGGATTTTTCCTCGTAATAAAAGGGTGTGCCCACGCCACTGCGCTGCTCACCGGTATACTCGAATTTCTGGAGAAGGGTAAACCACTTCAGGATATTATCAGACTCAACCAAGAAGGGCCAGATTTTCTCTGGCGGTGCGGCAATTTCAATAGACCTCTGTAGCCTCATTTTTGTCTTCCTCCTTACGGCTTACTTTCCCCTATTTTGGCATTCCTATCCATCTTGGCGTCCTATTCATATATTCACGGTAGGCGTCGCCGTATTGCTCAAGGCATCCCCGTTCCTCAGGAATCACAAGAACAAACCAAAGAACTGCACATACTACCGAAAACAATATGAAGACCCATGAAGCTGTAGCTATACTGACCCCTAGATGCATGAAAAATGAGAAGAGGGTCATGGGATGTCTTGAGTAGCGATATAGTCCTTTGGTAAACGGTTCACCATGCGGGGTGGTGACAATACTCACAATGGCTATGACAAACATGACCAACCCGAATAGATAGATGGGTAGACCTATGTAAAACCATACCATTCCCAGTTTCAGTGGCAGGAAAATAGAGTATATCACGGCAAGACAAAGAAGTATCATCGAAAAATTCATGATTCTCTTCTCAGCCTTGTTGTACGGCACGCTTCCCATTTTCTTCGTTATGTTCCCGACTCCCACTAGCTTATCAATCAGTATCATTATGAGTGGATGTAACGGAAGATAAAGCATGAAAATCCAGGCATTCCATAAACCTATTTCAAAGGTTGGTATAAGCGACATGTTTTTACTCCTTATGGTTCACTTTCCCGCTTCAACTTCTTATAAATAGTATCTATGGAACCACTGGCAATTCTCGTTCTACTTTATTAAAAAATATCGGGGCACACTTTTAATGTAATCCTTATACTCCTGCCCGAATTTCTCTATATTTATTTTTTCTTCACTTAGGACAGCAAAATGAGTCATGATAATATCCAAAATAAAGTAAACCCACAAAATGATATATATAATTGATGCTGTGTTCCATCCCATGACAATCACGCCGAGGGTGGTGATACTACCTGCCAAGACATGGGAGTGCCTGCTGACTTTGTAAATACCCCAATCGACAACAGCTTGATTTCTCTCAGGATATTCTCTCATGGCGATGTAGCCCAGGGCAAAGACTACTTCTCCGAAAACAATAATGCAAAGTCCAATCCAGAAAGCCAGATTAATGCTAAATGGGACAAACCACAACAATGCGATAAATACAACTAGGCTTACCATACTACCTATTAACCAAGGCTTGCCAGGTCCTGGACTGGTCATTCTCTTCGGTTTTATAATCATAGAAAGAAGCCAACTGATAATAAAAGCTAAAATGGGCATATAGAAGAGCCGGAAATACCAAACCGTTTCCATATCATTGCCTCCTTACTTTTATGGTTACTTCTTTTACTACCACTTCTACTACTTGTCAACGCGGTGGCGTTTTAATCGCTTAAGAACAGCATCTATATATATTTTAGCCAGATTTTTGCCGTGCTTGGGCATTCGCTCCCGCTTTTTCTTCAAGCGTCTCTCCCGGCGCTCCTGCCTTGTCTCTCCTTGGTTATCGTTCATCTCTGTATCCCGACGTAATCAAACTCCTTCCTCAGCTCAATAATGCGGTCTCGCAGTAGGGCTGCCTTTTCAAACTCCAGATTTCTGGCGGCGGTCTTCATCTGCGATTCTAACTCTTTAATTAGACGAGCTATATCCTCTCTAGCAATAGGGGCAGTAATATAGGGAGTGCGAGCCTCGGCTACTGCCCGCACCCGCTCAGTTATGTCCTTGATTGCTTTCCTTATCCCCTGGGGAGTAATGTGATGCTCTCTATTATAGGCTTCTTGAATCTGGCGACGGCGTTGTGTTTCCTCTATGGCCCTAGTCATAGAACCAGTAAGAGTATCAGCATACATGATAACATGCCCATCAATATGTCGAGCGGCACGCCCCATAGTCTGGATTAGTGCTCCCTCTGACCTCAAATAGCCCTCCTTATCAGCATCCAGAATAGCCACCAGGCTTACCTCGGGCAGGTCAAGCCCTTCCCGGAGCAGATTTATGCCGACCACTACATCATAAACTCCGAGGCGAAGGTCACGCAGTATCTCCACCCTCTCCAGGGTATTAATTTCAGAATGAAGATAATGGGTCTTTACCCCCATCTCTATTAGATAGTCAGCCAACTCTTCCGCCATCCTCTTGGTTAGAGTAGTTACCAGACAGCGTTCTCTTTTATCAACCCGGGTCTTAATCTGGTCAAGGAGGTCGTCAATCTGCCCCTTGGTTGGCTTAACCTCAATGGTTGGTTCAAGGAGACCGGTAGGGCGGACTAATTGCTCCGCTACCTGCTGGCTGTGTTCATACTCATAAGCTGCTGGTGTGGCTGAGGTGTAAATAACTTGGTTAATACGCTGCTCAAACTCAGGGAAGTTGAGTGGGCGGTTGTCTAAGGCTGAGGGCAGACGAAAGCCATATTCCACCAGGGTCTCTTTACGCGAGCGGTCACCGTGATACATACCACGAATCTGGGGTAAGGTCATATGCGATTCGTCAATGAATAGTAGGAAGTCCTCAGGAAAGTAGTCCAGTAGTGTCCACGGTGGGCTGCCCGGAAGGCGGCGTGATAGATGTCGGGAATAGTTTTCCACCCCGGTGCAAAAGCCTGTCTCCTTGAGCATTTCTAGATCATAGTTGGTTCTTGCCTCCAGTCTTACCGCTTCCAGCAGCTTACCCTGCCCTTTCAGTTGTCTTAGTCTCTCTTCCAACTCCTGTTTTATACTTTCAATAGCCAGTATCAGCTTGTCATGTGAGGTAACAAAGTGCTTAGCTGGATATATATCCACCGAGTCTAATACAGCTAATATCTCTCCAGTTAAAGGGTCTATCTCCACAATACGCTCAATATCATCGCCAAAGAACTCAACCCGCAGGGCTAGCTCCTCATAAGCCGGCTGTATTTCCAGGGTGTCGCCACGAATACGGAACCTGCCCCGGGTGAAGTCAATGTCATTGCGCTCATACTGCATATCTACCAACTGGCGGAGAAGCTTATCCCGGCGGTAGCTGTCGCCACGCTTGAGGCTGCAGACAAAGCTGTGGTATTCCTCAGGCTCACCCAGACCGTAGATACACGATACCGAGGCGACAATAAGCACATCACGGCGCTCAAAGAGAGAACGGGTCGCCGAATGGCGCAGTTTATCAATCTCTTCATTTATATCTATTTCCTTCTCAATATAGGTGTCGGTGCGGGGAATATAGGCCTCAGGCTGGTAATAGTCATAATAGCTGACAAAGTATTCTACAGCGTTATTAGGGAAGAATTCTTTGAACTCGGTGCAGAGTTGAGCAGCCAATGTCTTGTTATGGCAGATAACCAGGGTGGGTCTCTGCGCCCGGGCAACGACATTAGCCATGGTGAATGTCTTGCCGCTGCCGGTAACCCCCAGCACCGTCTGGCGCTTAAAGCCCAGGTTCAAGCCAGCAACCAACTTATCTACTGCCTGTGGCTGGTCACCGGTCATCTTAAAATCGGAGACTATTTCAAAGGGTGGCATATCTGACTCCGCTAAAAAGGCCTTTATAAATAGTATATCTTTTTGCGGTACTGGTTACAATTGGAGATACTTACCAACCTCGCCCCCTTTGTTTCCCTCGAGTACAGGCGACCCTTCTCAGCCGAGCACTTACCCGTTTGTTATCAACCCTTTTTGACTTAGGAGTGAAAGACTTTGCTTAAGCGTGTGATATTTATCTTTGTTGCTAAGTTCTTCATTGTATAAAAAGGTTGACTCGCTTATAATACCTGAGCAGCCTGAAGAGGAGGTATCCTCATCAAACTAGAGCTAATCGTCCCAGCTACACAAGAGAACAGCCAAAAGCGAAAGAAGGCGCTGGTCCCACCCTTGGGACTAGCGATAGTCGCCGCGCTAACCCCGCCAGAGGTCGAAGTTTCCTTAACTGACGAAAATGTCACAGTTATTGATTTCTATAAGGAAACCGACTTAGTGGGTATCACGGCACTAACTGTCACGGCACAACGTGCCTACGAGATCGCTGATACCTTCAGGGCGAGAGGAGTGAAGGTCGTCTTAGGGGGCATGCATCCCAGCGTCATGCCCGAAGAGGCAAGTCAGCACGCCGATGCCGTGGTCATCGGGGAAGCCGAGGGAATTTGGCCAAATTTGATCGAGGATTTCAAGGCAAATAAGCTGCAAAGGATGTACAGGCAGCATGAGCGACCCAGCTTGCTCGGCTTACCTATCCCCCGGCGAGACTTGTTCACCGAGGGGGCGTACTTCGCCAGGCACACAGTCTCAACTACTAGAGGCTGCCCCTATTCCTGCTCCTTCTGCTCAGTTACCTCTTTCTTTGGCCATACTTATCGCTGCCGCCCAGTAGAAGAAATCATCAGTGAGGTCGAAACATTAAGCGAGAGGAAACTCATTGGTTTCGTTGACGATAACATTGTCGGCAACCCAAAGTTCGCCAAAGAACTCTTTCGTGCTCTTATTCCCTACAAGATCAAGTGGGTCGCCCAGGCCTCGGTCACGATAGCCAAAGATGACGAGCTACTCAGACTGGCAGCCGCTAGTGGCTGCATCGACCTATTCATCGGGTTTGAGTCACTATCCCAAGCCAATCTAGCAGCGGTAGGCAAGCGAATCAACGTAGTAGACGAATACGAAGATGTGATCAGAAAGGTCCACTCTCACGGTATTGCCATCCATGGCTTCTTTATCCTTGGCTTGGACGAAGACGATGAAGATGTTTTCAAACGCACCCTGTGCTTTGCCCAGAAAATGCGGCTAGAGAGCGCACAGTTTGCCTGGCCTGTGCCGTATCCGGGCACCGCTCTCTGCGAAACCTTGGATAAGGCTGGTCGAATAGTCACCAAGGACTGGTCACAGTATGAGTCTAACATCGTGTTTGAGCCAAAGAAAATGTCACGAGAGGCGCTGCAAAAGGGGCGTGACTGGGTTTGGCGCGAGTTCTATAGCATACCCTCGATTTGGAAGAGGGTTGGAGTAGCACGTCGCAATTCAGCGACTCTTTGGGCGGTGAATCTTTATTATCGAGCTCTCTGGCAGGGAAAACTCCGAACTAATATGGGCAAGGAATCTTTATTAGCGAACTTTCTGGCGAGGAAAACTCCAAGCTAATAAAGATAGCAGAAAGTTCGAATCCCACTTCGTCTCTGAGCAAGGGTGGAACTTCAAAGCGCGAGCTGCAGAGCTGGTCACCGGTCATCTTAAAATCAGAGACTATTTCAAAGGATGGCATATATTTCCCTACAAGAAATAGTTTTAATAATAGTATATCTTTTTGCGGTACTGGTTACAATTGGAGATACTTACCAACCTCGCCCCCTTTGTTTCCCCCGAGTACAGGCGACCCTTCTCAGGCCGAGCACTTACCCGTTTGTTATCAGCCCTTTTTGACTTAGGAGTGAAAGACTTTGCTTAAGCGTGTGATATTTATCTTTGTTGCTAAGTTCTTCATTGTATAAAAAGGTTGACTCGCTTATAATACCTGAGCAGCCTGAAGAGGAGGTGTCCTCATCAAACTAGAGCTAATCGTTCCGGCTACACAAGAGAGTAGCCGAAAGCAAAAGAAGTCCCTAATCCCACCCCTGGGCCCGGCCATGGTCGCCGCGCTAAGCCCGCCGGAGGTCGAAGTTTCCTTAACTGACGAGAGTGTCACAGCTATTGATTTCCAAAAGGAGACCGACTTAGTGGGTATAACAGCAACAACTGTCACGGCACAACGTGCCTACGAGATCGCCGATACCTTCAGAGCCAGAGGCGTGAAGGTCATCTTGGGCGGTATCCATCCTAGCTTCCTGCCTGAAGAGGCAAGTCAGCACGCCGATGCCGTGGTCATCGGCGAAGCCGAGGGAATTTGGTCAACCGTGCTCGAGGATTTCAAGACAAACAACCTGCAAAGGGTGTACAGGCAGCGTGAGCGACCAAGCTTGCTCAACCTACCTATCCCGCGGCGGGACTTGTTCGCTGAGGGGGCGTACTTGGTCAGGCACACAATCTCAACCACCAGAGGCTGTCCCTATTCCTGCTCCTTCTGCTCGGTTACTTCATTCTTCGGCCATACTTATCGCTGCCGCCCGGTAGAAGAAATCCTCAATGAGGTCGAAACATTCAACAAAAGGAAACTCATTGGTTTCGTTGACGATAACATTGTCGGCAACCCCAAGTTCGCCAAAGAGCTCTTTCGTGCTCTTATTCCCTACAAGATCAAGTGGGTCGCCCAGGCCTCGGTCACGATAGCCAAAGATGACGAGCTACTCAGACTGGTCGCCGCTAGCGGCTGCATCGCCCTACTTATCGGCTTTGAGTCACTATCCCAAGCCAATCTAGCAGCGGTAGGCAAGCGAATCAACGCAGTAGACGAATACGAAAATGTGATTAGAAAGATCCACTCCCACGGCATCGCCATCTACGGCTTCTTTATCTTCGGCTTGGACGAAGACGATGAAGATATTTTCCAACGCACCGTCGGCTTTGCCCAGAAAATGCGGCTAGAGGGCGCTTCGTTTGGTTTTCTCACACCGTATCCGGGCACCGCCCTCTACGAATCCTTGGATAAGGCTGGTCGAATAGTCACCAAGGACTGGTCACAGTATGAGTATGACCTGGTGTTTGAGCCAAAGCTAATGTCACCAGAGACGCTGCAAAAGGGGTGTGACTGGGCTTGTCGCCAGTTCTATAGCCTACCGTCGATTTTGAGGAGGGTCGGAGTGGCACGCCGTAATTTAGCGGCACTTTGGGCAGCGAATCTTTCTTATCGAGCTTATTATCGAGCTCACTCGCGGGGAAAACTCCGAACTAATATGAGCAAGGAATCTTTATTAGCGAACTTTCTGGCGAGGAAAACTCCAAGCTAATAAAGATAGCAGAAAGTTCGAATCCCACTTCGTCTCTGAGCAAGGGTGGAACTTCAAAGCGTGAGCTGCAGGGCTGGTCACCGGTCATCTTAAAATCCGAGACTATTTCAAGCTGAGGCATAGTTAATCCGATTCCATCAGTTTCTTGAAGCGGGGGTCATCTCGGATATTATCAAAATCTTCATCTGTTTTAGCCATTTCACGGTACTTTTCATCAGCCTTAATAGCCTTTTTTAAGTAAGTCAGTGCATCATCAATCTTCCCTCGTAGTGAGAAAACACAAGCTAGATTGTATAATGTGCCAGGGTCATTAGGTTTAATCTCTAGCGAGCGATTAAAGTCAGTAAGGGCCTCATCATACCTTTTTAGCTTTGAATAAGTAACACCCCTAGCGACAAGCGTATCGGGGTCATCAGGCCTTAGCTCTAACGAATGATTCAAGTCCGCAAGAGACTTATCATATTCCCGTAAGTCACCATAAGTGTTACCACGATTGAGAAGTGTGTTAGGGTCATCAGGTCCCAACTCTAACGAGTGATTTAGGTCGGTAAGAGACTCATCGTATTTTTTTAGCAGCCGATAGGTAAGACCACGGTTATTAAACGTGCTAGGATCATCAGGTTCGATCTCTATGGCCCAGTTTAAGCTATCGAGAGCTTGCTCATATTTTCCACGATTATAAAAATAGTGAGCCCTTAATGAAGCAGTGCGCGCATCTGTGGCAAACCCCAGTCCTCTCATGTTTTCCAGCTTTTCTTCCAAACTACGTAGCCTTTCGTCAAGCTCGGGGGGAATGTCCTCTTTTTCTTCCCTAAACGAGATTGTATCTAGTTTTGCCTCAGTAATACTCTCCTTAAATTCCTTGATTATATCGACTCCTACCTTTTTTAACTCTTCAGCAAGTTGTGGCTGTATTCTCTCTATATCCTCAATGGGGCTGGGCGGTGACACAGGGGATGGTAGGCTTTCCACCATTTTCCTCAGCTTAGGCATTATTTCTATATAGTCCTGAAAGGGGATAACCTCTTTATCAATTATATCGGAGGGTAGTTTGAGTTCCTGCTCTTGCCCCTTTTGTGTTAGTATGATCACTGCTTTGCCCAGAGCTATCATCATACCTAGCTCCAATAGAACATTCGGGTTGTTACTTGTAATATCAGCTATACCATAGGCGCAAGTTTGTATCATCTCACAAATTTTACAAGTGAAGGCGTTAACATCGCTTTCATCTAGCGCACTTCTTACCTTGTATTTATATTCTCTTTCTAGAACTGTGTTTAATGCTTCTCGACGCCATTGTCTATTATTTTCGGGCTTTTCGGCTTCTGCGAGAAAGAAAGACTTATCTTGTATCGTTACTGGTATACCACAGGTAAGTCCAGTTAAGGGGCATCTTATGATTTGTCCCATTACTCACCTCCCGATATTTACTTTCCCCCAAAACATTGTCTCCCCAGCTTAGTTCTTTACATGGTATCAATGTGCTCGGCGATGCCTATTCGTTGCACAGAGAGAGGTACATAATTGACCAGTTTGGCGTCAATCAATTCCTTCAGTTTCTTTTCATCCTCGGTCAGGCGTGCCTTGCCAGTCTTTACCTCAATAAAGTCCACGCCTTCGCCGTATTTAACTCCAACAAAGTCGATAGGTTCTCCCAGATAGAAAAGCCGGTCATACTGGGTTAGCTCAAAAGTAGCCAGAAGCTCGTTCAGCTTCCCTGTCCTCTGGCCCAGGCTACGGGTTATCGATTCCAGAACATCATGGGGTAAATCTTCCAGCATATCTTGAATCTCCTTGACCGAGGTGGCTGAAGCTAAAGCAAATCTAAGTTTATTCTCTAGCTCTTCTATCGCCGGCACCTCTATCTTTCTTGGTCTGAGAATTAACACAAAAACTATCACCAGTAAAACAAAAATTATTACATATAAAGGAATTTCCATACTTTGCACCTTTTATTTGTGGTCGTTTAGTAATTTCTGTCGTCATTGCGAGCGGAGCGAAGCAATCTCATAATCGTGTCTAAGATTGCTTCGTCGCTAACGCTCCTCGCAATGACTGTTTGAATTGTTAAATTCTCTCCTTTTATTTACTAGCAAAATACCCCAGTGCCAGCTTAATCCTTTTCTCAAGGTTTAAATCTAAAGGTTGCGAATTATCTGCTATTATATTTTTTTTTGCTTCTACTTAATCACCTTTTGCCCAACATAGGGCTGGAGGACTTCGGGAATTAAGATGCTGCCATCGGCTTGTTGGTAGTTCTCCATTATGGCGATAAGAACTCTGGGTAAGGCTAACCCTGAGCCGTTTAGAGTGTGAACAAACTGAGGTTTGGCGTCAGGGGATGGTCGATAGCGGATATTAGCTCGCCTGGCTTGAAAATCACCGCAGTTGGAGCAGGAGCTTACCTCTAACCACTCACCACAGCCTGGAGCCCACATTTCAATATCATAGGCTTTTTGAGCAGCAAAGCCTAAATCGGCGGTGCAAAGCTGCTTTACACGGTAGGGAAGCCCCAGTCTCTGACAAACCTGTTCAGCGTCGTTTATCAGTTTCTCTAGTTCTTGGTCAGAGGCGGACGGCTCGGTGAATTTATATAGCTCTACCTTATCAAATTGATGACCTCGTTTTAAGCCTCGGGTATCCTTTCCGGCTGACATTTTTTCTCGACGAAAACAGGCGGTATAGGCAACATAATAGAGAGGTAAGACTCCCGGCGGTATAATCTCATCACGGTGGAGATTGGTGATTGGCACCTCAGCCGTAGGCACAAACCACAAGTCATCTTCCTCATCGTGATATAGATTGTCGGCAAATTTAGGCAGGTTGCCCGAGCCGACCATACATTCCCTCTTGACCATAAATGGCGGATATACCTCCTGGTAGCCGTGCTCACTTGTGTGGAGGTCAAGCATAAAGGAGATGAGGGCTCTTTGCAGACGGGCACCTAATCCCTTGAGCACATAGAAACGGGTGCCTGATAGCTTTACCCCTCTCTCAAAGTCAATGATGCCCAGAGATTCACCCAGTTTCCAGTGGGGGTCGGGCTGGAAATCAAGGCTTTTAAGCTCTCCCCAGGAGCGAACTATTGGGTTATCCGTTTCGTCCTTACCCAAAGGCACCGAGGGATGAGGGATATTGGGCACCTGTAGTAGTAGCTCTTCCAGTTGCTTATCCAGACTGCGGACATCTTCCTCCAGGGCTTTTATCTTGGAACGCAGACTACGTCCCTCGGTTATAGCTTCTGCTTTCCTTTTCTGGGCAGCCTCTTTACGGACATGCCTGAATCCTTCTAGCTCAAGCACCTTCTGACGACGTTCTAAGTCGAGCTGCAAAATTTCATCCAGCGGAGCAGTATCCTGGCGGTTGGCTACTGCCTGTCGCACCATCTCTATATTTTCTCGGATAAACTTCAGGTCAAGCACAAATTTCCCTCTTACCAGTTTCGTCTAGCGTTCCCAGCTTTGCGAAGTGCCGGAGCGCAGCGCAGGACATCGTAGCAGATGCGCTGTTATGTTCTGTCTTAGCCGTTATAATTTTTTACCCACGATCATAAACTCCATAGATCCATACTTTATTGGCTCTTTGCTAAAAGGATTTGCTCCTAATATCACCTCAAAACCATGTTGTTCAAATACCCATTTCAGCTCTGGAAATGAATAACTACGATCACTACATTTGATTATCTTCTTTTGGCCATCTTTTCGGGTTATTTCTTCTTCAGATTCCGCACGACATGTCATAAGATCGAATTTTTCATCTCGAAAAAGATTCAAAGCAGTAAGAATAAATATCCCACGTTTTTTTAAAGATTTGTGAACTGCTCTTAACACTTTATAGTTCTCAGTATCATTTTCAAGTAATCCAAAAGCTCCTTCACAGAGGCATATGGCCGCATCAAATTCATTTTCAAAAGGCAACTCTCTTGCATCACAAAGTCGAAAATCAACTTGAACATTTTTCTCTTTTGCAACTTCTTTGGCAGCTCTAATTAAGCCCGGTGATAAATCTATGGCGGTAATATTCTTATAACCTTTGGTGGCTAAGTTGATGGCATGGCGTCCCGTCCCACATCCAACATCAAGAATTTTCATTTCAGGATTGGTTAAATACTCTTTAATCATCCACCTGATTTCATATTCAGTATTTTTGGTGAAGGGATAGTCTTCGTATTCAATCCCCATTTCTTCAAAAAACTCTTTATACCACTTAGGATTCATGCTTTCCCTCATTTTTCTCCCTGAGTTGAGGGAACAGGATTACCTCGCGGATTGATTGCTGGTTGGTGAGCAGCATTACCAGCCGGTCAATTCCCACTCCCAGCCCACCAGTAGGGGGCATACCATACTCCAGCGCCAACAAGAAATCTTGGTCAATGGTCTCCACTGCTTCACCTTCTGCCTGGCGCTCCTTTTGTTGCCGGAGGAAGCGCTGTCTTTGCTCTATGGGGTCGTTGAGTTCGGTGAAGGCGTTAGCGATCTCCATTCCTCCAGCGAAGGCTTCAAAACGCTCTGCCAGATGGTCATTATCAGGCTTGGTCTTGGCTAGAGGCGACATCTCCACCGGGTAGTCCAAAAGGAGGGTAGGCTGCACTAGGTTTGGCTCAACAAAGGTTGAAATAAGCTCATCTATAAGCCTGCCCCTATCCTTCTGGGGGTCAACCTCCATTTTTGACGCTAACATCGCAGCCCTGAGCGAATCAGTGTCAGGATATTTGTCAAAGTCAATGCCGCAGTAATTTATAATCGCCTGGCGTAATTCTAAGCGCCGCCACGGAGGCTTGAGATTAAGGGTATCGCCACCGAACTCAACCTTGTCTGTGCCTAAAATTTGCTGGCTAATTTGAGATATCATCTCCTCTACCGTATTCATCACATCATTATAGTTGGCATAGGTTTGGTAACATTCAAGCATGGTGAACTCGGGGTTGTGCTTGGTGGAGATACCTTCATTGCGGAAAATGCGACCCAGCTCATAAACCCTGTCAAAACCACCTATAATAAGTCGCTTGAGGTAAAGTTCAGGGGCAATGCGCAGGTAGAAGTTCTGGTCAAGGGTATGGTGGTGAGTGGTGAAGGGGCGGGCTAAAGCGCCCCCGGCTGATGGCTGAAGCACCGGCGTCTCTACTTCTAGAAATCCTCGCTGATTGAGGAATTGGCGTATGGTGGTAATAACCTGGCTACGCATCTGGAAGATTTCTTTGGTCTCGGTA
>Ga0209979_1002850_pt1 | contig 15978 bp, 19 predicted proteins | sample AnhtaG_FD_183114 | JGI IMG/M metagenome (GOLD analysis project Ga0209979, IMG submission 183114) | Deep subsurface microbial communities from Anholt, Denmark to uncover new lineages of life (NeLLi) - Anholt_01485 metaG (SPAdes) (version 2) | ecosystem: Environmental > Aquatic > Marine > Oceanic...
TCGACGAGACTAACATCGACGAGGTGGTGGCGGGGGGGGCGGACATGGCGGCGGTCATCGCGGCGGTCATCGCAGCGCCGGATGTCAGAGAGGCGGCGCGGCGCCTGGCGGCGCGTATTGTGTAGATAGAAGGTAGTGGAGGTGAGTGACATACCAGGCGCGAGACTTCGGACTGACCAACCGCCGAGCGATAGTGAGATTCTTCCATATGACCCAGGAAGAGTGCCGACCGCGGCTCCACCCAAACCTGGGCACGCCATCGAACTGCGAGTTGGCGGCTTCCCTCCATGCAAAGACACTCACTTTTCGATCCGCAACTCGAGGCACAGGCATCACCATCGTTTCATGGCCTTGCGGCGGGCGGCGCTGAAGGCCATGGGAAGAAGAGCATGCTACCGAGGTCCAGTTGGCCTGCACCTGGAGATCTTTGCCGCACACCTGGAGACCGGCCGCAATCTTCTCGACTACTTGAGCGGCATCATGGACACGCTCGATGGAAGTCATGGAGCCACTTTCACCTATCTACCCGTCGCATATGAGGATGATTGCCAGGTATTCGAGAACAGCATGAAGATCACGCAGAGCAGCGATCCCCACTACAAGCTGCGCGTTGAATTCCTGCGCTACCAGGACATGTATGCCGACTGAGATTTCAATAGTGAGCCTCAGTCGAACCGCCCAGGGCTGAACGCCTCCAGCGGCGTCTCTGCCTTCCCTTCCGTGATGAGCTGGGCGATGAGCCTGCCGGTGATGGGGCCCAGGAGGATTCCGTTGCGGAAGTGGCCGGTGGCCACGAACACGTTGTCTTTCCCGGGCAGGCGGCCGATGATGGGGCGCCCGTCCGGCGAGCCGGGGCGCAGGCCGGCCCAATCGCTGGCTACTTCAGGGTAGCGCAGCGCCGGCACCATCGCCGTCGCCATCCGCCGCACTTCCGCCAGCCCGCGGCGGGTCGTCCCGGGACGGAACCCCACGTCCTCCACCGTGGCCCCGGCGAAGAGGAAGCCTCCCGCCTTGGGCACCAGATAGCCGTCCTCTCCCCAGATGATGTGCCGCACCGCTTTAGAGTGGTAGGCCAGCATCTGGCCGCGCATGGGACGGGTCGGCACGTCAACGCCCAGCTTGCGGCCCAGGCGCTGCGTCCAGGGCCCGGCGGCCAGGACGACGTGGTCGGCGGCGATGGTATCGCCGTCCGAGGTGCGCACGGCCGTCACTCGGGAGCCCTGGCGGAGGAAGCCGGCCACGGCCGTCCCCTGCCGTAGGGTGGCACCGCCGCCGGCGGCCGCCTGGGCCAGGGCCTGGGTCAGGAAGCCGGGGTTCACGTGGTACCCCTGGGGCGAATAGGCTGCTCCCAGCACGCTGTTCGCCAGGGCGGGCTCCAGGCCGCGAAGGGGGCTGCCCTCCACCCACTCCAGGTTCAACCCCAGCCCCTGCTGCCAGCGGGCCACAGCGCCTGCCTGCCGGCAGGCATGGCGCAGCACCTGCGCCTGCTGCTCCGTCGTGGCCGTTAGGAGGATGCCGGGGGCCAGGTACTGCACATCGATGCCCGTCTCGTCCCGCAGGGCCTCGACCAGAGAAGGGTAGGCATCGACGCCGGCCCGACAGAGGTCGCCGAAATCGCCGCTGGGGAGGGCCTCCGGCGGCGGCACCAGGATGCCCGCGGCGGCGCCGGACGCTGCACCCGCCACCTCGTCCCGCTCCAGCAGCGTGACGCTGGCGCCGGCCTTCGAGAGGTAGTAGGCGGTGGCGCAGCCGATGATGCCACCGCCGACGATCACGACATCGGCCATCAGACCCCCCGCACGAGGACGACGCCGCCGACGATGAGGAGCGCGCCGACCAGCTTGAGGGCGTCGATGGGGTCCTTGGCCTGGGCCAGGAGCCCCAGGTGGTCCCACAGGATAGCCCCTACCATCTGTCCGGCGATGACCGCGGCGCTGGTGGTGGCGATGCCGATGCGGGGGCCGGCGAAGGCCACCGTCCAGACGATGAGCGCACCGGCCAGGCCGCCCAGGAAGTAGTACCACTCCAGGCCGCGCATGAGACCCAGGAAAGCCAGCAACGCGATCACGGCCAGCGGCAGCAGGTAGAGCAGCGGCCTCCCGGGCGTGTTCAGGTTCAACTCGCCCAGGAGGGCAAAGCGCAGGAGCATGAAGCCCACCACGGAGCCGTAGGTGACGGTGACGGAAACCATCAGCGCCTCTGGCACGCCCCGCTCCTCACCCATGGCGCCGTTGACCAGTATCTGGGTAGCGGCGGCCAGTCCAGCTCCGAAAGCCAGCAGCAGGAGGAGTGCATCCATGACTAGCGGCTCCTTTGTCGCAACGGTTTGAGCGCCGCCGCCCACGGCGCGAACAACCTCAACCGCATCCCCTTCGTTGACGGTGACGTGGGGCCATTCGCTGCGGGGGACCACCTCGCCGTTGAGGGCCACGGCCACCTGGCGCGCGTTTATGTCGAGCGCTTTCAGAAAGGCCGTGACGCTGAGGGGGCCCTCCAGCTCCCGCGGCTTGCCGTTGACGGTGATGGTGATCATGAGCGGGCGGCTCCCACGGTGATCCAGGCGGCATCCAGGGCCCGGCGCAGATCGCTGGCGGCGGCCCGCTTGTCCGTCGCAGCGAGAACGGCGGAGATGACGGCGACTCCGGGGGCTCCGGCCCGCACCACATCCTCCACCCGTCCGGCGCTGACCCCGCCGATGGCGAGCACGGGCACGCGCACGCTTCGAGTGATCTCCTCGATCAGCGAGAGGCCGGCGGGCTCCCTTCCCGGATGGGAGCGGGTCTCGTAGACGGGCCCGGCGACGAGGTAATCGGCGCCCTCGGCTTCGGCGCGGCGGGCGGCCTCAACAGAATGCACGGAACGCCCAACCAAGAATGCTTCCCTGGGGCGCCGCCCGGGCGGTGCTCCCTCTGGCAGGTGGACGCCGTCGGCCTCGGCGGCCAGGGCCACCTCCAGCGGCCCGTTCACCAGCAGGAGCACGCGCTCCAGCGTGGCCTGGCGCAGGCGGCGAGCCAGGGCTAGAAGGCCTTCGGGCGGCAGGTCCTTCTCGCGGAGCTGGACGGCGTCTACCCCGCCCTGGACGGCGGCCTCAACAGCGGCGATCAAGCCGTCGGCGCCGCCCTGCCTGCCGGCAGGCACGGCGCACAGGGAGCGGTCGGTGACCAGCATGAGGCAGGGGAGCGGCAGCGGCATCTAGGACGCCGTTGGGCGAGCCATCCCCTCCACGGGGCTGGAGGCCTCGGCCAGCTCCTTCCTGGGGATGCGGCCGGCCAGGTAGGCCTGGCGCCCGGCCTCCACGCCCTTGCGGAAGGCCTCCGCCATGCCTACCGCGTCCTGCGCCTGGGCGATGGCGGTGTTCACCAGCACGGCGTCGGCGCCGACCTCCAGGGCCAGGGAGGCGTCCGAAGGGGCGCCCAGCCCGGCGTCGACGACGACGGGGACGCCGGCATTCTCAACGATGATCTGTATCTCCTCCAGGGTGAACACGCCGCGGCCCGATCCGATGGGGGAGCCGAGGGGCATGACAGTGGCGCAGCCGATCTCCTCCAGCCGTCGCGCCAGGACGGGGTCGGCGTGGATGTAGGGGAGAACGGTGAACCCCTCGCCGATGAGGGTGCGGGCGGCCGCCAGCGTCTCTACGGGGTCGGGGAGGAGGTAGCGGGGGTCCGGGATCACCTCCAGCTTCACCCAGTCGGAGCCCGTGAGCTCGCGGGCCAGTCGGGCGGTGAACAGCGCCTCGTCCACCGTACGGCAGCCGGCGGTGTTGGGGAGGAGAGTGTAGCGCTGCCAGTCCAGGTGATCCATCAGGTTGGGCTCATCGGGCTTGTCCAGGGGGAGGCGGCGGATGGCCACGGTGACGATCTCGGCGCCGGAGGCGTCGATGGCGTCGCGCATCTCCTCCATGCTGCGCCACTTGCCGGTGCCGACGATGAGGCGAGAGCGGAACGTCTTGCCGGCGATAGTCAGGGGATCGTCAGTCATAGTCTTGGCCTACTTCCTGCGGGTCTCATCCAAGTCTAGCGAATCGGCGTGGCTGGGCTGGGGACGCTCCTCCCCCAGGTGGCGGGAGATCTGCATGGCGCAGAACTTGGGGCCGCACATGGAGCAGAACTCGGCGTGCTTGAACACATCCTGGCCCAGCGTCTCGTCGTGCATGCGGCGGGCGGTTTCGGGGTCCAGGGACAGCTCGAACTGCTTCTCCCAGTCGAAGTCGTAGCGGGCCTTGGACAGCTCATCGTCGCGCTGGCGGGCGCCGGGGTGGCCGCGGGCGATGTCGGCGGCGTGGGCGGCGATCTTGTAGGCGATGACGCCCTGCCTCACGTCCTCCAGGTCGGGCAGGCCCAGGTGCTCCTTGGGGGTGACGTAGCAGAGGAAGGAGGCACCGGCGCAGCCGGCCACCGTCGCCCCGATGGCGGAGGTGATGTGGTCGTAGCCGGGGGCGATGTCGGTGACCAGGGGGCCGAGGAGGTAGAAGGGGGCCTCATCGCACAGCTCCTGCTCGATGCGGACGTTGTACTCGATCTGGTCCATGGGCACGTGGCCGGGGCCTTCTACCATCACCTGGCAGTCGGCGGCGCGGGCGCGGCGGACGAGCTCGCCGAGGGTGCGCAGCTCGGCGAACTGGGCCTCGTCGGAGGCGTCGGCCAGGCAGCCGGGGCGGAGTCCGTCGCCCAGGGAGAACGTCACGTCGTAGCGGCGAAAGATGTCGCAGAGGTCGTCGAAGCGCTCGTACAGCGGGTTCTGCTTGTGGTAGTAGAACATCCACTGGGCGATGAGGGAGCCGCCGCGGGAGACGATGCCGGTGACCCGCTTGGCGGCCAGAGGCAGGTACTCCAGCAGAACGCCGGCGTGGATCGTCTGGTAGTCGGTGCCCTGCTTGGCATGGTGCTCCACCATCTCCACGAAGTCGTCCGGGGTGAGGTCTTCCACGCGATCAACCTGGGTCACGACCTGGTAGATGGGGACGGTGCCGATGGGGACGGTTGCGTTATCGATGATGGCCTGGCGGATGCGGTCGATGTCGCCGCCGGTGGAGAGGTCCATGACGGTATCGGCGCCGTAGCGGACGGCGGTGTGGAGCTTCTCCAGCTCCTCGTCGATGTCGGAGGTGACGGCGGAGTTGCCGATGTTGGCGTTGATCTTGATGGCGCAGGCCTTGCCGATGCCGATCGCGTCCAGCCGACCGGCGAGGTGACGGACGTTGGCGGGGATGACCATGCGGCCGCGGGCCACTTCGTCGCGCACGACTTCCGGAGGAAGGTCTTCCCTCTCGGCGACACGGCGCATGGCGTCGGTGATGACGCCCTGCTTGGCGTAATGGATCTGCGTGACTGGCTTACTGCCGTTGTGGCCCATATCGCGGCTTCCTTCCTAGAGCGGGGGTTATCCCGTCATCCCTGCTGGCAGCCAGAGCACCCGCCCGGGCGAACAAACTCAAACGCCCCGACCTGATCGGGGCGCCAGATTGCTTTCCCTTCGCTGGCATTACCCAGATCAGGTTCCGGCGGTCGGCGGCTGGTCCTGCCGCCCTCTCAGCCCGTGACCACGAGCTCCCGCTGCGGTATTCCGTTCAAGGCCAGGGTAGCAGCCCCCGCGAAGAGCGTCAACCGTTGTGATGTGTCAGGACATGTGAGGCAGAAAGGGAGTGGATGCGCCTCTGGCGCATCCGACGCTGTCCCACCGCCCTCCAGGGCAGCCCGCCTGAGGCGGGTCATCCGCCGGATAGCCACTGGCCTCCTGCTGGCCAGCCCCTTGTCAGGCGTCAACGCTTGTGATACAAGGAGCATCGGCCTCTACGGGAAAGGAGATGCGCCATGTTCGAAACAAGGATCACCAGGCTCTTCGATATCAAGTACCCCATTATCTGCGGAGGCATGTACTGGATCGGCCGGGCGGAGCTGATAGCAGCAGTGGCCAATGCCGGCGGCCTCGCCTTTATGACGGCGGCCACCTTCGAGAACCTGGATGACCTGCGCGCCGAGATCCGCAAGGCCCAAGACATGACCGACGGTCCCATCGGGCTCAATATCAACCTGTTCCCTGCCCTCCGTCCCCAGCCTATCGAGGCCTGGGTGGAGATCGCCTGCGAGGAGAAGATACCAGTAGTCGAAACCTCCGGTCGCAGCCCGGAGGCGATCGTGGCGCCATTGCATGCCGGCGGCGTGAAGATAATGCACAAGGTGCCGGGGGTCAGATACGCCCGCACTGTCGAACGGCTGGGCTGCGACGCCGTGTGCATGGTGGGACACGAGTGCGGCGGTCACCCGGGCATGGATGAGGTGACCACGCTGGTAATGGTGCCCGCCGCCGTGGACGCGGTAGACATACCGGTGGTGGCCGCCGGCGGCATCGCCGACGGTCGCGGCCTGGCGGCCGCTCTGGCCCTGGGCGCCGAGGCCGTTCTCATGGGCACGCGCTTCATGGCCACGAAGGAGTGCCGGGGCCACCCCGCTTGGAAGGAATGGCTGGTCAACGCCACGGAGACAGACACTTCCTACATCATGAAATCTATCAACAACCCCTCGCGGGTGGCCAAGAACGCCGTGGCGGCCAAGGTGATGGAGATGGAGGCCCGGGGAACCACCCTGGAGGAGTTGCTGCCGGTCATAGCCGGACAGGGAGGCGCCGTCTTCGACGACGGCGAGCTGGATTCGCAACTGGCCAGCACCGGCCAGGCGATGGGCCTCATCCACGATGTGCCGACAGTGAAGGAGCTCATCGACCGAATGGTTGAGGAAGCGATCCAGAGCCGCGAGCGCCTGAACGCCGCCATCACCAGCGCCTAAAGGCCACACCACTCCCTTGAAGTATGCTTTGCAGCGCCCGCGTCAGTCGGGCAGAATACTACAGCCCGGAGCGGTGGTGCGCCGCGCCCGTTAACCGAATCTCAACCCTGTGTTCGTAAAGAGACGGTTGACCGCCTACGGTATGGGAATTAGCCTGGAATTAAGCCCAAGAGGGAGGGTTTGAGATGATCGCAACGATGACTGCGCTGTTTATCCTGGCGGCACTGATGATGACCAGCCTCATTATCCACAACGGAGGCACAGGCATCACCTGGCTTTGAGATTCGTCCTTCTTTCCAGTCCTCGCTAGTAGCAACGGCTACAGCAAGGGCGGCGCTCATTTAGGTGGGCGCCGCTTTCTTTTGGGAAGGTGGCTGAGGGGGAGCAGGCTCCTTCGTCGGTAAGGGGCCCACGCCTCGTTAACCGAATCTCAACTGTGCGTTCGTAAAGAAACCGTTGACCCCCTCCAGAGGCGGAGGCTACGCTGTAGACGGAAAGCATCGCTTCTTCCAGCAGCCGACGACGGCCGCAGCGGCGGTGAGACCGGCGCCCCGATCGAATCGGGGCGCTGCTCGTTTTGAGCGAGGCAGGGCCTACTCCTTCCACCAGCGGTAGAAGTGATGTACGGGCCCGTGGCCGCCGCCGATGGGGTAGGCTCGGCGCAGCGCCTCCGTCAGGTACTCCTTAGCCTGCCCCACTGCCTCGGCCAGGGGTTCCCCGCGGGCCAGGTAGGCGGCGATGGCGGAGGCGAAGGTGCAGCCGGTGCCGTGGGTGGAGGTGGTGTCGACGCGGGGGGCCGAGTACTCCCGGAAGGCGTTACCGTCGTAGAGGATGTCCACGGCCTCAGGCGTCCCACGGTGGCCCCCCTTGACCACCACCGCGCCTGCCCCCAGGCCCACGATCTCCTCGGCGGCCCTGCGGGCGTCCTCATCGGAGCCGATGCTGCGGCCGACCAGCACCTCCGCTTCCGGCAGGTTGGGAGTGACGACGGCGCACAGGGGGAGGAGAAGATCACGCAGGACGGCCACGGCATCTTCGCGCAGCAGGCGGTCGCCGCTCTTGGCCACCATCACCGGGTCCACCACCAGGTTGGGCAGGCCATGCTCCCGCACCTTGGCGGCGACCACCTCGATGATGGAGGCGCTGGCCAGCATCCCCGTCTTGACGGCGTCCGGCCGGATGTCCGCCACCACCGCATCGATCTGGGCGGCCACCATGCCCGGCGGCACCTCCTGGACGGCGGTGACACCGAGGGTGTTCTGGGCGGTAATGGCGGTGATGGCGGAGGTGCCGTAGACGCCCAGGGCGGCGAAGGTCTTGAGGTCGGCCTGGATGCCGGCCCCGGCGCCGGAATCGGAGCCGGCGACGGTGAGGACGGTAGGCATGGCACCACTCAACCTAGCCCCGCCCAGGGCCGGGCGTCAAGCGTACGGTGGAGCGGGCCTGCCTGCCGGCAGGCAGGGCTGCCACCGCTGGCGGGACTGGCCTATAATGGGTCGGCGAAGGCCAGTCCTGAGCCCGCCGAAGGGAGGCAGCGATTATGGAGCAGATACGCGTGCGCACCCGGTCGCCCCAATGTCTGGAGGACATCACACGGCAGGTGAACGACGCCGTGCGGCAGTCGGGCGTAGAGGAGGGCATCTGCCACCTGTTCGTGTCCCACACGACGGCAGGACTGGTGATCAACGAGAACGCCGATCCCGACGTGGGGCGCGACCTGCTGGAGAAGCTGGAGGCGCTGGTGCCCAGGGACGCCCCCTACCACCACTTCGAGGGGAACGCCCACGCCCACATCAAGTCCAGCCTGGTGGGCCAGTCGGTGGCGGCGCCGGTGGCCGCAGGGCGGCTGGCCCTGGGGCGCTGGCAGGCGGTGTTCTTCGCGGAGTTCGACGGCCCCCGCGAGCGGGAGGTGCTGGTGACAGTGGTGGCGGCCCAGCCCGTTGAGAGCCCGGCCGGGACGGTGTCCAGAGAGAGGCAGGCAGACCCATGAGCGAGCCCGACCCTTCGACAGGCTCAGAGCAGGGCCTGGAGCAGGCCGTCGAGGAGGCAGCGCGGCTCGTATACCTCGCCAACCACGTGGTGGCCCTGGTGGGCGCCGGCCACTCCGTGGAGAGCGGCATCCCGCCGTTCCGCGGACCGGGCGGCCTGTGGACCAAGCACGGCGAGCCGGACATGCGGGGCTTCCAGCGCTTTCTGGAGAACCCCAAGCAGTGGTGGGAGGAGCGGATCAGCGGCACCGACGGGTACCAGGAGCTGATAGACGCCCTGGCCCAGGCGAAGCCCAACCCCGGGCACATCGCGCTCAAAGAGATGGAGGACCTGGGCTACCTGAAGCACATCATCACCCAGAACATCGATAACCTGCACCAGGAGGCGGGCAGCCGCGCTATCACGGAGATCCACGGCAATCGCACAAAGCTGCGTTGCCTGGGCTGCAGCCAGCGCTGGCCCCTGGACCAGTTCCCCATCGACGAGTTGCCGCCGACCTGCCCGGACTGCGGCGGCGTCGTTAAGAGCGATACGGTGATGTTCGGCGAGCCCATACCCCGCGACGCCCTGGAAGAGTGCATCCGCCAGACGGAGATGTGCGACTGCATGCTGCTGGTGGGGACCTCGGCGACGGTGTACCCGGCGGCCGGGTTCCCGGTGGACGTGAAGCGGGGCGGAGGCAGACTCATCGAGGTGAACCCCCACGAGACGCCGCTCACGGAGCTGTCGGACGTGGTGCTGCGGGCCCCGGCGGGGGAGTCGCTGCCGCTGGTGGTGGCGCGCCTGCGGGAGATAGCGGCGGCGCGCTAGGGCCCGGCATGACCGAAGACGAGAGGTTCATGGCCATTGCCCTGGAGGAAGCCCGCCGGGCGCTGGCCGAGGGCAACCGGCCGTTCGGGGCAGCGGTGGTGCGGGAGGGCCGCGTGCTGGCCCGCGGCCGCAACCTCATCGAGAGCGAATCCGATCCCACCGCCCACGCTGAGGTGGTAGCGGTTCGCAACGCCTGCCGCGCCCTCAACGCCCTCAGCCTGGAAGGCGCCACGCTGTACACCACCTGCGAGCCCTGCCTGATGTGCACCTCCGCCATCCTGTGGGCGAAGATCCCCCGCGTCGTCATCGGCGCCGCCTGGGCGGACGCGCCCACCTCTTTCGACAAGGAGAAGCTGGCGTTCTTCGACGTGCTCGGCCGGGGCAAGTACCGGTTCGAGTACGAAGTGGGCGTGATGCGAGAGGAGTGCGTGAAGCTGTACGGAGGGTAGATGATGGAGGCACTTGAGGGTATACGCGTCCTTGACGTGACGATATGGCAGCAGGGGCCGATGACCACGGCGATGCTGTCCGACTGGGGCGCGGACGTGATCAAGATCGAAGGGCCAGACTCGGTGGACCCGGGCCGCTCCATGGTCCGCTACGAGGTGACACCCGGCGGCGTCAACGCCTACTTCGAGACGCACAACCGCAACAAGCGGGGCATGGTCCTGGACCTGAAGGCCGAGCGCGGGCGTGAGGTGTTCTACCGCCTGGTGGAAGACGCCGACGTGGTGGTGCAGAACTTCCGGCCGGGGGTCAACAAGCGCCTGGGCATCGACTACGAGACGCTGACCAAGATGAACCCCAGGCTCATCTACTGCTCGGCGTCGGGGTTCGGGTTGAAGGGGCCGGACGCGGGCAACCCGGCCCTCGACCCGCTGGCCCAAGCGCGGGGCGGGCTAATGAGCGTGACGGGGGAGCCGGAGACGCCGCCCACGCGCGCGTTCAACGGCTTCGCTGACCAGATCAGCGCCTTCCTTCTGGCCTACGGTATCGTCCTGGCCCTGTTCCACCGCCAGCGCACGGGAGAGGGACAGTCGCTGGACGGCTCGCTCCTCCAGGGGGCCATCGCCGCCCAGGCGTTCAACGTCACCAGCTACCTCACCACCGGCACCTACGCCGGACAGCCGGTGCCGCGCATATCACGCCGCCTGACCAGCCCGCTGTGGAACCACTACAAGGCGAAGGACGGCAAGTGGGTGATGCTGGCGATGGCCCAGCCCGGCCGCTACTGGCCCGTCTTCCGAGAGGTCATCCTGGAGGCCACCGGCGTCTCCCTGGAGCCGGAGGTACTAGACATCGACTGGATGCGCATGCACGCCGTGGAGCTGATGGGCCTCATCGCCAAGCTGGACGAGCTGTTCGCCACCAAGCCGGCCCGAGAGTGGGTAGAGCTGCTGCGACGGCACGATATGGTCGTGGAGGCGGTGCAGGAATACAGCGAACTGGCGGACGACCCCCAAGTAGCGGAGAACGAGATGATAGTTACCCTGGACCACCCTTCCCAGGGGGCGATGCGGATGGTGGGCCCGGCGGTGAACCTGCACGGCACGCCCGGCAGCATCCAGCGGCCGGCGCCGGAGTTCGGCCAGCACACGGAAGAGGTGCTGCTGGAGGCGGGGTTCTCCTGGGAGGAGATGGAGGAGCTGCGCACGGAGGGGGTCATTGGCCCCCGGCCGGCGGAGGCGAAGAAAGCGTAGCCTACGAACTGGCCACAGACCTGCCTGCCGGCAGGGTAGGCAGGGTCGCCCCTACCCGCTGGAGGCGCCGCTGGACTTTATCATCTGCCGCAGCTTGCGCAGGGTGCGGAAGAGGATGACCCGCACGTTGGCCTCGCCGAGGCCCATGATCCTGGCGATCTCGACGTTGGTGAGCTCGGCGTCGAACTTGAGGGAGACGATGTCCTGCTCGCGTTGGGGGAACGTTCTCAGGCAGTCGATGACCGCCGCCACCTCCTCGCGAACGAGGATCTCGTTCTCCACGGAGACGTTGCTGGCGACCAAGGAGCGCAGGATGTCGGGGTCGACAATCGACTCGCGGCCGCGTTTGCGGACGTGGCTGGTGATTATGTTGCGGGCTATGGTGAACAGCCAGGTGGAGAACGCCTCATCGTTGCGCAGGGAGCTCATCTTGAGGAAGGCCCGCTCAAACACCTCGGCGACCAGGTCCTCGGCCTCATGGACGTTGTGGACGCGGCCGTAGACGTAGGCGAAGACACGGGGGAAGAACTGCTGGTACTTCTCGGCGAACTGGTCCAGGCGGCGGGCCGCCTCGTCGACGCTGTCCGCAGAGGAGGAGCGGAAGAGCTTAGGCAGGGATGGCATCGTGTTGGGGTGCGTGCTCGAAAAGACTCAGCGCTCGCTAGGCGGGGAGCTAGACATTCACCGCCGTTAGGTGCATAATATCACTCGAATTCCGTATCCGAATAAACCAAAGTAGTTTTTGGGTTCGGGACATTAGCATCTGAATATGAGGCTTTTAGCGACTTAATGTGGAATTTGAATTCTGCATTGGTAAGGTCAGCATAAGGCGGGCCTCAAAGAGGTGTCAAGGCTCTGCATGACAATAATAGAGGGAAAACGCAACGGGAAGGACGACCCGGGAGGGGCGGCCGCAGGCGGGCTGGCCCCTCTTGGACGCCACGGGAGTTAGCGATATGCCCAAGAGATGGAACTTCCTGAGCAACTACGGACTGGTGCTGACCCACCTCTTCCAGAACCCTCGCGCCACGCTGCGCGAGATCGCCCGCGGCACCGACCTCACTGAGCGGGCCGTGTACCAGATCGTACGCGACCTGGAGGAAGGCGGCTTTATCGAGAAGAGGCGGGTGGGCCGGCGCAACATCTACACCATCAACGAGGGGGCGCTATTCGGCTACCCGGTATACGGCGAGCTGAACATCGCCCAGATGATAACGGCGCTGCGCCGGATCCTGGAGGAGCGCAGGGCCGGCACCCCCGCCTAGCCCCCTACCCGCCCATCTCCGTGCGGGGGATGCCGTAGCGGCGGCTGCCCCCGGTGAACATGTACTCCACGATCCCGTAGCCGGTCTCGCCGTTCATCTGAAAGCGGCAGTGCTGGTCGAACCCGAAGGCCAGCGCCCTGCGGCCGCCGCCGGCGATGGCAGCAGCGGTGGCGGCGGGGAGATGATAGCACACGAGAGCCCGCCAGCGCCGCGCCAGCGTTTGACGCGCCCGCGCCCCTGCCATAGAATCGTCCCCGCAATGCCCATGCCCAGCGAGGCCGTCCCCGTAGGCTCGCCCGCCGGAAGCATGCCGACAGGTCGCCGCTGATCGCTTGAGGAGGGGAAAGATGAACGGGTTGCTATCGATGCTCCTGCCCAGGCTACCAGTCGGCAGGCCGCGGATCGCCGTGCTGGAGCTGTACGGAGCGTTGGGGCCGGTGATCCGCGGCCCCGAGTACGTGCGCACCATATCGGCGCTGGCCCAGGACCCACGGGTGCGCTCAGTGGTGGTGGATGTGGACTCCCACGGAGGGTCGGCGCCGGTGGCCGACTCGATATACCGGTCGCTGCGGCAACTGTCGGCGCGCAAGCCCACGGTGGCCTTCATCCGCGGCGCCGGCCTGTCCGGCGGCTACCTCATCGCCTGCGGGACGTCCAAGGTGGTGGCGCTGCCTACGGCGCTGGTGGGCTCCATCGGCGTGATCTTCATGCAGCCGGTGGTGCAGGAGCTGCTGGATCGCCTGGGCGTGAGGATGGTGATCACCAAGGAGGGGCGCCTGAAGGATATGTTCCAGCCGTTCCGGGAGCCGACGGCCGAGGAGAGGGAGAAGGTGCAGGCACTGACCAGCGAGCTCTACCAGTGGTTCGTGGACGCGGTGGCGAGCTCGCGGCGGCTGAACCCGGAGGTGGTGCGGGAGTACGCGACCGGAGAGATGTTCACGGCGACCAAGGCGAAGGAGATGGGGCTCATCGACGAGCTGGGGGACTGGGACACGGCGCTGGACATGGCCAGCGAGATGGGACGGACGCCGCGGCGCCTCCAGTACGTGCGGCCCAGGAGGCCGCTGCTGGAGCGGCTGCTGTCCCGTGGCGGCGCCTCCCTGACGGGGGCGGTGGTGGCGGAGCTGGAGTCCCGGCTCTGGCCGCGGGTGGAGTTCCGATAGGGGCGGGCCGGCCTTACCCCCTCCTCAGCGCCCAGACCAGTCCGGCGGCGCCCAGGGCCAGCGCGGAGAAGAGGCCCAGCCGCTGCCAGAAGCCGGGCTGAATGATGGCCGGATCGGAGGCGATGGAGCGAACGTCCTCGGCGGCCAGCTCGCCCCCGGTGACCTTCTCCGCGTAGTCCAGGCAGCCCTGGACCATCGTCTCGCGGATGGCGTGGCCCAGCTCGGCGGAGGCGACTGAAGGGTCGCCCTGATAGGTGACGGGCGGGCCGCCGTAGCCGTAGCGGGCGTTGAGGAGCCAGCCTACGCCGCCGGCCAGACTGTCGGATATCTCCTGCACACGGCCCGAGCCGCCGCCGAACAGAGGCGCTGCCATCCTGCCGACGAAGGCCAGCGGCCTGAAAGAAGGTGGGCCCATCTGCTTCAGCTCACGGTAGGTCCCTTCCACCTGCTCCGCGCGCTCTGCCAGGGCGAACGAGGTCTCCATGGTGCCCGCGTGCTCCCCATGGAGGAGGCCCTGGCGCTCCTCCTCGCTCAGCGGGCGGCCCAGGTTGGACTCGATCTGGTGGTGCCGGCCGCCGCTGACGATGCCGTGGAGCACGGCGATGGACGGTGAGAACATCCGGATGCCGTAGCGGCGGCTGGCAGTGCGGCAGGCGGCCTCCACGGCGGCGGCGTGCCGGGCCCCACCGTGGCCGTTGGTGACGACGGCGTAGCCGAAGCCGGCCTGGGCCAGGGAGGCGCCGTGGGCCAGGAGGGCACGGTACACGGTCTGCTGAGTGCCGTCCACGGAGCCCGGCAGGGGCAGCTCGTCGGTGCCCAGCGGGATGTGCGGGTAGAGGACCACGGTCCAGTCAGGGTGGGCCTCGGCGAAGCGACGGGCGGTCTCCTCAGCCATCCAGCGGGCAGCGAACATGTCCATGCCCAGCGGCAGATGGGGACCGTGGACCTCAAGGGCGCTGGCGGACAGGAAGGCGATGGAGCGGTCCTTGCCCAGCTGCTGGACCTGCGTGTACGTCATCTCCTGGGCCTGAAGCAGGGCCATAGCTGACCTCCTTTCCTAAGGCATTGTAGCGCACCAGGGAGCACGGGACTGCCCGGCTCGGCGTCAGGTAGAGAGGAGCGCAGGGAGGAAGAAGAGAGGGGGAGAGTTGTCTCTCCCCTGCTGGCGCCGGTCCCGAGGGGCAGGGCTAGGCGAACCTCGTTTCGATCCTGGCCGAGGAGTCGAAGAAGCGCTGAAAGGACTGGTTGAAGCGGTAAAAGGCGTCCCGCCGGTAGCCGCCGTGGGAGCGGGCGAAGCCTTCGGGGTCCTCTAGGTCGATGGTGTTAAGGGTGTGATGGAGGTCGGCCTTGCCGTTGTCCTTAATGTTCCGGATCATCTCCTTCCAGCGCTCGTAGGGCATCTCCAGCCAGAAGTCGGAGTCCTCCGCCTCGATCTCGGAGACCTCCTTGGCGTCCGCGACCTCGAACGCCTCGAAGGTGAGGCGGAAGTACTTCTGGAGATCGGGGACCTTGATGCCCACGACGGCGTCGCAGGCGCCGATACGCCTGTAGGCCTCATCGTCGTTGACGATGTCGCGCAGGGCATCGAACCACTCGACGGAGGGGAAGGTGGCCTCGATTTTGGTCTCTTGCGTCATGGGGCATCGGGGCTGGTGGCCATGGCCCGCCGTTCGGATGCAATCTGCGTCTGTTGAGTCCCTTCGAGGCAAGAGTAGACTATAGCGCGCGTCAGGAGCCTGTCAAGGTGGAAGCCCGTGGGGCGAAGGCCTCCGGGGAGCGCCGGCGGTAGCCGCCCCTCACCACACCGCCCGCGGCGAGGACGGCCGGCGGGGCCGCGGGCGGCGGAACACCCACACCAGCGCCAGGCCGGTGAGGAAGCCGCCCACGTGGGCCCAGAAGGCGATACCCTCCGTAACGCCGGTGGCGGTGCCCAGAGAAGCCACGCTGTTCAGGAGCTGGAGAAGGAACCAGAAGATGATGAGGAACGCCGCCGGCACAGGGAACGCCCCGAAGAACCAGAACCAGGGGATGAGCACGGCGACGGTGGCCCGAGGGTACAGCACCAGGTAGGCACCCAGCACGCCCGCTATCGCCCCGCTGGCCCCCACCATCGGGATGACGTTGTCCTGATCCAGGAACACCTGGAGGGCGACGGCGCCGCCGCCGGCCAGCAGGTAGAACAGCAGGTAGCGGCCGTGGCCCATGGCGTCTTCCACGTTGTCGCCGAACACCCACAGGTAGAGCATGTTGCCGATAAGGTGAAGCC
>Ga0209979_1002852_pt1 | contig 15975 bp, 22 predicted proteins | sample AnhtaG_FD_183114 | JGI IMG/M metagenome (GOLD analysis project Ga0209979, IMG submission 183114) | Deep subsurface microbial communities from Anholt, Denmark to uncover new lineages of life (NeLLi) - Anholt_01485 metaG (SPAdes) (version 2) | ecosystem: Environmental > Aquatic > Marine > Oceanic...
CAAGAGGTCTTGACAACGCCGACGTTTTCGGTTAGACTGTCATTGCCTCAAGCGAGATGGGAGAGGCTGGTGCACTGCCATCACTTTCTCTCGTTTCTTCACACACCGGTCCTGAGTATGGGGCCTACGCCCCAACAGGTGGTTAGCGAAGAAATCACAGATTTCACAGATGACACAGAGATGGGGACGGCCTGGGTGTTTTTAGATTTGGCCGATCCAGTGGGAGGCGATAGCTATGGCTACAAAAACCGACGAGATCATCACGGCTTTGGCGGAGGAACTACAGCGTCCCAGGGAGGTAATTCTGGAGAAGGGCCTTCAGGCCTTCCTGGAGCGGCAACTGCGTCAGGTCAAGGCTGAGATCCTGCAGATCGCTGGGGAATATGGCATCTCTTCTGTAGAGGAGATGGAGGCGCGATATCGGGAGGGGACGTTAGAAGAGGCGGATAGCTGGCGGGATCTCCAGCGACTGGATCACCTGGAGTACAAGCGGGATCGCCTTGCCCGGTTGCTTCAGGACTTGGAATGACACTCGTCAACATCTCTCGACTCCGCGAGATCGCTGAGGTGGAGTTCGGCGAGATCGTCGTGGATACGGACAGCCCAGGCCTCAATGAGCTACGGATCATATTGGTTGACGGCAGCTTTATCGACGTATGGTTTTCCTTGAAGCTCAAGGGGAGGTACAGTTACCATTGGGAACGGAAGGCGATTGACGGGGCCATCTATCGGCACGACAATGCGCCGCACAAGCGGTGGCAAGGGGTGAAGACCTTTCCGAAGCACTTTCACGAGGGCAGCGAGGAGCGGGTGAGGGAGAGTTACCTCAGTGACGTCCCTGAAGAACGGCTACGGGAGTTTTTGATCTTCGCGCGGAACAGGCTGCAAGCAGGGAAGCAGTAGGGGGAGCTGTGCCAAAAGTCAGTGTAGTCTCCGCTCTACAACCGAGCGCATTTGCTGGGAGCAAGGGTGCACTCAGAATCGGGATCTACTGGCACCGATCTCACAAACCACAGATTTCACAGATTAGAGTTTTTGTGTAATCCGTGTAATCTGTGGTTAAGAGGGCAGGGCCTATGGGCAATGCTTAGACCCTGCCAAGTACACGGGCGGCGGGACGGTGACCTTTGAGGTGGAGGTGTGCGAGCGTGGGCCTTGAGCCCCAAGCGCGAGGGATAGGTCTGCGGAATGAGACGGAGCGATGTAATCATGCCTGATGCTCGAAGGCAAATACTCGAAGAATTGCAACGCTTAACCGGTCCTCAAGCGGCCCTTTTACACCACTTGGTCGAATTAGGCCTCATCGGTGTCACTGAGGTCGAAACATTAATCGACCAACTGGCCAGGGATCGCTTTGAGAAAGCGCAGTTATACCTTAAGTTTGCCCGGCGATTGGACCCACGGTTGGATATTGACCAGCCCCATATCATCTCGCGAAGCTATTATGCGATGTACCATGCTGCAAGGGCGGTTGTCTTCCACACTAGAAGGGCGGATGTTGATGACCATGAGAAGTTGGCCACCATGTTCACTCAAGTAGCCGGGGGTTTGTGGGGCATGAAGCTCGATGAATGGCGGAAGATGCGCAACAGGGTAGAGTATTCGCCCTACTTGCCGGCGGATTTAGTAGACATTTGCTCCAGGGCACTGGAGGATGGCGAAGGGTTGTTAGGATTCTGCGAGGAGTATTTGAGGAAAAGGGAGGTTAGCAGTGTTTAAGGAGAAGGTCTTGACGGTACCCAGTTCTCTCTGGGAAATAGACTACGGTGCACTGGGCGATTTTGTGCACCAGGCCTTTGTAGATGAGTACGGTGAGGATGCCGTAATTGATGTCCACGTGGTGCACTACAATCCGAGCGTCATCGATATTACCGTTTCCATGAGGCGGAGGACGGAGGAGATGTGGCGCTATGCTCTCCAGCTCGGCGAATCCCTGCGCAACCGTGGTATTCCGGTAGCCATCAGCGTGGAGGCTGAGGAACTGGCTGAGGGGTAGGCGATTCCCTTGGAGTCCCTCCGCCAGCACCGTGCTGACATCTCCGAGGGCGGCTTCAAAGCCCTTAGCACTGCCAGGTGGGGAATTTGTGGGGGCCGATGTCAAGAGATGCTTGACTATGTGGCTTTGAGCAAGGGGGTTTCTCCAAGTGAGTTGGGGCTTGCCGGTTAAGAGGGCAGGGCCTACGTGCAATGCTTAGACCCTGCCGGGTACACGGGCGGCGGAACGGTGACCTTTGAGGTGGATTTGAGGTGAGGATAAACAAGGTAGCGGAGAGGGCAAAAAGTCTACTATCGCAAGGGTGAATTTCCTCAAGGAGAGCCTGTTGCGAGAACCACGTAGCGTGAAATGGCACTTTGACAAAGCGCAACTCTGGCAAAGCATCCAGCGCCGCCTTCGCAATCGCCGCTTCTGGCACGACAGCGGCTTGTTGATGTTGGCAAACGTCATCGTCATGGCGCTGGGACTGGTGCGGGTGCCGGTGCTGACCCGTATCCTCTCAAAAGACGAAGTGGGGATGATCGGCGTTGTAGCCTCTGTTTTGCCTTTCCTGCAACTCCTCTCCCTGTCCGGCCTCGATGGAGCCACCTACCATTATGTGGCCAAGGGCTATCCGGCGGCACTCCAGGTCAACATTGCTACACGCTTGCGCTGGTCCATACTCAGCACATTGGGATTTCTGGTGGGGGGAGTGTACTGGCTGTGGGCTGGCAGTCCAATACTGGCCGGGCTCTTTACCATCGCCGCGCTGACCTACCCGGTTACAACTGGGCTGACGTCGGTGGCCGGCGTTCTCAGTGCCAGAGAGGATTTTAGCCGCCTTTTCTGGTACCGCATCGGCGAGGCGCTGACGCGCTACGTGGGCTTTGGGGTGCTCCTGCTGCTCCCGGTGTTGTCCACTCAAGTGCTCTGGTATTCTCTGGCGAATAAAGTGGCATTAGCTGCGTTGCAAGTCGGAGTAGCCATCTGGTTGATCAACCAGGCGCGCAGGGAAGGGACGCCACCGATGCCTTCAGAAGAACGGCAAGAGATGGTACGCTATGGCAAACATCTAACAGCTATAAGTAGTATCTCGACGGCCCAGACACGGGTAGGTGCGCTCCTGGTCGGTTGGTTCTTGCCTTTGAGCGTAATGGCGGATTACTGGATTGCCCAACTTGTCTATACCCAGTTTAAGCGTCTTTGGACTGTCTACTATGCTGTTCGTTATCCACCCTTGGTTCGCTTGCCCCTGGCCCGACGGCGGCGGCGGATGGTGTTGGAGATGGCAGCTGCGTGGGCCGGTTTTATCCTGCTTGGATTGGCTGCGGGAGCCGGGCTCTGGGTGTTGGTGCCGGTCATCTTGCCCCAAGAATATGCCTCTAGTCTCCCTTTCATCAGTTGGCTCCTGGCGGCCTTTGTCATCAGTATCCCCGGCTTCTTCGCAGAGACGTATTTCCGCACCCGGCAGGATGAACGGAGCCAGTATCTATTGCGTGGGGCAGCGGCGGTAAGCGGAGTGGTTCTGCCCTCGCTTTTTATCCTCTTCTGGCAGGCGTATGGCGTTGTCGTGGGGCGGTTTGTGGCCGGTTTGGCTCTCTCTGTCGCGGGCGTCTATCTGTTTGTCAAAGATGCTCGTCGAGAGCGTGAAACATCGCTGAATACACAGGCGAGTCTAGGAGATGTCTGAATGGAGCAAAGCATTCGGACGTGGCCCAAGGAGGCATTTTTTGGGTATAAGTACCACTCGCGAGAAGAAAGGGCTGTTTACATTATACAGCGTTTTCGCGAGTACTTGTCAGGAGAGGTATTAGACGTAGGCAGCGGAGGGGCTGGCTTATGTTCCTACCTTGACGAATGTGCCAGTATTGATCTTAACCCTGCTACCGATCCCAATGTCTTTGTTGACCTTGAGAAAGGTAATCTGCCATTTGTCTCTAACAGTTTCGATTGTGTGGTCTGTGCAGATGTTTTGGAACACCTGGAGAATCTTCACCACATCTTTGCGGAGTCAGTTCGTGTTTCGCGTCAGTACTTTATAATCAGCCTGCCCAACAACTGGCTGGGAGCACGTGCTATCGTCTGTAGGGGAAGCCATACCCGATCAATGAAACGCTACGGTTTGCCTATCGAGAGGCCATTTGACCGACATCGTTGGTTTTTCGGTTACACAGAGGCAGAAGATTTTGTATATGGAATGGCCACCCGCATGAACTTGCAGGTAGTGCAATGCGAACCCTACTTTGGGGTCCGGAATCAGATCAAAGCTACATTGTTTCGCCCCTGGATGTCTTCCAAGAGACTTCACAACCTATTCGCTTCTGCTTTGTGGGCCGTTTTGAAAGTAGTGAATGAGTAATGAACAGGAAAATGTGTCTCTATCAGGGATGCTTGGCTCAATTTACGCATAGGGCTGACGTGAAAGATGCCTGGGAAAAACGATGGCAATCGGCCAACTTGAAACAGATGTATCAATGGGCGGACAGGGGGGCACTAGGCGCTTATCGGCGGAGCTTTCTCAAGTACCTTCCCCGTGATGAATTGATCGTTGAAGCTGGCTGCGGCACTGGGCGTTATGTGCGGGCGCTGATAGGATATGGCTATAGGGTCGTAGGCATAGAGTGGGAGGAGCAAATCATCAAGCGTGCTAAGCAGGTTTGGCCCGATGCCCCACTGATTTGCGGCGATGTACGGTGCTTCTCTTTTCCTGATGAATCAGTGGCCGCTGTTATCTCGTTGGGAGTGATTGAGCACTTTGATGATCCATGGGAAGTTCTTCAAGATACAGCTCGCATTTTGAAGCCCGGCGGGCTCCTGTACTTAGTCGTGCCTTACACCAATTACCTGCGCCGACTCCAAGCAGCGCGGGGAAAGTATCCCGAACGTATCAGGGGAGATCAATTCTACCAATTCTTGCTTTCGGATGCTGAGATTAGTTCAACTTTGCAGATAATGGGATTTGAGGTGAAAACCTCCTTCTCCACGAGTGCTTTTGCCGGATTGAATGATGAGTTTCCCCATATAGGGAACTTGATAAAAAAGTTGCCATACGCCCACCGTCTAATCAATGGACTCAATAAGTTACGCCTGCTTGGTCCTTTGTTCGGGCACGTGGTGCATTACATTGCAGAGAAGAGATTGAGCTGAGATGCTTCTCGTTGCTATGAAGAATTGGGTCAAACAGTTGCACGGCGCCATCTATCGCCTTGCTCTTCCGGCGCTAGTGCGCCCCCCGGCGGCGCGGTACCGGGGCCAGGTGCGCACCATTGCTCGCATCGGCATCCTGCGCTTTCTGGAGTCATGGCAGGATCGCATCCACGGGCAAGTGCTGGATGTGGGTGTGGGCACCTGGCCCTATCCCCGCCAGTTGTTCCAGGATCGTTGCCACTACACTGCCACCGACTGTTTCGAGCATCCCAACATTGACGTGGTCAGTGACATCCATCACCTGGCAGAGGTGTTCCAACCGGAGAGTTTCGATTTCGTTCTCTGCACCGACGTCCTTGAGCACATCCCCCGCCCCTGGGAGGCGGTACGAGAGTTACATGCCGTCCTGAAACCAGGCGGAACCTTGTTATTGACCACGCCCTTTAATTTCCATTTGCACTGTAATGAACAAGTACGGGATTGCTGGCGAATATCGGCCGATGGCCTGCGGGTGTTGCTACAAGAGGTGGCCGGTTTTGACGAGGTTGAGATTACGCCCATCGGACACCCTGAGTTCCCCTTCTCTCACACCGTCGTGGCAAGAAAGCGAGGGTGAGCGATGTTGATATTTCTGAATATGGATGGCAGGGGCAAAGGGGGACCCCAGGTCTGGACGGGGCGACTGCGTAGCCTACTGGAACAGCGTGGCTATGGCATCACGCTGGATCTGAACGACGACTGGGCAGCGGCATTGTTCATTATTGGCAGTGAGGGAATGGACAAGGCACTGGAATGTGGGCGCACCGTCGGCTACCGGGTCGCAAACGGCTACCTGCCCCTGTGGTTCGAGGTAATGGGACGGACGATGAAGCCTGAGCACTATGCTGTCAACGCGGCCATCGCTCGCGCTCTGGAACTTGCGGACATTGTAATCTACCAATCGCTGTGGAGTAAAGAGCAGTTGGACCGCTACCTGCACCGACGCACCGACCGCTATGCTGTGATCTACAACGGGGTGGACTTGAAACGCTTCTCCCCCGCACCGCAGCGACCGGCGGGATTGCCTGTCCTCGGCACCGTCGGTCTGCTGCGCTATTCATATCGCCTGAAGACTTTTTTTGAAGTCTCAAAGCGATTGGAGATGCCCCATCGCCTGCTCATTGTGGGCAACCTGGATGGAGAGGCTGCGAACGTGATGGCCCATTATCGAGATGACCCGCAGGTGGGGCCGCGCATTACCTATCAACCCTACGTTCCGCCGGAGCAGTTGCCTGATTTTTACCGGCAAATGAGTGTGCTGATCCATCCGGTCAGCGGCGATGCCTGTCCTAACGTGGTCGTGGAAGCGCTGGCCTGTGGCGTGCCGGTGGTGGCCCCGCGTTTCGGCGGGACAGCAGAACTGGTGGGGGCAGGGGGGCGCATCTTTGACGCAGAACCGTGGATTTACGACGATCCCTTTGTAGAAGCAATGACCGAAGCGACAATGGATGCGTTGACACATCAAGAAGAGTTGGCCCATCTAGCCAGGCAACGGGCGGAGGAAGCGTTGGGCAGTGAACAGATGGTCACTCGCTACCTGGAAGCGCTGGGCTTGCAGCCGTATGCTCCAGCATCGCATACGATGCGCCCATCATTACGCCGTCGTCTGCGCCAGCGGGGGGCAGAGTTGATCGTGCGCCCTCGCTATTACGTGGCGGCTGCCTGGCGCAAGGCCAACCAGTTGCGCCGACGGTTGGCTCCGCCATCGCCCAATCTCCGGCCACGCATTGCCTTCACCCTGTACGATTTTCACGTGGGCGGCATTGAGAATTGGCTCTACCGGCTGGCGCGGGCGTTACAGGACGAATTTGACTTCTACTTCCTGGCCACCACCGTACCTGATTTTCTCCCCAAATTCGGGGATGTAGGCACTTGTGCTTATCTTCCTTCCCCTAACAAAATGCGCTCCTATCTGCAAAAGCACAATATTGATATTGTACAGGTGCATAACCAACGCTGGCCTATTGACGCGGCTCTGGCGGCCGGTGTGCCTCACATTATCGAACGCACGGACGGCACCCGGAGCTGCACGCGAGTGAACAAATCGGGACTCAACCTGGTTATTGCTTCGTCTCAGGGGACTGTTCCTCTCATCACTAAATACTTTCCTGCCGAGCGGATCCGGCTAATCTACAATGGAATTGATTTGCAAGAAGTTGATGCCGCGCCACGGAAGCGTCCCTGGCCGGAGGAAGGCTTCGTAGTAGGACGGGCCAGCCGTTTTGGGCGTGGGAAGAACCTGGGAATGCTGATTGAAGCGGCTGCCCAGCTGAAGGAGCGCTTGCCCAACCTCAAGATCGTCCTGATTGGCGGAGATTCGGCCATGCCGGGGGCAGAACCCATCGAGGCGGAACTACGGGCTCAGGCCGCACCGCTGGGGGATGCAGTCGAGTTCATGGGTATTGTAGAGAACACGCTTCCGCTGGCGAAAGGATTTGACGTAGGGACTTGTGTCTCTAACGCAACTAATGAGGGCATTCCCAATTCCCTCATCGAAGCCATGGCCTGCTGCAAGCCGGTCATCTCCACGGCGGTGGATCAGGTACCTGAACTGGTCCAGGATGGTGTCAACGGCATCCTCATTCTGCCCGGTGACGTGCAGGCCCTCTGCACAGCCATCGAGCGGCTGGCGACGGGTCCAGCGTTGCGGCGGCGATTGGGCGAAGCGGGGCGTCGTACTGTTGAAGAGCGATTCTCTCTACAGCGGGCTGCGAAACAGTACGCTGAAGTTTATCACGAGCTGCTAGGGCATTAGCGGTGCATATAGGGTTCTCTTTGGTAGATCTGGCGATGGGCGGGGCGCAGGTCTTCTTCGTCCAACTGGCACAAGGACTGGCCGGGCGCGAGCACACGCTCTCCTATTGGCTGGCAGCCAATTCTAGCAACCTGCAGCAAGTCCATCCAGCATTGAAAACGGCCTTGGACGAAGTGGCGCAACCAGTTCGCCAACCGTGGCATCTATGGCAAGCCGATGTGATTCACCTGGACGGCTACCACAGCCTGCTCCGCAAGTTACCCTACCTCCCACGTTGGGGACGTTGCGTGGAGACCTATCACTCTGCCTACAGTGTTCGGCGGGCTGGGCCGCTTTATCCGCATCACTGTGTAGCAATATCAGAGACAGTGCAGCATTTGCTTCCTGCCCCTACCCAAATCATTTATCATGGGATTCCATTCCCTTCTACCCCCCCTGTGGTTGAGAAGCGGTTTGATGTGGCTATCCTGGGCCGCATCCATCCGGTGAAGAACCACCGACTCTTTTTGACTGTATGCGAGGAACTCTACCGACGGCGGGGGCATTGCTCAGCGCTGCTCATCGGGGGGCACCCTCACTCTAGCCTTTATCAGCAAGAAGTTGATGCGGAGGTTGAACGGCTGCAAGAGATGGGCATACATTTGCATCTTACCGGAGATGTACCACCAGAAGACCTCTGGCAGTGGTTATCTCAGGCGCGGGTATTACTGGTCACTTCGCACACTGAGGGGTTCGGGCGTATGGCTATCGAAGCGATGGCTTGTGGCGTGCCAGTGGTGGCTAACCCGGTTGGTGGATTGCTGGAGATCTTCCGGTCCGGTACAACAGGTGTCTTGGTGGAGAAGGATGATGTAGGCTCATTTGTAGTGCAGACAATATGCCTGCTGGAAAATGAAACACTGCAATATGCGATGGGACAGCGCGGGCGAGCTCTTGTTGAAGATCATTTCTCATTGGAGCGAATGGTGGCGGATTACGAGGTGCTCTACTGCCAGATTGTGGAGCGGGGGTGAGCACGGCGATGGACATCCTCTGCTTCTCTTCCTCTGACTGGCACGGCAAATGGGGCAGTCGCCAACAGGTCATGATGCGATTGGCACCAATCAATGGCGTGCTTTACATCGAACGGCAGGCCGGGCTGGAGCACTTCTGGAAGTACCCTGACCTGCGGAGTCGTCGTCTGCGCCGCTGGCGAGAGGGAATGCGGGAGATCCGAGAAAACCTCTGGATCATTAGCCCGCCGCCATTGTTGCCGGGACGATACTACTCGCTGACCATCAATCGCCTCAACCAGCAGATTCTGCGGGCCTGGGTTGCTCCTTTTGTGCAACGACTGGGATTTGAACACCCTATCCTCTGGCTCTACAAGCCGGAGCAATATTCCCTCATTGGAAAACTTGACGAGCGTTTGGTCGTCTACCACTGCATTGATGAATTTGCCGCCGGCACGCAGGGACGAAAACGCCGCATCATTGAAACGCAAGAAGCCGAGCTCATCCACCGGGCCGACATTCTGTTTGCTAATTCGCGGTTGACCTACGAGAAGAAACGACAACTCAATCCCAACACGTATCGCATCTCCAGCGGGGCCGATGTACAGCACTTTATGCAAGCCGCCGACCCCACGACCGAGGTGCATCCCGACGTCGCCTCGCTGCCACATCCGGTTCTGGCCTTTGTGGGCACCATTGACGAAAGAATTGATCTGACTCTGTTGGCTGACCTCGCCGAGGCCCGACCCAACTGGTCCATCGCCCTCATTGGGCAAGCATATCCCCAAGCCACGGATCTAAAACCTCTCCGGCAGTGCCGCAATGTCCACTGGCTTGGCAAGCGTCCGTTTGAGGTATTGCCGTCGTTACTGCGCGGCGTCGATGTCTGTTTGCTCCTATACATAGAGGGGGAGGCAACACGCTACCGTAGTCCGCTGAAGCTGTATGAGTATCTGGCTACCGGCAAGCCAGTTGTGAGCACGGATCATCCCGAAGTACGGGAGTTTAGTGACCTGGTGGCCATTGTAACAACGTCGGAGCAGTTTCTGAGCGCTGTCGAACATGCACTCGATGACACGAGGCCTGAAGATCAAGAGCGACGCTTGACGGTAGCTCGCCAGCATTCCTGGGATGCTCGAGTTGCAAAGATGAGCGCTATAATGTTGAAACATCTGGGGAGACGATGACCCCCATAAACATCCTCCACCTCATCACCGAACTTAACATTGGCGGCGCTGAAAAGGTAGTCGCTCAAATCGCTGCCCATCTTTCCAAAGATCGCTATAACACCCTTGTATCCTGCCTATATGATCCTGGCCTGGTTGCTGACGAAATTGTGAAGAACGGCATACAGGTTGTAGATTTGGGAACGCGAAGCAAATGGGATGTAAGGGCTGCCTATCAGCTCTTTCGTCTTTTGAGGCGAGAGAACATCCAGATCCTGCATTCCCATCTTTTCCACGCCAACCTCCTGGGTCGGATCGCCGGCAAAATGGCCGGCGTCCCGATTATCATATCCACCAGACACAGCGTGGCTATCGGCGGAAAAGGAAGAGAGTTGATTAACCGTTGGACAACGGGATGGAGCGATGTGACCATCGCTGTCTCCGAGCAGGTACGCGATGCAGAGATGCGATGGACTGGGCTCGGTCCAGGAAGGCTGGTAACCATCTACAACGGAATTGATACGGAGAGATTCAGGAGCCTGGATCCAAAAGAGGCCGACGCGTTTAGACATGAATTCCAAATTGATCAGGATGCACCATTAATAGGCATAATCGCGCGCTTTCACAGAGAAAAAGGGCATTCCATCCTGATTGATGCCAGCCCTGGCATCTTAGATAGGTTTCCGAAGGCGAAGATTTTGCTGGTTGGGGAAGGGGACACACGTGCTGCCATTGAGGAGGAAGTACACACACTGGGCTTGTCGGATTCCATCATGTTCGCAGGCATCCGTCAGGACATCCCCCGCGTCCTATCCGCATTGGACCTCTTCGTCCTTCCCTCGCTCTGGGAGGGGATGCCCATCGTCATCCTCGAGGCCATGGCTGCTGGCCTCCCAGTAGTGGCAACCCGTGTGGGCGGCATCCCTGAGGTAGTGGAGGACGGGGTGACGGGGCTGCTCGTCCCCCCACGAGACCCCGAGGCGCTGGCCGAGGCGATCATCGCCCTGCTCCAGGACCGAAAGCGAGCCGAGGCCATGGGACGAGCGGGGCGGAAACGGGTAGAGAAACACTTCAGCGCGGAGAGGATGGTGCACCAGACGGAAGCTCTGTACGAGGAGTTGATCAAGGAGAAGATGGGGTTGGAGTGGGGGGAGGAGGACGGAAGGTGGAAAGGGGAAAATGGAGGAGGGATATGAAGCAGCGACAGTATGCTGGGTGTGAGACGTGGATGTTTAGTGGAGAGCAGTGGAAGCCGGAGAAGGAGGGAGAGAGGAGGCAGATTCGTTCACATCGGGATCTCGATGTCTTCAACTTGGGCTACACGCTGGCCCTGTGGAATACGAATTATTCCGCAGGGTTGGCCCCATCGAACAATTATCCCACAGGGTTGGCCCTATCGAGCGCATATTATTCCACAGGGCTGGCTATGGAGGTGTTCCGGCTGACAGCTCGCTTTCCGAAGGAAGAGCGTTACGCTCTCGTGGATCAAATGCGCCGGTCATCTCGTGGGGTCTGCGGCAACATTGCCTGCCCCGTGAAATACGCACGTTCATGTGTTGCTCTTCTTTGAAACAGATATTTCACAGGGCCTGCCCTGTGCAATAGAAATGTATTACGTTTACGTATTGAAGAGCAAGAAGGACGGCCAGTTCTATGTAGGCTATACCGCTGATTTAAGGAAAAGGCTTGACTTGCATAACAAAGGCAAGGTCGAGTCAACCAGGTATCGTAGGCCATTTGAGCTTGTCTACTACGAAGCTGTCTCAATGAGCAAGATGCGCTACATCGAGAAAGGTATTTAAAGACGACTTATGGCAAAAGGTATATCCGCAACAGAATAAGACGGTATTTGCAAGGGATTGGAGAACCGTAATTCGCTTATTGCACAGGGTGAGAGGGCTTTGCCAAGCGGCGATACGAGAAGGTTTTCAAGAACGCGCTGAATGATTCGCTCGGCGAGCCCTGTGTAGTAGTTTTACAAAATTATTTACTACACAGGGCGAGTCGGAGGAGACGAAACTCTGGCTCGCCCTGTGAAATAGGGTGCTATTAGCGAGTTGGCCTAGTTCACTGGACAGTGCACGGAATAAAGAAGCGTCGTTGAAGGTGATTATTTCACAGGGCTCGCCCCGTGTAATAAAGTGCGAAGGGATGTATCCACAACAAGTGAGTTCTTATTACACGGGGCAAGGATTTCGCCCTTGATTGCGGGTATGCCTCAGCCGACGCGCACAAGAGGCTCACCACTGGCTATGGGCAGGTCAGCAGTATGCTCTGGACGCTGATGACGAAATGGGAGTCGTACTGCTGATATCCATCTTCCATTCCTCGGCGGCATCCAGAATCACATTCCGCTGCTTGCTCTCCCCCTGCACAGCGGCGGTCTATCGCGTTGTCGCCTTTTGTGATACAATACCTCTGGCAGGTGAAAGGATGAGCCAGGCGAACATGCAAGTCCATACCACGACACTCCCCCAAGGGGAAACCGTGATACCGCTGAGAAAACGGTTCAGTGGGTTTTCCACTCGCTTTGTTCCTCTACTGGGAGCACTCTTAGGGGCTTCCCAGGAACACTACGGTTCCAACCTGATCACCTTGGCTGTCTTTGGCTCTTTGGGTCGGGGCACCGCCGGCCCGGAATCCGACGTGGACTTGCTCGTTATCTCTCAACAACTGCCGCAGGGTCGCCTCCCTCGCGCGGATGATTTCAGTGCCCACGTTGAGCGAGTAGTGGAGCCCATTATTCGCCAACTGGCCGTCGAGGGAATCCACACCTACCTCTCACCTGTCCTAAAGACCCCGTCCGAGATTGAACAGGGCAGTCCCTTGCTGCTGGATATGGTCGAGGATGCCCTCATCCTTTACGACCCAGAAGGCTTTTTTGCCAAAAGGCTGCAAAGGCTGCGTCACCGGCTAGCCGAACTGGGCGCCCGACGCATCTGGCACGGCGAGCGATGGTACTGGGACCTCAAGCCAGATTATCAGGCTGGAGAGGTATTTGAGATATGATCAACGTGACCCTGGCCCAGAGTTACCTGATCAAGGCTCGTCTTCGCCTTGGCCTCCTGGACTATTTGTTGGACGCCGGTGGATACTCCGACGTGGTGCGCGAGGCTCAGGAAATCGTGGAACTGGCCCTCAAAGGCATGCTCCGCCAGGTGGGCGTGGAACCTCCCAAATGGCATGACGTCGGCCCCCTCCTGTTGGAACATCATTCCCGTTTCTCGCCGGAAGTGGCTGCTGAGTTGGACACATTGGCTGCCATTTCCAAGTGGCTGCGCCGTGAGCGGGAGTTTGCCTTCTACGGCGACGTGGACTTTATTCCGACCGAGGAATACAGCCTGCAGGACGCCCAGCGGGCCATCACTGACGCCCAAAGGGTGGTCTCCGTCGCCTCCTGCATCATCTTCATTCCTGAATGAACATCCCCCACGTCTACAAAGACTACTACCCCATGCTCGGCGGCACCGAGAACTACGCCAGAGTCCTGGTCTAGGCCATCATTCGCCTCTTGCGCGACCCCGACCTGTGGCGTAAAATGGGCCAGGCCGGGCGGGAACAGGTGGAGAGATACTTCAGCATAGAGAGGATGGTGCAACAGACGGAGGCTCTGTATGGGGAGCTGATCAGGGAGAAGATGGGGCTGGAGTGGGAGGAGGAGGACGGAAGGTGGAAAGGGGAAAATGGAGGATAGAAGATGAGGAAGCGGAAGTGGGTCGGGTGTGAGACGTGGGAGTTTGATGGGGAGCAGTGGGTGCCCGAGAAGGGCGGCGGCAGGAAGCAAATCCGGTCGTACCGTGACCTGGATGTGTTTAATCTGGCTTATACGGTGGCCATGGAGGTGTTTCGGCTGACCTCTCGCTTTCCGAAGGAAGAACGTTACGCCCTCGTGGATCAAATGCGCCGCTCATCTCGTGGGGTCTGCGGCAACATCGTTGAGGGCTTTGCCAAGCGGCGATACGAGAAGGTTTTCAAGAACGCGCTGAACGATTCCCTCGGTGAGTCGGAGGAGACGAAGCTGTGGCTGGATTTCGCCCTTGATTGCGAGTATGCTTCAGCCGACGAGCACAAGAGGCTCACCACTGGCTATGGGCAGGTCAGCGGTATGCTCTGGACGCTGATGACGAAATGGGAGTCGTACTGCTGATATCCATTCTCCATTTTCCATCTTCCATTCTCTATTCTCCACTTTCCATTACGCTCTTGCGGGAGACAGGATACTGAATGACTTTCTACCTGGTCATCGGCGGGGCGGGGTTCATCGGCTCCAACATCGCCGCTGACTTGGTGCGGCTGCTGGGGGATCAAAACCCTGCCAAGCGGATAGGCGAAGCTGGCCAGGCCCGGGCCGACGAATCGGGTGCGCGCAAGATGGTCAGCGACGTCGAGGATTCGTACGAGGAATTACTGGCAGAGCGGGCTTGTCGGCAAGATTTTCAGCCTTCTCCAGTTCCCTCGCGGCCTTGCTGCGATGGGGTGTTGTGGTACAATCGATTGAGAACAGAATCTTTGAAGAGATCGGCCAGGAGGGAGGACAAGTGACTCATAGTGGCCTGCAAAACGACACAGGGGGACAGCAGGTGCGCACGCGGATTCAACTAACCGAGGGGCAATCCCTGGCGCTACAAGAGATAGCTGCGCAGGAGCGTGTCTCAATAGCTGAGTTGATCCAGTGGGCAGTGGATTATTGGCTGCAGACGCACGGCAAAATCTCTATGGAGGAGCGTCGTAAGCGAGCGCTGGCCGCCGTCGGACAATTCCACTCTGGGAAATCGGACGTGTCCGAAAGACACGACGAATACCTGGCAGAGGCATACAGCGAATGGACATCTTCATAGATACTTCCGCCTTCTATGCTCTCATGGATGCCGATGATCAGAACCATGAGCCCGCCAAAGCCGCTTGGTCGGAATGGCTGTACCAACCGATTCGCTTCTCATGCTCTAACTATGTTCTCTTGGAGAGCATCGCGCTCATTCAACGACGTCTTGGGATGAAGGCCGTTCGCCGATTTCAGGAGGATATCGTTCCCATCTGTCAGGTGCATTGGGTGACCCCCGGCCTGCACGCCGCTGCACTCAGCGCCTTGCTGGCTGCCGATCGCCGCCGCCTCAGTTTGGTGGACTGCACCAGCTTTGAGATAATGCGTCGTCTGGATCTGCGCGACGCTTTCGCTTTTGATCGGCACTTCGCCGAACAAGGCTTCACACGCCTGCCATAGCCCGGCGTCTATCTACTTTGATGTCTCTGCTGCTGTCCACTGCCACGCCGGGCTAGGCTGCCCCTTCGCGACGCCCACCTAATGCACAAGTTCGACACCTTCGCCCTGAACTCGCTGTGGGAGGGGCTGCCGCGCGTGCTGCCCCACGCGATGGCGACTGGACTGCCCATCGTCGCCACAGCAGTCGGCGGCACACCGGAGGTTGGCCAGGATGGTGTGACAGGGACCCTTATCCCACCACATGCCCCCGATGCCCTGGCGAAGGCGATCATCGCCTTGCTCCCAGACCGAGAGAGAGCCGAGGCCATGGGGCGGGCGGGGCGGGAACGGGTGGAGAGATACTTCAGCATAGAGAGGATGGTGCAACAGACGGAGGCTCTGTATGGGGAGCTGATCAGGGAGAAGATGGGGCTGGAGTGGGCGGGGGGAAGATGGAAGGGGGAGGATGGAGGATAGAGGGTGAGAAAGCGGAAGTGGGTCGGGTGTGACCCGTGGCGGTTTGATAGGGAGAAGTGGGTTTCTCAGAAGGTCAGAGCCAGCAAGCCGATCCGGTCTCACCGGGATTTGGATGTGTTCAACCCTTCGACAGGCTCAGGACAGCGTCTGGCTTATACTCTGGCCCTGTGGAATAATGCGTGTGTGATAGGGCCAACCCTGTGGAATGAGACGTATTGCATAGG
>Ga0209979_1002853_pt1 | contig 15973 bp, 17 predicted proteins | sample AnhtaG_FD_183114 | JGI IMG/M metagenome (GOLD analysis project Ga0209979, IMG submission 183114) | Deep subsurface microbial communities from Anholt, Denmark to uncover new lineages of life (NeLLi) - Anholt_01485 metaG (SPAdes) (version 2) | ecosystem: Environmental > Aquatic > Marine > Oceanic...
ACTGGAAAAGGTGCCGGTCTTTAGAATACAAACATTTTTTCCCCATTTCTGCTTGGTCTTCAGGATTTGGAGTGCTTCCTCTTCATAGTCGGGAGCGATTATCCCCTCAATGAAGCTGTTGGGAGAGGCTATTTCAAGGGCAGTAGCTCTGTCTACCGTCCTGTTCAGTCCCACAATCGAGCCAAAAGCAGAAACAGGATCTGTACTGAGGGCTTTCTGGTAAGCTTCTGGTAGAGTGGGGGCGCAGCCAAATCCACAGGGATTAGTGTGTTTTATTATTGCCACCGCTGGCTGGGTAAATTCTCTCACTATTCCTAGGGCTGCATCTAGGTCTAATAAATTATTGAAAGAAGTCTTCTTTCCAGATATTTGCTGAGACAAGGGGGAAGATACTTCTCCTCTGGCAGAGTCCACATAAAAAGCCGCTCTTTGGTGAGGATTTTCTCCGTATCTAAGGTTCTCCATTTTCCTAAGATTAAGATTTACTATCTCGGGGAATCTTTCCTCTTTCTCCTTCCCCAGGTAATTGGCTATAAGCCCATTGTAAGAAGCGGTGATTTGGAAAACCTGCATTGCCAAATCACGACAGGTGGAGATCTTTAGAAAACTTTCATTTTCTCTTAACTCTTTAAGGATCCCGGCATATTGTTCGGGACTGCTCACTGCTGCTACATGGTGAAAATTCTTTGCCGCTGAGCGGAGCATAGCAGGTCCTCCAATGTCGATATTTTCCAGAGCCTGCTCCAGGGTGGTTTCCTCTTTAGTTATTACCTGGGTGAAGGGATAGAAGTTAACCACCACCATGTCGATGAGATTTATATCAAGAGCTTTCATTTCTTCAATATGCTGGGGATTGTCTCTCAGGGTAAGGATACCGGCATGAATGTTAGGATGCAGGGTTTTTACTCTTCCTCCCAACATGGGAGAGATACCTACCTCTTTGGATAGTTCCCCTACGAGAAGTCCTGCTTCCTTCAGGATTCGGGCTGTACCTCCCGTAGAAAGAATCTCGATTCTCATCTTGACGAGTTCTCTCACCAAATCAACAATTCCCTCTTTGTTAGACACGCTCACCAGAGCGGTCTTAATCCTGGGCATTATTTTTTCCCCTCAATGTCTTTTTCTTTATTTTTATGGCTAGACAGGTGATATTTTGTACTCTCTCATCCTTGTGCGAAACTCTCTTTTTCCTTAATCTATAGCAGAATCTTTGTCTTACGTCAAGAAATCTTTAGTATGACCAGTGTAGGTCTTGTCATCTAAATTGACCGATGAAAAATTTCTGCTAGAGTAAGCGAAATGTCCTGTTAATCGAAAAGGGAGGGGGTCATATAAGAGATGCTCTCCTTTGACGGGGAGATATTCATGGATAGACAAACAGGAAATGATACTGAGGGATCCTCTTTGAGTACGATAAGCAGGTACCTGGGAGAAATAGGCAAAACTCCCCTGCTTACCCGGGAAGGGGAAGTGATGCTGGGGAAAAGGATACAAGAGGGCAAACGAAACTTTATCCACGGGGTAGTAGAGGCAGCGGGACTTATCAAAAATAACTCATATCTTTTGAGTCTGTTTAAGAAAAAAGGCGGATTGGAGAAAGATCTGGATAATGTAGAAAAGGATCTAGATAGAGTAAGAGAGATAGCTGATTTTCTAGAAGCCGAGAGGAAGAAGCTTCAGCAAATAAAGCCAGGAGAGGCCAGAGAGAGAGTAGAACAAATTCTGGAGGAGATTAAAAAGGCAAGATCTGTTTATGAGACATATAGAAAGAAAATGATGGAGGCCAATCTACGTTTGGTAGTAAGCTTTGCTAAAAAGTACATAAGGAGAGGAGTCTCCTTTTCTGATCTTATTCAAGAAGGTAATATTGGTCTTTCCCGGGCGGTAGATAAATTTGATTATAGGTCAGGAAAAAGATTCAGCACTTATGCCAGTTGGTGGATCCGTCAGGCATTATCTAGAGCTATTACCGATCAATCTCAGAGTATCCGTATTCCCGTCCACATAGCTCATCTCATGCGGAAACTTAGCAGAATTTCCCGGCAACTGGAGCAGGAGCTAGGTAGAGAGCCTTCTTCCGAGGAAATTGCTGAGCGGGCGGATATTCCCCTTCAGAGGATCAGGGAAACAATGGTGGTAGGCCAGGCTACGGTGTCCATTGATACATTAGTGGGAGAAGATAAGGATACTCCTATGATTGACTTTGTTTCCAATCCCAACATTCCTCCCCCGGTATATAAGGTTACTTTGGATATGCTGAAGGAAGAGGTGAAGGGCCTTTTGGAAGAAGTTATCAAAGATGAGCGCGAGTCAGATATATTAAAACTTCGTTTTGGATTAGAGAAGAAAGAGAACCATTCCTTACGAGAAATTGGGAGAAAATATGGAGTCAGCAGGGAGAGGATCAGGCAAATCCAGGAGAGAGCTTTGAGAAAATTGAGGGTTGAAGCTGAGAAAAGAGGCTTAAGAAGCTATTTGGAGCTACTTGATATGCTCAGAACAACCCTGGAAGAAAGCTATGCTGACTGAAGTGAGGATGATCTTTGGCCAATCTTTCCGTGGGGATAATTGGTTTACCTAATGCGGGGAAATCCACTTTATTTAATGCCCTTACCCATACTAAAGCACAGGTAGCCAGTTTTCCCTTCACTACTGTTTCTCCTAATGTGGGCATGGTTTCTGTTCCTGATGATCGATTGGATAAGTTAGCTCGGTTAATTAATCCCCAAAAGGTAACTCCAGCGGCAGTGGAGTTTGTTGATGTGGCCGGTCTGGTGAGAGGTGCCCATAAGGGAGAAGGGCTTGGCAATGAATTTCTCTCACGCATAAGGGGTATGGATGTTCTGGTTGAAGTGGTAAGATGCTTTCAGAGAGATGAGGTTGCTCATCCCGAAGGAAAGGTAGATCCAGTAAGTGATATACAAATTATCGAACTAGAGCTTATTTTGTCAGATCTTGAGATGCTTCAGCGAAAATTGACAAAACTTCACAAACTGGTAAAATCCACCCCAAAGGAGAATGAAGACAGGCTCATTCTCTTGCAAAGAGCCAAGGAGCATCTTGAGGAAGCTAAGTCATTAAGGAAAGTCCTTTCGGAAGAAGAAAGCCACAAGTTAAAGGAAGAGGATTTCTTGACCACCAAACCCTTGGTATATGTAGCTAATGTGGGTGAAGATGATCTTACTTCTCCTTCCCCTCTTCTTAGGCAGCTCAGGCAATATTTACTAAGGGAAGGGGAGGAGGGAATAGAAATATGTGCTGAGTTAGAGGAAGAACTGGGGGATCTTTTGCCTGAGGAGAAAGAAGAATTCTTGAGGGAGCTGGGTATAAAAGAAGAGGGGCTTACCAGGCTTTTGAAGAGAACTTATCCGCTCCTCAATTTGATAACCTTCTTTACCATTACTGGAGGTCAGGAAGTAAGAGCATGGCCTTTTCAGAAGGGAGGTATGTCCCATAAGGCTGCTGGAAAGGTTCATTCAGATATGGAAAGAGGATTTATTCGAGCCGAGGTAATTCCTGCGAAGGAACTTCTGGAAATAGGATCTTTCAAAGTAGCCAAAGAAGAGGGAAAGATGAGGACAGAAGGAAAGAAATACCGGGTAGAAGATGGTGATGTAATACATTTTATCTTCAGTGAGTAGATAGCCTGCCAGCAGGGGAGGTGGATTTTAGCAATGGATACTTATGAGGTTATTCTAGCTTTTCAGCCAGAGTTGGACGAGGAAATAAGGAAGGCGAGCTTAGAAAAGTTAGAAAGTATTATTTCAGATGGGAAGGGGAAAATAGAAGATTTGAATCAACTAGGGATGCGCAAATTCGCCTATGAGGTAAAAAAGGCCAAGGAAGGGTTTTTTGTTCTGGCCAGTTTTCAAACAGAGCCATCTCAAATTAGCCGAATTAGAGAATTCCTGAACTCAGATGAGGTAATAGTAAGAGCTATGTTAACAAAGCAAAGAATTCCTGTAAAGGGGGAGAAGGATGGCCAATCTGAACAGAGTGCTGTTGATAGGGCGTCTCACCAGAGAACCTGAGCTGCGGTATACTCCTGATGGAACCCCGGTCGCCAACTTCACTATTGCTGTGAATCGTTCTTTTACAAATCAGCAGGGGGAAAGAGAAGCCGATTTTATTCCTATTGTGGTCTGGAGGAAGCAAGCTGAGCAATGTGCAGAATACCTATCTAAGGGAAGTGAGGTAGTGGTAGATGGTAGGCTGCAGGTAAGGTCTTACGAAGATCGAGACGGAATAAAGAGAAAGAAAAGCGAGATAGTCGCCTGGAGGGTGCAATTTTTGGGAAGATTGAAGAAAGAAGAACCGTCACCTGAAGAACCGGCCGAGGCAGAAATAGATAAAGTTCCCATAGATGAGGATGAGACGGGGGAAAAGAATAGCTCGCTCGACGAGGAAACCTAATTCTACGAGAGAAAAAGGAGAAGTGCATTGGCCATGAGATCTATGTTTAGAAGAAGAAGAAAGATATGTAGTTTCTGTCATTCCAAAGACGGCTCCATAGACTATCGAAAGGTGAATGTACTGCATCACTATATAGATACCAGGGCCAGGATAAAAAACAGGAGACGTACGGGAGTATGTGCTAAACATCAGAGGGTATTGTCCAAAGCAATCAAGAGAGCCAGGGAAATGGCTCTCTTACCATATAAGTAGGATTTACCAATATTTGCAAGTTTTTTTCACATATCTTCACTCATCGAAATCTCATAGAGGTGAACCCTCCTAGAGAATTCTCTTTAGGAGGGCGCGCGGACAGAACCTTCTTTCTAACGGGGTGAAGACAGAGGTAAGAGGGGAGAAGAGAATGAAAGTCATTCTGGAGAAGGATGTGGCAAGTCTGGGTATAAAGGGAACCGTTGTGGAGGTGGCCGATGGATACGCCCGTAATTACCTTCTTCCCAGGGGTATGGCCTTTAGAGCTACGCCAGGGAATATTGGGAGATGGGAAGAGATGAAAAGAGTGAGTGGACGAAAAAACGAGAAGGGAAAACTAAAGGCTCTCAAAATCGCAGAGAAGTTGAAAGGGCTTGAAATAGTAATGGAAAGGGAGATGGGAGAGGAAGGGAAGCTATTCGGAGTGATAACTACCCAGGATATTGTTGAGGAAATTAGGAGGAAATCCAACCTGGACATAGATCATCGAAAGGTCGAATTAGAAGAACCAATTCGAGTAATTGGATCAAGGGAGGTGATCCTCAGACTTCATCCGGAGGTAAAAATTTCTCTAAAGGTAGAGGTTAAGAAGAAAGAAGGTGTCTCCTGAGAAATTTCCTTCCTATCCTTCCAATGTCACCGGCCCCTAAAGTGATGATTAAGTCTCCTTCCTTAGATCTATCCTCCAAGAAATTCAGAATTTCTTCTTCAGATGAAAAGTAATAGGTATCTTTGCCTCTAGTTTCTCTAACTCTTTCAAAAAGCAACTTTCCATCTATGTCAGGGATGGGAGTCTCTCCTGCCGGATAGATAGGGGTTAAAAGAAGAATGTCTGCTTCTCTGAAAGCATGGGCAAATTTGAAGAGAAGAATTTTAGTCCGGCTATAACGATGGGGCTGAAAGACCGCAACTACTCGCCTTCGTAGTCGCCGAGCCGTTTTTAAAATAGCCTTAATTTCGGTAGGGTGGTGAGCATAGTCATCCACCACCAGGATGTCGGAGGAAGTCTTACCTATACACTCAAACCTTCTCTTGATTCCACCAAAGGAAAGAATGGCTTTTTTTATGTTCTTCCACGGGATATCCAAAGCTAGAGCTGTTGCAATGGCTCCTAGTGAATTATACACGTTGTATTCGCCAGGGAGTGGTATCCCTACTTTTCCCAATAACTTGCCCTTGTACACAGGAGTATAAAATGATGAGAACCCTTCAAGCGTAATTTGTTCAGCTAAAAGATCAGCCTGAGGCCTCGTCCCAAAGGTGATTATTTTCTGGGAAGAGGATAGCTGAATCCTGCCTAGTAGATCTCTTAAATTTCGATCATCTTTGTTTACTATTAATATCCCTCCGGGTTTCAAGTTCTGGGCAAATTGTAGGAAGGCCCGGCGAATTTTATCTCTTGAGCCATAGTAATCCAAATGATCATCCTCGAGATTGGTGAGAACCGAGATTTTTGGCTGCATAAGTAGAAAAGAACCATCGGATTCATCGCTCTCTGCCACCATCCATTCCCCTTTTCCTAATTTACTATTTCCTCCAATGTCGCTAAATTCCCCTCCAATGACCATAGTGGGATCTTTATCATCCTCACTAAGGATGGAGCAAATAAGAGAAGTGGTAGTGGTCTTTCCATGGGTTCCGGCGACGATGATACCCTCACTCTTATTAGTAAGATGGGCGAGAAGACTTCCCCGAGGAACAACAGGGATTTTTTTCACTTTTGCCTCTAAGAGCTCTGGATTATGGGAAGAAATGGCGGATGAGGTTACCACCAGGTTAGCTTTGCCAATATGAGAGGGATGATGTCCTTGATAGATATTGGCTCCCCGCATCGCCAGATCTTTGGTGAGAGGGTTCAGTCTTACATCGGATCCGGAAATCTGGTACCCCATACTGAACAAAACTTTAGCCAAACCACTCATTCCTACTCCTCCGATTCCTATAAAATGGATGGACCTTACCCCTTTTAACATTTAATTTTTCCCCAGATCCTGGATTAAACTAACTATTATCTCGGTTGCTCGAGGTCGACCTAGCTGTTTGCTTTTTCTTCCCATCCTTTTGAGGAGATCCCGATTCCTCAGGAGCTTCAGAATACTTGCCATTAGTTTTTTTGCTGCAAGGTCTTTCTCCGAGATGGTGTAGGCAGCTCCCTGAGCCTCAAGATATCTGGCATTCTCCATCTGATGACAATCTGTGGCATAGGGGTAAGGAATTAGGATAGCTGGCAGGCCCCGGCCGGTGATTTCCGCAAGTGTAGTTGCTCCACTTCGGCATATTACAAGATCAGCAGCGGCATAGGCATACTGGATCTGGGATAGATATTCCCGTACCAGAGAGGAGACTCCTGTCAATTTAAGACATTCTTTTACCCATTCAAGATCTTTTCGACCAGTGATAAAGATAAGCTGGATGTTCTTCAGACGGTTTTCTTTTTTTAAAAGATTAATAGTTTCAGTTCCCACTCGATTAAGAATATGAGCTCCTTGACTACCTCCCAGAAAAAAAAGGGTAAACGTGCCTTGTTTCAAACCCAGAGTCCTCAGAGCTTTTTCTTTAGAGGCTTTCAGAATTTCGGGACGGATAGGATTGCCCATAAGATAGATCTTATCTATCTCGGAGGAAGGGAGAAATTTCTTGGTTTGAGGAAAGCTAATGGCTATTCGAGAGGCAAATCTGGCCAGAAATCTATTAGTTAGGGAAAGATTTACATTTTGTTCACAGATAAGACTTTTGATTCCTAAAAAATAGGAGAGGATGACTGTAGGGAAAGAATGGTAACTGCCCATTCCCACTACCACATGAGGTCTGAAGCGAATCAGGACAAAAAAGATCTGAAAAAAGGATAAAGTGAGGTTCCAGGCAAAGCCTATCTGTTTTGCGGAAAACTTTCTGGGCCAGCTTTGCATGGAGATAGAGGTAAACTGTAGCCCGTGAGAGCTAAGAACTTTAGAATCCGTATCCCTGTTTCCTCCTACCCAAAGAACTCGAACATCCGGGATATTTTCCTTAAGATAGAAAGCTATGGCCAACCCAGGAAAGATATGCCCACCTGTTCCCCCCGCAGCTATGAGGACTCTCATTCTCTCCTCATTTTGCTCCTTGCCCAACTATAAACTACAGGGGTAGCAATAAAATTAGAGGAGTAAGTGCCAACGATGATTCCTACCAGAAGGATGAAGGTGAAGCTGTGAATTACTGATCCTCCCCACACAAAAAGGACTACTACTACTATCAGGGTAGTGAGCGAGGTGACGATGGTTCGAGACAGGGACTGATTGATGGAAAGATTCAGGAGTTTCCTCAAAGAATCTTTTCCTTTCCGATGGGTTTTGAGATTTTCCCGGATTCTATCATATACAACGATGGTATCATTAAGCGAGTATCCAATGATGGTAAGCAGCGCTGCTATTACGGGAAGACTGAGATCAAAATTGGCTAAGGAAAGCGCTCCCAGGCTGATAAAGACATCGTGAACTAGAGCAATCAATGCTCCCACGGCAAACCGAAGTTCAAATCTCCAGGTAATATAGATGAGCATTCCCGAAAGGGCAAAGATTATGGCTAGATAAGCCTTGCGCTGGAGCTCCTGACTTACTTTAGGGCCAATTATGTCGATACTCTGCACAGCAAAGGCCCCTAGCTCGTTTCTTACCACCTCTTCGATTTTGGCCACTGTTTTCCTATGGAAAATTTGACGTATGGGGGGAACGAGAGAAACTTCTGTAGCCTGGTTAAGATCGATCTTTTCCATCTGGGAAGAATCCAGGGTGAAAACACCCAAAAGATTCTCATATCCCACTGCCTCTATTTCGGGGATAGTTCTAAGTTCCTTCAAATCGGTAAATTCTCCTTGTCTCTCACGGTAGCTAATTATATTGGAAGCGATCTCCTGAGAGGCCTCTTCCACGGAGCATCTTACCAGAACCAGATTCTCCTGGCGACTTCCATACTGTTGGATAACCGCTTTTGAAAGATCTATCTTGGCTAGAGCAAACCTTATCTTTGAGATGGAAGGAGTTTCCTTAAATTTGAAATGAATTTCTATTCCCCCCGTAAAATCTAGACCCAGGCCCAGTCCTCCTCTCAGGACAATAGAGATAATTCCAACAGCGACAGCCACTCCTGAGAGGAAAAGAGCTATCTTTCTCAGTCCTATAAAGTCTATATGAGTTTCTCCGAAAAATTTCACAAAATTTTTCCTAAATGCTGAGTTTTTTCACTGGTCTTCCTGCTAAGAGAAGATTGAAGGTAACCCGAGTGACCACCATAGCGGTGAAAAGACTGGCCAAAATTCCAATGGAAAGGGTTGTAGCAAAGCCCTTTATGGGCCCGCTGCCAAATTGAAAGAGGATGAGGGCGGCAATTAAAGTGGTAATATTAGCATCAAGGATGGTTCTTAAGGCTTTACTGTAGCCAGTATCCACAGCTGAACGAGGCGCTCTTTCCCGCCTAAGCTCTTCTCTGATTCTTTCAAAGATAATGACATTAGCGTCTATACTTATTCCAATAGTCAGAATAATCCCGGCGATGCCTGGCAGAGTTAAGGTTGCCTTTAGGGCGGCCAGTGCTGCCAGGAGGAAAAGGAGGTTAAGAAAAAGAGCCATATCAGCAATGAGGCCAGCTTTTCGGTAATAGATGCCCATAAAAAGAACTACCCCAATGAATCCAATGACTCCTGAGGCGAGGCCCTTCCGGATAGAATCTCGACCCAGAGAAGGACCTACAGTGGTATTCTGTATAATATCAAAGGGAATAGGCAAAGCACCACTCTTCAAAATGATCCGTAGCTCGTTAGCTTCCTCCAGTGTGAATCTTCCCTCTATAACGGCTTTTCCTTCCGGAATGCGAGTTTTTATCACCGGTGCAGATTTGACTACATTGTCGAGGATTATAGCTAATCTTTCTCCCACGTTTCTTCCAGTAATCTCGGCGAAAATCTGTGCTCCTTCAGAGTCAAATTCTAAGGCTATATAAGGCTGTCCCCAACTATCAATCTCTACTCGAGTATCTTCGATGAATCGACCTGAAAGAAGGGTCTCTCTTTTGATGAGGTAGGGACGGGGTTCCCCATCAACATACTCATAGAGTATCTCACTATCGGGAGGCAACTCACCCTCCAGAGCTTTCTTGAGGTCTCCTTTTTCGTCTACTAATTTGAACTCAAGAAGGGCCGTCTTTCCTATTAGTTCCACCGCTCTTTGTGGGTCCTCTATTCCTGCCAAATCTACTATTATTCTACTGGTTCCCTGGCGACTAATGGTGGGCTCGCTAACCCCAAATTGATCAACCCGATTTCTAATAATTTCTAGAGCCACATTGACTGCGTCTTTCAGATCCTGGGTGGGATCAAGTTTGCTGGTATCTGCCTCCAGAACAAGATGAATCCCCCCCTTCAAGTCCAATCCTAACTTAATCTTGTCCCCTGGAGGATAAACAGCCCAGATGGCCAAGCCTATCAGCCCTAGAATAAATAGCAGTAGCCATTTGCTGTATCGGTGCATTCGCTATCATCCTTTACCTATGACATATGCATAGCTTCTCTTACTTCCCTTAAAGTAGCTCTGGCTACTTTACCAGCAGCTCTCTTACCTTTTGCCAGAATTTTCTCGAGCTTCGATCGATCAGCCTCAAGTTCTTTTCTCCTCTCACGAAATGGCGCAAGGGTTTTGACTAGTACCTGAGCAAGATTCTTCTTACACTCCTTGCAAGGGAGTCTGCCTTCTCGACAGTCTTTAAAAATCCCATCAAGATCTTCCCCCAAAAGAGGTCCAAAAGTTTGGTGGTAGCTATATACATTACATTCCTCGGGATGTCCTGAATCTTTCAAATAGATTTTCTCCGGATCAGTGAACATTCCCAGGACCTTTTTCTCGATAAGGCGGGGCTCCTCAGATAGGGCGATCTCATTACTATAGGATTTGCTCATTTTTTTCTTCCCATCCAGTCCCAAAATTTTGACAGCGTTATAGCGAAAGGGCTCAGGTTCGGGGAAGATATTTCCGTAGAGATTGTTGAATCTGCGAGCTATTTCCCGGGAAAGCTCTAGATGGGGCAGTTGATCTTCTCCCACCGGAACCCTGTTGGCTTTGTAGATAAGGATGTCGGCTGTCTGCAGAATTGGATAGCCCAATAGGCCATAATTATTTTCCTGTCCCATTTCTAGTTTTTCCTTGTAGGTAGGACATCTTTCCAACCAAGGGATAGGGGTGATCATGGAAAGAATGAGATGAAGCTCAGCGTGCTCAGGAATCTCGGACTGAAGAAAAAGGGTAGATTTTTGAGGATTCAGCCCAACAGCAAGCCAGTCTATGAGCATGTCTTCCGTATCCTGCTTAATTTGGCGTGTGTCTGTTCTATCAGTAAGAGCGTGCCAATCAGCAATCATGAAAAAACACTCATATATGTCCTGTTGCTTCACCCAGTCAGAAAGAGCGCCCAGGTAATTCCCCAGATGTAGTTTTCCTGACGGTCTCATCCCGCTGAGGATACGCTCTTTTTCCATAGGATATTTACTCCTCCTTTTATATTATCACTAATCATGTTTTCGCTCTCAGAAATCAAAAATGGCTGAAGTGGTCGGGGCGACCGGATTCGAACCGGTGACCTCTTGCGCCCCATGCAAGTGCGCTAAACCAGGCTGCGCTACGCCCCGAGGAGTAAGAAACTCTAAAGGTTAGTCCAGTATATTTAAGAGTTCCTGCAGTTCTTTTTTTAAGAGGCCAGGATCAATTTCTCTTTCTTTGTGCAAATTGCTTATTTTTTTGCTGGCCCCCTGGATGGTAAATTTCCTGTTATAGAGAAGATCCTTTATCTGTAGGATCAATTCCAAATCTTTTTTTTGATATCTTCTGTGTCCCCCTCTGCTTTTTCGGGGAGAGAGCTGTTTGAAATGTTTCTCCCAGAAACGCAAAACCGATGGAGCTAGGTGAGTAATTTCACTTACCTCCCCTATGGAGAAAAAAAGCTTCTGGGTATTTGCCCCTGGCTGATATTCTTTTTTCAATAATTCACACTCATAGTTTCGGGAGGTAGAGGAAGAAATCTCTTCTACCTCCCAAAAAAGATTTCCTAGGCCACCGCTTCTCTCAGGTTCTTGCCTGGCTCGAACTTGGGAACTTCTTTAGCCGGAATCTGAATTTCTTTACCGGTTTGGGGATTTCTTCCCCGACGAGCCTTTCTCTTTCTTACCTTGAAGCTCCCGAAACCCACCAACGTCACTTTTTCCCCTCTGGCGAGAGAGTCAGTAATGGCTGAGGTTATTGTGTCTACCGTTTCTCTCGAAGCCCTTTTGGTGAGTCCTGTCCGACTGGCTACTTCCTCCACCAGTTCTGCTTTATTCATCTTCCACCTCCTTTAGGGTGTAATAATAATTTCCTTCTTTTCAAGATAAGCCCACAAAGCGTTCTACCCCTTATCAGTGCCTATCTTTAGTCTTTTTCCTAATCTTCTTTCTTCTCCCCGGAGCAGGCGTCGCAAGTTCGATCGATGTCTGAGGAGAATAAGAGAAGCTGCCAAAGCACTCAGAACTAGATAAAAAGATTCCTCCTTCATCCAAAACCAGACAAGGAAAGGAAGGGCTCCTGCTGCTGTGATTGATCCCAGGGAGACATAGCGGGTGAGTCCCACTACCAGAGCCATAACCAGAGCTGAGAGCATGAGGGGAAATGGGGTGAGGGTGAGGAAAACACCCGCTGAGATGGCTACTCCTTTTCCCCCCTTGAATTTCAGAAAAACAGGCCAATTGTGTCCGATAATGGAGGTGATCCCTGCCATTCCCCCCATAACCTGGGGACTCATATGGGCGAAGGGAGCTAAAAGAACCCCCAGATAGACAGATAGGGCTCCTTTGCCCATGTCTCCTACTAGTACCAGAAGAGCAGAACTTGAACCTAGGATGCGTTGCACATTAGTCGTTCCTATGTTTCCACTACCAAAATTTCTAACATCTATTCCCCTTATTGCTTTTACTACTAGATATCCACAGGGGATGGAACCCAGAAGATAGCCCACTGCTATAGTGAAGAAAAGGTAAAACATTCTATTTTCCAAAATTACCTTTGAGCTTCTCTTTTATCTTATCTTCAACAAAATCCCCGATAACCATTTCATCCTCTTGGGCAGGGGAGGGAGAAGTCTGTTCTTTTCCCTTCTTTTCTTTTAGTTGACGGATGCTTAATCTGATTCTTTTCTTCTCTTGATCGATTTCTACGATTTCTGCTTCTATTTGAGTACCCACAGAAGTGACCATTTCCGGATGCGAGATATATTCTCTATCTAATTCCGAGACATGGATGAATCCATCCACTCCAGGAGCCAAATTGACAAAAACACCGAAATTAGTGATCTGTTGTACCCTGCCGGAGATTCTATTTCCTACCTGGTATTCCTCCAAGAGTTTTTCCCAGGGATCAGGCTTTGTCTGCTTTAAACCCAAGGAAATTTTTTTCTTTTTGACATCGATGTCCAGTATCTTTACCTCCAGTTTCTTCCCTTTCACCAGGACCTCCTTGGGGTGAGCTATACGCTTATGCCAGGAGATATCAGAAACATGAAGTAATCCTTCCACTCCCTCCTCGATTTCTATAAAAGCTCCAAAATTAGTCAGATGGGTAACCTTTCCTACAACGTTTGAACCTACCCGATATTTCTCTCCTACCAGAGTCCAGGGATCAGGCTTTGTCTGCTTTAACCCCAAGGAAATTTTTTTCTTTTCCCTATCCAGTTTTAGAACTTCGGCTTTTATTTTGTCGCCTACCGAAACAATCTCATGGGGATCATTAACCCATCCCCACGAGAGATTCTCTGGATAAATCAATCCATCAATTCCTCCTAAATCGACAAAGACGCCGAATTTGGTTATGGAATTGACTTTTCCCATTACTATCTTTCCTTCTTCTAGACTGGCCAGGGTCTTCTCCTTTCTCTTTTCCTTTTCTTCTAGGAGTGAGAACTTACGGGAGATAACTACATTATTTGACCTCTTTTGCAGCTCGATGACCCTTACGGATAGGTTTCTTCCGATGAATTTTTTCAAATCCTTTTCTTTCTGTAAACTTACGTGTGAGGCAGGAATAAAGGCCTGGACTACACCTAGGCTAGCTAAAAGTCCCCCCTTGACTACTTTCTCCACTTTTACTCCTATACTCTTGCCCTCCTCAAATGCTTTTTCAAATTTGGTCCAGTCCAGGCGAAGATGTGCTTCTTTCTTAGACAGCAAAAAGTGTCCCTTTTTATCTTTTCCTGAAATGTAGGCCTTGAATTCGTCCCCCACTTGAGGTCTTTCTTTTTGGGAAAATTCTTGCCAAGGCATAAAACCTTCGCTCTTGGTGCCCATATCCAACAGTAGTCCATCAGTGCTTACTTGTACAACTTTGGTGTCTATGATGTCTCCCTGCCTCGGTAGTTCAAAATTGTTATGTGTGTCCACCAGCTGGGCAAAGTCATCTCTCTCTTTGTTCCCCTTCTTCTTCAGATCAGCTCTCATTACATCATGGGCAGCTTTGTCCAGGATTCTTTCCTCTTTGGATTTAGTCACTTCTTGCTCCATCTCCTGAGCCTTAGGTTAATTTATAGATATAAGGAAGTCCTTTATCTCTTTGACAGCACTGGTAGGGGTGGAAGTTCCTCCCACCAGACCTACTTTTTTGAGATGCTTCAACTCTTCTATTTCCAGGCCATCTCTGTTTTCTACAAAGTAGGTCTTGACTTTTAAAAATTTACATAGTTTGACTAGTTGACAGGTATTGGAGCTATTATGTCCACCCACCACTATCATTGCTTCAACTTTCTTGGCAAGTCTTTTCGTATTCTCCTGTCTTTGTCGAATAACCTTGCATATAGTGTTAAAGACTCTAATCTCTCGTCCCTTCTCTATCAGATTCTTCACAATGTTTTCAAAATTGTCAATACTCTCCGTGGTTTGAGCAACTACGCCTATCTTGGAGGCAAAGGCTATCTCTGTTGCCTCCTCGGGGGTCTTAACCACATAAGCTTGCCCCTTGTCCACATTGGCCATTACTCCTTTCACTTCGGGATGAGCAGCCAAACCGATGATTATGACCTGATAGGATTTCATTGACAAATATCGAGCTATTCTTTGAACCCTTAACACATAGGGGCAAGTAGCGTCAAGGATTTTCAATCCCTTTCTTCTTTCCTGCTTTATTAGGGAGGGACTGGCTCCATGAGATCTGATGAGGAGTGTTCCCTTGCTTATTTGAGAGAGAGAAGAAATGGGGATAACCCCTCTTCTTCTGAGATTCTCTACCACTCCGGGATTATGAATTAGATCTCCTAGAGTGTAGATATGGTTTCCTTTCTTAAGTTCATTACTAACCAATTTCAAAGCTCTTCTTACCCCGAAACAGAAACCTATCTCTTCTGGGAGAAAAATATGCATAGATCCTGCTCCCCAGAAATTTTTGAAATTTCTATACCTCTATCCCCTGCATGACTCATCACTCAGTTTTCTCATTCTTTTGTTCAAAGAACTAAGGAACTCATCAGCTTTTCTTTTAAAATCTTTATTCTTATCTAATTTCACGGCTGCTAGCGGTTTTCCTATCTGCACTTTTATTTTCCCTAATCTTATAGTCCTTTTTCCTCTAGGGAGAATCTTATCTGTGCCTCGGATGACTACCGGAACCAGAGGCGCTCCTGCTCTAAGAGCTATTCTAATAGCGCCTTCTCTAAGGTGTCCTAGTTTTCCGTCACGAGCACGCGTTCCTTCCGGAAAAAGAATAAGGACACCCCCTCCTCTCAAGATAGCCAGAGCTCTCTCATAAGCTGGCCGATGCCCTCTTTCCCGTTTCAAGGGGAAGGCTCCTAATTGAGTGATTAGCAGGCGAAAAAGAGAATTCTTAAAGAGCTCCTCTTTAGCCATGAAGTTCATTCTTCTGGGTGTAAGGAGACCAAGCACAACAGGATCAAGATAGCTCAGATGGTTACTAGCAAGAACTAGCGGCCCCCTCGAAGGAATGTTTCCTTTTCCTCTGATCTTAATCCTGAAAGAAACTTTAAAAATTATGAGGACGAGCCCCCATAAAAAATAATACCAGAGAGGGGTTTCTTTCATCCTTCCTGTTCTTTGAACACAAGATGTTCTTGCTCCAGGGCACGAGCTGGTTTAACATTTAATTTTCTTCCCAACTACCTCCCACATTTTTTCCACTGTCTCGAGTATATCGAGATGAGTGTTGTCGATGACGATAGCCCCTTTAGCTCTCCTAAGAGGGGAGGTTTTTCTCTGGCTATCTATACGGTCTCGATTGGCCAGTTCAGCCTCTACCTCTTCGGTGGCTAAGGA
>Ga0209979_1002854_pt1 | contig 15968 bp, 14 predicted proteins | sample AnhtaG_FD_183114 | JGI IMG/M metagenome (GOLD analysis project Ga0209979, IMG submission 183114) | Deep subsurface microbial communities from Anholt, Denmark to uncover new lineages of life (NeLLi) - Anholt_01485 metaG (SPAdes) (version 2) | ecosystem: Environmental > Aquatic > Marine > Oceanic...
GCAAGGAGAAGAAGCTCTGGACGGAGAACCAGCGCGGCTCGCGGGTGGTGGTGCACGAGGCCTACGACGAAGAGGAGGAGGCGGCCTTCGTGGCCGAAGAGGTGGAGGCCCTGACCAAGGATAACGCCCACTCGCCGTGCGCCTTCGCCGTCATGTACCGCACCAACGCCCAGTCCCGCCCCTTCGAGGAGGCCTTCGTCCGCCGAGGCATCCCCTATCGTCTGGTGGGGGGCACCCGCTTCTACGAGCGGCGGGAGATCAAGGACCTCCTGGCCTACCTGCGTCTGGTCCACAACCCCTTCGATGCCATCTGCCTGCTGCGGGTGATCAACGTGCCGCCGCGAGGCATCGGTCAGCGGACGGTGCAGGAGCTGAACCGCTGGTCGAGAGAGCTGGAGATACCGTCCTACGCCGTCCTCCAGCTCCTGGCCGAGCAGGAGTCGCCCCAGAGCTCCGCTCATGGTGAGCCTGTGGAAGGCGCTCATGGTGAGCCTGTGGAAGGCGCTCATGGTGAGCCTGTCGAAGGCGCTCATGGTGAGCCTGTGGAAGGCGCTCATGGTGAGCCTGTCGAACCACCCTCCGACAAGCTCAGGATGAGCGGTAGCCAGTCCTCTCACCCATTCCAGAAGCGCATCGCCGCCGCCCTCCTGCGCTTCCTGGACCTGCTCAACGAACTGATCAAGGAGGCGCCCACGCAGAGTCTATCGGAGCTCCTGGACGCCATCATCGCCAGGGCTGATTACCGCCGCTACCTGCTGGAGGGCTTCGCCGACGGCGAGGAGCGCTGGGAGAACGTGCAGGAGCTGCGGGCGGTGGCCAGCCAGTACGATGAGCTGGCCCCGGCCGAGGCCCTGGCCCGCTTTCTGGAGGACGCGGCCCTGATCACCGACATCGACGAGTACGACGAGAAGGCCGATGCTGTGACCCTCATCACCCTCCACGCTGCCAAGGGGCTAGAGTTCGCGGTGGTGTTCATCGTGGGCATGGAGGAGGGCCTGCTGCCCCACATGCGCTCCTACGACGAGCCCGCCCAGATGGAGGAGGAGCGCCGCCTGTGCTATGTGGGAATGACCCGCGCCCAGGAGCGGCTGTACCTGGTGCGGGCCTTTCGCCGCACCTTCGGTGGCCACAATCCGCCCTCTCGCTTCCTGGCCGACATACCGCGGGAGCTGGTCACCAGCCGCGAGCGGATTCCCGCAGGAACGCCGGCCCGCGAGAGGTTCGCCCTTGGCCCGCGGCGCAGCGAGGAACGACCCAAGCGGCTCGATGTTGCTTTCGCTGCGGGCGACCATGTGAGGCACCCAAAGTTCGGCGAGGGCATCGTGGTCAGCTGCGAGGAGCAGAAAAGCGGCGACCAGCTGGTGATCGTGGCCTTCAAGGGCGAGGCGGGTATCAAGCGCCTGCTCCTCAGCTTCGCCCCCCTGGAGCACCTATCGTCGGGGGAGGGCTAATCTCATCCAAAATCAGCCCCTGCCCTTGGCTGCAGTCAGCGAAAGCCTGAAGCAAGGCCTTAGGTTCCCCTCCTGCAAGGGTTCCGTCACTCCCGTGCGGGAAGAAAGGAGGAAACATGGCGCCATTCCTTGTGGGCACGCCTGATATCGATTGGGAGCGGATTACCGATTGGCTCCTCACCCACGGCCTGCGCATATTCCTGATCCTGGTCATTGCCGTCGTCGTAGACCTCGTGCTGAGGGTGGTGGTGCCCCGCGTCATCCGCCCGACGGTTGCCCGCCAGATGAAGGACAAGCCCGCGGAGGAGATCGAGCAGCGGAGCCATACCCTGGTTGCTGTGCTTCGGGGATCGGGCCGATTCGTCTTGGTCATCTGGGCCTTGTTCACTATCCTGCCCGAGCTGGGGATCAACGTGACGCCCATCCTGGCCAGCGTGGGCATCGCCGGCATCGCCCTGGGCTTCGGCGCCCAGAGCCTGGTGAAGGACGTCATCAGCGGCCTGTTCATACTCCTCGAGAATCAGTACAGCAAGGGCGACGTGGTGACGGTGGCGGGCATCTCGGGGCTGGTGGAGGAGGTGGGCCTGCGGCGCACCGTCCTGCGCGACCTGGACGGCATTGTTCACCACGTGCCCAACGGCCAGATAGCGGTGGCCTCCAACCAGACGCAGGAGTGGTCGCGGGTGAACATGAACGTGAGCGTGGCCTACGGCGAGGACCTGGACAAGGTGTTCGAGGTGATCAACCGCGTGGGCCACGAGCTGGCGGCCGACGCCGAGTTCGGCCCGCTGATCCTGAAGGCTCCGCAGGTCCTGCGGGTGGACGCCTTCGAGGACTCGGGCATCGCCATCAAGATCCTGGGCGACACCGAGCCCATCCGCCAGTGGGAGGTCATGGGAGAACTGCGGAAGCGGCTGAAGAAGGCCTTCGACGAGGAGGGCATCGAGATACCCTTCCCCCACCGAGTGCTGGTCACCCGCGGCGCGAAGGCGACGGACGTGGGGGCAGGGGCGTAGGAGCTACGCAGTGCGAGTCCGTTAGGCTAGATCCTGCTACTCGTCTTTGGGCACCATCGGGTCGTTTCCTGGATGCGCATTGACAGGATCAGAAACGATCGCTATGCTAGACTCGCTAAACTAGTGACCGGGATAAGGTGTCAAGTCAAGGGAGGTGATCGTCATGGTGGAAGAGAAGAAGAGCATATTCGACTCCGTCAAGGACGGAGTGGTAGGGGCGATCCGAGGCGTTGGAGATGTGGCGCAGGCGGTGGTAGACACCGTGAGCGGCACCCTAGTGAGTGCCCTGAAGGGCGTGCGCGCCATCACCGACGAGACGCTGGGACTGATCTTTGACACGGTGAGCGCCGCCATCAAGGGCGTGGCGGAGGTCGGCGGCGACGTGGGTATCGCCTCTAAGAATGCCGTTCTCGGCGTGATCAGAGGGACCAAGGAGGTCGCGACCGGCTCGGCGGAGGCCATCAGCGCCAGTGCGGAGGCGGCAGTGAAGGCGGTTGGCGACGTGGGCGGCGACGTGGGAGCCGCCGCGAAAGGCGCCGTCGAAGGAGCCATCGAAGGCGCTAAGGAGGTCGGTATCAAGGCCGAGGACGCTGCCTCTGCCGCGGCCAGCGGCGCGTTGAAGGGGGCCGGCAAAGTCAGCACCACCGCCGTGGAGCAGGTTCGCAACGTCGTCACGGGCACGATATCTGGTGTGAAGGTCATCATCAAGGAACCCTTCAAGGGCGAGGAAGAGGAGAAGTAGTCGACCGGGTTCCCTGGCCTCACTGGTAGCGTCCGCGCAGGCGCAGCGAGTGCCTCAACAGGGCTTCCACTAGGCCCGTGACGGCTTTTTTACTACCCCTTGACCACCCCTACCGGCCGCAGGCGGACCACCTTGCTGGCAATGCCGGCGTCGTGGAGGACGTCCACCACCTCCGCCACGTCCTTGTAGGCCTCGCTGGCCTCCTCCGCCAGGGCGGCCTTGTTCTGGGCCCGCACCAGGATCCCCTTCTCGGCCAGGCGGGCGGCGATGTTCACCCCCTGCAGCTTGCGCTTGGCGGCGTGGCGGCTCATCATGCGGCCGGCGCCGTGGCAGGTCGAGCCCCACGTCTCGGCCATCGCCCGCTCGGTGCCCACGCAGATGAAGGAGTAGCGGCCCATATCGCCGGGCACCATCACCGGCTGGCCAATCCCCTGGTACTTGGATGGCACATCGGGATGGCCGGCCGGGAAGGCCCGCGTGGCCCCCTTGCGGTGGATGCAGAGGGTCATCTCCTTGCCGTCCAGGCGGTGGCGCTCGATCTTGGCGATGTTGTGGGCGACGTCGTAGATGATGTTCATGCCCAGCTTCTCGGGGTCGCGCCGCAGCACCTTGGCGAAGGCCTCGCGGACCCAGTGGGTGATCATCTGGCGGTTGGCGAAGCCAAAGTTGCCGGCAGCGAACATGGCCCCCAGGTAGTCCTGCCCCTCCCTGGAAGCGATGGGAGCGCAGGCCAGCTGCTTGTCGGGCAGGAAGACCTTGACCTTCCCCTCGACGGCCGTCAGTCCCCCCCTCTCCGGGAACTGGATGCCGTGCTTGGCGGCCGCCGTCTCCATCTTGTCCAAGTAGTCCTGGCAGGTCTGATGACCGAGGCCGCGGGAGCCGGTGTGGATGAATACCATGACCTGGCCCACTTCATCGATGCCCATAACCCGGGCGGCCTCCGCATCGAAGATCTCGTCCACCAGATCGAGCTCCAGGAAGTGGTTGCCCGAGCCGAGGGTCCCCAACTGGGGCACGCCCCGCTCCCTGGCACGGCGGCTGATCTTGGAGGGGTCGGCGCCGGGCAGGGCACCGTCGCTCTCGATGGCCTCCAGGTCCTGGGGCCAGCCGTAGCCCTTCTCCACAGCCCAGCGAGCGCCCTCGGCCAGGACGTTCTCGATCTCCTTCATGGACACCTTCAGCTGGCCGGAGAGTCCAAGGCCGGCTGGCACGTCGCGGAACATCTGGTTCAGGAGCGCCGGCACGTGCGGGGCCAGCTCAGCCTCGCGCAGGTTGGTGCGAAGCACCCGCACGCCGCAGTTGATGTCGTAGCCAACGCCGCCCGGCGACACGACGCCGTCGTCCAGGCGGGTGGCAGCCACGCCGCCGATGGGGAAGCCGTAGCCCCAGTGGATGTCCGGCATAGCCAGGGAATAGCCGACAATGCCCGGCAGGAAGGCCACATTGGCCACCTGCTCGATGGCCTCGTCTCCGGCCATGGCGTCGAGCATCTTCTCGCTGGCGTAGATACGGCCGGGGACGCGCATGCCATCCTTGTAGTCGCGGGAAAGGTCCCAGCGTAGCTCGTCTACTCGCTGCAGGATCTGCTTCCAGTTCTTGGCCATATTCCACCACCCCTAAATGTCCAGCAGTATCTGGACGCGATAGCCGTCCTCGTCCTCGTCCACCTCCAGCATATGGTGGGTGATCGCCTTGACGCCCGCGCCGAGCTCGTGCCGTTGGCGGTCTATCTTCTCGCCGTAGGCACTGGCCCGGAGGGAATAGGGCTCCATCTCCCTGATCTCGAATCGTTTAAAGACGAGGCCGTCGACATCGGAAAAGTAGATAAGCTCCGATAGCCAGGCCACCAGCAGGCTGGGCCAGTCGTGAGCCTCCACTGCCAGCGACCGCTCCTCCTCCTCCCGCACTCCGTTCAGGTTCACTATGACAGAAAACATGCCTTCCGCCGCATGCACAAAAGCCTCGGCCAGGGTGCTACCGTGGGCTAGCACACCCACGTCGGCCGTGTGCTCGATGAACTCGAAGGGCGCTCGCTTGGTCGCCAAGGCAGAAAGGGACCTCCCTCTAAAGCCAGTATGTCACCTGGCCCTCAAGGCCGTCAATGGAGGGATCGCGCGGGGACGGTCAACCCGCGGCGGGTAGGGGCTCGGCGATGCCGCTGAGTGAATCACTGGTTGCGGTCACCCATTCCTGGCGTGACTGGCTCATTTTTGCTGGGTAGGGGTTTTCGGATCATCCCGCGGCTTCCCAGAATCGAAAATTTGGTGCTGCGGGATTTATCCCGCAGGGTTAGGGAGTTTACCCACCGGTAGTGAACCAGGTTACTTCCTGGCCGACCGCTTGACAGGAGAAAGATGTTTGGCAAGGATGGAATATGCAATTGCCTCGACCAGGAGCGACCGAAGGACAGGGAAATGTGCGAGTATTGCGCCAAGTACGGCCACGGCAATCGCTGGTACCTGAACCCGGAGAACTACTCCGACGACCTGCTGAAGGACAAGGGACGCCAGCGCATGGTCGACCAGATAGCAGCCTGGGGAGTGGACTACTACATCGACCGCTCTACCCGCTGGGCCCCCTTCACCCACGTGCCCCTCTTCGGTAGCCTATTCAAAGCAGCGGTCGACCGGGTGACGCCGGGCCGGCACGCGGGACAGGTGGTCGCTCTGGAGGACGCGCTGGCGATAGTAGACCTCGCCCGCGACTTCGTAGCGCTGCCCTGCATGTGCCGCCGCCTGGTGGGCGGCAAGGAGGTGATGACCTGCCTCAACTTCGGCCCCATTAAGGAGCTCACCATCGCCAGGAAGCCCGAGGAGCCCATGGAGGAGCTACCGCCCGAAGAGGTCAAGGCCAGGCTGCGCGAGTTCGACAAGAAGGGCTTTATTCACCAGGTAGTCTTCGCCAAGCTCCCCTTCCCCATCGTCATCTGTAACTGCGACCGCAATTACTGCACTTCGATGAAGATGCGCTTTGTACACGGCATCGATGTCGCCTGCCTCAAGGGGCACGGAGTCTGTGTCATCGATCACACCCGCTGCGATGGCTGCGGTGGCAGGCCGGAGTGTGTCCAGATGTGCCAGTTCGGTGCCCTGCGCTGGGTGCCCACGGATGGGGTGGTTGTCTGTGAGCCGCAAAGCTGCTTCGGCTGTGGCGTCTGCCGCCAGGCCTGCCCACGAGGAGCCATCCGTCTGGTTTCGAGGGAGAGCCTCGCTCCGGTAGCAAACGTGTGGTAGCAATGGCGTTCAGAATTGTGGTGCAGGAGTGCGATGCCTCGGCCTGTGGTTATCGGTGCCTTCAAGTCTGCCCGCTGGGCGTTTTGCTGGCCGTCCCCGTGAGCAGACACAACCGAGGCTTGCCGGGGAAGCCAGACCGCTACGTCATCGCCCCGCGCTTCAGCAAGTACTGCAACGCTTGCGGCCTTTGTGTCGAGGTCTGCCCCGACGGCGCTATCTCCCTTCAGGGCTAGACCAGGACACCCCCTTCCGCTGTGAAACACTTCCAGGGAAGGAACGTCTATCCAATTGAGTAGATAGAGGGGACGAGTTGTTGTCTCGATATCTTTGCCCGTCAGGGCTGGCCCTCCTGGCGACGGGTCTCCTGCTGGCCTTAGTGGCTGGCAAGGGCCTGGCCCAGGAGGAGCCATCGATCGTCATCACTGCGCCGGCGGAGGGCGAGGTTCTCTCCGGTCCGGATATCAGCGTGAGCGTAGCCCTCAGCGGCTTCACCATCAGCCTGCCCCTGGAGCCGAAGCGCGAGCCCAACAAAGGGCACATCGTGTACTTCCTGGACGCCGAGCCCTTCTTCGACCAACCCATCCCCCTGGGCGAGGACAACATGATCCATTCGGGACGCCCCTCAGAGACATTCGTCGGCGTGACCGATGGCGAGCACACGATCTACGTTTGCCTGGCCTACGACGACAACACCTGCATCGACCCGGCGCTGACCGACTCTGTGCGAATCAGGGTTGGCGAGCCGCCGCCAACAGCGACCCCCTCGCCGGAGGCCACGCCGACACCAGAACCGCCCCAAGAGACACCAGCGCCGCCGTCGCCAACCCCAACGGAGGAGCCACCGCCGCTGGAGACAGCCGTTCAGACGGAGACGCCGTCAGCGAGCCCGACGCCTACGCCCTCGAAGCCAAGCCCGACCGCGCTGCCGCTGACACCGGCGGCGACGCCTGCCCCTGGCGCGGCCCCGAGCGCAGCAGACGGTGAACCGGACGGGGGCGGTCTTGCCTGGTGGTATATCGTGGTGGGGGCTGGCGCTGCCGCTCTAGCGGCCATCGCTGCCGCCAGCGTGTGGCGAGTACGGCAGTCGAGGAGCAGACGCTAGGCGCACTGTCTCCAAAATGTGGCGACGCATCCCCTCGCTTTGCTCAAGGCAGGCTCTTGCCTCTTGAACCACATCTGCACCGAGATTCTTCGCTTTGCTCAGAATGACGGTAGACCACGCTGTCACCCTGACGGTAGACCACGCTGTCACCCTGAGCGTAGCGAAGGGTCTCCCCTAAGCTGGCATGCTACGCCTGGGTGCCGCCACAACCCGGTGGGAGAAGGGGCTAGCCGGCAGCCCGTCAGGGCGAGCCCTCTTCGGCTCGAAGGCGCTTCTTGGCCGCCTCCCAGAGAGCCTTCTGCTCGGCGAGGGGCATGTCGGCCAGATCGTGGCCTCCCTCGTGGGCCAGGGCCTCCATGGTGGTGAAGCGCTGATAGAACTTGCGGTTGGCCTGTCGCAGGGCTTCCTCGGCGTCCAGATCGAGGTAGCGAGCGAGGTTCACGAGGAGGAAGAGGACATCACCCAGTTCCTCGCGCTTGTGAGCCAGCTCGCGCGCCTGGGCCAGTTCCCTTAGCTCCTCGCCTAGCTTGTCCAGCACGTCCTGCGTTTGGGGCCACTCGAAGCCCACAGTGGCCGCTCTGGCCAGGAACATCTGGGCGTGAGCCAGGGCGGGCATCGCTTGGGGAACCCCCGCCAGGGCCGAGTCCTGCGGGTCTCTCTCCTTCCGCTTCAGCGCCTCCCAGCGGAGCATAACGGCCTCGGGCGAATCCGCCTGCTCTTCGCCGAACACGTGAGGATGGCGGCGCACGATCTTGCTGGCGATGCCATAGATGACGTCCGCCAGGGTGAATTCCTGGGCCTCCTCGGCGAGCTGGACGTGGAGGAACACCTCCAGAAGGAGGTCGCCCAGCTCGTCGCATATCCTCTGGGGGTCGCCTTCGTCTAAAGCAGCCAGCGCTTCGTAGGCCTCTTGTAGCAGGTAGGGTTTGAGGGAGGCATGGGTCTGAACCCGGTCCCAGGGGCAGCCATCGGGCGCGCGCAGGCGAGCGATGATAGCCCTGAAACCGTCGAAGGTACGCATCTCCCCATCCGATATGCCCATAGCGCCTGTCCTTTCTCCTGCCTGTCGCTCGATTATAGGGATGGGCCCCTCTCGTTGACAAGAGGAAGGGCCGCTCCTAATATGACCCTAGATAGCTCGGCGCGAGGCAGCCGTGGCGGAGAGGAGGCATGAGCTGGGCCTCGTACCCAGGATTGCGACGGTCCTGTTCTTCATCAGCATCCCCATCTTGCTGGTGAGCACCAACGTCCGCTGGGCCACCAACGAGGTGGGCCTCTATCACTACAGCTTCGACCAGTACGACGCCGAGGCCGCCACCGGCATCTCGCGCAGCCAACTGGACCGGGCGGCCGATAAGCTGGTGCGCTACTTCAACAATGACGACAAGACTATCCGTATCTTTGTGCAGGAAGATGATCGCCGCGTATCTCTGTTCAACGAGCGAGAGACGAGCCACCTGACCGACGTCAAGAACCTCTTTCGCACCGTTTTTCGGGTGCAGGAAGCATCGCTGGCCTTCGCCCTGGTGCTCATAGTGGCCGTGTTCATCTGGGCGGTCGAGGCTCCCCTGCGCGTTCTGGCCCGAATCGTTCTCCAGGCCTCGCTGTTCACCCTGGGCCTGCTGGCGCTTTTTGGCATCCTGGCGCTGGTGGGCTTCGACGAGCTGTTCCTGCGCTTTCACTTGGTGGCTTTCACCAACGACCTCTGGAAGCTCAACCCGAACACCGACCACCTCATCCAGATGTTCCCCCGCGACTTCTGGTTCGATGCCACCATGCTGGTGGCAGGCCTGACCGCTGTGGAAGCGGTGCTATTGGCCTCGCTGTCGGCCATCTACCTGGGGGTGAGGCTGCGGCTGAGGGTGGGGCCTCTGGCGGCGGGTCAACCTAGGGCCTAGGTCAGGGGGCAGGTGGAGCAGGACGAGCTAGTGCAGGTGCCGCACGCCGGGGCGCCGCCTATAGGCGCCATCTCGCCGGCGGCTCCCTTGCTGACGGCCGAGAAAACGGACAGCACCCGCTGCGCTCCCTCGTGACCGCTGGGGCAGGTAGCCGGGCCGTCGGAGTGGCTCATAGAGCGCAGCAGCTCGAACCGCGTTTCGCACTGGGGGCAATAGTACTCGTAGAGGGGCACCCGGTACTCATCTCCCCGGTTTCATCCGCAGGTCTTACTCGAGGTAGTCCTTGAGCTTCTTGCTGCGCGAGGGATGGCGCAGCTTGCGCAGGGCTTTGGCCTCGATCTGGCGGATGCGCTCACGGGTGACGCTGAACTCCCGCCCCACCTCTTCCAGGGTGCGGCTGCGCCCGTCCTCTAGCCCGAAGCGTAAGACTAGCACCTTCTGTTCACGGTCGGTGAGAGACGAGAGCACATCGGACACCTGCTCCTTGAGGAGTTGATGGGAGGCGGCGTCGGCGGGGGCGAGGCTGCCGTGGTCCTCGATGAAATCACCCAGGTGACTGTCCTCCTCCTCGCCGATGGGTGTCTCCAGGGATACCGGCTCTTGGGAGACCTTCATGATCTCCCGCACCTTCTCGGGCGTTACCTCCATATCGAAGCCGATCTCGTCGCTGGTGGGCTCACGACCGTACTCCTGCACCAGGCGGCGGCTGACCCGCACCAGCTTGTTGATCGTCTCGACCATATGCACAGGGATACGGATGGTGCGAGCCTGGTCGGCGATAGCGCGAGTGATGGCCTGACGGATCCACCAGGTGGCGTAGGTGCTGAACTTGTAGCCCTTGCGGTAGTCGAACTTCTCCACCGCCCGGATGAGGCCGATGTTGCCCTCCTGGATGAGATCCAGCAGAGACATGCCCCGTCCAATGTACTTCTTGGCTACGCTGACTACTAGTCGCAGGTTGGCCTCGGTCAGGCGCTTCTCACCCCTGAAGCCGTCCTCCTTGATCTTTAGGAAGTGGGAGCGAAAGCGTTCCTCATAGTGAGACAGCTTCTCATTCAGGTTCCCCTTGGGCGGCAGAAGCACCTTCTCACTGCCGGCAGCCACCATGGCCAGGGCCACGAGCTCTGGCGTAAGGATGTGGGTGACGATGGACAGGCGAACCAGCGAGCGCCCCGCATCCGTGTGCTCGATGGAGAGGCTCTCCGACACGCGGTCAGCTAGCTCCTGGTCGCTTTCTCCGTCCACGACCTGGCGGAAGGCGGGTTCGCCAATGAACCGCGCCAGGGGCAGCCTCTTGAGACCCAAGGTCTTGAGCACCACACCCTTGACCGGCCACAGGCCGTGCACCTCCTCCAGCAGGGCAAGCATCACGTCCACGGCCGTGGGCGGGGAGCCGTTGACCTCCTGCCAGTTCTTCTCAAGGCGCTGGATATGCTTGCCATCCTCCATCTGGCGGGCAAGCCGCTTCTCATCCTGGGCGGTAAGGAGATGCACCTTGCCGATCTCGCGGAGATACATCCGTACGGGGTCGTCGATGCCTTCCTGCTCCTCGAGATCGATGTCACCCCCGGCCCCCTCCTCCTTCAGCTTGGCCGTGGCTCTCCTCTCTGCCCACTCCCCCACCGCCAGCGGTACCTGGCGGGTCAGGCGGGGTAGGGGTCCTTCCTTCTGTTCGAGAACGTCCTCTTCTTCGTCAGTCACGACGCGATTCCCTCCCTCCTCCACGAACTCCTCATCCACTTCCGATTCATCTGTCTCCTCGGAGAGGTTGTCAGCGGCGCCGCGGCCGGCTCGCTTGCGCCGAAACAGGAAATCCTGAAACCGACTCCCCTTGTCGAAGGGATCAGCCATTCACTTCCACCTCCGGGCCGTCGCCCGTAAGACCCTCATCAGCGCCGGTCTCTATTCTACTACTTCGATGCAGCCTTATGCCTATTTCCATGCCCTTCAGGAGCAGGGCAGCCGTCTGTGAGACCTCTGCCGACCCAATCTCCTCGGGCGGCGAGCCCGAGCGCGAGGCCTGAGCGGCCGCTGCCAGTTCCTCGACGCTGATCGGTCCGCCCTCCGCCTCGCGGTCGGCCAGAGCGGCTATGTTGGCCTGCGCTACGGCCTTCAGCTCTCGCTTCTTGAGATACTCTACGTACTCTTGCAGCTTTGCCTTCGCCTCCTGCGGGGGTGGGAGGCTGGCCTTGCTCAGCCGCTGCAGGTGCTCTTCCAGCTCCGCCGCAATGGCCTGGCGCATCTCCTCCAGATCGGGGCACCGCTGCCAGGCCTGCAGTAGCTCCCGGTTCTCGCTATACCAGAATAGGTCGGGCGAGAGGTCCAGGCCGTCCTGCCGCAGCTCGGGGTAGCGCAGGAGAAGGGCCAGGCAGAATTCCTCCTGCTTGCTGCCAGAAGGAGCCGCCGCCACGGCGTCTTCCTGGGCAGCCGCCTCCCTGCCGCGCCCTCGCTTGCGCCCCTGGCGAAGGAGCATCTGGTGCAGAGCCGATTCCCTAACCTGAGCCAGGCGGGCCAGCCGCTGTAGGTAATGGGCCTGCACAATCCTATCGCCGATGGCTGCCAGCAGGGGCAGCAGCTCCTCCACCGCCTGCGAGCGCTGCCGCGGCTGGGAGAGGTCGAGGGCAGAGCTCACTGCCTCGAACTTGTAGTCCAGCAGCGGCTGGGCGCCCGCCAGCAGGGCTGGCCAGGCTTCTGGGTCGCTTCGAATCACCTGGTCGGGATCGCGGCCCTCAGGCAGGATGATCACTCGGATGTCTCGCCCCAGTATGTCCTGGTATTCCACTGCCCGCAGTGTTGCCTCCTGACCGGCGGTATCAGCATCCAACGCCAGAACGACATCGCGGCTGAAACGCTTCAGGAGCCGCACCTGGCGCTCGCTGAGGGCTGTCCCCATGGAGGCCACCACATTAGGGAAACCGTGCTGATGGGCGGCGATGGCGTCCGTGTACCCCTCTACTATTACGGCCAAACCCTGGCGGCGGATGTGCTCCCTCGCCTTGTCCAGGGCGTAGAGGAGGCTGCCCTTGTCGAAAACGGGTGTCTGGGGCGTGTTCAAATACTTGGGCTGAGCTTCCTCCTGCCCCTCGACGGGCAGCGAGCGGCCGCCGAAGCCCACCACTCGCCCTCGCATGTCGGTGATGGGGAACATGATGCGCTGATGAAAGAGGTCGCGTAATCCCCAGTCGCCCTCGACGGCCAGGCCGGCCGCCACCAGCTCGCCGTCGCCATAGCCACGCTCCCTGAGGTGCTGGTAGAGGCTATCCCAACCGCTCGGGCTGTAGCCAAGCTGAAAGTCCTGGATCGTCTTCAGGTCGTGGCCGCGCTCCTCCAGGTACTGCCTTGCCTTTTGTCCCGCTTCGGTGGACATGAGCGTTCGATGGTAGAAGCCGGCAGCGGCGTCGTTCGCCTCGCGCAGCCTATCCCTTTCGGCTTCCTCCTCCGGCCGCCGCTCCGCCAGCGTCACGCCGGCCCGCTCGGCCAGCAGGCGCAGGGCGTCGGGGAACTCCAGGGTCTCCTTCTTCATGACGAAGGAAAAGATATCGCCGCCGGTGCCGCAGGCCCCAAAGCAGTGCCAGCTCTGCCTTTCCGGCGAGACGAAGAAAGACGGCGCGCGCTCGCTGTGGAAGGGGCAGAGGGCCTTGAAGTTGCGGCCCGCCTTCTGGAGCTGGACGTACTGGCCCACGACGTCCACTATGTCCAGCCGTTGCTTCACCTCATCGACGTCGCTCATGACATAACCTATCGAACAAATGATCCGCGCTCATTATACACCAGGTGCCGCCCCACCCTAAATATAAGAACCGCGCATCCTGCTAAAAGTTACGTGCCGACGGCCCTTCTGGGCCACAAAACGGCGGATCTTCTGGATGCGAGAGGCGTCCTCGCCTTCATAGCCCTTCCTCTTTGAAACCCAAGCGAGCGGCTGTATTCAGAGCGAACAGATCGGTCATGCCAGCCACGTAGTCGGCCGCCTGGCGCCAGGGCGGGTCCGATGGGATGAGGAAGTCGCTCTCAATCTCCTGCTGTCGCTCCACATAATATCCGAAAAGGAACCGCACCAGTCGTTTGGCCCGCTCTACCTCCGCTTGCCTGTCCTCCCACAGGTAGACCCGCTGGAAGAGGAACTCCCGCAGGGCGTTGGCCGCTTTTTGGATGGATGGCCCCATGCCGATGCGGGGAGGAGCATCGCTCGCTTCCAGGCCTGTGGCCGCCCACGAGTGGTCGACGATGTCGCACACCAGGGCGTTGATGCGCTGGGAGTGGCTGCGCCCCAGGGCCTCGCTTACGAGAGCTGGCATCTCGTCCTCGGCCAGCAGGCCCGCCCGCACGGCGTCGGCGATGTCGTGGTTGATGTAGGCCACGGCGTCGGCCAGCCTGACGATCTGCCCCTCGAGAGTAGCCGGCAGGCCCAGGGTGTCGGCCAGGATGTCCTGCCGCCCCTTGGAGCTGTTGACGATGCCGTCGCGCACCTCCCAGGTGAGGTTGAGGCCACGACCGCCGTTCTCCAGGCGCTCCACCACCCGCAGGCTCTGCTCGGCGTGGCGGAAGCCGTCGGGCAGGAGCTCGGCCAGGGCCTCCTCGCCGGCGTGGCCGAAGGGCGGGTGGCCCAGGTCGTGGCCCAGGGCGATGGCCTCCGTCAGGTCCTCGTTCAGGTTGAGGGCGCGGGCGATGGTGCGGCCGATCTGGGCCACCTCCAGGGTATGAGTGAGGCGAGTGACGAAGTGGTCACCCACGGGGGCTATGAACACCTGCGTCTTGTGCTTGAGGCGGCGGAAGGCCTTGCAGTGGATGATGCGGTCGCGGTCGCGCTGGAACTGCGTGCGCAGGGGCGAGGGCTCCTCCGGCCGCTCCCGCCCGCGGCTCTCGAAGCTGCGGGCGGCGCACGGCGAGAGGAGCGATTCGCGCTCCTCCAGGCGCTGACGGACCTGATGCTCACGCACGGTCAGATGCAACCTCAAAGGTTCCGGTAGACGTCCTTGCGATGCTTGACTACGCGCACAACGGCCCGCCTTTCCGCGTCGTCGATCTCGTAGAGGATTCGATACTCACCGCTATCCACTCGGTAGCCGCGCTCTACCACGTGAAGACGCCTCACGTCCTGCGGGCGAGGGTTGGTCTGCAGCCCGACTAGCTTCTCAACTATCTGTCGACGGATCTTTGGAGCGAGCCGCCGGATCTCCTTCTCCGCCGGCCGGAGGACGACGACCTCGTAGCGAGAGCTCATTCGCCGAGTTCAGCCATGATCTCCCGCAGGGGCTTCCGCGGCTCACCTTCTGCCGCCAGGAAGTCCCGCAAGTCCTCGAGCTCCTCCTGCTTCTCCAGCCACTCCCTCAGCGCCTCGGCCACAATGTCCCGCAGCGGCCGGCCCTGATATGCGGAGAGGACTTTCACGCTGCGATACAAGGCGGCATTGCCCAAGTCAACCGTTATGCGGGTATTCCGCGCTAGCTCTCGTGCCATGTTGATCACCCCTCGCCAAAGCATGATACCATAAAGGCAGGAAGGCGGCAAGGCGCTGGCGGACATCGGCGGCGTGGTTCATGACGAGGGCATTCTACCAGACTGGCAGCGGGTTGCCTGTTATCACCCCGTCGGCAGCCGCGTCGGCGTCGCCGTCGGTGTGGGCGTCGGCGTCGGTGTGGGCGTCGGCGTGGGTGTCGGCGTGGGTGTCGGCGTGGGCGTGGGTGTCGGCGTGGGCGTGGGTGTCGGCGCCGGAGTGCCCACTGGCCCGTGAGCGATGACCCCCTGCATGTGATCCAGCGTCGGCAGGTTGCTGATCTCGGCGCGCCCTACGAAGTAGCGCAGCCACTGCTGGGTGTCTGGGTCGATGTAGTAGGCGAAATCGACGGCTCCCGGCCCGCAGGCGGCCAGCGCTTCGCCCGTGTCGGCGCCGTCGGCACCATCCCACACCGATATAGCCCAATTCCCCGCCTGGGGGCAGTTGTGCATCTGCTCGGCGCCTTGGGGCGCTCTCGCAGAACCGGCTGCTCTGACCTCCCCGGCAGCAGTCGAAGCGTCGGCGAAGGCAATGACGCCCTGCATGTTGTCCAGGGTGGTGAGGTTGCTGATGTCGGCCCGCCCGGCAAACCAGCGCAGCCACTGCTGCGTGGCGGGGTCGATGTAGTAGGCGGCATCCACTGCCCCTGCCGCGCAGTTGGCCAGGGCCTGGCCGGTGTCGGCGCCGTTCTGCCCCTCCCAGACCGATATGGCCCACTTGCTCGCCTGGGGACAGTTGTGCATAGTGCCCTGCGCTGGGGGCAGGGGCGTGGGGGAGGGTGTCGGGCCAGGCGGTGGCGCTGCCCCGACGTCCTGCACCACAACTAGCACATCGTCCAAGCCGGCCTGGCCGACGATGTAGAGGCGGTTGGTCTGGGGGTTGACCGCTATGCGCCTTACATGGTTGCCCCAGTCCTCATCGCTCCAGCGGAAAGTGCTGACCACGCTGTTGGTTGTGCCATCGATCACGTCTATGTCGCCGCGGTCGCCCCGATAGATTCGGTTGGTAGCCGGGTTGACGGCGAGGGCC